>Ga0209701_10002959_pt1 | contig 11098 bp, 7 predicted proteins | sample CZO8metaG_4_FD_188356 | JGI IMG/M metagenome (GOLD analysis project Ga0209701, IMG submission 188356) | Vadose zone soil microbial communities from the Eel River Critical Zone Observatory, Northern California, USA - CZOApr15con2H3.8 metaG... | ecosystem: Environmental > Terrestrial > Soil >...
CGCACCGAGGTGCGGCCCTTCACCGCAAAGCAAATCGAGCTGGCCGAAACCTTCGCCGACCAAGCCGTGATTGCCATTGAGAACGTCCGCTTGTTCGACGAAGTGCAGGCGCGCAGCCGCGAGCTCAGCGAATCCCTGGAGCAGCAGACGGCGACTGCCGAGGTCCTGCGCGTGATCTCAAGTTCGCCGACCGAGCTACTGCCGGTGCTCGACGCCCTGGTCAAGACCGCCTCAATGCTCTGCGGTGCCGATAACGTGTCGATCCTCCTCCTTAAGGGCGACGGTTTGGCGATAGTCGCCCACTATGGCCTCCTTGCGCCGCTTGGGTACGTGGTCCCCGCCGTGCGCAGCACGGCTAGTGGCCGCTGCGTGCTGGAGCGACGGGCAGTCCATGTGGCGGATCTCCAAGCCGAGACGGAGGCGTTCCCGGAGGGCAGCGCCATCGCTCGAGAGCTAGGCCACCGCACCGTCCTCGCGGTCCCGTTACTGCGGGAAGGCGTGCCGCTCGGCGCCATCAATCTGCGGCGCGACAAAGTGGAGCCCTTCACCGACAAGCAGATCGAGCTTGTGACGACGTTTGCGGACCAGGCCGTGATCGCCATCGAGAACGTGCGTTTGTTTGAGGAAGTGCAAGTGCGCACTCAGGAGCTTGCGCGGTCGGTGGAAGAGCTTCGAGCGCTCGGTGAAGTCAGCCAGGCGGTCAATTCCACGCTCGACCTTGAGACGGTACTGGCAACCATCGTCGCGAAAGCGGTTCAGCTATCGACAACCGATGCCGGCGCAATCTACGTGTTCGACGAGGAACGCCAGGAATTCCAGCTCCGTGCAACGCACGGCATGGACGAGGCAACTATCAAGGCGATCCAAGACCATCAGATTCGTATCGGCGAGAGAACGATTGCGCGGGCGGCGGCGGAGCGCGCCTCCGTACAGATCCCAGACTTGCTGAATGAGCCATCGTCCCCGCTGCTCGACATCGTCATCCGCGCCGGGTATCGCGCGCTTCTGGTCGTGCCACTGCTCCGCCCCGGTGAAATCGTCGGCACGTTGGTCGTGCGCCGCCGCGAACCCGGCGAATTCCCCAGAGCCGCGGTCGAACTGCTAGAGACCTTTGCCGATCAGTCGGTGCTGGCGATCCAGAACGCGCGACTGTTTCGCGAGATCGAGGCGAAGAGCCGCGAGCTCGAAGTCGCGAGCAAGCACAAATCGCAGTTTCTCGCCAACATGAGTCACGAGTTGCGCACGCCGCTGAACGCCATCCTCGGCTATGCCGAATTGATGCTCGACAGCATCTATGGCGAGCCCTCGGACAAGATGCGGGTTGTGCTGGAGCGCTTGCAGAGCAACGGGCGCCATCTTCTCGGGCTGATCAACGACGTGCTCGATCTTTCCAAAATCGAAGCCGGGCAGCTCACGCTCTCGCTTAACGACTACTCGCTGAACGACCTCGTGCACGGCGTCGTCTCGGCGGTTGAGCCCCTTGCCGCCGAGAAGCGCCTGGCCTTCACCGCCAAGGTTGCTCCGAACCTGCCGGCGGGCCGCGGGGACGAGCGACGGCTCTCCCAGGTCCTGCTCAACCTGGTTGGCAACGCGATCAAGTTCACCGACAAGGGCGAGGTGGCAATCCGGGCATCGGCGACGAACGGCGCATTCACGGTGTCGGTATGCGACACTGGCCCCGGCATTCCCGTGGCGGATCAGGCGAAAATCTTCGAGGAGTTCCAACAGGCTGACAGCTCGATAACCCGAAAGAAGGGCGGAACCGGTCTCGGCCTGTCGATCGCCAAGCGTATCATCGAGATGCACGGCGGTCGGATCTGGGTCGAATCGGAGCCCGGCAAGGGGTCGACGTTCTATTTCACGTTGCCGGTGCGGGTCGAAGCACAAGTGGGGCAATCATGAGCAAGCGCATTCTGGTGATCGAGGACCAGGAGGACAATCGGAAAATCCTGCGGGATTTGCTCACGAGCGCCGATTTTGAAGTGATGGAAGCGGTGGACGGTGAAGCGGGACTCGCCGCGGCAGCCGCCCACCGACCCGACCTGATCCTCATGGATATTCAGCTGCCGGGGATTGACGGCTATGAGGCCACTCGCCGCCTCAAGGCCGATTCGGTACTGCATGCAATCCCCATCATCGCCGTTACCTCCTATGCATTGGCCGGGGAGGCTGACACGGCGCGCGCCGCAGGTTGCGACGCCTACATTCCCAAACCTTACAGCCCACGTCAGCTCCTGGCGAAGGTCCGTGAGTACTTGTCCTCGCCCGGGTCGACGAATTGACCGAATGAGGCGGCGGCCTGCTATGTCGGCTTGGGGTCTTGGCTGTGTAAAAACGCGGTGACGTGGAGAACCCATAGAATGAATCTTCCCTCGGACCGCGATTGAGGTCATGAGAATCGGAAGTGGGATCGATTTTGAGCGACCCGAGAAAGATCATTCTAGCCGCTTCCGAGCTTATGGAGTTTTCACACAGCCAGGGTCATTCGCGTCGGTTAGGCGACGTGCGTGATTGGTCCGCTTTGCCTCCGACTGCAGTCCAAATCATGCACCGCAGCGAATGGGCGAGATGTGGCATTACCGAACATCCTAGCCAACCCGAAGCTTTGAATGCCGCGCCACCCATGCGATTCGCACCTCGCTCATATTTCGGCGATTATCGACCGAAGGAAGTGGGGCGGGGGAGGCATCGCATTAGGAGGGTCTAAATGGGCGATTTGAAGGGCAAGGCAGCGGTCGTGACCGGCGCATCGAAGGGCATCGGCGCGGCGATCGCCAAGGGCTTGAGCGCGGCAGGCGCCGCAGTGGTGGTCAACTATTCCTCCAGCAAGGAGGACGCAGACCGCGTTGTCGCCGACATCAAAGCGAAAGGTGGTAAAGCCATTGCGGTAAAGGGCGATGTTGCCAAAGCCGCGGACGTGCGGCGAGTGTTTGGCGAAACCAAAAAGGCCTTCGGTACTCTTGACGTGTTGGTGAACAATGCCGGCGTCTACAAGTTCGTACCGCTGCAAGAGATCACCGAGGATGAGTTCCATCGTGAGTTCAATATCAACGTGCTTGGTACGATCCTCGCCACAAAGGAAGCGGTAAAGCACTTCGGGCCCAACGGCGGCAGCATCATCAACATGAGTTCGATTGCAAGCGCGGGAGAACCGGAGGCCGCGGTCTATTCCGGGACCAAAGGCGCCGTAGACGCAATCACGCGCGCGCTCGCCGCGGAGTTGGGTCGGCAAAAAATCCGGGTCAACGCCATTGCGCCGGGCGCCGTCGAGACCGAGGGCACGCGCAGCGCCGGCATCATAGGCAGCGATTTCGAGAAGGCGATGCTCGCGGGCACGCCGCTTGGTCGCATCGGACAGCCGGACGACATCGCACGCGTTGCCGTCTTCCTTGCTTCGGATGATTCCGCGTGGCTCACCGGCGAGATACTGACGGCGTCGGGCGGCTACCGGTAACGCGGGAGCGGCCAGCGCTTATCAAGCTGGCTGAGCCTGGCCGCCGGGAGCCAACAGTTCTTTTTACAAGGCGGTGAGGTTTTTTCGGCCTAGATTAATTCGGGGAGGACTGCTTAGGGTCAAACCCGGCCCTCGGGCGCTATCCGCAACACTTCCGCTTAGCCATCGCCAGCGGAATTCGACGGGCCGGCGCGCGATGTCTCAGTCGTGCCAAAAGCAGCCATTCCGGTCTAGGATAGTGCCCAGAGGGCAGCGCCATGGCCAGTCGGGGGTCGGACCGCATCGAACGCCGACTTGCAGCCATCCTGGCAGGCGGGATGGGGCGCCGAGAGTTCGCAACTCTGATGGGCAGCATACTGGTTGCGTGGCCGGTTGCCGCCTATGCGCAGCAGCCTGTGAAAGTCTACCACATCGCGATTGTGCACCCTTCCAACCCGGTGTCCGAACTCACTGAAACCGGGCGCATTCCGGCCTGGCGAGCGCTGTTCCAAGAGCTTCGCCGGCTCGGTTACATCGAGGGACAGAACCTCGTTGTCGCGCGATACTCCGGCGAAGGGCGGACGGAACACTATGCCGAGCTTGCCCGCGAGGTGGTCCGATGGAAGCCAGACCTGATCGTCACGACGTCGAACAATATGCTCCAGCATTTCAAGGCGGCGACGGCGACCATTCCGATCGTCGGAAGCATGGGTGATCCGGTCGCCTATGGGCTTGTGGGGAGCCTGGCCCGGCCCGGTGGCAACATAACGGGTGTTAGCGTTGATGCGGGGATCGAGGTCTGGAGCAAGCGTCTCGAACTCTTTAAAGAAGCCGTACCGAGGGCGTCCAGCGTGGCCTTCCTCGCTTCCCGGTACACTTGGGAATCACCTACAGTAGCAGTGTTGCGAAAGGCTGCCGGGCAGATAGGGATGTCGCTCATCGGCCCACCGCTCGAAACCCCCATCCAAGACTCAGAATATCAGCGCGTGTTCGCGGCAATATCACAGGAGGGCGTTGACGGGCTCATTGCGAGTGTGGAGTCCGAAAACTTCACCCGCCGGCAGCTAATCGTCGAACTGGCTGAGAAATATCGGCTGCCTGCGGTCCACGCTTTTTATGAGTCGGCAGCAATTGGAGGGCTTATAGTCTATAGCGTCGACCTCGTGGATCTCTGGCGTCATCTGGCCGACCACACCAATCAGATTCTCAAGGGCACGAAGCCAGGCGATATCCCAATCTATCAGCCGACCAAGTTCAAGCTAGTCGTCAACATCAAGGCCGCCAAAGCAATCGGACTGACCCTTTCCCCCGCGCTTGTCCTGCGCGCCGACGAGGTGATCGAGTAGCGGTTTTGCGGGATGTCTCTTATGGGTCAATCGCGTCGATTCTGCGATGTCCGCGACAGGTCCGCTTAGCCTCCGACTGCGGTCAAACCATGCACCGCAGCGAACCGACGAGATGTGCCAATATGAGACATCAGTTGTCTACCACACGCGGACGCGCACCCGGTCGGTGGCCGGTACTCCGAACGGAGCGGACGATCACCCCACCCGAACAGGTACCTGCATTAGCACGACTACGGCAGCGATAATGAGAGCCCAGAAAAGGAGCGGGATTCTACTCACCGCGTTGTCGCAACCTGCGTACGAGAGCTCCCAGCACATTGGAGTAGTCATCGGTCCAGACGCGCTGAGCGGGATCGGGCGGCAGGAGCGGCCAATATCTGGACTTGGCGAGCGCGCCGAAATCCTCATCCTTGCGCGCCACCGCGGCGACGATGGGGACCCACTTCTGCTCGGCCGCATCTTCTTGAACGTCGCCGCCGTCATAAAGGCGCGTAATCGCGCCGTTTGCATGGGCGACACCGGCGACGACGCTCCCAAGTTCGAGATGATAGTTCGACACGTGGAGCGCCACGATGCCGTTTGGCTTGAGCTTGCGCAGATAGATCGCCATCGCCTCCTTGGTGAGGAGGTGTATCGGTATTGCAGCGCCGATGAAGGCATCGACAAAGATCAGGTCGTACCCGGCATCCGGCGCGTTCGCGATCGTCAGCCGCGCGTCGCCCTGCACGATGGGAATGTTCGGCCGGCACTCCGAGACGAAGTTGAACAGTGCGGGATTGCGCGCGATCCGGATGACGTCTGGATCGAGTTCGTAATAGATGACACTGTCCTCCGGCCGCGCCTGGCAGCTCAGACTTCCGGTGCCTAACCCAATGACGGCATAGCTGATCGGTCCGCCAACCTTGGCGCGCACAGCGTCGAACGTCTGCGCGACGCCGGCGCCAGCCTGGAACTCGGAGATCATTTCGGGTCGGCCGGTTGCGGGATTTCCGTCGCGGTCGCGGATGCGCTGGGCACCCTGCCCGATGCCGCCATGCCAAAGGATTCGAAACCGACCATCGGCCGTTTCCGCGGCGGCGAGAACGCCAAAGAAATTGCGCACCACAAAATTGTTGATAACGTCGTTATACTGATAATTTCCGAGGACCAACACGAACGCGATGATAGCGGCGAACGCCAGAGGGGCCCGCCAGAAATATACGGTCAGGCCAAAAAGGGCGCCGATCAAGAGCGTTATCAGGTTGTTATCGAGCTTCAGGCCCGACGACATGAGTATTGTCAGCAGCGCCGCCGCCACGGCAAGTGCACCGAACAGCAGGTATTGCCCGGCTCCCTTCGTCGGCAGCGCGAGCCCCGGCATGCACAGGACCGAGAGCGCGATCAGCAGGGGATATTCGGCCACCCAGTTGAACACCTGCGGGGCAATCAGCCCGACCGCGATGCCGCCGATCATGCCGCCGGCCGAAATCCGCATGTAGAAGGCGGTGAGGTATTTCGGCGCCGGCCGCCGTCGCGCAAGCTCGCCGTGGCATAAGAGCGCAATCACGAAGAACGCGGTCAAATGAACGACGACCAGTTCGATGATGGTCGAGAACGGGTCGATGATCATGAGGCCGGCCAGAGTCAAAATGACGAACGGGAAGGCTTTGACGACCAGCGAATGCGGAACGACCGGTCGGGATTGGAAAGCGATAACGAATGTCAACAGATAGATCGCGAGCGGCAACACCCAGAACAACGGGACAGCCGCCGCGTCGGTGGAGATGTGGAGGGTGACCGCGAGCAGAAGGCCCGAGGGTACCGCCGCGAGTCCAACGAGTGCCAAACGGTCGCGCCAAGTGGGCGCGGTTTCCTCGCTGCGAGCTGTAGCGGCCGGCGGCGACAAATTGGCCGATCGGAGCAACAGCACGCCGCAGGCTGCGATCAGCAGGATCAGGACATAGAAGCCGACGGTCCACAGCCATGTCTGCTCGCCAAGCCGCAGGAACGGCTCAACCACCGTCGGATAGGAGATGAGCGCGAGAAAGCTTCCGACATTGCTAGCGGCAAAAAGGAAATAGGGGTCGCGTGCTGAAGGATGATCGGTGCGCACGAACCACGCCTGCATGAGGGGCCCATTGGCGGCGAGAGCAAAGAACGGCAGCCCGATGGAGGCCGCAAACAACCCGAGGAGCCAGAACGCCTCGCCGCGGGAAGGCGGCTGGCCCCATCCGCCGGCCAGGTGAAGCGGCAGCGCGAGACACGCAATCAGCAAGACCGCGAGATGAATGAGGACGGAGCCTCGTCCCGGCGCGAAGCGCGTCAGCAGGTGGGCATAGGCATAGCCGGCAAGCAGCGTCGCCTGGAAGAACACCATCGCGACCGACCAGACAGCGGCAGCACCCCCCAGCCGTGGCAGCACCATCTTCGTGAACATCGGCTCGACCGCAAACAGCAATGTGGCACTGATGAAGATGGCGGCCGAAAAGGCTGCCAACAACAAATTGTAGGGCCACGAGTCGCTCTGCGTCATCCTGTTCGCGGGGAGCTCGGAAGCACACATGTCCCAGCCTTTGTGCGCTTTCAGCCTATGGCGAAGGACTTCGATGAGGGTGGCCGCACGACCACGGCACTCAAGTGAATGCTAGCAGCCTAGCGACGTCCAAGTAAGGCGGCGAAGGCTCAAAAGGAGCGGCAGGGTTTGCGCCTCTGTTCGCGACTCTTCCAGGGGATTCCCACCAGAAAAGAATCCTGTTCCTGCATGGCCCTTGGGCCTCCAGCGAGGGTGGGACCTGTCGCAATCGCGACACAGCTGACCTTAAATTTTTTCGCATGCCTCTCTTGACATGGGTCGCGTGCTCTTGCGTGATAGAGTGTTGGGAACCTACGTGCCGATTGGGAATTTCCCATGTGTTTCCCATACGGAGGAGCGCCATGCGTAGACTAATCCTCGCGTTGACAGTCATTTTTTTGGCACCGACGGCATTGATTGCGTTGACGGCCGGCGGAGGGCTGGTCGGAGACCCTGAATCCGGAGCCGCTGGGGGTGCCATCCAAAAACGCCAAATCCCTTCCGGCGGCGTCGCCGGAGGTGGCAAGGGAGGCTTCTTGGGGGGCAATGAGATCCTCGCCAAGGGCGACATGGCTGGAACCGGTGGTGGTGCCGGCGGCATGATGGGCGCCATGAAGGGTGGCAAGAAGGGCGGCATGCACGGGCCCCGATAGCGGTGGCTCGAAGCCTCGGACGTTTTCGCAGCACCTGGTCGGTCGCATGGCGGGCCCAATATCATCTGTTCTTGCAGCAAATCTGCTCACGGCAGCGGATCCCGGCGAAGCCTGCTGAAGACATTCCGATGTTTGAGGCCGACTGGCCAGGCCGGACCCCAAAGTTCGAAGATCGACCTTAATTTTCGATCGATGCCAAGCGGCATGAATTGCGGGACAGCGATACTCGCCGACAAAACGCGAGAATCGTGCGGAGGAGATCACGAGACGCCGAGTACCTGACCACAACGGCATCACGACATCCTCGGTGCTGAAGGTGGTCTATCTGCTGGCAGTCACCGCCGTCGCCTTTGTGGTGCCGGCGTTTGCGACAATGCGGCTTGCCCGATGGTTCGTCATTCCAGCGTTGCTTGCGCTTCAGCTCGTTATTTTGCTGGCCTGCCGGTTTCATATTACCGAAATCGTACGCCCGGTCTGGCGATTGAAATGGTTATTTCTATTCCTGATCGGCTGCTACGTCCTTCTGCCCGCGGAGAGCCCCGGCGCAGGCGACCTCGTTCTGGGCTGGCGCGTTCCACTCGTCGGCTGGCTGCTCCCGTTGAACGTCACCGGGCTCGACCGCGCAGCACTGATGTGTCTGCAAATCCTGACGCTGTTGCTTGCCTCGACGGTTGTTCGGGTGACGGGCTCCGGTAGCGATCTGGTGGACGGCCTGCGCGCGTTGCGGCTGCCCGACCTGTTCGTCTACTCGCTCGACCACACGCTCGAGCTGCTGGGGGGAGCGAAAAAATCACGCGGTGGCCGGGCCCAACCCGTGGGGCAAGGCGGCACGCTTTCGACGGTGAAGCGACTGCTGCGCGGCGACATCGGCGGGTTCGTCGAAACAATAAGGACAAACATCGAGCGCGCCGGGGAGCGCCCGGGCCACGAAAACGACTACCGTCTCGGCCCCCGGTTGGTCCACGATATCGGCATCGTGACTGGCATTGCGTTGTGCATGGCTTCCGTCAAGGTGCTCAAGTTCCTGCCTGGCCTGCCATTTGCTCCCGGACACAAGGCGCTCCTGTTATTCCCGCTGTATGTCCTGGCATCTCGCCTCACCCATTCGCGCTGGGGCGGAACGGCTGCCGGGGCCATCATGGGAGTGATCGGGTTCCTGCAGGGTGATGGCCGGTTCGGCGTCCTGGATATCCTCAGGCACGTGGCGCCCGGCTTGGTGATCGACCTTGCGGGCCCGCTGGTGCGCCGCCTGCCAGCCTGGGCCTTGGGGTACTGCTTTCTCGGCCTGGCAGCGGCTGCCGGGCGGATCACCACCGAGCTGGTGTTGGTGCTCCTGCTCGGGGCTCGAGCCGAGGTGTACCTCTTCCCAGTCGCCATCCTGGTACCGAACCTGCTGGCAGGATTCCTCAGCGGGTTTGTGACGATTTTCGTTCTTCGTGCGTTTGCACGTTCAGAGGACAACGTGAACAAGGATCGAGATGCCCAGGTCGAGACCAAGCCAGACGAAGCTGCCGAGATACCGCCGAATCAATTGTTAGCCGAGCCTCCGAAATTGGGCGCCTCGAGCTACCCCGTACGGCAGAAATAGTTACCGCGCCGAATCGAGCGGATCGAATCAGATCGATTCATGGGATGGCTACGCGGCAATTCCCTCATTCGCTCCGAGCCGAACAGTGTGCATGACGAGGTGTTTTGTGCGGAATCGGTTGAAAAAAATCTGCGGCGCTCTTGCAATTCTCGCCGCCATGGCGTGCGCCGACTGCATGCACCCAGCGAGGGCCGCCGAACAGGGTTCGGTCCGCGTTGCTGCCGCGGCGGATCTCAAGTTCACCATGGGCGAGATTGTTGAAGCGTTTCGTCGAGAGCGCCCCGCCGTCGAGGTCTCGGTCACGTACGGCTCGTCTGGAAACTTCTACGCGCAGCTTTCCAACCGTGCCCCTTTCGACATCTTTTTTTCGGCTGACGTCGACTATCCCCGCCGGCTCGTTCGGCAAAGCCTGGCACTCGCCGACAGCGAATTTCTTTATGGAGTAGGGCGCCTCGTCGTCTGGGTGCCGCGGATTTCGCCCATCGAAGTCGAGAAGCTCGGGATCCAAGCATTGCTCAGTCCTTCGGTGCGTAGGATTGCCATCGCCAATCCGCGTCATGCACCGTACGGCCGAGCAGCGGAGGCGGCCATGAAGAGCCTGGGCGTCTATGACCGGACAAAGGATCGACTCGTGCTTGGCGACAGCGTGATGCAGACGGCCCAGTTCGTCGACAGCGGCGGAGCGGAAGTCGGAATCATCAGCTACTCGCTCGCGCTCGCGCCGCCCTTGCGGGACAAGGGCCGCTTTTGGGAAGTGCCGATTGATGCTTATCCGCGCCGGGAACAGGGCGGGGTGATCCTGTCGTGGGCCCAGGATCGACCTGCCGCCGAGGCATTGCGCGACTTTGTGCTCGGTGAAGGCGGCAGGGCGATTCTCCGCCGGCACGGCTTCCGACTTCAGGGAGAAGATCATGGATTTTGACGCGGTCTGGGTGAGCGTGCAGTTGGCATGGTGGACCACGGTTATTTTGTTTGTCTTGGGGCTGCCTCTTGCATACTGGTTGGCGGTCACGCGATGGCGCCTAAAATTCCTGCTTGAAGCCGTCGTCGTGCTTCCGATGATCTTGCCGCCCACCGTGCTCGGCTTCTACATCTTGATCGCCGTTGGCCCGCTAAGCCCCCTTGGACGTACCTATGAAGCGGTGGTGGGGCGGTCCCTCGCCTTTTCGTTCCAGGGCTTGTTGCTCGCCTCCGTCCTCTACAGCCTCCCCTTTGCGGTTCGACCGTTCACGGCGGCCTTTGCGGGCGTGGACCGGCGCCTGGTCGAGGCGTCGTGGTGTCTCGGCGTGTCCCGACTGCGCACCTTCTTTCGCATCGCCCTTCCGCTCTCGTGGGCTGGAATTCTCACGGGGGTGATTCTGAGCTTTGCCCACACGCTCGGCGAATTCGGCGTCGTCCTCATGGTCGGCGGCAATATTCCCGGGGTCACCCGAACCGTATCAATTTCCATTTATGATGAAGTGCAGGCGGTCAATTACAGCAAGGCGGCAATGACCTCCTTGGTCCTGCTGGCGTCCTCATTTCTGG
>Ga0209701_10002961_pt1 | contig 11091 bp, 10 predicted proteins | sample CZO8metaG_4_FD_188356 | JGI IMG/M metagenome (GOLD analysis project Ga0209701, IMG submission 188356) | Vadose zone soil microbial communities from the Eel River Critical Zone Observatory, Northern California, USA - CZOApr15con2H3.8 metaG... | ecosystem: Environmental > Terrestrial > Soil >...
TCGATCCATTTTTGATGCCATTCTTCGTCAGTCCCCGGCATGACGAAGTACTCGATCTCCATCTGCTCAAACTCACGCGTGCGGAAGGTGAAGTTTCCAGGCGTGATCTCGTTCCGAAATGCCTTGCCGATTTGAGCGATCCCGAAAGGAAGCTTCTTGCGCGATGCCTGCAGCACGTTGTCGAAGTTGACAAAGATTCCCTGCGCGGTCTCGGGTCGGAGATAGGTTTTGGTGGCAGTCTCCTGTACGGGGCCAAGAAAGACTTCGAGCATCAGGCTCGCGGGCTTCGGGTCTGACAATCGCGCTCCTCCACAATTAGGACATAAAACACCCAGCATGTTGCTGTTGGCTGAAAAACCCGCAAGAGCCTTTAAAAAGCCACGAAAACTAGAATCGTCCGGTCCTTCGAACGGTAATCGAACAGCAATCTCTGACGGTAATGGCTGAGCTTCAGCGACCGAATAGTTGGGTGCTAGCTTTTTTCCATCGCCTTGAGCCCACCTCAGAACTGCTTGCCACTGACTCTTTCTGGCTGCAGGCCCTTCAAGAACCTTAATCAGCGCCCGCAACCATTTTGAGTTCCAGACCATATCGTAAATTTGATCCGCCCGATAATGGCGCCCACACTCTGCGCAACCCGTAAACGGATCGGAAAAGCTCTCCACATGTCCGCTCGCCTCCCAGACCCTCGGGTGCATGGAGATGGCTGCATCAAGCCCCACCATGTCGTCTCGCGACTGAACATTATCGCGCCACCAAAGCCGCTTCACGTTGTTCTTAAACTCAACACCCAGCGGCCCGTAGTCCCACGCAGAACCAAGTCCGCCGTAGATCTCGCTCGACTGAAAAATAAACCCGCGCCGCTTACAGAGGGAAACGATTGTATCCAGATCTACCATGAAGACTTTACGCTGCTTTCCCAATCGGGAGGCAAAACAATGAATGAGCTTCAATGTAATAGATGATAGGCGCAGTGTCAAAAAGAGTGGCTCAAGCTAGGCGTGATAATCATCCTAACCCCAGCATGTCCTGAATGCTGTAAAGTTTTTTTCTGCTTCACAAGCCACTGGGCGGCGCAGAGGCAAGTCAAGCAGCGAGCTACGTGGCGGCTCCGGTCGTACCTCGCCGTCCAGACACCCACTTTTCCGCCAGACTCTTAAGCGCAGGGCTTGACTCAGCCCAGTTGTGAAGTATTGCGGGATCGAAATCGGCGCCGTTTGGCCAGACAAGCGTGTGGGCTTCTCTGTCAATCTGAACCTGCTCAAACAACTTCGGGTCATCCAACGGCCCGTACATCTCCCCCTTCAACACAGGCCGAAAGTCGATCACCTGGGATGTGCCGTCGTCAAACGCGACCTTCAAAGTAAAAGGGGCTACCTTCTCGAACGCGACAACACGATAGATTCCATGGCTCATAGACAAAATCTTACTTCAGAGGATCAATCCAGCCCCAGCACGTCTTGCATCGAGTATAAACCTTTTTTCTGCTTGACTAACCACTGGGCGGCGCGGATGGCGCCGCGCGCGAAGGTTTCACGGCTGTGGGCGCGGTGAATGAACTCGACTCTCTCGCCTAAGCCGCCGAAGATCACGGTATGCTCGCCGACGATGTCGCCGGCGCGGACAGAGATCAGGCCTATTTCTTTCTTATTTCTCTCACCCACCATCCCTTTGCGGCCGCAAACGCCCACGGCATCCAAATCTCTCTTCAGGGCCTGAGCGACTGTGCGGCCTAAGGCGAGCGCGGTTCCGCTCGGCGCGTCTTTCTTAAAGCGATGGTGCGCCTCGACGATCTCCACGTCGTAGTCTTCGCCCAGCGTTTGAGCCACGTCTCCCAGGAGACTCAGGAGCAGGTTGATGCCAATGCTCATATTGGCGGAGAAAACGATCTTGGTCCGCCGAGAGAGTTTTTTGATTTCGGCCGATTCCTTGGCGCTAAAACCCGTTGTGCCGATGACGAAAGGAACCCTCTTTCTCGCCGCAACTCTCAGAAATCCAAGTGAAGCTTTGGGGTTGGAAAAATCGACGACTACAGTGTTGGGTTTGAGGTAGGGCTCGATGCGAGCGCTGACAGGAATTCCCAGTCTGCCGACGCCGGCAATCTCTCCCGCGTCCTTGCCGATCCTGGAACTCCCAGGTCGATCCAGCGCGCCGGTCAATCGAACGCCGGGAGTTTGCCGGCCCACGCGCACAACGGCGGTGCCCATGCGCCCGGCAACTCCGCACACAACAAGTCCCAGCACAGCACGCCTCAGACGAGACCGAAATCGGCCATCGCCTGTCTGAGTTTTTTAAGATTGCCTTCGGACATGGGAGTCAGAGGAAGGCGCACATCCCCCGGGCACTTGCCCATGAGGGAGAGCGCAGTCTTGATCGGAATCGGATTGGTTTCGAGGAAAACGGCGCGAATCAGAGGAATGAGCTTGAGCTGAAGCTTTCTCCCCTTCTCCCAGTCTCCCTTGAGACAGGCCTCGGCGAGATCGGACATCTCTTTGGGGACTATGTTGGCCACCGTGGAAACAACTCCATTGCCCCCTAGGGCCATGAGAGAAAAGGTGAGGGAATCTTCGCCGGAAAAGACCGCAAAGCCCTCTCTGCAAAGGCGCAACACGTCTATGGCCTGATCCACAGAACCGGTCGCCTCTTTGACTCCGGCAACGTTTTTGATTTCCGAGAGGCGGGCCAATGTCTCCGGCTCGATCTTTGAACCTGTCCGAGAGGGGATATTATAGACGATCAGCGGTATCCCCACTTCAGAGGCGATCTTTTTGTAATGTTGATAAATTCCTTCCTGCGTCGGCCTGTTGTAATAGGGAGAGATCAAGAGGGCGCCGTCGGCACCGGCTTTCTCGGCTTCCTTCGTCAAGCGGATGGCTTCGTCTGTGGAGTTGGAACCGGTCCCGGCAATGACCGGCACTCTCTTCTTCACAGCCTTAATGACCGCCTTGATCACATCGTCATGTTCTTGGTGGCTGAGCGTGGCGGATTCACCCGTGGTGCCGCAGGGGACGATGCCGCGGGTCCCGCTCTTGATGTGAAACTCCACCAACCGGTCGAGGCTCTCCCAATCCACCTTGCCGTTTTTAAATGGGGTCACTAAAGCGACTATGGAACCTGAAAGCATAACAACCTCGTCATCAAATCTTGACTGTCCCTTGAAAAACCTCTTCGGCGCCGCCAGTCATATAGACGCGATTATTCTCCCGCCATTCAACCGACAGATCTCCACCTTTAAGATGGAGCGTGATCTTTCTCTCGTTTCTTCCCGTTAAGGCACCCGCCACGGTCGCAGCGCAGGCGCCCGTGCCGCAGGCCCAGGTCTCTCCGGCCCCCCGCTCCCAAACCCGCATCCTCACCTCACGAGGGCTGATCACCCTCACGAACTCCGTGTTCACTCTCTTAGGGAAAAAAGGGTGGTGCTCGAAGCGCGGCCCGATGCGTTCGATGTCCAGGCGGTCCAAATCATCCAGATAAAGCACGCAATGAGGATTCCCCATCGAGACGCAAGTGACCTCATATTTTTTTCCGTCGACTTCCAGCGGATAATTCAGAATTTTGCCGTCGGCGTTCACTGGGATTTTTCTCCCCTCAAGAATCGGCTCACCCATGTCAACTTCAACCTGGTCGCCGACCAGACGCGGACGAATAATCCCGGCGAGAGTCTCGACCGCCAACTCTTGCTTATTTGTCAAGCCGCGATCGTAGACATACTTGGCAAAGCAACGGATTCCGTTGCCGCACATCTCCACCTGCCCGCCATCGGCGTTATAAATCTCCATCTTAAAGTCAGCCACCTTGGAAGGGTGCACCGTCAAGAGCTGGTCCGCACCGATGCCGAAGCGGCGATCGCAGAGCTTCTTCGCCAACTTTTCCAGATCACTCTTCTGTCCATTGAGGCAATTGATAAAAATGAAATCGTTGCCGCAGCCGTGCATCTTGGTAAACTCTATCTCGGCCATACTCTCTCCAACCCTTTAACTCTTTATCCCTTAACCCCTTTAACTATTGTAAAACCGCCGGTACCACTTCGCCTCTTATGAGATCCTCAAAGCTCTCCCTGGCGCGGACGACGTAAAAGTTATCTCCGTCCACCAAAACCTCAGGCGGCTTTGGGTGAGCATTGTAGTTCGAGGCCATCGTGAAACCATAAGCGCCGGCGCTCATGACCGCGAGGAGATCTCCCGGTCGAGGTCTCGGCATCTCCCGGTCCTTGGCAAAAAAATCTCCGCTCTCACAGATGGGTCCAACGACATCCGCCACAATGCTCTCCGCCTGCCGCTCGACAATGGGACGAATGGCCTGGTAGGAACCGTAGAGAGCAGGGCGGATGAGGTCGCTCATGCCGCCATCGACGACAACGAATTTCTTCTCATCGGTCTCCTTCAAATAGAGGACCTCTGTGACCAGAATCCCGGCGTTCCCCACGATCACACGGCCCGGCTCGAGAATCAGCGTCACATCGAGCCCTTCAAGGCCCTGGATCAAAGCCGCCGCATACTCGTCCGGCTGGGGAGGCTCTTCGTCTTTGTATCGGATACCTAAACCTCCGCCGAGATCGAGGTAGCGAATGTTCGCGCCTTCCTTCCTCAAATATCCCACCAACGCCTTATCGAGATATTCCCTCACTCTTGAAAGGGCATCGACGAAGGGAAGAACCGAAGTCAGCTGGGAGCCGATATGACAATCGACGCCGATCACTTCGAGATGGGGGAGCGAGAGGGCCTTCTTGTATATTTCCATCGAGTGTTTGATATCGATCCCGAATTTGCTCTTCTTCATCCCTGTCGAAATGTAAGGATGGGTCTTGGGATCCACGTCGGGATTCACGCGCAGGCTGATCGGCGCCTTTTTCCCCAAGCCGCCGGCAACTTCGTTGAGAAAAGTCAGCTCCTGTTCGGATTCGACGTTGAACATCAAAATCCCGCTGTCCAGCGCATACTCAAGCTCTTCTCGCTTCTTCCCGACTCCTGAAAAGACAATTTTCTTCGGGTCAGCTCCGACTTTGAGAGCGCGAAAAAGCTCGCCGGCGGAAACGATATCAAAGCCGCTTCCCTCCTTGGCAAAGAGCCTGAGCACCGCCAGATTGGCGTTGGCCTTCATGGCGAAGCAGATGATATGGGGAACGCGGGCAAACGCCTGATCAAAGACCCGGTAGTGACGCCTGAGGGTCGCCAGGCTGTAGATGTAAGCGGGTGTTCCCACTTCCCGGGCTATGCGGCGCACCGGAACCCCTTCGGCGAATAACTCTCCGTTGCGGTATTCGAAGTGGTTCATCAGGGTCTCCAAGCCACCTCGACCTCGTTCGAGGGATCGCTCAACGAGCCGTCCCTCAGCTGGGAAAACACACGGTAGCGGTAGATCGTCTGAGGCTTGAGCTCATCATCGATAAAGCGCAGCTGCTTTTTTTTGATGAACTTCTCCTGATCCTCCACGTTCAACGTCACCCTCTCCCGATAGGGCGCAGGGCAATCGGGGCAGGCGCTGGATGTTTCCCGGCGAAAAACGACGAACGCCGCAAGGTCCTTGAGTTCTTTTCCGTCTTTATAGCGAAAAGGCCGGCTCCAGGTGAGCGCGATCCCCGCGCTCTCGGCCTGGGCCTTGAGATCCTTGATCGTCTCCGGAAGCGCAAGCTCCGGCGCGCGCGGCTCCCCCTTCTTGCCGCAGGCAGACAAAGAAACAACGAGAGGCGACAGACAAAATGCCATAAGCAAAATTAGCCTCATTCTCCCGTTGCCTGTTGCCTGTTTCAGCCACAGGCTGATCCGCCTCTGGCGGAGCCTCACGCCTGCTATCTTCATACTCCCAGCTCCTTCAGCCGCCTACGCACATTGACCCACGCGGTCCCGCCTGCAGTACGCCGGCGGCGGACCACCGACTCCACTGCCAAATAGCGATAGACGTCTTTTTCGATCTTGGATGAAAAACGTTTCAGTTCCCCGAGCGACAGCTCCTCGATCTTACGGCCACGATTGAGGCAGTGCCGGACTAGATTCCCGACCAGGGCGTGAGCCGAGCGAAAACTGACTCCCCGCTTTACCAGGTAGTCTGCCAAGTCCGTCGCATTCAGAAAACCATCCTGCGCCGCGGCCAGCATTTTTTCCTTTCGTACTTTCATTTTCCGGACAAGCCCGCGCATAATCTCCAAGCACGCCTTCACCGTATCCACTGTGTCAAACAAGGGAAGCTTATCTTCCTGAAGATCGCGGTTATAAGCCAGCGGCAATCCTTTCATCACCGTGAGCAGAGCCTGGAGATGGCCGAAGAGCCGTCCCGCCTTGCCGCGCACCAGCTCCGGAACGTCAGGATTCTTTTTCTGCGGCATCATCGAGCTTCCCGTGCAGTAGGCGTCCGGCAGTTCGATGAAACCGAATTCTTGACTAGACCATAAGATAATCTCCTCTGCAAGGCGACTCAAATGCACGAAGAGGATCGCCGAAGCCGAGAGAAATTCCAGAACAAAATCCCGGTCGCTCACCGCGTCGATGCTGTTTTTGGAGATCCGCGGGAACTCGAGGAGTTTCGCCACATAGGCGCGATCGATGGGGAAGCTCGTCCCGGCCAAGGCGCCCGAACCCAAAGGCAACACGTTCACCCGCTCCAGGCAACTCTTCAGTCGTTCTCCGTCGCGGTCGAACATGTCGACATAGGCCAGGAGATGGTGCGAGAAAAGAACCGGCTGCGCCCTCTGAAGATGGGTATAGCCGGGCATAATCACTTTCAAATGGCGCTTCGCCGTGCGCGCCAGCTCAAGCTTCATAACATCCAAAAGGCCTAGGACAATCTGGATCTCTTCCCTCAGATAGAGACGCATATCCAGGGCCACCTGGTCGTTTCGGCTTCTCGCCGTATGGAGTTTCTTGCCCGCGGCGCCGATCTTCTGGATGAGCCGTCGCTCGATGTTCATGTGGATGTCTTCATCGGCGCGGGAAAAGGGGAAATTTCCCCGTTCAATTTCTCTCTGGATCAACTTTAGGCCGCGCACGATCTTCCGCCCCTCTCGTACCGTGATGATTCCTCGGCGCGCAAGCATCTTGGCATGCGCGATGCTGCCGGCAATATCGTGGCGATAGAGCCGCCAGTCGACATCGATCGAGGAGGTAAAGGCCTCTACGGAGCCTGCTGTTTTGGCCCCGAAACGTCCTCCCCAAAGCTTTTGGTCCTTTGCCAATTTTTAATCCTTTAACCTTTAACTTTTTTCAGACGTCTCAGTCTAAGTCTCAAGGCGTTCAGTCGGATAAACCCATCCGCGTCAGCCTGGCGATAACCCTCACTCTCCTCGAAGGTTGCCACATCGGGATCGTAAAGCGACGAGCCCGATTTCCGACCGGCAACGAATACGTTCCCTTTATAGAGCTTGAGCCGGACCCGGCCGCTTACGTTCTCCTGAGAGGCATCGATCAACTTCTGCATCACCTCCCGCTCGGGGGAGAACCAATAACCATAATAGAGGAGTTCGGCATACTTGGGAATCAATGAATCTCTAAGACGCAAAACCTCCCGATCCATGGTGATCGACTCCAGGGCACGATGGGCCACATGGAGGATGGTCCCGCCGGGAGTTTCGTATACGCCCCGCGATTTCATCCCGACGTAACGATTCTCCACCAGATCGACCCGCCCGATCCCATGTTTTGCGCCCAGGCCATTCAAGGCGGCAAGTAAATTCGCCGGGGAGCGTGCTTTGCCATTCAACGCCACAGGATTTCCCCGTGCGAAATCGATCTCGGCATATTCAGGACGATTGGGCGCTTTCTCCACGGACCTCGTCCATACGAACATGTCCGCGGGCGGCTCCTTCCAGGGATCTTCCAGGATGCCTCCCTCATAGCTGATATGAAAAAGGTTGCGATCCGTGCTGTAGGGTCTCGCGCGCGTCACCGGAACGGGGATTCCATAGCGCCGGGCATAGGCCACTAAGGCGGTCCTGGAGTTGAGATTCCACAATCTCCATGGAGCGACCACCTGAATACCCGGCCTCAGCGCGTAGTAGGTCAGCTCAAAGCGCACCTGATCGTTGCCCTTGCCCGTTGCCCCGTGGGCGACGGTATCCGCCTTCTCTTTGATCGCGACGCCAATCTGGCTCTTGGCTATCAGCGGACGGGCGATCGAGGTTCCCAGGAGATAGGACCCCTCATAAACCGCATTCGCCCGCAGCATCGGAAACACGTAATCCTTAACAAACTCTTCTCTAAGGTCATCGACGACGACCCGCTTCGCCCCGGTCTTCAGCGCCTTTCGCTTGATCGCCTTGAAGTCCTCTCCCTGGCCCAGATCGGCACAATAGGCGATGACTTCGCAACCATAGGTCTCGATCAGCCAGCGCAATATGACCGAAGTATCCAAACCCCCGGAGTAAGCAAGAACAACTTTCTTTACTTTCATCCTTCCGCTTTCATCCTTCATCCTTGCTTTTCTTTCCCTTAATCCCTGTGAGCGCCCAGACCATGATCGCCTTCTGCACGTGGAGGCGGTTCTCCGCCTGATCTAAGACAATGGATTGCGCACCGTCCAAGACCTTATCCGTAATCTCCTCGCCTCGGTGAGCTGGAAGGCAATGCATGACCACGGCATTCCTATTGGCCATGGCCACTACACTCTCGTTAACCTGATAGCCCTGGAAGGCTCTGCGTCTCTTCTCGAATTCTCTTTCTCGCCCCATGCTCGTCCACACATCGGTGTAGATGACGTCGGCATCCCGCACCGCTTTCTCCACCTGATGCGTGACGCTGACCCTTCCCCCGTTTTCCTTTGCCGCTCGTGTGACTTCTGCGTCAGGCTCGTAGCCTTTGGGGCAGGCAACAGAAAAAGAAAACGGGAACTTCTCCGCGGCCTGCATCCAGGTATGGACCATATTGTTTCCGTCACCGAGAAAAGCGATCTTCAAGCCATCGAGAGCGCCCCTGTGCTCCAAAAGTGTAAAACAATCCGCCAACACCTGGCACGGGTGAAACAGGTCCGTAAGGCCATTGATCACTGGGACTGTTGCATGAATCGCCACCTCCTCCAAGTTCTGCTGGGAGAAAGTGCGCATCACGATTAAGTCTACCCAGCGACTCAGGTTGCGGGCGCAATCCGCCGCAGTCTCTCGCACCCCAAGTTGGATCTCCTCCGGGCCCAGAAAAACTGCATACCCCCCAAGTTGGAAAATTCCAGTCTCAAAAGTAACCCGTGTCCTCAAACTGGGTTTCTCAAAGACCATGGCCAACGTCTTACCGGCCAGAATCGGATGAGGAGATCCCCGCTTCTGCTCGCGCTTGAGCCGTCGGGTCAGGGAAAAGATCTTGTCGATCTCTGCTCGGGTGAGATCCTTTAGACTTAGCAGATCTCTCTTACTCATGGGCAAAGGGGAGAAGCTATCAACGGATTATTGGCGGGATTATTGGCGCGCAAGGACACCTTCCAGAATAGCCAGTCCGCGTTCGATCTCTTTTTTGTTGATGGTCAACGGCGGAAGGAAGCGCAGGACCTTATAGGCGGCGCAATTGATCAGCAACCCTTTCTTCATGCATTCTTCTACAATCTTGCTCCCCTCGAACTCAAGCTCCATTCCAAGAATGAGTCCCTTGCCGCGCACTTCACGGATAAAAGGGAAGCGGCCCTTGAGCGCTTGGAGAGCTTGAAACAAGATTTTTCCCATCTGGACGCAGTTCTTCAACACGCCCCCTTGCGTCAGGGTCTTCAGAACCACAAGGGCGGCGCTGCAGACGAGCGGGTTGCCGCCGAATGTCGAGGCGTGACTGCCGGGCACGAAGCTCCGGCCCACTTTCTCTTTGGACAGCATCGCCCCCACAGGCAGCCCTCCGCCCAGGGCCTTGGCCAAGGTCATGATGTCCGGCTCGACGCCGTAATTTTCGTAGGCGAAGAGCTTTCCCGTCCGACCCATGCCTACTTGGACCTCATCGAAGATGAGAAGAAGATTTTTTCGATCGCACAGCTCTCTCAACCCTCGGAGATAATCCTCGTTCGGAACGATCACTCCCCCTTCGCCCTGAATCGGCTCGACCAAAATAGCCACGGTCCTCTCGTCGATCGCGGCTTCCATGGCATCGAGATCGTTATACGGCACCTGCCGGAAGCCGGCAGGCAAGGGATCATATCCGGCGCGCACCTTCTCTTGCCCGGTGGCGGTCAAGGTCGCGAGCGTCCGGCCGTGAAACGAGTTCAGAGCCGAGAGGATTTCATATTTGCCGCCCAACCACTCCTTGCCGTAGCGCCGCGCGAGCTTGATCGCCGCCTCATTCGCCTCGGCCCCGCTGTTGCAAAAAAAAACGCGGTCCGCGAACGAACGGCGGCAGAGTTCCCGGGCCAGCTCCGATTGCGGCAGAATATGGTAGAGATTGGAAACGTGCGTGAGCTTTGCTGCCTGTCGCTGGATGGCCCGGACCACCGCAGGATGGCTGTGGCCCAAACTCATCACCGCCAAACCGGCGACGAAGTCGAGATACTCTTTGCCATCGGCGTCCCAGACCCGCGTTCCTTTCCCCCGCACCAGGGCCACGGGAAAACGCGCATAGGTATGAGAGACGTACTTATCGGTGAGGCCGAGGATCTGCTGATTCTTCATGCCTACTTCCGCACCACCTCGGTTCCAACCCCTTCTTTGGTAAAGATCTCGAGCAGAATGGCATGCTTGACCCGGCCGTCGATGATGTGAGTTTTCCCCACGCCACCCTTCAAGGCTTCAATGCAGCATTCCACTTTCGGTATCATCCCTTCGGCCACCACTCCCTCCTCGATGAGCTTGCGTGCCTGGTTGGTCTTGAGCGTGCTCATAAGTTTTCCGTTTTTATCCTTCACCGCTTCCACGTCGGTCAGCAAGATGAGCTTTTCCGCTCTTAAGGCCTCGGCCACTTGTCCCGCGACCAGATCCGCATTGATATTGTAAGTCTCTCCGTTACTCCCCACTCCGACCGGCGCGATGACCGGGATAAACTTATTTTCGCCCAGTGAGTTGATCACCGTGGGATCGATCCCCACGATCTCTCCCACCAGACCGATATCGATAATCTCAGGGGATTCCCCGTTGGAGCTCACGGTAACATTCATCTTCCGCGCAAGGATCAGCCCGCCGTCTTTCCCGCTCAACCCGAC
>Ga0209701_10002965_pt1 | contig 11087 bp, 11 predicted proteins | sample CZO8metaG_4_FD_188356 | JGI IMG/M metagenome (GOLD analysis project Ga0209701, IMG submission 188356) | Vadose zone soil microbial communities from the Eel River Critical Zone Observatory, Northern California, USA - CZOApr15con2H3.8 metaG... | ecosystem: Environmental > Terrestrial > Soil >...
AGCAAGTCAGGCGAATTGGCCGAGAAAGACGAATATTGTGCGTTGTTCAGCAGAACAAATGGCGGCGAGCCGACGCATGTTGAAGGCGTCTTCGTTGAGTTTGTGCAGCAGGTTGGGAGGATCCGAGAAAGCGCGACAAAAGTCACTCTTTCTCTGGACAGTTGGGGACGATACTGCGGGAAAGTCGATCTCGGCAAACAATACTATCAGCCGGCCTTTTACTACGTTGAAGTTCATTACACTGACAGTCTTAGAAAGAGAAGGACGTGTCGCTTCTTCTTGACCCTGAAGTAGGAGAAGTATCGGCCGGTTGCCCCACCTTTCGCGCCTTTCGAAAGGGTCGGCTCCGTCCACCTAGGGATTCGGCCACGCTTCACCCCTCTTTAGCGACGCCGTCGTCTGTTCGTGGTGGGTTCCTACTCCTGTTGCGGAGATCGTTATAGAATGCACCCATTAGCGCCGAGAGATCCTCATAGGAGATTTTGAATGTCTGATTCTGAGGCCATCACGACGCCTGGTGGTTCCGCTGCATCCTTTGCGCGGCCGCGGCCTTTTCCGGCCATCGTCGTTGGTGGTTTGATTGTTGGCATATTGGATCTGGCTTACGCGATCCTGATTTACAGTCCCCAAAAACCGATCCTTATTCCGCAGACTATTGCCAGCGGCATCCTTGGCATGAAGTCCTATAGCGGAGGGACACACACGGCCGCGCTTGGAGTCGTCCTGCATTTCGTCATCGCGCTCGGCGCAGCTATGGTCTACTATCTGGCTAGCCGCAAACTCCCGTTCCTGGTCAGTCGCGCCGTCGTTTGCGGCCTCATTGACGGCGGGCTGGTTTACCTGTTCATGCATATCGTCGTGTTGCCACTCTCGGCGGTGCCGATGGGACACACCCCGCTCTTCTACAAGGCCATGGAGTTCGTCGAGCACTGGTTCTGCGTCGGGCTGCCCATCGCGCTCTCGGTGCGTCGCTACTCCCGCTGAATTCTTAACCTGCGCGCTGCGGGGGCGGGGATGGCTTAGGATGGCTTAGGGATTTGTCCTTCGTTCATTCCTGTTTCGCGACGCCGTCGTCTTCCCAATGGTGGCCGCACGAATCGCAGGTCCATTTGTATTTTTGGGAAGACTCATCCGTTGCAATTGCCGGCGCAGAGGTTAGTCCCTCAAAGACGACTTCGGTGGAATGGCATTTGGGACAGCAGACCGGAAGCTCGTCGAGTTCTTCATTCTCTTTTGGAGTCGGATCGTCCTCCGGCTCGTAGCGCCGCATGGCCGACCGAGCCCAGGGCAAACCTATCTGCATGATTTGCACGCCGACCCCGTTGGCGAAATTCGAGGTCACCCTGTCCACGCCCGTAGCTTTCTCTGCTCCCATGAAAAATGGGATTCCCTGCCCATCAAGAATCGTCTGCACCTTGAGCGCGTCGCGCACGCTCCATACGGTGCAGAGCTCAACCAGTTTGCGGTCTTCCCCGTAGGAAGAATCGGGGTCGTAGGAGGAGTCGGCGTCGGGAAAATTGTCACCAGCCGAATCGCGGAATTTCGCAGATTCGTGCTCGAAGAAAGCTGGCGGCGGCTTAAACTGCGGCGCCTTGAACTGCGACGGAGCAGATGGCTCTTCGTCCTCTACCTCGACCTTCAGCCCGCGCTGCCGGACCTCGTTCGCAAGAGCTTGTTGTGCAAAAGGCGTCAATTCTGAGCTTTGCGGGATGAGGACGAGGAGTTCGCCGTCACTCATCTGCCGATAGCGCTCGGAGATGCGCAGAAATTCCCCCGCCGGATCGAGAGTGTCCATAGTCGTCAGAATGATATACCGGCAACGGCCGGGTTCTATGGCGAGGACGCCCGCGCCACGCGCAAATCTGTGGGGAGCCCACAGCAGCTATAGAGAATCCAGAGTTGCTGTGACCACCGGCAGCGCCCCTCGGCTTCGCTAGGGGCTTCGGCAACAGGGCAGGCTCGCGAGGGCGGCGTGCCCGCACGAGCTGGACCCGTTTTTCAACTTTCTGTTCCACCTCCGGAAGCACGTCCTTTTGTACGGGCTGGTTATCTTGTGTGCCGGGGCTAGTGAGTCGAGAATGAGAATCGGTTCAGAGTTAGCGGACTTAGAAGAAGCTCATGAGAATTCTTATTGTTGAAGACGATGCGGCACTTTCCAGCTTTATCCGGAAGGGACTGGAAGCGGAACATCATGCGGTGGATGTCGCCAACGAGGGAAATCAGGGCCGTTCGATGGCGATGGAGTTCGATTACGACCTGGTTGTGCTTGACCTGCAGCTGCCGGGGGTTGACGGGTTGTCGGTTCTGAAGAGTCTGCGGCAGCGCAAGGCGAACTTGCCGGTCATGATACTTACCGCGCGGAGCCGGGTGGAAGACCGCGTGCAGTGCCTGGATTCGGGTGCGGACGACTACCTGGTGAAGCCTTTTTCATTTCTCGAACTTTCGGCGCGGGCGCGGGCGCTGTTGCGGCGCAGCCACCTGCCATCGGAATCGGTTCTCACCGTCCGCGATCTCTGTTTGGATCGCGTGCAACGTAAAGTGGAGCGCGCCGGGCGTCACATTGAATTGACGACCAAGGAATTCGCGTTGCTGGAATACCTGATGCGCAATGCCGGGCGCCGGCTGACGCGGGCGATGATCATCGAACACGTGTGGGACCTGACCTTCGATTCCACGACGAACGTGGTGGATGTGTACATCAACTACCTGCGGCGCAAGGTGGACGACGGCTTCTCGCCATCCTTGATTCGCACGGTTCGCGGGGTGGGGTACCAGATTAGTGTTGACGGTGCGCCGGCATGAGCGCGAGTTCGCAGTCCTTTCCGAAAGTGCCGCCGAGTCCGGATGTGCTTGGCGAATTACTGCACTCGTTGAGTCAGCCGTTGACAACTTTGCGTTGTTCGCTCGAACTTTCTCTCGACCATGCGACCGAGGAAGTGGCGGAGGAGCAGCAGGCGAGCGTTTCGGCGGCGCTGCAGCAGACAGAAAAAGTGATTGGCATGATCCAGTTGATGCGGGAGTATCTGGACGCCGAGCAGCCCGGGCGGGACGCATACTCGACTGAACTCGCACCGGTGGTGCAGAATGTGATCGAAGAATTGTCGTCGATCGCGGCAGTGCGCGGTATTGAGTTGCGCCTGGTGGGGACCTGTACGGCGTCGCTGCCCGTGCCGGAAGAGCGGCTGCGGCTGGCGCTGCAGTATTTGATTGCGGCGAAGATCGAAGTGCAACCGGCTGGCGGTAGAGTAACGCTTCTGCTGGGCGACGGCCCGGCGGGAGCGGTGCTGCGGGTTGAAGGCGCGCGCTCTGCCCGCGAGTGGGAACAGGCCGCCACAAGTCCGTGGACAACGGGGGGTTCGGGCGGGACAACGTCAACTTTGCGCAGGGTGCGGCTTGCGATTGCCAGCCGCGTGCTCGCAACCGCGGGAGCATCGCTCGTTTTCGGCGCGGTGGATCTTATTGGATTCGTCGCGCATTCCGCACCGGATTGGCGTTCGTGCCCGATGAGTTCGGCCGATGTAAAGCCCCTGAAGGGAATGTGATTGTGAAGATGGTTGGTATCGCTAAAGCGATACCCTGATACGAATCCTCAGTGCCCCGATACGAACCCGGGGTTTTTCCATAGCCTGCTGAGGAGTACAATCCAGCCTTTCCGGAGGTTGCGGTGAAACGCTGGATTGCGTTCCTGACTATTATTTGCTCTTCTCTTTTCTCCTCCTTAAGCGGTTGGGCACAAGTCATCGATCGGTCTGTCCCCGGAGCGCTGAATCTTAGGCAAGTGGTGATCCGAGCGGGTGTGCTGATTGACGGCGAGTCGAATTCTCCCCGCCGCAATCAAATCATCACCATTCGAGGCAACCGCATTACCGATGTTTCCGACGCGGCCAGCGCCCGTATTCCCGATGGCGCCGAGGTGATCGACCTCTCACAGGCCACGGTGCTCCCCGGGCTGATTGATGCCCACACTCACATTTTTCTGCAGGGCGAAGATCCCGCCGAGGGTGGATACGACATTCAGCTGCTTAAGTATCCGCTGGCGCTCCGGGCGGCGCGGGCAACGGTCTCGGTGCGGCGCGCGCTCGAACAAGGCTTCACCACGTTGCGCGACGTGGAAACCGAGGGTGCAGGCTATGGTGACGTGGGAATAAAAATGGCGATTGAAGGCGGATACATTCCCGGGCCGCGCTTGTTCGTTGCTACACGCGCGATTTCGACGACCGGGGGATATCCGCTGGAGGGATACGCGCCGGAGATCGAAGTGCCGAAGGGAGTGCAGATCATTGACGGGCCGGTCGAGGCGCGCAAGGCGGCGCGCGAGCAACTCGACCACGGCGCCGACTGGATCAAGGTTTATATGACGCATCGGTCGTGGGTTGGCAAGAACGGCGAACTGGTATCGCAGCCGACGCTGACGGTGGAGGAACTGCGCGCGATTGTGGACGAGACTCATGGCTGGGGGAAAAAGGTGGCCTGCCACGCGTACGGCGGAGAAGGCCTGCAGCGCGGGCTCGATGGCGGCTGCGATTCGATCGAACACGGACTGGCGCTGACCGACGCGCAGATCGCGCAGATGATCCGGCAGGGCACGTGGTTGTGCGCGACGCTGAGTGTTTATTACATTGACTGGGCGCCCGCCGATACACCGGAGGGCCAGCGCGACCGCAAGCGCGCCTCCGAGCACGAAGTGTCTTTCCGCAAGGCGTTGAAGGCGGGAGTGAAGATTGCGTTTGGAACGGACATGGGGGGAATTCCCTGGAGTGAGCCGATCGCGCAAGAGTTTCCGCGGATGGTCGAATTCGGCATGACGCCGATGCAGGCGATCCAGAGCGCGACTTCGCGGGCAGCGGAGCTGCTGGAGATGAAAGGACGACTGGGCGTGATCGCGCCGGGCGCCTACGCGGATGTAGTCGCCGTTTCGGGCGATCCTTTGGTGAATGTCAAGATTCTTGGGAATGTCGGTTTTGTGATGAAGGATGGCAAGGTGTTTAGGAACGAACTCGGGGTGAAAAGGTGATTTGCCGCGATGCTTTCTGTAGTTCCTTTTGACGTTTCAAGGAGACTTCCGCTTCTTTCAGGTCAGTCCCTATCCCGAAGCAAAAGTCTGCGCTCTCTATTACTGTGATGCGGCTCTCCACAGAAACCACAGGAAATGGCTGCTGCCTTAAAATGCGCTGGGCCTGAGAGAGTTTTTGGTTGAGCTCCTGATACGTTTTTCCTTTGCACAGGAACTCATCGCCTTTGTCATGGTATGCGTCCAAGCCGACGCTAACCAGCACTTCCGCAAACCTGCGTATGAGTGTGTCGCCGGCGGAATAACCGAATTGGTCGTTCAGTGCCTTCAAGCCGTTGACATCGCTCATAGCGACCCAAGGACTCACCTCGGCCTCGTCAAAGGAACGACGGTTGGGCAAGTCAGTCTTGTCGGAGACCAGCAACGCGCGTCGCATTTCCTCTGGGGACATCTCGGCCACGCGCTTGCGGGTGAGGTGGTCTTTCCGGCGCTCGATCATGGGACCGCTCCTTGTGGCTGCCGAAACGAGCGTTCTCGTTCCTCGCAATCTAAAGGCTTTTCATGAGGAAAAACTTAATTTGGCTCAAATCTGGTTACCAAGGTAACAAGAAGTCTCGGAGTGAGACTTGCGCCGGTCTCAGTGGTGGGCGTGCGGACTTTGGGCGGGGTTCCTGGTGGGCGCTGGCGGAGCCTTAGCGATCCTGACATCAAAGCTGACCGGCAACTGTTTTGGTGGATAGCAGGCCGCGTTATCGCAGGCCTGGTATTTTAAAGTTCCGCGGACGATGTATTTACCGACTTGCACGGAGTGCAGAGGACGCACCAGCACATCCACTTTGAAGTCTCCGGTGTAGACATTGAGCTTTTCATCGGGAGCGAAGGCAAAGCTCATATCCTGGCCTTCGGGGTAGGTGGTTCTGCCGAGAATGATGTCGGTGGTGGCTTCTAACTTGAGCACGGTGGGGATGAGGAAATCCGACTTGGGCTTGTTCGAATTGATGTGGTATCCGCTGGCAACGCGGAAGGAGAGCGGGACGGTAACCGGTTTGCCCTGCTTGACGGTCATGACCGGAGCGGGCGCCATCTTTACGGCAGGACCTTGCGGGGCGAGGTTGTCCTGCGCCCAAGCCGGAGCGGAGAACAGGAGAAGCGCGCTCGCGAGAAGAATTTTCATTGGCTACCCTCAGCGGCTAAAAGCCGCTTGTGTGGCGGGTTCTAACGGCATGGCTGAAGCCATGCCCCTTCAAAGCTGCCGCGGACCAAACTTAATCAGAGTTCCCCCAGAGTACTCCAGGTTGAGGGCGGTTCGTAGTTACTTCCGAGCCTGTACTGCCTGGCCCTGGCTCAGGGCCTTCTTGATGTGGTCCACGAAGACGCTGCGGCTCTGCAGGCCGAATTCGCGGGCGATGAGCCTGCCGTCACGGTCTACGAAAAAAGTTGTGGGCAGCACACTGACGCCGCCATAGCTTTGCCCAACCGATTCTTTGCCGAGCAGGATGGGGTAGTTGACGCCCATATCCTTGGCGAATTTGGCGATGTCTTCGAGGCTGGCGTCGTCCATGGCTACGCCGACGATTTGGAATCCTTGGGGGCCATATTCTTTTTGCAGCTCGACGAACCACGGCATTTCTATCTTGCAGGGGCCGCAGTACGTCGCCCAGAAGTTGAGCAGAACCGCTTTGCCGCGGAGGCCGGAGAGCTTGAGGTCCTTGCCGTCGAGCGTGGGCAAGTCGAAGTCAGGCGCCAACTGGCCGATGAGTTGTCCCTTGGCGGGACCGTTCGCGCGGTTGTTGCGGGCCATGCGAATGCCGGCGATTAACATGACGGCGACGATGGCGGCGATGAAGAAGAGAATTAGAGGATTTCTTTTCACTGCAAACCTCAAACTTTCCGGCGACTGAAGGAGCGTCGCGTTAAATCATTTGCGTGTAGAGACGGGGCTTGCCCCGTCTCCACAGGAAATCGGAAGCGCTTTCCTATAGCGCGAACCGATTCAAGAACGAAAAATAGCCGGAGATGAGCGCGAAGCGGCCCATCACCAGCAGGATGCCCAATGCGATCAGCAAGCCTCCGCTTGCTACCTCCACGGCGTGCATGTGGAATTTGAACCGGTTGTAGAACTTTAGAAAGCGCTCGATGCCGAGCGAAGTCAGCAGGAAAGGCACGGCTAGTCCGGCCGAGTAGATGGCTAGAAGAAAGATGCCTTTCCAGACGGTGTCCTGGGTGGCGGCGAATCCGAGCACGACTGCTAGGATCGGACCGACACACGGCGTCCATCCAAAAGCGAAAGCGAACCCGATTACAAACGCACCCCAGGCGGAAGAACTGCCTTTAAGACCATGCAGCCGCGTGTCGGCCAAGAGAGCTTTGATCTGAAGGATGCCAGTGAGGTGAAGACCGAAGAGAATGATGACCACTCCGGCGATGCGGGCGAGCAGCGATTTGTACTGGGCTAGGACTTGGCCGACTTCCGTTGAGATCGCGCCCAGCGTGATGAAGACGATGCTGAAGCCGATGATGAACGCGGCCGAATTGAGCATCACCTTGCGGAAGAGCTCTCCTTCTTTCAGCTTCAGTTGCTCGACGCCTGCGCCGGAGATCAGGGAAACGTATCCCGGCACGAGCGGAAGCACGCAGGGCGACAGGAACGAGATCAGTCCCGCGACGAAGGCGGCGAGCGGTAGTGGGAGACTCGTCATAATTTCTATTGTAGCGACCGGGGAGAAGTTTGAACCCTCGCTCGATACCGCGACAGCTGCCGAGCTGCGCTCGGCTTGGAGGGCCGAGGGCGGCTCGTCCCTACACGAGCGGGATAGAGCGACCCCGAATCCTCCATAGAAGATGCAGCGAAGAGTGGAATTGTTACAGCATTTCCGCCTCTGTACCAGCCTCTGCTCATTGGACGAGGCCAATCGATTGTCGTTATCGCAACCCGGACTTTTGCGACCGATTCGGGGCCGACTGCTCCTTGAGCGGAGTGGCGGGCGCGGCGGGCGTCACGGTGTCGGGTGGAGCTTCGGCCAAGACTTTCTTGATGAATCCTGGCGGCACGGTGGCGGTGAGAATCGCGCGATCTCCGGACTGCTCGACTTTGAGGCTGTCGAAAAACGTCTTTACATCCGCATCCGTACCGTGCGCGCCGACGCTGCCTTCGGCGGCATGAAAGAGGCTGAGAAAGGCGGCGGTCTTCTCGGTGATGGCGTGCGCGTCGGCCTCACTGTCGGTGAAGGCTTCCGCCCGCAGGTGGAGAGCGCGGAGATATCGTCCGGAAATCACGGCGACCGCAGGCTTGGGAAACAGGAGGCTCCAACCGCCGAGTCCGCCCAGGGAACTCATTTCGGCGGGCTGCACGCGCAGAATCGCAAAAGACAGGCTTGCCAGAGGAACTCTTCGGTAGAACTTTCGCAGCAACGACGGTCCGCCAAAGGGCGAGGCAAGTTTCCGGGAGCGGTCGAGCATGCCGCGAATCACGTCGGGGCTCGGATGGTTCGAAACCGCGACGCTGTCATACGAAAGAATGACGACGCGAACGGTGCGGCCTTCGAGGGGGATGTTGTAGATTTCAAAACCGCGGTAATCGTCGATGGAAGATGAGATCTTCTTAAGGTAAGCAGTCAGCCGGGTGGAGTCGATCTTGCCGACGAATACCTCTGAGAAGCGCGGTTCGGCGGCCAATCCGGCGGTCCCGTTCCCCCAACTTTGCGGATAGTGGATGGCGAAGGCGGCCTTGTCCAGATCGCGCTCGAACTGAAAACCCGTCTCCTCAACAAACTTCTGGTATTCGGGCTCGCGGGAAACCGGAGGCAGTTGGCTGGCGGCGTTGAATTTACGAACCCACTCCAGATTGATGTAGAAGAACCCATCGGCGCCGGGGAGCAGGCGGGCCGCTTCGGGCGGAGCGTGCTTGCGGAGGGTCACGATCAACGCGACTGCGGCCACAAGCAGCAAAACGGCCACAGGGATGGGGAGGCGGCGTCGAATGCGCATCGAATTTGGGTGGATGCTCTGCTCATCCGCTTTGAACAGAGGGTGAGCCCGCTAATGATAGCACCCGGAAGCGCGGCGACTGTCGCCCCCTTGTCTTCCACAGGCTGGGCACGATAATGTCGCAACGTCATGCGATCCCATCCCCGCGAGAAGATTGGCAGAAACGACCCCTGTCCCTGTGGCAGCGGACGCAAATACAAGCATTGCTGCTTGGCAAGCCAGGCGGCCATCGACAGCGTGTGGCAGCGGCAGCATGAAGAGTCGGCACGGCTGGTCGGGGAGATGATGAAGTTTGCCGGACGCGAGTTTGGAGAACTGGTGTTGGAAGCATGGAAGGATTTCAACATGAGCGACTTCCCCAAGCCGCTCGACGACGCCGGGGAAGAGTGCCGGCTTTTCATGCCCTACTACTTGTTCCAGTGGGACCCGGAGCGTTCGCCGCGAAGCAAGAAGACTTACCGACGCGGCTTGGTCGCTAGTTGCTACGTTGGGCAAGAGTCGGAGCGGTTTACCGAGTTGGACTGGCTTTTTATCGAGCAAGCCACCACGCAGCCGATTAGTTTTTACGAAGTGCTTCGGAGCCATCCCGGACGGGGCATGGCGGTGCGGGACATCCTGACGGGAGAAGAAACGGAAGTGATGGAGCGAACGGCATCGCAGACCGCGTGCCCAGGCGACATCATTTACGCGCAGATCTGGCACGAGCCTGAACTGGCGGTGCTCGGTTGCTCGGCGCCGATGTGCATTCCGCCGAAGAAGAAGATAGAGGTCATCGAACTTCGGAAGAGACTTCGGAAAAAAATCGGCAAGCAGAATCGCGATCTGACGGCGAACGACCTGGTTCGCTATGCGGATACGATTCGCGAAGTCTATCTGGATATTCGGGATGCGATGCATGCTCCACCGCGATTCGCGAATACGGACGGCGAACTACTCCACTTTCATACGCTGACCTTCCGAGTTGGATCGGTGGCGTTTGCGTTTCAAGCTCTAGCCCCGCTGGCGGTGGGCTTCTCCCGGGAGGAATTGCTGGAAGACGCGGAATGGGACGAGAGTGGGGAGATGCTGAACGTGGCATTCGACTGGCTGAAGCGCGGTAACCGGAAGATGGATGCCTGGGAGAACACCATTCTCGGCAGCATCAAAATATCCAAAGGCCGTCTGGTCGCGGAAGTAAACTCGGCGGAGCGCGCCCGGCGGTTGCGCCAGGAGATTGAGGACCGGCTCGGTCTGGCGGGAACTCACGAGAGCACGGTTTCGCACACGCTTGACGGGCTACGGGAGATGCCGCCACCGCCGAAAACCGCCGAGGCGCTAGCCCGTCAAGCCAAATTCGACGCGTTGCTTCGCGACCCGGAAGTGAAGGCAAGAATGCAAGCGACAATGCAGAAGGACGTGGAGGCCTGGATATATCAGAAAATTCCCGCCCTAGGCGGACGCACTCCAATCGAAGCCGTACGCGATCCAGACGGCAAAGAGGCCGTTGAAGCCCTGCTCTTGCAGTGGGAACGGAACGACGAGAAAGAGATAGTTCCAAACCAAATTCGGGGCGACATATCCGCGCTCCGCCGCTTGCTGAATTTGGGTCCGCCTGCGGCCTGACTTTGCTTTGACTTCCGAGCCGGCTTCCGGTTGCACGTGAATTACCCTTGTGATAACTTAAATAATTGTCCCGGACTTCAGGAAGGGATCAGGGAAGTATTGTGTCCGAAGGGACTTGCTTTCCAACTGCTGGCGTAGCTCAGTCGGTAGAGCATCTGATTTGTAATCAGAGGGTCGGGGGTTCGATTCCCTTCGCCAGCTCCAGAAAAACAAGATTCCGGAAACAGAAGAGGTTTGCGCGGCGACGCGCGCTAGCGGCGCAGTTCCAAGGCACTCCATCAGGGTAGATTCCGGCGAGTGTAGGTGTCAGGCGGGAGTTCTCGCAATCGGTTTCCCGAGCTGAGAAATGCTGAACAGTGTTTGCGCGGCGCGGTGTTTTCGGATTTGCACAGGTGGGTGAGTGGTTAAAGCCAACAGACTGTAAATCTGTCCCTCTCAGGAGGTACGGAGGTTCGAATCCTCCCCTGTGCACCAGAGTGGCGAAAGA
>Ga0209701_10002967_pt1 | contig 11085 bp, 7 predicted proteins | sample CZO8metaG_4_FD_188356 | JGI IMG/M metagenome (GOLD analysis project Ga0209701, IMG submission 188356) | Vadose zone soil microbial communities from the Eel River Critical Zone Observatory, Northern California, USA - CZOApr15con2H3.8 metaG... | ecosystem: Environmental > Terrestrial > Soil >...
GTCAATCGACCAGGATTTGTTAGTCTCCATGTAAATGCCATCATCGGTCGAGGCAATAAGCTGCTCCAAGCTCAACGGCTTTTCCCCAGGGAGAATGCTAACGTTGGTCATGCGAATCAAGGGCAGGCGGTTCCAACCTTCGGCCCGGAGCGTTCCACCGGAGCGCGTGGCACCGATGGTGTGGGCGGTTTCGCGCGAACTCAGATATCCGGTGAAGCGCCCATCCGTGATAATTGGCGTCGACTGCGCGGCCACGCCCTCGTCGTCATAGGCAAAGGTTCCGAGGCCCGGCCCGTGTTCCTGACGAGCGTCGGCGACGACGTTGACCAGTTCGCTGCCGTAGCGCAGGTTCCCCAGCTTCTCCAGAGTGAGGAACGAGGTGCCCGCAAAATTTGCTTCCATGCCGAGCACTCGATCCAGTTCAATCGGATGCCCGATGGATTCGTGAATCTGCAAGCCCAGTTGCGAGCTGTCCAAAATAATTGTAGCCGTGCCTTCCAGACATTGATCCGCGTGGCGCAAGGCGACGGCTTCTTCCGCCACGCGCCGGGCATTCTCCACCAATTTCATCTCTTCGATCAGTTCGTAGCCGCGATTCTGCCATTGCCCGCCGAACGAGTTCGGATAGGACCGCTTCTGAATCTCGGATCCGGCAAAGGCATACGCCGTGTATCCTGCACCGGTCGAATATTTTGTCTGATGGATCTCAGACCCCTCGGAAGAAAGAACCCACGACTCTTCGCGCTGGAAGTGCATGCCGGTTTCAGCGAGCGTGACGCCCGGAACGGCGCGCATCTCCGTGTCAACCTTCAGCAATAGATCGAGATTCTGCTCCACCGAGGTGGTGAACGGATCGACCTTGTAAGGTGTCGTCCACTCTGCCACCGCCGCGGGTTCGGGAGCGAGTCGAACATCTTCCCTTTTGACACGTGCCGAGGCTCTGGCAATTTCAACCGCCCGCGAGGCCGCGGCTTCCACCGACGAGCGGCTCAAATCCTGAGACGCGGCAAATCCCCACGCGCCCTCCGCGATCACCCGCACGCCGATGCCGAGCGACTCGGACTCGGAGGCATGCCCCACTCGTCCGTTCTTAGTGGTCAGCGAGCGGTTGCGGATCGCGACCACGCGCGCGTCGGCGTATGTCACTCCTCGCACCGATGCGGCGGCTAGAGCTTGGTGGGCAGCAGACTTCATTGCAGATTTAACCTATCACGAGAGTTGCTCAGGCCTCTACGCAGCGAACTGAAACGGTTCGTGTGGGAACAAGAACGGTTCGTGTGGTGACGGGCGTCTCGCCCGTCCAAGCCGAGCGCAACTCGGCAGCGGCCGGTGCCCACACCAATTCTGATTCGCGATAAAGTCAGTGCATACCAGGCGCGGCAACCGCCAGCGGAGCCCGCTTGCGCCTAACATCGACGAGAAAGCGGCCACCCTGTAAATGGTCGCCATGCGACTCTGCGCCATCTTCGTCTTCACCGCCGGGATCGGTCCACATGCTGCCGACTTCCACTTTGCTCGAGCCGGCCGCCATCTTGGTAGGCTGGCGCCGCTGCTTATCGACGTAGGCCTTGATCACTTGGGTCGCCAGACGCGCCGCCAGTTTCCCGTGCTCACCGCCTTCGAACAGCACGCACACGATGATGTCGGGATTACGTCTGGGCGTGAATCCCACGAACCACCCGTTCTGAGCGAAATCTTGGTTGTTCTGATGCTTCGCGCGCAGGGCCAGCGACACGATCTGTGCCGACCCGGTCTTGCCGGCGATGTCGATTCCCGGGATTTGTGCTGAGGGAGCCGTGCCTTCCGGCAACAGGACCCGGCCCATCGCGTCGGTGATCGTGTTCCATCCCGTCGGGTCAAACGGAATGCTTTTTACTTCCGTATAGTGCGTGGTCTCAACGAATCCCTGCGGCAGGTTCGTCGGATTGATCACGTGGGGCACAACCATGCGGCCATCCATCGATATGGCGCCGATGGCGCGCATCAGCTGCACGGGAGTGATCGCCACCGCGCCCTGGCCAATGCCAACCGAAATCGTTTCCCCGGCGAACCATTTCTGCTTGAAGTTGCGAATCTTCCATTCTTCCGAGGGCATCACGCCGCTCACTTCGTTGGGCAAGTCGATGCCGGTCTTCTGGCCCAAACCAAAGGCGGTCGCGTATTTTGCGATGCGGTCAATGCCGAGTTTTTCCGCCAGCGTGTAAAAGAAAACATCACAGGACTGGTAGATCGCTTTCGTCAGTTCGACCGCGCCGTGGCCGCTTTTCACCCAGCATCCAAAGCGCCGGCCATAGAATGTGGCGCCCCCGTTGCAGTGCACGTTGAGGGTCTGGGCAATCCCTTCCTGCCACCCAGCGGTTGCCATAATAATCTTGAACGTCGAGCCGGGAGCGAGTTGGGCCTGAATCGCCTTGTTCAGCAGAGGCTTGTCGGGATCGTTGACCAGCTTGTTCCATTCGTCCCGTGAAATCTTCACCGCGAAATCGTTGGGATCGAAAGTCGGCCGGCTCACCATGGCCAGGATTTCGCCGGTGTGGGGATCCATCGCGACGATCGCGCCGTTCTTCCCTTCGATTGCCTGTTCGGCCGCGATCTGCAAATCGAGATCGAGGGTCAGCTTTAGCTGCTTACCGGGCTCGGCGGGAGTTTCATCCAGCCGGCTCACTTCGCGCCCGCGGCTATTCACGATCGCGCGCCGCGATCCGTTCTTGCCCATGAGGATGTTGTTGTACTGCTTCTCGACTCCGCTCACGCCGACCACGTCGCCGGGCGTATAGAGTTCGAACTGCGGCTGGTTGAGCATGTCCTCGGTAACTTCGCCCACATAGCCGACCAGGTGCGCCATAAAGCCGTTGCGCGGATACAGCCGCCGGTGCGCCATGATCGTTTCAAGTTCTGGAAGCTCGTTCTTGTGCGACTCGATGAAGGCCAGCTCGTCGGGTGTGATGTCTTCCTTCAGGAAAATCGGCTGGTACTGCGGCATCGAGGAGAAGCGCCGGATACGCTGCCGCACTTCCTCGGTGTTCAAGTGCAGGCCCTTGGCGATTGCGTCCGCGTCCGCATTCAAATCTCGCGAAGAATCGCGCAGCAGCAGCGCGGAAAACGACGGGTAGTTATCGACAATGATGCGGCCTTCGCGGTCCAGGATTTTGCCGCGCGGCGCCAGAATCGGCACATTGCGAACACGGTTCTTCTCCGCCAGCAAAGCGTATTCGTCGCTCCGCATCACCTGCAGCCGCCACAACCCGTATGCCAGCACCAGGAAAATGAACAGTACGACGTACTGCACGGCGGTGAGCCGGAGGGCGGAAACTTTTTCTTCGCGGCCGAACATCGATCCTCGGTTCCTGCAATCCTCAGTTCCTGCCAGCAGGCAAGGCGCCCTGGCCTGAATCGAAATCGGCGATCGCGATGGGCCTGGAAAGCTACTGGAACAAGTAACTCTATTTTAACCCGTTGCCCGCCCCGCCGAAATATTGAGCCGGAACGAAAGTTTTCCAGTGGAATGCTGGCAGTTATAAATGGAGGGACGGGCGTCTCGCCGTCCAGGCTCACCACCAGCAAGCATTCGGGCCAATCGGGGGGCCATGTACAACCGGAGATTGAACTCGGCGCCCGTTCGGGCAACAATAGAGGCAGGACTCACGTCCTACTTACTTCCAGCTAGGAATTGAATGCGGATTCGTAGTTTCATCGTCGCGTACGCGCTCGTGCTCGCCATTCTGCTGTTCGCCGACCGGCGGCCCGGCTCCGGGCAGCAGGATCGCTATTCGCACGTGGTGGACCTGACCGATGCGCAAAACGCGACGGCGCCGCATGCCGCAGCCCTGGAATCCGGAACCCGCATCATTGCTCCCGCTGCGCTTATTCCCGGGACCTGGGCCGCTGGCCAGATTCCGCCTGAACGCCTCGTCGCTCCCCTGGTAGTTATGGATTTGAATGCGCTCGACAGCAGCCCGCAGATTTCTCTCGACGATATCGCCGCGTGGGAATCGCGTCACGGCATGATTCCGCAAGGAGCCGTCGTCGCCATCCGCCGCGCCGGCGCGCTCATTGATTCGTCGCCAAACAATCTGTCAGCGAATGATCCGTCAACCATGCCGTTCCCCATCGCCCGTGACGCCGCGCAGTTCCTCATCGACGCTCGCTACGCCATCGGCTTTGCCGTCGAGACACCCGTCGACCTGACCTCCGACCGTACGCTGGCCCGCCAACTCGCCCTTCACGGAAACTACGTAGTCGAGGGAGCCGCACACTTCAAGTCGCTGCCTGCAACCGGCTCGCTCATCATCGTCGCTCCGGCAAAAAACAAAAAACCTGGCGAGGCCCCTGTCCGCATCCTCGCCATGGTGCGCTAGTCGTTGGTCGCTGGTCGTTGGTCGTTTTTTTCTGCACCACGTTTCGCTCCGAAATCATCTACCTCATCTGGAGGGAAGCTTAATGTCTGACCCGCGCTATCCGATCGGAAAATTTTCCTACGCTGGTCCGCTTACGGCTGATCAGAAGCAGCAATACCTGACCGACATCGAACAGACTCCCGCCCGGTTGCGTGCCGCCGTCCAAGGGCTTTCGGACCAGCAACTGAATACTCCCTATCGCGATGGTGGCTGGACGCCGCGCCAGTTGGCCCATCACGTCGCCGACAGCCACATGAACTCTTACATTCGGTTCAAGCTGGCGCTCACCGAAGACGAGCCCACCATTAAGCCGTACATGGAAAACCTCTGGGCCGAGTTGCCCGAGGCCAAGCACGCCCCTATCGAAGTGTCGCTGGCGTTGCTCGACTCCCTGCACCAGCGATGGATGCTGATGCTCCGCGAGTTTACCGACGCAGAATGGAAACGGACCTTCCGCCATCCCGACCTGGGCCCGATGTCGCTCGAAAAGACTCTCGCACACTACGCCTGGCACGGACGCCATCACGTGGCCCATGTCACCAGCTTGCGAGAGAAGATGGGATGGTAGGACGCAGCGACAAGAGTTGAGCCGCGAGTAGTCAGTGTAGAGACGCGGCTTGCCGCGTCTAGGGCACGTCCGAGACGAGGTTTACAGAAGCGAACGGTCGCTCGAAGCTCGCAGCCAGTAGCTCCGCAGCTCCTTCTAAGTCATCCCCGCTTCCCACACCAGGTAACTCACTGCCTCGCGCATCACCGCCGCAAACCGCTCCCACAAGTGGTGCGGACGCGACTCTGGCCGTGGCGCCAACTCCACTTGCACGCCTTCGTGCTCCAGCAAAGCGCGAATGCGAAATACGTGATACGCATCGCTCACCGCAATGCAGCTGCGCATGCCGTTCGCGCGCATGATGTTGGCCACTCGCGCTGCCGACTGCGCCGTATCGGAGCCTTGCGTCTCCGCGATCAGAGCCTGCTCCGGGACACCGCGCCGCAGAAGATAGTCTCTCCCAACACCGCCCTCGCTGAAATCCGGATCCTGCCCCGATCCTCCCGTCGTGATCACCACGGGCGCCATTCCCTTGCGAAACAATTCGTACCCATGATCCAGCCGCGCCCGGTACACCGGAGAGGGACGTCCAGCGTACTCGGCCGCTCCGAAAATGGCGATCACATCCGCTTTTTTCGCGGGCGCCCCGGTGGCGGCACTCACGATGCGCAACCCGGTAACTCCCAAAAATAAGCACAGCGCTCCCACCGCCGCCAGCGACAGCAGCGGCCAGGGACGCATTAATAAAGGTGTTTTAGGGGTAGATGGATTGTTATCTTCGGACATAGATCAGATTTCAAGGTTTCAGTCTTTGATTGACACTCTGATTGCCCCTCCGACCCGATTCTCCTTGAACCTTGAAACTTTGAAACCTGCTTACGACAACGCTTCGACAATGTCCTTGGTGGGAATCGCCCCTTCGCGCAGTATCTGCCAGGTACCGTCTTCTTTGAAGTGCACGATCGTCGATGAAATTGTCCGCGGAGACTCGCCGCCGTCCACGATCATCGAGATGCGATCCTGCAACTGCTCCCGCACCTGCTCGGCGGTTGTGCATTCCGCAGCGCCGTTCAGGTTGGCGGAGGTTGCCGTAATCGGAATTTTCGCCGCCCGCACCACCGCCAGCGGGATTTCCGCCGCCGGCACGCGCAGCGCTACGTTCCCCGTGTTCGCGGTTACCTTCAGCGGCAGATGCGACGCCGCCGGCACAATCATGGTGAGCGGCCCCGGCCAGAAACGCCGCGCCAGAAGATGGAAATCATCGGGCAAAGGACGGGCAAATTCCTCCGCCTGGTCCACGTTCTCGATCAGCAGCGAGAGCGGCTTATGCCGTAAACGCGATTTGATCTCATAGACTCGCTCCACCGCGCGCAGGTTAAACGGGTCCGCCGCCAGACCATAGAACGTGTCCGTCGGCATGCCCAACACTTTCCCCGCCTGAATCTGTTCGGCGGCATACTTGATCAGCGAAGTTTCGGGCGTTACAGCATGAATTTTGAGGATTTCCGCGCGCACTCTGGTTCCTTCCCGATTCTCGGCGTGAACATTGCCAGCGTAAACATTGCCAGCATAAACGTTTTCCGCATAAACAATGAAATGTACCATAACACGAGCTTCGGCCGAAGCCCGGCCGGACACTGACAGAGCGTCAGTTGTCGCCGCGGCCGAGGCCCGGTCCCCGGCAGTTTTGTCATGATCGTCCAGAGCACGCGCCGGAAGCGGGTTTTCTCATCTTCGATGTATTGAGTTCGGATGTATTGAGGACCCGGGTCTGGAGCAAAAAGCTAAGAGCCAAGAGCAAACAGCGGACGAGCAAAGCTCTGGGCCTAGCGAGTCTGTGTCGCAACCCCGAGGACAGCAAGAAAGTGGAACACGCCAATACTCCAGACGCGAAGCGGCGACCTAGGAAAGCCCGGCACGTAAGTGCCGGGAAGGAAAGTGGAACAAAGTCGAGTCCCGGGACGGCACACTGGTTGCGACACAGACTCCTAGCGCCCGTCCGTGACCTTCGTCGCCAGGAACGACTTCACCACGATCTGGTTGGGCTGCATGCCGACGGGGATGATGGTCAGCAAGGAATATTCCGACGGCTCCAGCTTCTTCGGCTGCCTCTTCTGAATCACGGCGAGGTCTCCCGAGCCGGAGTCAAGCACTAGCAGATAGTTCTGATTCTGGGAGAGCGCTAGCGCATCGGGATGCGTCCCAACAGGCAGATACGCGATGACCTTGCCGAGGTCGATGTCATAGACCGCGATGTTATTCGATCCGAAGTTGGAGATGTACAAGCGCGAGTTATCGAGCGACACGACGCCGCGAGTAGGCTGACTGCCGATGAGATAGCTGCCGGAAACTTCGTTGCCCGTGGTTTCGATAATGGAGATGCTGCCGGCGTCGAAGTTGAAAGCAGCCAGTTCTCCACCGTCTGGCTTGAGCGCCAAACTCACCGGGGATTTTCCGACATCGAGGAGCGCGAGCAACTCGTCATTCTGGGTTTCATTCTTAAGAGCAATGCTTGCAACCTGGCCCGACCCGGAACAGGAAACGAACGCCTTGCTGGAGTCAGGCAGGATGGCAATGTCCTCAGGATGAATGCAGATGTTAATAGCGGAGCGGACGGCGAGGCGCGCGGTATCGACGATGGAGACGGAATTGTCAGCGCGATTGGTGACCACGACGGTGGATCCATCAGGAGAAACGCGAGCGAGGCCAGGACTTCCGCCAACATGAAGGGTAGCCGCAACCGCGCGACGGTCAAGATCAAGCACCGAAAGATTCGCCGACCCGGAATTCGCGACATAAGCACGGTGGCCGTCGGGAGACACGTTGATGAAGAAAGGTTTCCCGTAGACGCCGATTGTGGCGACAACTCTATTTTGCTCCGCGTCAATCACGCTCACGTTCGAGGAGCCGGTGTTAACAACGTAAACTTCATTTCGCTTCGGATTAGCCGCCACCCCAGTGGGCTCGTTGCCCACTTGCAGCGTTCGCATTGGACGAAAACTGCGCAGGTCAATGACCGTAACCGTGTTGCTCTTGCCATTGCTGATGTATGCAAATTCACGGTAGAGCGGTCCGTAGCCCGGCAGAGTGCGCTCGTGAAAGTAGTACCAACCAGCGGCGGCCAGCAGGGGGACGAGGACGGCGAGTAGGAGGAATTTTCTCAAGGATCAGTTGGCCTCGCTGAAGGCAAGAGATTATCAGATGCGGCCGTGGTTCAGCCCAACATCAGTCCGCGGAAGTAGTCGCTTCAGCATGAACGCGATTCGATGCTGGGACACCGCGTCCCAACACCGCCGCAATCTGCCGGACCTGCACCATGAGCGCGTCGAACTGGTCGGGGAATAGCGACTGCATGCCATCCGACAACGCGCGATCGGGATCGTGGTGAACTTCTACGATCAGGCCGTCGGCTCCAACGGCGACGGCGGCGCGGGAAAGGGGCGTTACCTTGTTGCGTTTGCCGGTGCCGTGGCTGGGATCGACCACGATGGGAAGATGGCTGAGGCGCTGGACGGCAGGGACGATGCTGAGGTCGAGTGTGTTGCGGGTGTGGTCGGCGAAGGTGCGCACTCCGCGCTCGCACAGGACGATATTGTAGTTGCCCTCACTCATGATGTACTCGGCGGCCATGAGAAATTCTTCTAACGTCGCTGAGATGCCGCGCTTCAGCAGGACGGGTTTGCGGGCGCGTCCGGCGCGCTTGAGCAGAGAGAAGTTCTGCATGTTGCGGGCGCCGATCTGGATGACATCGGCATACTTGTCGACCAGGTCGAGCGATTCGTAATCGACGGCCTCGGTGACGATGAGCAGGCCGAAGCGGTCGCGGATTTCAGCCATGATCTTCAGACCTTCTTCGCCCAGGCCCTGAAAAGAATAAGGAGAAGTGCGTGGTTTGTATGCTCCTCCGCGGAAGAACTGCGCTCCGGCGCGGGCTACGCGCTCGGCGATGGTGAAGGCCTGGTCGCGAGTCTCGATGCCGCACGGGCCGGCGATGATGGCGAGGTCGGGGCCTCCGATGGTGACGGATGAATTGGGAAACTTGATGACCGTGTTGTCGGGCTTAGTGTCGCGGCTGACGAGTTTGTAGGGCTTGGTGACGCGGATGACTTCCTGCACGCCGGGCATTTCTTCCAGTGTCCCGGATTCGACCTCGCCCTGGTTGCCGGTGATGCCGATGGCGGTGCGTTGGGCTCCGGGCATGGAGTGGGCACGGTATCCGAGCGCTTCGATTTTCTGGCAAACGGCGCGGACCTGCTCTTCGGTGGCCTGCGCCTGCATGACTACTAGCATAGGGAGTACTCCGAGGTATTAAGTTTAGCTTCGGGTGCGGGAAGTGGGCAAATGGCGGGCGGATTACTTGCCGCTCACTTCACGGACTTGACGGAATCCGGAGTGAAGAGAACCGCGTTACATCCCGAGATACTCGAACACATCAGAATCGCGCGCCGCACGAGGCGGGCAGAGCTGCCCTCGGGGAAACCGACCTGAAATTTAGCCTCCGATAGCGCATGGCCGGCGGACTGAAGTTCCTTTGAGCCACTGATGAACTCCACATCCTCGACCTTCGGGCCTGGGCCGAAGAGGAGAAAGAACTCTGCCTCGGCCGACCCGGGAACAAGGCGCTTGAGCTTGACAGTTCGCAACCCACTTAGTTCACTGCCATTCGGATCCCCGCGAAGCAGGTCCGTCGCTGTAGGCGCTTTTGCGCCCGTCAAGTGCTGCAGCCGGTGGCGGGTATCGTCCCATGAGCCGCCGGGAGCTTGCGCCTCAGGTGTGGCCAGGGCCAGGTGATACATGTGGATGGCCTTCTCCGTTCTCTTTTGCTGCTCGTAGACTTGTCCGAGATGATCGGCGACCACCGGCGCTTGCTGCAGCAACCATGCTGCGCGGAGGTAGCTTTCCGCCTGATCGAGATGTCCGAGACGAAAATGAACCCATCCTAGCGTGTCCCAAAACATACCGATCTTCAGCGTGCACGCCAAGTCCTCGGGGAGAAGATTGGAAAGCTCTACGTCGTGCGATTCCATCTCCTGCGCATCGACCGCGTGTTGCGCATATTCCAAAGCTTTAGGGAGATTCACGTGGGCGTCGGCAAGTTCGTACCCGACATTGTTCCACGCCCCTGGTCCCGGGTCGGTTTCTACGACCTTCAGCAGAATGGCCGCGCCTTTTTCGATCTGTCCAGCCTGCAAGTAAGCGGAACCCAGACGGTATTGAGCGGCTGGGGATTTGTCGTTCTTCGCGCCGGTTTCCACGTAAGGCAGGGCCTCGCCGTAGCGCTTTTGTTGCATGAGCAACGCGCCCAACCTGGAGTTCGCTTCGGCATCGTCCGGGTCCATCTTCAGCGCCTCACGCCATGCATCGATGGCCGCATCCCAGCGGCGCAAACTTGCAAGCGCGAAAGCATAAGCCTTGCGAGTAACCAACTGTTTGGGGTCGGATTCGACGGCTTTGCGCAAAGCGTCGAGAGCGGGCTCGCTTTGCCCCGACGTCATGTAAACGAGGACCAACTCAAGCGAAGCGCGCGTAAACTTTGGATCCACTTCTACCGCGCGCTTGAATGCGCTGATCGCAGCCGAAGGATCGCCCTGTCGCATGGCGTTTCGGGCATCGGCTTCCAGTTGGTTCGCATTGGAAGAATCGCTGTCAGGCAGCCCCATCATCCCCCTCAGGAATGGGGGCACATTCCCGGGAAGCGGAGCATCCGTCCCAACCGTCAACTCAGGCGCGGCCGCCCCGCTGGAGGACGACGTGTAGACATATCGGTTCACATCGTTCTCTAGGTTCTTAATGAAGCTCCGATAGTCGTCGAACTCGGCGACTGGAACTTCGCGCAGCTTAGTCAATAACCGGCGTTTCGCGATCAGCACACCGTGATCCTGGGAATAGGAAGCGTGGTATTCCGCGAAGTCGTATTTCAAGTCCACGTTTGAGGGAACTTGCGGTTTGTAGCCCTGGGGAAGCTCTACTTTGGAATCTGACACGGCCTCCAGGGGAGGTCCAAGCCAGACAGGATAGCTGGCATCATCCCTGACCGGCGGCATGTAGAACGGCATCCCGGGAACGGTAAGTCGCTGGTCGCTTTTCCAGTCGGGATAATCCCTGCGGTTGTAGGAATAAGAAAGGTGAAAAGGCTCGCTG
>Ga0209701_10002969_pt1 | contig 11074 bp, 8 predicted proteins | sample CZO8metaG_4_FD_188356 | JGI IMG/M metagenome (GOLD analysis project Ga0209701, IMG submission 188356) | Vadose zone soil microbial communities from the Eel River Critical Zone Observatory, Northern California, USA - CZOApr15con2H3.8 metaG... | ecosystem: Environmental > Terrestrial > Soil >...
GCTCAACCGCGTCGAGCCTGTCGACAGCGAGTCCTTCAAGGTCCACGGCGACCTCACCATCAAGGACACGACCAAGCCGGTCGTGCTGGACGCGACGCTCGAGGGCCGCGTACCGGACCCGATGGGCGGTGGTAAGGAGCGGCTCGGCATCAGCGCCAAGGGGCAGCTCAACCGGATGAATTTCGGCCTCAACTGGGACGGCCTTGCGGGCGCCATTCCCATGGCCAGCCACACCATCAGGCTCGAGATCGAAGCCGAGATCGTGGTCAAGGCAGCAGAGCTCGCGCAAGCCTGAGGTTGATCGACAGAGGGGGTCCGGCCACGCCGGGCCCCGTCTACCATTGGCGCCGTGAAACCAACGCGATCCTCCAAGGTGGAGCTGATGTGGGAGGGGCTGGCCCGGGTCCACTCCTCGATGACCGCTGCCCTCGAGCACGACATGGTGCCCGAGGCAGGCATGCCGCTGGCCTGGTACGACGTGCTCCTCAACCTCACCCGTTCGCCGGGCGGCATGATGCGCTACCAGGACCTCGCGCGCGTGGCGGGGATCACGAACAGCGGGGCGTCGCGACGCCTGGATCAGATGACCAAAGCCGGCCTCATCGAGCGCCGGTCCTGTCCGACCGATCGCCGCGGCGTCTTCGCCCACATCACGGCCCAGGGCGAGGCCGCATTCAAGAACGCGCACAAGGTCTTTCTGAACAGCCTCGAACGCAACTTCGGCACCGCCCTGAAAAAGGGCGACGCCGAGCTGATCAGCGCCGCGCTGTCGAGGCTCGCCTAAGCAGACTCAGCTTTCTTCGCGAGGTTGCCGAGCAAGGTTCCAAACTCTTTCGAGACCTGCGGCCCGAGCATCCCGCCCAGGATCGGCCCGAGCGGCCCCTTGACCTCGACGTACTGGCCGATCTTCGTCTCGCCGCCCGCCGGCTCGATGCGACAGTTGAAGCGGAACAGCGTCAACGGCACGACGCTCGTCTCCAGCGCAAAGCTGCGACCCGACACCACGTCGAGTAGGCGCATCTTGTGGTGCTGGCCGGCGCGGGTGTTCATCACCCCCGTGGTACCCGACACGAAGCCGCCCTGCCAATCCATAGTCGACACGTTGGGATTCCAGTCACCCCACGTCGACATGTCCGACCAGATCTTCCAGACCTTGTCCGGCGATGCCGTGCTTGCCACCGATGTCCCGTATTCAGCCATTTATGACCTCCATGGGCGCGAGATCAGCCCTCGGCCACTGACAGTGGACGTGCGACCACGACCGGCGCTCTCTCCCTCGTCCAGTTGAGGAACACGATCACGCCCAGCAACACAGCGGTGCCGAGTAGCTGCGCCGGGTACAGAGGCTGGTGGAAGCCCCACGGATATGGGGCTGACGCAATCAGGGTTGCGGCCACGGGATAGGCCATCTCGGCGATGGTCGCCAGCGAGGCCGGCGTCTTCGACAGCGCCCGGTAGTACAGGAGCAGCGCAAGCAGGCCGGGCACGATGGCGATGGCGAGCAGGTTGGGCAGGAAATCGCTCACGCGGTAGTGGCCGAAGCCGCCCAGTCCGCTCTGCACCAGCACGATGACGACCAGCACAGGAAGTGCCAGCGTGAAACGCAGAGAGGTCATGCTCCAGAACGAGATCGACCCGAGCGCAAAACGGCCGAGCACCGTGCCGCTCGCCCACAGGGCGGCCGCGCCGAGCGCCAGCAGCCCCACCTCGAGCCGTCCGTTTTTCAGCGCCGAGACCGGCGACAGCGGATCGCTCGCGAACAAGACCATGTAAACGGCCGCGATCCCCACCACGGCCGCCGGCCAGAACCACGGCCTCCGTCGCTCGCCGAGAACGATCCAGGCCAGCGCGATCGCGATCAACGGTTGGGTCTGCTGGAGCACGAACGTCTCCGCGAACAGCCCATGCTGAGCCGCGATCGAAAAGGACGCGGTGAAGAGGATTGTCGCCAGCGCCTGCGCGCCGGCGGCGATGGTGCCGACCGCGAGCCAACCCCGGCGGCCCAGCTTCTTGAGCTCGCCGCGACTGCGAATGAGCACCGGCAGCAAGAACAATGTGACCAGACCGTCCTCGGCGACCACGATCTGGGTCGCGCTCAGGTGCTGAACCAGCTGGTTGCGGAAGTAGGCGTCGGAGGCCCACAGCGTGGCCGCGACCGCCACGAACACCACCGCGTAACGGTCGATCAGCCTGTTCATCGAACTAGTTCAACAGCCTCCTACCCGCAATCCTTCCGTACCCAAGAAAAAGGCCCGGGCTCAGCGCCCAGGCCTTAATTGTGCGATTTTGACGCTGTCAGCAGCCCAGAGCCGCGTGCGCGAAGCCGAGGTAAGGGCCCCCGATGCCGGTCGTGAGCGAACCCATGTAGGTATATCGACCGTCACTCGACCGCAAGCCGGCGTCCTCGCCGTCGCGGGCGAACCAGTTGAGGAAGACCTCGTCCTCCGGGTGCCATACGTGGCCGGCTGCGGCGTTCGGGTTGCCTGGGAGCGAGAACCAAACGCCGACCACCGGGTCACCTGTCTCGAGTAGGCTCGTGCATCCATACTGCGGCGCCGTCGGCGTCTTCCACGGCTGGACGGTGTTGTTGATAAAGGGATCGTCCATCCACTCCGAGACCTCGTGGCTGAGACCGTGGATGTCGGAGATGCCGCGACTTGCAGCCGGGAAGCCGGCGAATGTCCTGGGCGTGGTGTACGAGGTGTAGATGAAGGTGTGCACCGGCTGATTGCCGGCGCCGTTGGTCGAGCCGGCGCCGTTGCCGGTCGGTGCGGAGGCGCCGTGGTAGCCGAACACGCAGCAGTTCAAGTAGTTGTTGCCGAGGTAAAGCACGACGTTGCCGGTGAGGAAGATCGGAAGCGTGGTGGGGTCGATGTGCAGCGAAGCGATCAGGTTGTGGACCTTGCTGCTGAACCAGTTGATGTCCACACGTCCGACCAGAACATGGCGGCTGTTGATGACGGCGACTCCCTGCTTCTGCGGCACGTCGATCGACACCGTGTCGAGGACCGTCGGCTGTCCAAGGATCACGTGGTAGCCGGTGCCGACCTTGCCGAACTGCTCGCGCATGACGGCGTCGCCGTTCTGGACGCCCGAGTCACCCGAAACTGGAAACGTGGTGGGGGTGAACATCGGTGACGCGATGGTGTCGGCGACATGCTCGGTGCCGTCTATCGACACGTCCTGCGCTTGCGGGGTGAACCCCCCCGGGATGCCCAGGACTGACACGTCCTGGTTGCCGGCGACGAAGTTGAACTGAAGCGGGATGATCTCTGTCGCCACGGTGGTCGAACCGAGTCCGCGCGGGTCGGAGCCGACCATGGTGAACGGATACGTCACGCCGTTGGTCGGGTCGGTGAAGGACGAGCTCCAGTAGGGGACCGTACGCATCGTCTGGAACGGCGTCACGCCGCCGGCGGTTGCGAACATGGGAGTGCCTTCCGGGTCAGGGTTGGCGGCCGGCGTGGCCGCATCGGCGCCGGCCAGCGTGGTCCCCGGCAGCAATGCCGCGACCAGGGCCACCGCGGCCCCACCCGCCAGTCGCCCGACGAGCGCGCGAAAAAGACGTGGACGTACCGAGTGCATACACCCTCCTACCGAACCTGTCGGCCAACCCAACCCTGAAAGCACGTAAGCGGGATCGATTCCGGCGGCTTCAAAGAATATCGGGATATGGACCGATTTTCGTAAGTTAAGCGGCGGAAATCTCGTCCTCGGGGACGGCGGCCTCCAGCGGCACCTCGGCGTGCTGGAGCACGTAGATCTCCTCCGGCCGGTCGTGTCCCTCGAGACGCCGCTTGCCGACGCTCAACAGCCGCATGTCCGGACGGAGGATGTCCGCCACGATGGAATTGGTGGTCTCCGAGACCAGGATCTGGCTGCCGACCGCGCGGCGCCTGAGCTTCGCGCAGCGGTTGACCGCGGGTGAACGGTAGTCGCGGTCCTGGGCGTCGGCCTCGCCGGTGAGGATCGCCATACGGACCGCGAGCGGGATCCGGTCGGCCCAGGGCTCCGCCAACAGGCCCGCCTGCGCATCCAGCGCCGCCACCAGCGCATCGGTCGGGCGGTTGAAGACCGCGAAGAAGCTATCGCCTTCACCCCGCTCCTTGAGCACGACTCCATGATTGGCCTCGATCGCGGCGGTCAGCAGCTGGTCATGACGTCGCATGGCCCCGTACATCTGGGCCCGGTTCTGCAGCCAGCGATGCGTGGACTCGACGACATCAGTCATCAGGAAGGTCACCACCCCATCGGGGAGCCCGTCTGGTTGCTCGTGCGATGCCCCGTTCGACTGGGCGGTCACAGACCCAGGCACGAGGCCATTGGTCAGGTTGATGTTGGCTGCGGTCGCGAGATAGTCGTCGACGCTCTTGACGCGCCGGAAGAAGTGCACGTTGTAGGACGGCAAGAAGCTCCAGCTCGAAAAATCGTCGGCCGTCTCGGGGTCGCGACAGATGTCCGGAGCCGCCGCCAGCAGACGACCGAGCTTGGTCGCAGCCAGCCCGTCGAGGCCGAGCTCGCGCATGGCGTCCTCTCGAGTGAGCCGCTGCATCGCCTGGTCAGCGTCCACGACCAGCCTGATGGCCGAAACGAAGTTGTCGGAGTCGGCCTGCACGCCGCGGCAGCGGTGCAGCCGGTCGGTGCTGAGGCTGACGACGAGGTCGCCGTCGACCTCCCCTTCGAATGTGAATATGCCGCTGACCGTTTCGAAGCTCTCTTCGACCGCAAACTCCCGCGTGGCGCGCTGGTAGAGCTCGCCGAGGGTCGCCCACCTCCCGTTGGCGGTGAAGTAATCCGCTGCCAGCTGCTCGTACAACCAGGCCGAGTCGGCAAGGCTGAGGTCCGCGGTCAGCGCCGTCTGTAGGAAGGAGACCATGGTCCGATAGAGCTCGTGGACGAATGCCGAGGCGCCGATCTCGGCGACCTTGATCTCCCGATCGAGTCCAAGCCCAGGGTCGGGGTTGGGAGAACCGGCTTTGTACGCGAATGCCTCGACAACGACCGCCTCGCCGTGGTTGCGAAGCTTGACACGGGTCTGGGAGACACGCTGTCCCGGCCCGGCGACGTCCGGGTTGTCCGCGACGTGGACGAGGCCGCCCGGGCCCCAGGCCTGCTGAATCGGGACGCGAAGCCGAGCGACCATGGCGTTGAAGCGCTGGATGAAGGCCAGGGCCTCCTTGCCGCGATCTGTGTCGTACCGGTCTTCGCGCACGGCCCGCAGGTCGTCCTCCCAGAGGGCGGTGATCGCGCCGCGCAATCCGACGATTCCTGGTTGCATCTGGGCTTGCAACGTTACGGCGCCCAGGCCCACGAAAAACCCCTAACCGCGACTAATTTGCGCGGATCCCCGATGTCGCGTGTGCCGCAACTCGCCCTCGTGAGTTAAGTTCGTACTCATGACCGTGAGCAAGCCCGGCGAGCACGCCATCGAGACGATGCAGGTCGAGAGCCGGCGGTATCCGCCGGCGCCCGAGTTCAGCCGGCAGGCCAACGCCCGGCCGGACATCTACGAGAAGGGATTCGACGAGTTCTGGACCGAGGAGGGCAACCGGCGCATCTCCTGGTTCGAGCCCTGGAAGCAGCTCTACGAGTGGAAGCCGCCATACGCCAAATGGTTCATCGGCGGCCGGCTGAACGTCTGCTACAACTGCGTCGACCGCCACGTCGCGAACGGCCTCGGCGACAAGGTGGCCTACTTCTGGGAAGGGGAGCCCGCGGACGACAGGCGCGAGATCACGTTTCGCGACCTGCAGCAGGAGGTGGTGCGGTTCTCGAACGGACTCAAGAAGCTGGGGATCGAGAAGGGAACCCACGTCGGGATCTATATGGGCATGATCGCGGAGCTGCCGGTCGCGATGCTCGCGTGCACACGCATCGGAGCGCCCTTCACAGTGGTGTTCGGCGGCTTCAGCGGCGAGTCGCTGTCGGGGCGCCTGAACGACATGGCGTGCACGTTCCTCATCACGCAGGACGAGGGTTGGCGCCGCGGGCATCGAGTGCCGCTGAAGGCCAATGCCGACTCGGCCCTCGAGTCGTCACCCGATGTGAAGACGTGCATCGTCGTCAAGCGCACGGGCGGCGACGTGGACATGAAATCCGGGCGCGACGTCTGGGCGCACGAGATGGTCAAGGGGGCGAGCGACGATCCGGCGTCGTGCCCGTGCGAGCCGATGGAGTCGGAGGACCTGCTCTACCTCCTCTACACCAGCGGCACAACCGCCAAGCCGAAAGGGATCATCCACACCACCGGCGGATACATGGTCGGCGTATCGACCACGCACCACTACATCTTCGACGTCAAGCCCAACTCGGTTTACTGGTGCGCTGCCGACATCGGCTGGGTGACGGGGCACAGCTACATCGTGTTCGGGCCGCTCGCGAACGCCACCACCGGCATCATCTACGAGGGCACGCCTGACTTTCCCGACAAGGACCGCTGGTGGCAGATCGTCGAGCGCTACCGGCCTGACATCCTGTACACGGCTCCGACCACGATCCGCACCCACATGAAGTGGGGTCCGGAATATGCAGCCAAGTACGACCTCAGCTCGCTGCGCCTGCTGGGCACGGTCGGCGAGCCGATCAACCCGGAGGCATGGGTCTGGTACCGCGAGCACATCGGCGGCAACCGGACGCCGGTGGTCGACACCTGGTGGCAGACAGAGACGGGGATGATCCTCATCACGCCTCTGCCGGGCATCACGACGCTCAAGCCCGGCTCTGCCACGAAGGCGTTCCCGACCGTGGACGCAGCCGTGTACAACGACGCCGGCGAGCAGGTGCCACCCGGCGGAGGCGGCTACCTCGTGATCCGCAAGCCGTGGCCGGCGATGCTGCGAGGGATCTACGGCGACCCCAAGCGCTACGAGGAAACCTACTGGAGCCGATGGAAGGACACGTACTTCGTGGGCGACGGCGCGCGCATCGACGAGGACGGCGACTTCTGGCTGCTCGGGCGCATCGACGACGTGATGAACGTTTCCGGGCACCGCATCTCGACGATCGAGGTCGAGAGCGCGCTCGTCAGCCATCCCGCGGTGGCCGAGGCGGCCGTCGCCGGCCGCAACGACGCCCAGACCGGCCAGGCGATCGTCGCGTTCGTGACCCTGAAGGGCGGCAAAGAAGGCTCGCCCTCGATGATGAAGGAGCTGCGCAACCACGTCGGCAAAGTGATCGGAAAGTTCGCCGCTCCAGCCAACATCGTGTTCACGCCCGAGCTGCCGAAGACCCGCTCGGGCAAGATCATGCGGCGGCTGCTCCGTGACGTTTCGGAGAACCGGCCGCTCGGCGACACCACGACCCTCGCCGACCCCGCCGTTGTGGCAGAGATCGCGCGTCGCGGCAAAGAAGAGGCAGGCAAAGAAGACAGCTGATTGTTCGCCTCCCCACGCAGTGGGGAGGTCGGCGCGCGCAGCGCGCCGGGTGGGGAGTCGCAAGCTGGCAAAGGAATGGGAAGAGGAGTCGTCGTAGCTGTCCGTTAGCTCAGACTTCCCCCGATGAGAGTGCGTCCCCGCAGCGCTCTCAACCTGCTTGCCGCCGCCATAGTTTCGGCGGCCGTTCTCTACGCCTCATTCGTGGGCGCGGGTCCTCTCCCCGCCCTTGGTCCCGCTTTCAATCCGACGACCGGCGCATGGACCATGGCTTTGGACGCGTCGCTCAAGAACGACACGCTGCACCTCGCCGGCCTCCGGCAGCCGGTGACGATCACGCTGGAAAAGGACGGCACCGCGCACGTGGTCGCAAACACCGACCACGACCTCTTCCTCGCCGTCGGCTACCTGCACGCCCGGTTCCGGCTGTTCCAGATGGACCTCCTGCGCCGGCAGGGCGAGGGTCGACTGTCCGAGGTCGTCGGCAAGGCGGCCCTCGACAGCGACCGCTTCGAGCTGCAGCTCGGCCTGCTGCGGACCGCGCAGCAGGAATTCAGCGCCGTGGCGCCAGACAGCCGTTCTCGCCAGGCCATCGACGCTTACGCGCAGGGCGTGAACGACCGCATCACCGAGGCGGAGGCCACGCACCAGCTGCCGGCGATGTTCACGCTGCTCGGCTACCAGCCCAAGCCCTGGACTCCGATCGATTCGTTAATCGTCAAGGGCGACATGACGCAAACCCTCAACTTCACCGACACCCCGCTACTCATGGTGCTCCTCGCTAAAACACTCGGCCCCGACATGGTGTCGCAGTGGTTTCCGGTTCTGCCCCCGAACCCGCAGTCCCCATACGATCCAGGACCGTATCCCGCCCAGCCCAGCGTCGCGCCTATCGCTGCAATGGCGCAGATCACCAACGCCGAGGCGAGCGCCGCGGCCGACGCATATCAACGGCTTGTTTCATTGCCCGCCGGTCTGGTGGCCACCGGAGGCGCGAGCAACAACTGGGCTGTGGCGGCGTCAAAAAGCGCAAGCGGCGGTGCGCTGCTGGCGGGTGATCCACACCTGCACCTGACGCTGCCCGCGATCTGGTATCAGCTGACGATGGACTCGCCCGGTTACCACGTGAGCGGCGTCAGCATCCCAGGCACGCCGGTGGTGCTGATCGGCCACAACCAGCACATCTCCTGGAGCCTCACCGACGCCCAGAACCAGCAGACCTTCTACTACCTGGAGCATGAGGATTCAGCACACCCCGGCCAGTACTACTGGAATGGCGGATGGCACCCATACACGACGGCCAGCTACGACATCCCCGTGCTCGGTGGCGCGACAGAACACCTGACCGTGAAGCTGAGCGTCCACGGACCCGTGATCACCGAGCGCGGCCAGACGACCTCGGTGTGGTGGGCGGGCAACGTCCCGTCGCAAGACCTCGATGTGCTGCTCGGCATCGACCAGGCGAGCGACTACGAGTCGTTCCGAAACGCGCTGCGGGGCTGGTACTCGCCGACCCACAATTTCGTGTACGCCGACGACAAGGGCAACATCGGCTTGATCTCCGCCGGCTACTACCCGCAGGTCAAGGGTGGCCGGCCCTGGCTGCCGATGCTGGGGACCGGCGAAGACGACATCATCGGCACCATTCCCTATGACGACATCCCGCAGGTCTACAACCCGCCGGATGGAATCATATGGTCCGCCAACCAGCGCCAGGTCACGGCCGGATACCCCTACTACATCGGCAGCGCGTCCAACTTCTTCGACCCCGGCTACCGCGCCAATGAGATCCATCGCGTGCTGAGCCAGGACCGCAAGTTCACCGCCGCCGACATGATGGCGTTGCAGACGGACACCCGGGACTACCTCGCGTCCGAGATGGTGCCGATCCTGCTGCAGGCCCTACCGAGCTCTCCGGCTCGAGACCTCCTCTCGACCTGGGATGATCGGATGGAGATCAACTCGCCGGCCGCGACGATCTGGTGGACGTTCTGGCAGGCATACATCGCTCAGACCTTCGACCCTTGGTGGAAAGCCAAGAAGGTCGCCGTCGATCGGTCGGAGGTGAACGATGCTCTCGGTCAGTACCTGGAATCTGAAACCCTCTTAGGGTCGTCAGTCTGCCCGCCGGACGGCTGCGGACCAGCTCCGGCTTGCCCGGCGGTTCAATGCGCGCAGCTGCCACTCAGGCTCGCGCTGCAGAAAGCGTTCAACACGACCGTCGCGACGCTCGAGCGGCAGCTCGGTTCCGACCCGAGCACATGGACCTGGGGCCGCGTGCACCAGCGTGTGCTGGAGAACCTGGCCCTGATCAAAGGGCTCGATTACGGCCCCAGACCTGACCGCGGCGACGCCAACACCCCGCTGGCCGCGCCCGACTTCCCGTCCGCGCATGGGCCCAGCTGGCGGATGGTCGTCGACTGGGGGACCGGTTCGTTCAGCGGTATCTACCCCGGCGGCCAGAGCGAGAACCCGGCTTCGAGCTGGTACGAAAACCGCGTCGACACCTGGTGGAACGGCCAGTACGCCCCGATGCTCAGCGCCGCGGATGCCGCATCAATGTCCGGAACCATCACGTGGCGGCTCGAGTCGTGAGACGGCCCGGGGCTGCGGTGGTCTGCACGGTTCTAGCCGGCGCCGGGGTGCTGCTTGGTGTTTGGTGGGCCCCGTTTGCTTTTGGCCTCGCCTTCGGCGTGGTCCAGCCGCGCGCCCGGATTGCCCTCCCAGTCGGTGCCGCCATCGGATTGGTCGGATGGCTGTTCCCACTCGTCGCAATGGACGCCCGCTCGGGCCCAGGCCCGGCCGCCCAGAGCCTGTCGGCGATCCTGGGCTTCGGCCATCAGGCCGCAATTCCTGTGATCTTGACCCTGCTGGTGGGCACGCTCCTCGGGCTCACCGGCGCCTGGCTGGGCTCCGCAGCCCGGTCTGCCCTGTCCCCTTTAGGGAGAGGGGCGTGAGTTCCCGCTGATCTCTCGAAAAAGCGCCTCGGTTTCGGCCGCCGGCGCCACGCCCAGCTCCCGCTGAAGCAGGTCCCGGCACTGGTTGTAGGCCCGGACGGCCTCCGCGCGATCACCGCCGGCAGCGAGCACACGCATGAGCCGGCGGTACCCCGACTCGCGATAGGGCTCGAGCCGCACCGCTTCACGCGCGTGGGTCAGCGCCAGCGCGAGCTCGTTGTTCGCGATCAGCGCATCGACCCTGCAGTCGACGGCCCTCACCAGGCTTGATGCCAGGGTGACCCGGCGGTCGTCGACCCACGGTCCGTCATGGCCCGGCAGAAACGGACGTCGCAAGATGGTGGTCGCAATCAGAGACGGGCCGTAGGCCGCCCGGGGATTGCCGGCCACCAGCGCCCCCTCCGCGGCATCGACGCCGGCCAGCGCCGCCTCGACGTCGACCCAGGTCTCCCCGGGTGGAGTGAGCTGGTAGCACCCGAACGCGTTGCCGATGATGTGGGAGCGCGGCAGGCCGACGCCGGCCAGACGCGACCGCAGCCTGCTGACGATGGCGCTGAGCGCCAACGTCCACGACGCGGGCAGCGACTCGGCCCACAGAGCCTCGGCCAGCTCCGACTGCGTGACCGCCCGCTGGCGCTCGGTGACCAGGTAGGCGAGCACGAACCGGCCCTGCGGCCCACCGAGCTGCGACTCCCGGAGCAGGCGACCACCGTTTTCGACCTGCACCTCGCCCATCAGGTAGATCCT
>Ga0209701_10002970_pt1 | contig 11073 bp, 7 predicted proteins | sample CZO8metaG_4_FD_188356 | JGI IMG/M metagenome (GOLD analysis project Ga0209701, IMG submission 188356) | Vadose zone soil microbial communities from the Eel River Critical Zone Observatory, Northern California, USA - CZOApr15con2H3.8 metaG... | ecosystem: Environmental > Terrestrial > Soil >...
CCTTTCCCGGAAGTCCATTTCAACGGGCATAACATCAGCATCGCCCAGTGCAACAACGTCTACATCTTTCCCGCGATGGGTCTCGCCCTTTGTGCCTGCCCCGCGCGGCGCGTCACGGACAACATGTTTCTCGCTGCCGCGCGCGCTCTTGCCGAACAATCTCCGGCAGCGACGGATTCCTCCGCGCCTCTGCTGCCGGTGTTGACCGGCCTTCGCCGTGCCGCCATCGAAATTGCGTTCGCGATCGCGCAGCAAGCTCTGCGCGAAGGATTATCAGCGCCCAGATCTTCCGAATCCTTGCGCGATGCCATCGCATCGTCTCAATGGTCGCCACGTTATTCTTCGTATCTCTGAAGGATCTAACCCTATCGTTTCCCAATGGATTGTCCCCACAGGCCGAGACTGGCCCTCGCCATCATTTCTGTGATTTTCGTGTAAGTTTGCCGCATCCGATGTATGGTCTTGTCGCGATTCCTTGGCGGAGGATCCCCGTGAAATACGACGCGATCATTGTCGGTTCCGGCCAGGCCGGAAACCCGCTCGCTTATCGGCTCGCCGATCTAGGATGGTCCGTGGCGCTCATTGAGAAGAATAACCTCGGCGGCACTTGCATAAACGTTGGTTGTACGCCCACCAAGACGATGGTTCATCGCGCGCAGGTGGCTCATTACGCGCGCAGCGCAGCGCGGTGGGGAGTCAACACCACAAACGTCAGCGTTGATCTCGCCAAAATTGTGGCGCAGAAGGACGAAGTCGTCCTCAGTTTTCGCGGCGGCCAGCAGCGGCAGGTGGATCAGCGTGCCAACCTTCGCCTCTATCGAGGGCACGCGCGGTTTGTTGCGCCTCTTCAATTGAAAGTGGGGGACGATTTGCTCGAAAGCCAGAAGATATTCCTGGACACGGGGGGCCGTCCGAACATTCCTTCCATTCCCGGCCTGGAAGGCGTTCCTTTTTTGACGAACGAATCTCTCATGCAGCTGACAAAAGTGCCGGAACACCTGCTCATCCTAGGTGGCGGGTACATTGGCCTGGAATTCGGCCAGATGTTTTGCCGTTACGGAAGTCGCGTCACCATCCTTCACCACGGGACGCAGATTGTTCCCCGGGAAGATTCTGAGATCGCCGCGGAGCTGCAAAAGGCTCTGGAAGCCGAAGGCATGGAATTCGCACTCAATGTGCGCACCACCCGTGCGGAAACCAGGAGCGGCTCGCTGGTTCTCTCGAATGAGGGGCCCGCCGGGCCATCCAGCGTCGCAGGCTCGCATCTCTTGATCGCCACGGGACGCGTTCCTAATACGGATGATCTCGGCCTCGACAAAGCCGGCATCGCCGCGGACAAAAATGGCTTTATCAAGGTGAACGGCCGCCTGGAGACAAACGTCCCCGGTGTGTGGGCGCTCGGCGACTGCAAAGGCGGGCCCGCCTTCACGCATATTTCTTACAACGATTTTCAGATTGTTTACGGCAATCTCGTGGAAGGGAAGAGCCTCACCACCGAAAACCGCCCGGTGCCTTACTGCGTGTTCACCGATCCACAGCTCGGCGGAGTGGGCATGACAGAAAAAGAAGCGCGCGCGAAGGGCTACAAGCTGAAAATCGGAAGATGTCCGATGACCCAAGTGGCTCGCGCCATTGAGCGCGGGGAAACCGCGGGCCTCATGAAAATTGTCGTCGACGCTTCCAACGATCGCATTTTGGGAGCATCGATACTCGCTTCGGAAGGAGGCGAGCTGGTACAGATTCTTGGCGCGCTCATGCTTGCGAACCAGCCCTACACGCTGCTGAAAGGCGCGGTGTACATCCACCCCACACTCGCCGAGGGCTTTTTCTCGCTGATGGAAGACGTCAAACCGGTCGACTGAGGAGGAATGTCAAAAGATTTCTGGTGGGGCTGGCGAGATTCGAACTCGCGACAAACGGTTTAGGAAACCGTTGCTCTATCCATCTGAGCTACAGCCCCGCTCCTTTATTGTAATACTTCCTGCTCCAGGGAGGCTCCTCAGTCTTGAGCAGTTCGATAGCTGCCCCTTCTGTATCCCACGGTGGCTCCCGGATGTGCCCGGATTCCTTGTAATCTTCAATTGGCCAGTCCTGGACTTTCCGGATTGTTCCCCTGTGCTATCATGGCCTCCCTGCGTCCTGGGCAAATCCCATTTCTTCCGGGTTGGAGGTCGTCATGAGCGGCAAGCTCCGAATTATTCTGATTGTTGTTGGTGTCCTGATCGTTCTGGTTCTTGTTGCCCCGTTCTTGATCCCCGTCAATCAGTTCCGCCCGACCATTGAAGAAAAAGCTTCTGCCGCGTTGGGACGCAAGGTGGAACTCGGCAACTTGAGCCTCTCGCTCCTCAGCGGCTCGCTTTCCGCCGAAAATCTTTCCATCGGCGATGACCCAAACTTCAGCTCGTCCTCCTTCCTTACGGCCAAGTCTCTGAAAGTCGGGGTAGAAATCATGCCGTTGATTTTCTCGAAGACGCTCAATGTCACCGGCATCACGATTGATAGCCCGCAGATGACGCTGCTCCACAACTCCTCCGGTCAATGGAATTATTCTTCGCTTGGCAATTCCTCGGCAAAGCTGGAAGCCAAGCAGACACCCGCTGCGAAATCTTCCGGCGCGTCGAGTTCTCCCTCCGATATATCGATCAAGAAACTCGAGCTGAAAGATGGGAAGATTATTGTCGGTTCCGCCAGTTCGCGGAGGCGGAGCACTTACGACCACGTCAACGTCAGCGCCTCTGATGTTTCAATGACCTCTAAGTTTCCGGTGTCTGTGACTGCCGATCTTCCCGGAGGCGGTAAGTTGAAGCTCGATGGCCAGGTTGGCCCCGTCGATCAGGCTGATACTTCGCTCACGCCCCTCGATGCCAAGCTGAATATAGATTCCCTGAACCTCGCCTCGACCGGTTTTCTAGATCCCGCTGCCGGTCTCGGAGGCATTCTCGATCTGGACGCCGCTCTCGCCTCACAAGGTGGCCAGGCCGAAATGAAGGGTGCGGCCAAGTTGTCCAAAGTCCTGCTGATTGCCGGCGGTTCGCCCGCAAGTGTTCCGGTCACCGTCGACTTCAACACCAAATACAATCTTCGCAAGGAGGCAGGCGTTCTGAGCCCTTCGACGCTAAAAATCGGCGCTGCCGCCGCGCGGCTTAGCGGTTCGTATGAATCCGCGGGGGAGGCCACCGTCGTCAATATGAAGGTCAATGGAGAAAACATGCCCGCCAAGGATCTCCAGGCATTTCTCCCGGCTCTTGGGATCCATCTTCCGAAAGGCGCTTCGCTGCAAACTGGCACGTTGAGCGCCAATCTCAATGTTACTGGCCCCACCAATAAACTCGTCACCATTGGTACCGTCGGTCTCCACGGCGCAAAGCTTGAGGGCTTCGATCTTGGCTCGAAAATGGCCGCCATCTCCGCCCTTACGGGTTTGAAAACCGGTAATGATCTTGAAATCGAAAAGCTCGCGACCAACCTGCGCATGGCGCCCGACGGCCTTCGCGCTGATAATTTTAATGCCGTGGTTCCTGCGCTTGGCACGCTAATCGGTGCTGGCACGGTCGACTCCAGGAACAATCTCGATTTCAAGATGGTCGCGACGCTTACGGCACAGGCGGCCAGCGGGTCTCCGGCGGCGACGGCAAGCAACGCTCTCGGCGGGCTTCTTGGGCAGCTTGGCGGCTCGAAGAGCAGTCCCGGCGCGAGCAAGGGGGCCCGGATTCCCTTTCTGATTCAAGGCACTACTTCGGATCCCAAATTTGTCCCTGACGTCAGCGGCCTCGCTTCCGAAATGCTTAAGTCACAACTCGGCAACCTCGCGGCTCCTGAAGCCACTTCTCAACAACCGAACAGCAACAATCCAATCGATGCGCTGAGTGGCCTTTTCAAAAAGAAAAAACCCTAGCCCGGAATGAACTCACAAGAGCGGACACTTCATCAGCGGATTGGACCGGAAAGATCATTTACTAACCCCGCGGTACTTCGCGCTTCTTGACTCTTCCGAAACTTCTTACTAGCCTCATCCGTCTATTCTTAACGTTTATGGGGGATGGAGTCCTTCCAATACTCTCGCGCGAGGAGTCTTGCATGCGTTTCAGCCAGATTTGCAAGTGTGTGTCACCGGTCTGCGTCACGGCACTCTTTCTGCTGTTCTGTGCCACGCCCGCTCTCTTCGCGCAAGGTGGCGAGCCTTCTTACTTCGCCATTCGCGGCGCGAAAGTCGTGCCTGTTTCCGGGCCTCCCCTCGAGGACGCCACCGTCGTCCTTGCTCACGGCATCATCACCGTCGTCGGCAAAGACGTTACGATCCCCGCCGAAGCGTGGATCATCGACGGCAAGGGTCTTACGGTCTATCCCGGCCTCTTCGATTCCTTCACGGACGTAGGCATCCTGCCTGCCCCGTCGCAGGCCGGCGCAGAGGGGGGATCCCGCCGTCCGCAAGAAGCGGCCCGCGGCCCACAGGACCGCCCCAATTCCACGCCGTGGCGCAACGCTGCGGACGAGGTCAGCCTCAGCGACAAGCGCATTGAAACGTGGCGAAATGCCGGCTTTACCACCGTCGTTTCCGCCCCGAAGGGCGGAATCTTCCCCGGCCAGGCTGCCGTGCTTGATCTTGCCGGGGAGCGCGCCGGCGATCTTGTCGTGAAATCGCCCGTCGCGATTCCACTTTGGTTGCAGCCAGCCGGAGGATTCGGCAGTGGCTTTCCCGATTCGCTCATGGGCGTGCTGGCTTACGTCCATCAGGTTTGGTTGGACACCGAGTGGAGCACCAAGGCGCAGGCCCTTTACGAAAAAAATCCCCGTGGGGCCGAACGGCCTCATTATGACCGCACGGAAACCGCGCTGGCCGGCGCGCTAGAAGATCACGCGCGGGTTCTCATTCCGGCAAACAATTCCATCCAGCTGCGCCGCGCGCTTGAGCTTGTTGATCGCTGGCATGTCAATGGCGTTCTCTATGGCGGCCAGATGGCCTATGAGGTTGCATCTGAAATCGCCGCCAAAAAGCTTCCCGTTCTCGTAAATCTCAAGTGGCCCGAGGCTGAGAAAGACGCCGATCCCGAAGACAAGCCGTCTCTGCGTACGCTTCAGTTCCGTGACCGCGCGCCTTCTTCACCGGCGGCCCTTGCCAAAGCGGGCGTCAAGTTTGCCTTTTATTCCGGCGGGATGGGCACTCCAAAGGATATCCTCAAGGCCGCAAAGAAATCGGCGGACGCGGGCCTCGCTCAGGAAGCTGTCCTCCGCGCGCTGACTCTCTCACCGGCGGAAATTTTCGGCGTCGCCGACCGGCTCGGCTCCATTGAAAACGGAAAGATCGCCAACCTCGTGGTAGCCGATGGAGATCTCTTCGAGGAGAAAACAAAAATCAAGATGGTCTTCGTGGACGGACACAAGTATGAAGTTCGCGAACCCGAGAAGCCCAAGGATCCGCCGAAAGGCGATATCACCGGAATGTGGAAACTCTCCTACACCACGCCGGAAGGCGAGGAAGAGTCCACCGCAGACCTCAGCATGGAGAAAGACGGAACGGTCTCCGGCACGGTCACGAGCAAGCGCGGCACCGCAACGGTCATCCGCGGATACTTGAGCGCGGACAAATTCAGTTTCACGATCAACATTCCGCTCGATCAGGGTCCCACCAATGTCACTTTTTCCGGCACCTTTGATGGCACTTCGTTGAAGGGCTCCATCATCGTCATGGGTTTTTCGATTGACTTCATCGGCACCAAGCCCGGTGAAATTTCATCGGCGATGGCCCGGCTCGGAGGTGCTCAGTGAGGCTTTCGTCCATGCTGAACCCGAACCGTTTGCCCGTTACGTTCCTTTGCCTCGTTTACCTCCTCTACCTCGTTTACGTCCCGCTTCCCGCGCACGCTGCCACGGCGCCTGACACGCCGGCCGTTATTCTGATTCAAAACGCAACGGTCCTCACCGTTTCTCACGGCACCATCGAGCACGGCTCCATTCTCATTAAAGACGGCAAAATCGCCGAAGTTGGCTTGTCCATCAAACCGCCGAAGGATGCCCAAATCATCGACGCCAACGGACAGTATGTTATGCCGGGAATCATCGATTGCCACTCGCACATCGCCGTGGACGGCAGCGTCAATGAGGGCAGCGTGTCCGTTTCCTCAATGGCGAATATAGCCGAGGTCCTCGATCCCGATGACATAGACATCTATCGCGACCTTGCCGGGGGCGTCACGACCTCCAATATTCTTCACGGCTCTGCCAATTCCATCGGTGGCCAGACGGTCGTCATCAAACTCCGCTGGAGCCAGCCCGCGGCGAGGCTCCCCTTCGAAGGCGCGCTCCCGGGCATCAAGTTCGCTCTCGGCGAAAACCCCAAACGCTCCAACTTCAGCATTCCGGGGCAGCCCAAACGGTATCCCGCCACGCGCATGGGCGTCGAAGAGACCATCCGCGGTGCTTTCGTGGAAGCGCGCGATTACAAGAAAGCCTGGGATGATTATAAAAAACGCGTTGCCGCGGGTGAAAAAAATCTGATCCCGCCGCGCCGCGATCTTCGACTTGATCCGCTGGTCGAAGTTCTCGAAGGCCGGCGCTACGTCCACTCCCATTGCTACCGTGAGGACGAAATCCTGATGCTTCTGCGCGTCGCGAAAGAATTCGGCTTCAAAGTGCGTACGTTCCAGCACGTTCTCGAAGGCTACAAAGTCGCCGATGAAATCGCCGCTGCCGGCACGGGCGCCTCTACTTTTTCCGATTGGTGGGCCTACAAGGTGGAAGCCTACGATGCTATTCCGTACAACGCTGCGATCATGACCCGCCGCGGCGTGGTCGTCTCCATCAATTCGGACGACGCCGAGGAAGCCACGCACCTCAATCAGGAAGCGGCCAAGGCCATGAGATACGGCGGCCTGTCGCACGACGAGGCGCTCAAGCTGGTTACGCTGAATCCCGCGATTCAGCTGGGCATCGACAAGCGCGTCGGCTCCATCGACGTCGGCAAAGACGCGGACCTGGTGATCTACAATCACGATCCGCTCAGCGCCTACGCTGTCGTGCAGAAAACTCTCATCGACGGCCGCGTCTACTTCGACCGCCAGCGCGACATCGCGGGGCGCCCCGAACGCGAAAAAGAAAAGAAAGCTCTTCTCGAAAAAGAGAAAAAATCCACCGAGAAGAAACCCGAAGAAAAGAAGCCTGAGGCAAAGAAGCCCGACGGCAATGTACCGGCCGGCCAGAAATCCGCCGAAAAGAAGCCGGACGAGAAAAAACCGGAAGAAAAGAAACCCGAAGAAAAGCCCAAACCACCCGGGGTGGCCGCGGTCTTGAATCTGCCGGGTATTTCTGCCGCGACGAGCCTGGGCTCGCCCGCGGCTTCTGATTCCGCCATACCGCGCGACTCGAGCAACTCTTCTCCCTTGCGCGATTTCCGCGCGAGGGCACGCTCTTCGTTTTTGAGAGGTGCGCTGTGAAGCGTATGGTCATCAGTTTCCATTTTGCCGTGCTCCTCGCAGCCGCCTGTGTTCTGTCTACTGCTGCATTGGCTCAATCCCGGCCATCCACGACCTACGCGGTGACGCACGCAAAAATCTTCACGCTTGCCGGCGCAGCGATTGATGACGGCACGCTCGTCCTCCGCGACGGAAAAATCGCAGCCGTCGGGGCGAACGTCGATGTTCCCCCGGGCGCGCAGGTAATCGACGCCAGGGGGTTGCAGGTTTACCCCGGGCTGTTCGACCCCATCACGCAGATGGGCTTGCGCGAGATCGCCGCGGTGAGCGCCACTGTCGACTCCTCCGAGACCGGAAACTTCAATCCTGATGTGGTGGCCGCCTCGGCGGTGTCGCCCTCGAGCGAGCACATCCCGGTCACCCGCGCGGCCGGTATCACTGAAGTTCTCGCGGTCCCGGCAAGCGGCGGCCTGGACTCCTCCGGATCGCAGGGCGTGATCGGCGGGCAGGCCTCAGCGATCCATCTTGCGGGATGGACGATCGAGGAGATGCTCCTGAAGAAAAGCGCGGCGATGGCCGTGAATTGGCCGGAAATCGAGACGCACACTTTTGACTTCACCACCTTCTCGCGAAAAGAGAAACCGTTCAGTGAAGCGAAGCAGGAATACGAGAAACGGGTGAATGAGATCACCGACTGGCTGGAACGGGCCCGCCATTATGCCCAGGCCCTGGAAAAAGGCTCTCCTGCGAAATACGACCGCGACGTGAAGCTCGAGGCGCTTGTTCCCGTCATTCGCGGCGAATTGTCACTGCTCGTCTTCGCCGACCGCGCGCGAGAGATTCGCAACGCGGTCGAGTTTTGCGACACGCAGAAGCTGAAGATGATCCTCGCCGGCGGCGCCGAAGCATACAAGGTCAAGGATCTGCTCCGCTCGAAGAGCATCCCGGTAATTCTGCGGCCGATGCTCACGCTGCCGCTCGAAGAAGACGATCCGTACGATCGCCTGCTATCGCAACCCGCGGAACTTGCCGCCGCTGGAGTGAAGTTTGCTTTCGCGAGCTTCGATAACTCCTTCGCGCGCCGCCTCGGCCAGAATGCCGCGAACGCCGTGGCCTACGGCCTGCCCTATGACGAAGCGCTCAAAGCCATCACCGTCTATCCCGCGCAAATCTTCGGCCTCGCCGATCAGATCGGAACCCTCGAGCCCGGCAAAATCGCCAATGTCATCGTTACCAACGGCGATCCGTTGGAGCTTACCACCGAGGTGAAGTATCTCTTTATTCGGGGCCAGCTCACTTCCACCAACAACCGGCACAAGTCGCTTTACGAGAAGTACGTGAATCGCCCAGTCAAGGCCCAGTAGGCGCCACCGCACTTTGCGAACGTAAGGGCACATGGCTCCATCGCGCGCGCCCACAATAGAGGCAGGCAGCCGCGATCCGGCCGGAATCCCGCCGTCTCTCGACGCCGAGCCGGATTCTTGTGCCGCGAAGTTTTCGGGAAACTTTCTGCGGGGAATTGCGTTCATACAGTTGAATCTTATGCACACGCGTATGTTGATTCGAGTGGTTGTACTCCTTTCGGCCAGCCAGGGCTGTCCCGCGCGGGCGCAGGATGCGGGGAAGGTCGTAGCGCAATACGTCAAAGCAGCGGGCGGAGCGAAGGCGCTGAGCAAGATTCAGACGCTGACGCTGGAAGGTATCTACACCGGCGACGACGGCAAGGCCGGTACGTACACACGGAGCACCAAGCTTCCGAACCGGTATTACTCGGAATTGCTGGCCGGCGATAAAAATCTGATTGAAGCGTACAACGGGAAATCGGCCTGGCGCCAGAATGCGGCCGGAGAAATTGGCACCCTGGTGGGGGCCGAAGGGATGCAATTGGAAGCGGCCGCGCAATATTACAACTCCCGGCTGGTCAATCCGAAAAAAAGCAAGATGGCCGTGGTGTTCGCGGGGCACGCGCAGGTGCGCGGCAAAGATGCGCTGCAACTCGAGGTGTCGACACCGACCGGAATGAAACGGCAGTTGTTTTTTGATCCGCAGACGCATTTGATGGTGAAAGAAACGGCCGCGGTCGGTGGAGTGGAGGAAGCGAATCTTTACGATGATTACCGCGCCGTCGACGGCGTGAAATTGCCTTACAAGATCGAGTTGCGCCGGGGAAGCGACAAGTACGAAATCAGCGTGACGCGCGCGGTGATCAACGCAGCCGTCGGCGAGCGCGTTTTCGATTTCCCAAAAAAATCGCAAGTCCAACTGCCCGACTTGAAAGCCCTGTTCAAAGAAATTGACGACAACCAGAAGGCCACCGACAAAATCAGAGAGAACTACGCCGGGACGCAGTCGGAGGAAGAGACGGAGTTCGAGAGCGACGGCCGGGTGAAGAAGCGCGAAATCAGCGAGTACACTTTTTTCTATCTCCACGGCCAGCAGATCACGACGCTGGTGAAAAAAGATGGCAAACCGCTGAGCGCCGAGGCACAGAAAAAAGAAAATGAGAAGACGCGGAAACGCATCGCGGAACAACAGAAACGCGAGGCCAAAAAGGAAACCAAGGAGCAAAAAGCCAGGGAAGAAGGGCAGAGCGGCGAAAAAGACGAGCCCGGAATCGAGGTATTCCTGCGCGCGTGCCAGTTCGTGAATCCGCGGCGCGAGCGCTTCCGCGGACAGGACGTCCTGGTCTTTGATTTTGAGCCCAATCCGGAATTCAAGCCCCACAAGTTAGCGGAAAAGCTGGCACAAAAGCTGGCCGGGGTCGTGTGGATCGACGAAAAGGCGCACCAGGTGGCGAGGCTGGAAGCCTATTTCACCGGCGACATGAAGATTGGCGGCGGCTTGCTCGCGAATTTGCAAAAGGGCACAAGCTTCGTTTTCGAACAGGCCTTCGTGAATAACGAGGTATGGCTCCCGACCTACGGGGAGGCGCATATCGGAGTGCGCGTCTTGCTGGTGAAGGGAATCAAGGCCAGCGTGGTGTTGCGCTATTGGGACTACAAAAAGTTCAACGTGGAGACGCTCTCCACGATCGCAAAGCCCAGGGGAACGGCGGAAGCGCCCTCGGATCCTCCGGCGAAGCCCCAGTAAGACTGTCTACCCAAACGTACCTCCGGCACTTCGTTGGGGTAGAATCCTGTTCATGAACTCGGGGCGCGATTCCAACGTGACACGCAATTTTGGGGTTGCATGGTTCTTGCTATGTTCAGCCTTCGTCGCGCACGTAGCGGACGAAGCGCTGACCGGTTTTCTCCATATTTACAATCCCACGGTTCTGGCGGTTCGCGCGCAGGCACCGTGGTTTCCCATGCCGACATTCGAATATCGCGAATGGCTCATCGGGCTCCTCGTTGGGAATCTCGTTTGTCTCTTGCTCACGCCGTTTGCGTTTCGGAATGCGCCTTGGCTGCGTCCGTTTGCCTACTTCTTCGCCGGCGTGATGCTGCTGAACGGGATCGGCCACACGGTTGCGACCATCCTCGGACGCACCGTTTCGTCGATTCATTTTGCGCGCCCGGCGCCCGGCTTCTATTCCTCGCCTTTGCTTCTTGCTGGCTCGATCTTTCTTTTTCTTCGGCTGCGGGCCTCCGCCAGGCCCTCCGTGGATTGAGTTAAGCAGAGGCGAGCGGTCACTTCCTTATTCAGCTACCGGCCTTCGAAGGGG
>Ga0209701_10002971_pt1 | contig 11068 bp, 10 predicted proteins | sample CZO8metaG_4_FD_188356 | JGI IMG/M metagenome (GOLD analysis project Ga0209701, IMG submission 188356) | Vadose zone soil microbial communities from the Eel River Critical Zone Observatory, Northern California, USA - CZOApr15con2H3.8 metaG... | ecosystem: Environmental > Terrestrial > Soil >...
ACTGGTCGTGCCAACGGCTTGCGTCTGAAAGGCCAGATTCTTCGGAGAAGCTTTCACGAACGTACGCAAGGCAATCTTAGTGACAATAGCGTCGCCCTTTCCTTTCATTGACGGCTGAAATGCGAGGGAGCGTTTTTGGAAACTCAAAGTCTTTGGGAAACTGCCTGAGAGCGAGGCCCCCACAATGTAGGCGCTGCCCGCAGAGTCCAAAGCGATGGCATTGGCCTCATCACCCTTGTTGGCGCCCAGGTAAGTAGAGTAGATGAAGGCGGTGCCGGCCGCATTGATACTGGTGACAAACAGATCACGATCTCCGGCATAGGCTGGTTGAATAGCATTGAAAGTTGGGAAGTCGGGCGATTCGGTGACACCAGTCACGTAGGCATTGCCGGCCGAGTCCACTGCGATGCCCCTTGCACCCTCGCCATTGCTCCCGCCCAGGTAGGTCGAGTAAACGAGCGCGCTGCCCGCAGCGTTGATTTTAGTAACAAAGGCATCTCCAAACCCACTGAGAACTGGTTGGATGGCGTTGACAACCGGAAAGTCGGATGAAGTGGTGCCCCCGGTGACGTAGGCGTTGCCAGCGGAGTCCACGGCGATGCCCTCGCCGTCCTCGCTGCTACTCCCACCCAGGTAGGTTGAATAGACGAGCGCGGTTCCCCCGGCATTGATCTTGGTCACAAACGCGTTGCCATACGGGGAATGCAGTGTGGGTTGGATGGCATTGACAGTAGGAAAGTTGATTGATGTGGTGACACCCGTCAGGTAGACCTTGCCGGCCGAGTCCACGGCGATGCCCGTACCGACGTCGTCGCCACTCCCGCCCAGGTAGGTGGAATAAACGAGGGCGCTGCCCGCGGCATTGATCTTGGTGACAAACCCGTCCAGCAGACCACCACCAAATGTGGGCTGGATGGCATTAACGATGGGAAAGTCGGTCGAGAGTGTGTAGCCCGTCACATAGACGTTGGCGGCCGAGTCCACCGCGATGCGGGAGCCGTTGTCGCCACCGGTACCGCCGAGGAAAGTCGAGTAAACAAGAGCGTTGCCCGCCGCATTGATCTTGGTAACGAAGCCCGTGCTATTTCCGCTAGGAACAGCCTGAATGGCGTTCACAAGGGGAAAGTCGTTTGAGTCGGTTTGCCCAGTCAGGTAGGCGTTGCCTGCCGAGTCCACGGCGATGCCCTCACCGGTGTCGTTTTGGCTTCCGCCGAGGTAGGTCGAGTACACAGCTGCGCTGCCATCGGCATTGATCTTGGTCACAAATGCGTCAGTAAATCCCCCACCGTATGTGGACTGAATAGGATTCTCTGTCGGAAAGTCAGTGGAGCCTCTGTCTTGCCCCGTTATGTAAGCGTTGCCCGCTGAGTCCACGGCAATGCTGGCACCGCTCTCTTCTTTACTCCCGCCCACGTAGGTGGAATAGGCAAGGACGGGATCTATCACCAGCGTCCTGGCCCGATCGTAAGAAGCAACGCGGAATCCGACTTCGCTCTTATTGTTGATTACATAGTGGCCATGAATCTCCCGCTGCTTTCCATTTGAATCCTGGTAGATATGTGGGTGGCGCAGAAGGACCTCACCCTCGGGGCGACGCAGCACCAGGTCGCCGTGTTCGAGGCGAAGTTTTTTCGCACCTTCTATTCGGAGCCGAATCTGGCCTGGGTCCGCCCCAGGCCGAAGCACGAAGTCGTACTCGAGTTCGCGCTGATTGCCGTAGTAAGCCAGGTCCATGCCGGGATAGACGTTGGTGTAACGCACCCTCGCATATTGAGGAACACTGCTCCGCCACTTCGTCGGATCGTTGCCGCGGAAGTAGTTGCTCTTGCCGGGCAATTCATCTTGCCCAAAGACTTGCGTCTCGGCGTTGGCGCCCACGAGCTTCATGCGAAGCACGGCGGATTTTTCTTCCTGCGACGGCAGAGCTCTTGTGCCGCGTGAGGACGGTTCCCCCCGAGAAGGCCTGCGCAGAGTCATCACCGTCTCAGTCGGCGTCAGAAACAAGCTGTAGCCTGCGCCTCGCGAGACAAACTTTACGTGGGGATCGAGTTGTCCCTGGTTGGCTTCAAACGCGAGTGGGAGCCGGCCGTACGCTTCGACCATCCTGCCCCGAATTGCCGGACCGGCTTGGGATCTCCCGATCGCCAACTCTGTCCCTGCAGGCGGCTTGATCGGGGAAGCAGAATGCGATTGAGCGAAAAGTGTAGCCGCGACAGATAAGAGCAGGAGGACCAGGCGGGCGGGCTTCATGGTGAACCCTTTCAAGGGAAACGTCGGGGCTCGGCTACTTGGGGGCAGGAGCGGCAGCCAACGGATAAGTGTCCTCGCTGTGGGGCCGCGGGTCAAGATGGTAGTGGGCTACTTTGATCCATAGTAGCCGACTACCGTCAAGATGAAAGAGTTGTGCTCGGAGTGTCAAATTGCAGTGGCTGAAGGGGGTGTTGAAGGCACACGGCGTTCGGCATCGCTGAACAGGCTGCGGAAAAACTCCTTCAGCCGCCCGGCAGTCCACCGCGGCGGCTTAAAGCCGCGTCGATTTTACGGCACTTACGGAGCGCCTGAAGCCGCGCCCCTTCAAAACAAAGTCAAAACCTAATGGTTAGCGAGATTGCCCATGCGCCGAGCGGGCCCAGGTGGCGGTGGCCTCCAGGTGTTTTTTTTCGGCTTGGAGGCGTGAGCGCTCGGTGAGAAGTTGCGCGTGCAAAGTGGGCAACAAATGACGCAGCTGTTCAAGACGCAGGCAGTAGCGCTCCAGTTCGTCGGCCATGCGTCCCTGGGCGTTGTGAGCGAGACCGGAGCGCAGCCATTCCCCTGCACGCAGGACTTCCGCCAAGAGCGTGGCCATATCTTCGGGGGTGACAGAAAACGACTTCTGCGCAGGACGCAGGATTTCGATAAGCGAGTCGAGGTTGCGATTCGTGTCTTTGATCGACTGGACAGAAACGGCTACGCCTTCCATGTCGAACTCCTCTGCGACTGGTCGTTATCCTGATCCTGATGGCCGTCAGCGGGCGGTGCGGCACTTTGTGGTCCGCTTTGGGGATCGGGCAGAGGCTGCTGGCGTCTCACTTCCAGCCAGGCTTCACGCAGACCGAGAATGTACTGCGCCTGTCTTTCCAGCAGCCCGGGCGATCCTTCCAGGACGGCGCGCAGGAGGTTGTCACGGAACAGGTTGTAGAAGTGGTCGAGGTTGCGAGCCACTTCGCCCCCGCTTTCCAGATTGAGCGTGCCTTGCAACTGGCCGACCACAAGCAGTGCATGGTCCAGTTCGTTGGCGCGGCGTGGGATGTCCTGTTTCTCGAAAGCGTCGAGCGCGCGGTGCAAGTCCCGCAGGAGTTGGTCGTGGAGCAGGACGATCAGGTGTACCGGGTCATCGTCGGTGATCCCGGATTCGCGATAAGCCTGAAGAGCGTCCATGGCTATTTGATGGAAGCGAGCTGGCCGGTGATCTGCGCCAGGATCAGGGGATACTGACGCAGCATGGCGTCGACCTGACTGTACTGATTGATGAGAAACTGGCGGCGGTTGGTAAGCCGATCTTCAAAATCGTTGATCTGCCGGGTGAGCGCCTGTTGGTTGGCGCTGTTTTCGCTGAGGTTGAGGCTCAACAGGCCGGTAGCGGGACTGGTGAGCGCGGTCAGGTCGCTGCTGAAATGGTCGCCAAACCCACCGGCAACCCCGGACTGAAAAAAAGTCTTTACATCGGCAAACTGGCTGCTTAAGGCGGAGTTCAGCTTGGCGCTGTCCACGCTGAGGGTGCCGTCGTTCTGCAGGTCAATTCCGATCGAAGCCAGATTGACCACGCCGTTGTTGCCGGTGACGGAGAAGGTCACGTCGGAGAGCAGGGAACCTTGCAGCGAACGCAGGGCGCTGTTGTTGGCGAGCGGGCCGGCGCCGCTGTTGGCATCCGCCGCGAACTGCGAGGTGACGCTGCCAATCGCGGAGTTGTAGGCAGAAACGAAGTCGTTGATGGCCTGAGTAATGCCGACGGTGTCGGGAGCGACAGAAATCGTGATGGGCTTGGCGGGGCTTGCTCCGAGCAGATTCAGAGTAACGCCGGGCAGTGGGGAACTCACGGTGTTGGTGGTACTGGTGAGCGGCACGCCGTCGAGACTGAAACTGGCATTGACGCCGTCGGCGGATTTCTGGAACACGAGGCTGGTGTTGTTGAGCGTGATGCTCAAGTCGCCGGGGAGCCCACTCGTCTTGCTCACCAGCGCTAGGCGTGCGCCGCCGGCATCGTTGAGGACGCTGGCCTGAACATCATAGTTGTTCGCATTGAGATAGGCGGAGAGCTTATCCAGCGTGTCATTGCTGGCATCGATAGTGATGAGGTTACTTCCCTTTCCGCCCGCGAGCGTGAAGGTCCCATGAGCCAGGGTGGTGGAACTGTTCGTCACCGGGTCTGTGTAGTAAGAGGAAACGGTAGCGAGATGATTGATAATCAGCGTGTGGACACCGGCGGCGGCGTTCGGCTGCGCGCTCACGGTCACGAGGTCGGGTTGTGACGAGGTGGCTACCTGCGCCGCGAAGACTCCGCTGAGATCGCTGAGAGCCTGGACTTTAGCTTTTAGCGCATTCACTCCGCTGCTCAGCGAGTTCAAGGACGAGGTTTGCGCGGCCAGCGCTATCTGCTGCTGCTGCCAGATGCGCTCCGGCGCCTGCTCGGCAAAGATGATCTGATCGACGACCGAGGTAACATCGATGCCGGCACCCTGACTGGCTGAGGTTTGATTGAGATTTATACCGGAGGTGGCCATAGTTTCTCTCGTTAGCTCCTACGACTAGGTTCTGCTCCTGGACGTCTTCTGTTCATCAAGCACCTGACGGATGTACCGGGCAACGCTGAGCACCTGTTCGGCGGGGATCTGCCGTACGACCTCGCCGCTCTTCTTATCCGTGAATGTAACGATGACGCCTTCGTTCCCCTTCCATTGAGTATGGACATCGTCGGCGGCTCCGAGCGCGGGCAGAGGGACGGCCTGCGAGGAACGCGCCGGGGCGCTGAATGGCGTTTGCGGACGTGGGTGTGCGGTGCGCGCCGGCACTGCGTCCGGGACGGGGTACGATCCATTAGTCAAAAATGAATTCAACAGCATGACCAGCTCCGCGAAGAAACGGAGGCGAGGATGAGCTCGCCTCCGAGGTCCGGTTTAACGGAGTAACGAAAGCACGCTCTGTTGCGTGGTGTTGGCTTGCGCCAGCGCCGAGATACCGGTCTGGTTCAGGATGGAGAACTTGGTCAGATTCGCCACTTCCTGAGCGATATCGGCAGCACGAATACCATCCTCGGCAGCCGTCAGGTTCTGGGACTGGTTATTAATGACGCCGACAGCGCTCTGCAGGCGGTTGATGGTTGCACCGAGATTGCCGCGCGTGCCCGCCACAGATTGAATGGCGGAGTTGATGGTGATCAACGCAGCCTGAGCCGCGGCGGCGGTGGTCAATCCAGCCGAACCGGCGCCGCCTGTCAAGGTAGCACCATTGCTGAATCCGAAGGTGGCGTCGTCCGTGGTGGTAGCGAAGGCGTTTCCGCCCACTCCGGCAACTCTTGCGGTGAAGGTGACGGTGGAAGTGCCCGCTACTGCCGAGATGTCCGGATTGGCAACGGTTCCAGCGCCGTAAGCGACTCCCGCTCCGGAACCACCGTTGACGGCGGCAGCCAGATTGGCGAGTGTGTCGGCCGTGGTGGCGCCAATGGTGACGGTGTTCGCAGCACCGGCGACGGCAGCGAAGGTGTAGGTCTGGGTTCCGACGACGACGACCTTACCTGCGGTTGCATTGCCGATGGCGCTGAGGACGTTGCTGGCATTCGCACCCAGGCCGATGCCGAGCGAACTCACCACGCCGGTTGTGGTCGAAATGAGGCTCGATCCGGTGGTGGTGGAATCGCTGAGGAAGATGTCGGTGGAGGTTGCGCTGAACACCTGAGTGCCGTTGAAGGTGGTGTTGGAACCGATGCGATCGATTTCAGCTTTGATGGCCGTGAACTCATTGTCCAGGGCGCCGCGCTGCGCGTTCGATACGGTGCCGTTGGCCGATTCAGTGGCCAGCGTGACCGCGCGGTTGAGGAGGTTGGTGACCTGGGCGAGCGCGCCATCGGCGACTTGCAGCTTGCCAGTGCCGTCGTTCGCGTTGCGGGAAGACTGCGTCAGGGCCGAGATGTTGGCTCGCAACCCGTCGGCAATCGCCAGGCCGGCTGCGTCATCCGCGCCGCTATTGATGCGCGAACCGGATGACAACCGGAACAGTGTTTTCGACAATCCCGCACCCGTAATCGCCAACTGGTTTTGCGCGGCCAGGGACGGAATGTTATTCAAAATGCTTAACGCCATGGTGAATCTCCTTTTGGTTTCGTTCCTGGACGCGTCCCCGAACTACCCGGGGGCTGCGTCCCGTTCGTTTTGCGGAAGCCATTTGGTTTCATACTGAACATCGGCAAGGGGCGGACGCGCTTTATTTCCACAGGCACTCTCCGGTGTAGCCCTACCGTAACTAAAGCGGTCCCAGCCAGCTAACGATGCGATTGCCGGATTCAGCCGATACTCCTGAAAGGAGGTCTGGTAGAGGTTGCTCCCGGTGCGGAAACAAACCCATGATCCAACTCACTCGGCTCAATAAACACCCGCTGGCGGTCAATTCGGACCTGATCAAGTTCGTGGAGCAGGCGCCGGACACGGTGATCACCCTGGTGACGGGAGAGAAAATCGTGGTGCTCGAGAAAGCGCAGGAGGTTCTCGAACGCGTAGTGCAGTTTCGGCGGTCGGTGCTGCAGGGCGTCATGCTGTGGTGGGACAACCGTTCTGCCCTAATCCCGGTGATCGAGGATGAAAATCGCACCGCTGGCGAGAAATAGGAGATCACGTGGACCTGGCAACCCTCGCCGGTATAGTGCTGGCCCTGGGCGGCATCCTTCTTGGTTTGGTTATCGAAGGCGGCAATGTGGGCCAGGTAATCCAGCCCACGGCCGCCATGATCGTGTTTGGAGGAACGCTGGGCTCGGTCTTGATTCAGTTTCCAATGAGGGTAGTTCTGAGCGCGTTTCGACGGTTGGCAAACGTGTTCCTGGAGCCCGGTGAGAGCGCACGGTCCACTATCGACGCCCTGGTGAAATACGCGAACCAGGCGCGGCGGGAAGGCATCGTGTCGCTCGACGGCGAACTGGCCAACATTCAAGAACCGTTTCTTCGCCGCTCTCTCATGCTGGCGGTAGATGGTACCGAGCCGCAGGAACTCCGCAAGATCATGGAACTCGAACTCGATAATCAGGAGGAGCAGGATGAAAAAATTCCGCAGGTGTTCGAGGCAGCGGGAGGATTCTCTCCGACCATCGGCATTATCGGAGCGGTGCTGGGCTTGATCCAGGTGATGCAGCATCTGGATAAGATCGACGAGGTCGGCAAGGGGATCGCAGTAGCGTTTGTGGCGACCATATACGGCGTGGGCGCGGCCAACCTCTTCTTGTTGCCGGCGGCGGGCAAGCTGAAGATTCGCATTCGGGGCGAGCAGGTCATCCGGGAAATGACGCTGGAGGGTGTGATTTCGATTCTGGAAGGCATGAACCCGCGCATGCTGGAAGAGAAGCTGCTGGGATTTCTGGTGGGGGAAAAGGAAACGGCCTCTGCGCCCGAAGCTACGCCGGTATGAGTCGGCGAAGAAAACCTCCCGGCCACACCAACCATGAGCGCTGGCTGGTTTCCTATGCCGATTTCATCACGCTGCTGTTTGCATTCTTCGTCGTGCTCTATGCTTCGTCACAAGTGGATCACAGGAAAGCAGGGAAACTGGCGATGGCCATCCAGGCCGCGTTTCAGGAGATGGGTGTCTTTCAGAACTCTGTGACCAGGGTGCCGAATCTCGAGGACGCGATCCCCTTCGGCACAGTGCCGACGGTGATCGCGTCGCGACCTGATGGCCCGCTGGAGGGAGGGGGGGAAAGCAACAATCTGGCTCAGCTACAGCACGAACTGGAGATTATTCTGGCGGCGGAAATCGCGCGCAAGGAGATCTCAATGGGGCGCGAGCTCGACGGATTAGTGATCAGCTTGCGCGAGGCCGGATTCTTCGAGAGCGGATCGGCACAAATGAAACAGGCCTCGGGGCCTGCCTTTGATCGCATAGCCGCCCTGTTGAGAAAACGTAAGTGCCGTCTGCGAATTGAGGGACACACCGACAACATCCCCATCCACAACGCGAAGTTCTCTTCCAACTGGGAACTCTCCACGTCTCGGGCGACGGAAATTGTCCGACTACTGATCGTCAGAGACGGATTCGACGCTTATCATCTCAGCGCTGCCGGCTATGCCGAGTATCATCCTGCTGCCAGCAATGGCACGGCTGAGGGGCGCGGCCAGAATCGGCGCGTAGATATTGTGATCCTGAGCGAGGGTCCGCCCGCAGTCGCTGCCGCCTCCGAGGGCGCGCAAGAATCGGTGCCTGTTGCTTCCGGCGCGAACCCGTTACAGTAACAACTCCAGGTAGAGAGCGCCGGCGATCGGGTTGGAGCGGTAGGGTGCGATCTCTCGGAAACCTCTTCGGCGGTAGAGCGCGATGGCATCCTGCATGGACGATTCAATCGTGTCCAAGCGCATTCGTTCGTAGCCGATGGTGCGGGCCTCGGCGATGACGCGGTCTACCAGCATTCGGCCTACGCCTTTGCCGCGATAGGCGGGACGAACGTACAGCCGCTTCATCTCGCAGACTTGATTGTCGAGCGGGCGCAGGGCAACGCAGCCGGCTGCCTGGCCCTGGTGGTGCGCGAGCAGCAGTCGTCCGCTGGGAGGAGCGTAGGCGCCGGGTAGGTTCTTCAGTTCTTCGTCGAAGTGCTGGAAACTCAGGCTGAAGCCGAGGGAATCGGCGTATTCGAGAAAAAGCGCACGGGCCAGTTCGACTTGTTCGAACGATGCGGCCTGGATCAGCTGGATGCCGGGATTAGGAAAAGTTGCCACAAAGCCTCAGCGGGAACTCACATTGCACAGCACGTCTCGGACGATTAAGATTTCTGCACTCCCATGTCTGAAGTAATTTTAAGCGAGCCTGCAACTTTGAACGATTCCTCCAGCAACGAACACGAACCTTCCGTGGAAGTCTTTGCCGTGTACGGGGTGGAACCTGAGATCCAGGCTTACGCCATGGCGAAGTACTCGCGCTCGGCACTTTCGATGAAGGAATCGCTGAAGGAAATTACTTCGCAGAAGGCTGAGAAATTCCTCAACACTTTCTACTTCCAGTATGGGCATCGGTCGATTGCCGATCTGGCCCATATCGCGCTCGCCATCGAACGGCTGTCGATTCTGGCTGCTATCGTGGTGGCGGACGAGCAGCGCTGGGATGGGCAGGAGCGTTCGACGCGCTACCAGGATTTCAGGAAGAGCGGCTACTACACTCCGGATTTCGGGAAGGATGCTTCGGCGCAGGGGCTTTACAGGCAGGCGGTTGATCAACTGTTTGCCGACTACGAGAAACTGTCGGAGACGATGTTTGAGTATCTTCGGGGCATTACGCCGAAGCCTTCCGACATGAAGCAGGAGGCGTACGAACGCACCCTGCGCGCCCGGGCTTTTGATATATCGCGCTACTTTCTGCCGCTGGCGACGAATACTTCGCTGGGAGAGATCGTTAACGCACGCACGCTCGAGACCCAGGTGGCGCATTTGCTCTCGCACACGCATAAAGAGGTGCGCGATCTGGGGACGCGGCTGAAGCGGGCGGCCCTTTCTCCGGCTTACAACGCGAACGAGGATTCGCTGCGGGCTTTGGTCGAGGAGATCCGGGCGGTGTCGCCAGAGTTGGCTGAGCGCGCGGAACGTGAGTTGTTGCGTGAGGTGCGGGTTGCACCAACGTTAGTGAAGTATGCAGAGCCGAATGCGTACGAAATGGAGACGCGGCGCGAACTGCGGCAGGCTGCGTCGGAGCTGATGCGGAGCGCGAGCATTGCCCCGGCGCCGTTGGTGGACCTGCTGGATGACGAGCCGCTGGAAGTGGAGCTAGCGACGACGCTTCTTTATGAGCACTGTCATTATTCTTACCGGCAGGTTCGGGAGGCGATGGACGGGGCAGGCGAGGCGCGACGTCGGGAAATTGTCGAACTGGGATTGCGTCATCGCAGCAAGCATGATGAGATGCTGCGTCCTTTTTCTGCCGGCCAACAGTTCCGGTTCGACATCCTGATGGATATCGGCGGCTTTCGCGACATGCACCGGCATCGCCGCTGCGTGCAGATCATGCAGGACTTTACGACCGTCCACGGCTTTGACACGCCACCGGAAGTGGACGCCGCTGCCGTGCGGGCGGAATACGAATCCGCTATGAAACGGGCGGAGGCAGCGGTGGTGAAGATTGCTGCGGGCGGCGGCGATGAGGCCGGGCAGAATGCGCAGTATGCGATTCCGCTTGCCTTCCGCAAGCGGACGCTGTTCAAGATGGATTTCGCTGAAGCCGTGTATATCTCGGAATTACGCACGACACCGGCGGGTCATGCTTCGTACCGGAACGTCGCTTATGCGATGTATGAGGCGGTGGCGGCGCGGTATCCGGCGCTGGCGAAGTATTTTCGGGTGCATGACGTGCGAGAGCCGGTGGACTTGCTAAAGCGGTGATTGTGTGGCTTGTGTGGCGCGGGCGCCCCCGCCCGCGAGAGTGTTGAACGAGTCCACGTCGCCCCTCGGGGCTGAAGCGTGTGTATGAGAAGGTGGGTCGTCCCTCCGGGACTTGAATCATTATTCAACTCTACCCAGCGCTGAAGCGCTGGGCTAAGCTGGTTCGCCCCTTCGGGGCTGGTTCGTTTGGCGTCCGCGATCCAGCGCAAGCAAGCAATGCTAGATCGCACACAGACTCTCAGGGGCTGAAGCCCGAATTTATTCCCAGCTTACGCGGCCCTGAAGGACCGCTCTTCCACGCGGTTCATGCAGAGTTGCATTCTTTGCAGGGCGGAAGGAGATGTTTGACGATAGGGCAACCGCCTACCGCAGCCTGCTAAAATCACATCAACGATGCCCCTCTACGAATACGAGTGCAAGAAGTGCGGCCACCGCTTCGAGAAAATCCTGAAATTTTCCGACAAGCCCAT
>Ga0209701_10002975_pt1 | contig 11058 bp, 10 predicted proteins | sample CZO8metaG_4_FD_188356 | JGI IMG/M metagenome (GOLD analysis project Ga0209701, IMG submission 188356) | Vadose zone soil microbial communities from the Eel River Critical Zone Observatory, Northern California, USA - CZOApr15con2H3.8 metaG... | ecosystem: Environmental > Terrestrial > Soil >...
AACGCTTGGCGTAGCCTTCTCAACGAACTCGGCCGCATCGCGTCCATTGCCAGCCGCGACTGGGCCTCCATAGGTTAATCAATCCGAAGTCTGGTATTAGGTGGTCGGGCGTTTATCAATTGCGGGATTAGTATAGGAGCCCTGGTAATGACCTCTTTCCATCAATTCAGCGTTTTCGCAGCATCGCGTGACGAGGGCCTGCACCCGAAACTCCGGGCCTTGCTTGAGCGTGCGGTCGCCTCTCCGCTTTCGGAGGTTTCGATGCGCGATGATGGCCTGATCCAGGCTGGACCGAGCCCGGATTCGGAAGTCGTCTCATCGCGCCTCAACGTGACGCTGTTTTCGCGAGAGCTGGCCCGCCCCGTTGTTCTTGCTGCGCCCAAACCGGAAATGCACAAGCTGTCGACGGCAAAACGAGATCGTATCGTTTAGCGATGTGGGCTGTCCTGTCAAACCTCGGTCACGGAAAATTCATGTACCTTGGCGCAGGCGTCGTCGTCGTCGCGTGCATACTCGCCGGCTCCGCTGCGATGCTTCCGGCGTCGCCGCAATCGGGCGACGTCGTTCCGTTCGACGCCGGCTATCTCGAAGCAGCTGAGTTCATCGACGATTCACGGCAGGCAGTGCGACAAGACGCTGCGACGGAGAGCGATCAGCAAGCACCACCGATATTCGGCATGGAAACCGAACCCGTCGCCGGAGAGCTTGCGGCGAAATGGCGCGCCGTCGAAGCCGATATCGATCGTGAACAACAAGTATTGGCGCGCTGCCGCGCGCAAGAAGCATGTCCTGTCGTCGCACAAAACCGGCTGGATATCGTTGCTGAAGGCGCCGGCCGCTCGGGCCTCGCCCGTGTCGGCTTGATTAACCGGGCGGTTGATCTTGCCATCACACCCACCAGCGATGAGGTGCAATGGGGCGTGGCGGATCATTGGAGCCCTCCCTTCGAGACTCTGCAAACCCATCGTGGTGATTGCGAGGACTATGCGATCGTGAAGTACGTCGTGCTGCTGCAGGCAGGCCTGTCCCATAATGATGTGAAGATCGTCATCTTGCGAAACCTCCTGCCAAAGGAAGACCATGCGGCCGTAGCAGCGCGTGTGGACGGGCAGTGGCTAATCCTGGACAACCGCCGCCTCGCGCTGGTGCGCGATGCGGAGATGGTCAGATCAATCCCAAAATTCGTGCTCGATGAGGACGGCACGCGGCGCTTCGTCCCGTCAAATCGAGCTGGGCAGCGGCCAAGTGCCGGCCGATAGGGCCCGGCCCGTTTCGTCCGGCCTGCTTAGTCCCCGGCGCGGCGCGCAATCTGAGGGCATCAGCCGGCAGGGATGATAACGTCCTGAGCTTTCCTCGGCCGTTGCAGCCGTTCTCAATCTTGCGTTCTAAGCGGCGGATGGCGCTGGAGGGGACGACCAATACTTGACAGATCAGGTAGTACGACACAGCTTGTAATGTGGGTCGGCATTGCGTTGGCCTTTAGCAGAGGAGATAAGATGACTCCACCTGCAAAGTTTGCCGCAGTGACCGCTGATGCAATGTTCGGGCACCAGCGTAGCGGCTAACATACGGACGACGTTCCGGGAGCGGCCTATGGGCCTCATCAGTAAGGCATGGACCAACTTGGCCCCCCCGGCGCGAAATACGCGACTAGTCGAGATTGCGACGATAACCACTCGGGGTTTGGCCGGTCAGCCTATGAAATGCGGCGGTGAACGTGCTCGTCTCGCTGAAGCCGACATCAAGCGCAATGGCGGTGACGGACAGCTCACGATTGGCCAATAGCCGCTTGGCCTGCTCGATTCGACGATTGGCGTGATATCTGTGCGGCGGCATGCCGAAGGAATGCTTGAACGACCGAGAAAAATGGTAGGGACTGAGCCGCGCCAGCTCGGCGAGGGTCGCGAGCGGGATGTCGTCGGCGACATGCTCCTCGATATAGGCCGCCACCCGCTTCTGCTGCCAGGGTGCAAGGCCGCCGCGACTAACCGGCCCGCGGAATCCACCGTCACCGTTGATGCGAACGAGCTCGTGAGTCAGCACGATGCCGAGCGCTTCGGCGTATTGCCGTTGCATCGAGCCCGGGCTCTCGACCAGCGACTTGAGCTTGAGAGCGGTCTCCCAGAGATCGCGATCGTAAAAGAACAGTCGCGGCTTGAACTCGATCTCGTAGAACCGCAGCGCGGGATCGGCGAGAGGCCCGTCCGGATCGATGTAGAAATAGGTTGTACGTGTCAGCGCGCGCGGTCTCTGTGATCCGCGGAAGTCGTGCCCAGCAGGAACGAAGGTCAGCTTGTGCGTGAAATTGCGCAAGGTCGACCGCGGCAGGCCTTCAACAAAGGTCTCACCGTCGTAGCGCTCCGCGAGCTCCGCAGCAATGAGCAAGTGACAGGGAGCCCGGAATCCATATTCGAACGGCGCGTGCCGCATGACATGGACCGTTTCCACGTGCAGGCCCGGCCAAGTCGCGGAATGGCGCCTGACAATCTCTGGCGGCGAAAAGTCGACAATCGAACGAGCTTCAAGATCCTGATGCAGCCATGCCGGCGGGTGATATTCGCCGATCGGAAGTGCGGCAGATACGGATTGATCCGAGGTCGTTTCGGCGGAACTGGCCATTGTTCGATCTCACTCGCTGCTTGTGCATGTTTTCAGCCCCAGATGCTGCTACCTGTTTGCGGTCGCAACGATGATCAAGACGCGGAGCCTGCCGCTCTCACGCCGAGTTGAAGTTTGACCGTCACGATTGATTGAGTTTCGCGTGTTCGATCGTCATCGGCAGCTCGCGAGCGCTCACAGCTCATTGGTACGCAGGCCTGACGCCACAGAAAATTGGCGCAAGATCGGGCCAATCGCAGCAAAAAGGACAAAGTCATTTACCAGCAGATCGATATGTTCGAGCCAACCCGGTTGCTGCCGGCTTGGGCGATATCCCAAGATCCGTCCGTACCTCGGGATTGTCGAGTGTGTCTGCGCGCACAACGATGGCGCCGCTCCGTCCGCAGAAACTCGGCACATCGAAATGAAGCTCAGAGCGAGCCTAAAGGAGATTGCAGATGCCTTCCAATTCCAATCGTGGCGTGGTTTACCTCAAACCCGGCAGTGTCGAAGTTCAGAAGATCGACTTTCCGACCTTCCGTAATCCGGCAGGAAAGACCATCGACCACGGCGTCATCCTCAAGGTCGTAACGACGAATATCTGCGGCTCCGACCAGCACATGGTCCGCGGCCGCACGACAGCGCCGGCCGGCATGGTGCTCGGACATGAGATCACCGGCGAAGTGATCGAGAAAGGTCGTGACGTCGAATATCTCCAGATCGGCGACCTCGTATCGGTCCCTTTCAACGTTGCATGCGGCCGCTGCCGAACCTGCCGAGAGGGTGACACCGGCGTCTGCCTTCATGTCAATTCCGACCGCGCCGGAGGCGCCTATGGATATGTCGATATGGGCGGATGGATCGGCGGGCAGGCCGACTACGTGATGGTGCCCTACGCCGATTTCAACCTGCTGAGGTTTCCGGACAAGGAGCGGGCGATGGAAAAGATCCGGGATCTGACCTGCCTCTCCGATATTCTGCCGACGGGATTCCACGGCGCCGTCACCGCCAAGGTCGGCGTAGGATCGACGGTCTACGTCGCCGGGGCAGGGCCGGTCGGCCTCGCGGCCGCGGCGTCCGCGCGCATCCTTGGCGCGGCAGCCGTGCTGATCGGAGACATGAATCAGGAGCGGCTCGCCCACGCCAGGAACGTCGGCTTCGAACCGATCGATCTCACCAAGCACGATCGCCTGGGCGAGTTGGTTGACGACGTCCTCGGTGTTCCGGAAGTCGACTGCGCGATCGACTGCGTTGGCTTCGAGGCAAAGGCGCAAGGAGCAGACGGCAAAGTCGTCGAAGCGCCTGCTGTCGTGCTCAATAGCCTGATGGAGATCACCCGGGCGGCCGGTGCGATCGGCATTCCCGGCCTGTATGTGACCGATGATCCCGGCGCGAAGGAGCAGGCAGCCAAACATGGCAACCTCAGCCTGCGCCTCGGTCTCGGCTGGGCAAAGTCCCACAGCCTCCACACCGGCCAGACACCGGTGCTGAAATACAACCGGCAGCTCATGCAGGCGATACTTTGGGACAGACTGCCGATCGCCAAGATCGTCAATGTCAAGGTGATCGATCTTGAGCAAGCGCCGGAAGGCTACAAAGACTTCGACGCCGGCGTCGCGAACAAATTCGTCATCGATCCGCACGGACAACTCCGCAAGGCGGCCTAAGGCCTGCCCGAAAATGCTTCCAGCATTTTTTTCAGGCTCTTTCTGACCACATGAAAAATGATCTGCTCTTTCGTCATGGCCGGGCTTCGTCCCGGCCATCCACGTTTTTCTTGCTCAACTGCAGCTAAGACGTGGATGCCGGCATCGCAGACAAGCTTACGCAGTCTTCGCGAGGCAGACTGCTACGGCCGGGCATAACGAGCTTCGCGATAAGCTCCCATTCCATCGGCTGCTATTCGAGTCAGGCTCTAAGGAGCCTGATCAATTTCCGGGGATGCGGCGCCATTTCGCGCCGACCTTGAAGTACGAGCCTCGAATAGGACTCACTCGGCGGGCGTCTGGGCGGCCCTGCGCGGCTCGGCCGCCATCCCTTCATGAGCGAGCCGGGCGAGACCCGTATGCAGAATGGCAGCGACGATGGCACCAACGATCGGGGCTGTCACGTACAGCCACGCATCGCTGAAATTGCCGGTCGCGACCATCGGGCCAAGCGCCCGCGCCGGGTTGAAGGGGGCGCCCGTGAGGGCTCCGCCCATCAGGATGTTGAAGGTCAGCGTCATTCCGATCGCCAGCGGAGCGAGGCTGCCGGCGCGGCCCGCAACCGCCGTGCTGAGTACGACTGTGACCAGGAAAAAGGCGAGCACGGCCTCGATCATGAAGCCTGCTTCCGGCGTGACCGTGAGGGACGTGGCGCCGAGAGCGAGATTGTGCGCGAGTGCAGGCGTGCCAAGGCCCGTGGCGGCACCGCCCAGAACGGTCCGCAGCAATAGCGCGCCGGCGACACCGCCAATGAGCTGGCTGGCGATGTAGCCGATCGCCTCGCCGGCACTCATCGCGCCGGCGGCGAGCACGCCGACAGTGACGGCTGGGTTCATATGCCCGCCCGACACGGAGCCGTAGGCGAAGGCGATGATGGCCAAGCCGTGGGCGAGCGCAATCGCGACGATACCGGGCAGGCCGACACCATCGCCGACCACGGCCGCCGCGCCGGCGCCGATGAACACGAACGAGAAGGTGCCGATGAACTCGGCAAGGAGCTTGGGCGCAATCCGGTTAGCCAGAGATGAGATGACCATTCGGCGCGATCAGGTGAGCGCCAGGGAACGATACGTTTGTTGGGAGTGGCCGACGGCACTGGGAAGCGCCGCCGGCCGGCGAAGCGAACAGGCCTACTCCGCGGCAATCATCTGCGATTTAAAATCAATGCCCAGCGCCTTCGCGACGCCTGCGCCGTACGCCGGATCCGCCTTGGCGCAGTTGGCGATGTGCCGCTCCTGAATGTGCTTGGCCGCGCCGCCGACTTGGCGAGCCGTATTGTCGAACAGGGTTTGACGCTGCGCCGGGCTCATCTTGCGGAAGAGATCGCCAGGCTGCTGGTAGTGATCGTCGTCGACACGATGGTCCCAATGCGCGGCCGCACCTTCGATCACCAGCGGCGGCTCGTTAAGCTGCGGCTGGTCGGTCCACTCGCCCCGGCTATTGGGGAAGTAGGTAGCAGTTCCGCCGAGATTGCCGTCCGTGCGCATTGCGCCATCGCGGTGATAGCTGTGGACGGGACATTTCGGAGCGTTGACTGGGATGTGGTGGTGATTGACCCCGAGGCGGTAGCGCTGCGCATCTCCATAGGAGAAGAGGCGCGCCTGCAGCATCTTGTCGGGCGAATAGCTGATGCCCGGTACGATGTTGGCAGGAGAAAACGCCGCCTGTTCGACTTCGGCGAAGACGTTTTCGGGGTTTCGGTTTAGCTCAAAATATCCGACCTCGATCAGCGGGAAGTCGCCCTTTGGCCAGACCTTGGTCAGGTCGAAGGGGTTGTAAGGGAAAGCCTTCGCCTGAGCGTCCGTCATCACCTGGATGAACAGGGTCCAGCGTGGAAAATTGCCGGCTTCGATATTTTCGAACAGATCCCGCTGATGGGTTTCGCGATCCTTGCCGACACGGGCCTCGGCTTCCGCGTCCGTCAGGTTCTGGATGCCCTGCTGGGTGCGGAAGTGGAATTTGACCCAGACGCGTTCGTTGGCGGCGTTGATGAAACTGTAGGTGTGGCTGCCGAAACCATGCATGTGGCGAAAACTCCGGGGAATACCGCGCTCGCTCATGACAATCGTGACTTGATGCAGCGCTTCGGGCAGCAGCGTCCAGAAGTCCCAGTTGTTGTCAGCGCTGCGCATACCGGTTCGCGGATCACGCTTGATGGCGTGGTTGAGATCGGGAAAACGCAACGGATCGCGGAAGAAAAACACCGGCGTGTTGTTTCCCACGACGTCCCAGTTGCCTTCTTCGGTATAGAACTTCAGCGCGAAGCCGCGGATGTCACGCTCGGCGTCAGCGGCGCCACGCTCGCCTGCGACCGTGGAGAAGCGGGCGAACATCGGGGTCTGCTTGCCGATCTGCGAAAAGATCTTGGCCTTGGTGTAGCGAGTGATGTCGTGCGTGACGGTGAAGGTACCGTGGGCGCCGGAGCCCTTGGCGTGCATCCGGCGCTCGGGGATCACTTCGCGGTGGAAATGGGCCAGCTTTTCAAGCAGCCAGACATCCTGCAACAGGGCAGGACCGCGCGGCCCGGCAGTCTGGATGTTCAAATTGTCCGTGACCGGCGTGCCCGATGCATGGGTCAGCGGCGGTCGTTTGGATTGGTCGTTCATTGGATTGCTCCTAGGGTCATATGGTTGAATGGATCATCACGGCGGCCGGACCGGCCAATGCGGTGATCGATGCCAGGCGTGCGCGAAATGCAAATGTATCCATCCGCTTCGCGATGACTTTGGCTCTATTGCTGCGATTGCACCGGTTTTGCTTCAATCTCCGGAAGCCGGAGGTTATTCAGCTGCCGTTGCCCAGCGCTTCGGCGCTAGCCCGAGCCTTGCCCACACATCCAAGAGGGCCTCGGCGAGAGCATCCACGAGCGCGTCGTCGTGGTAGGGGCTTGGTGTGATCCGCAGCCGCTCCAATCCGCGCGGCACGGTAGGATAATTGATCGGCTGGATGTAAATGCCGTGCTCTGTGAGCAACAGATCGCTCGCCGCCTTGCACCTCTCCGGATCCCCAACCAGGACCGGCACGATGTGGGTGTCGCTCGGCATGACCGGCAGCGCGGCGGCGTTGAGTACGGCTTTGACCCGCGCGGCTCGTTCCTGATGTCGCTGGCGTTCCCAATTCGACGCCTTCAAGTGACGGATGGCGGCGGTGGCAGCAGCGCAGATGGGCGGCGGCAAAGCGGTCGTAAAGATGAAGCCCGGCGCATACGAGCGCACCGCGTCGATCAGGGCGCTGTTGCCCGCAATGTATCCGCCCATGCAGCCGAATGCCTTGGCGAGCGTGCCTTCCAGCACGTCAATCCGGTGCAGCACGCCGTCGCGCTCCGCCACGCCAGCGCCACGCGCGCCGTACATGCCGACGGCGTGCACCTCGTCCGCATAGGTCATGGCGCCATAGCGCTCAGCCAGATCGCAGATGCAATGCATCGGCGCCACGTCGCCATCCATGGAATAGACGGTCTCGAATACGATCAGCTTCGGCCGATGCTGCCCGGCCGCCTGCAGCAATCGTTCGAGATGCTCGACGTCGTTGTGGCGCCAGATCTGCTTCTCGCAACCGGATTGGCGCACGCCTTCGATCATCGAATTGTGGTTGAGCTCATCGGACAGGATCAGGCATTCCGGAATGAGCTTGGCGATGGTCGCGATTCCGGTCTGGTTTGACACATAGCCTGAAGTAAAAACGAGTGCCGCTTGCTTACGATGCAAGTCGGCAAGCTCATGCTCCAGCTCGACCAGGGGATGATTGGTCCCGGCGATGTTTCGCGTGCCGCCGGCGCCGGCGCCGAGGCGCCCTGCCGCCGCCACCATGGCCCCGATCACCTTCGGGTGTTGGCCCATCCCGAGATAATCGTTCGAGCACCAGATCACCACCTCGCGCCGACCGTCCGGAGAGTGCCAGATAGCGTGCGGGAAACGACCAGCGATGCGCTCAAGATCCGCGAAGACGCGATAGCGCTGCTCATTCCTCAGCTGGCTCAAGGCGGCGGCAAAAAACGTGTCGTAGTTCATGCAAGTCTCCCAAGCGGGCGCGTCTGTGGGCTCTATTTGGCAAGAACTGTATCTGTTAGATGGAAAGCCGCTTTATCTGGATTGCTGCGATTGGGCCCGCTTTGCCTCAACCTGCATAGCTGCACCCGTGCACGCGACCCAAAGAACAGATCTGGCCAGCACACCGGTGACGCCAACGCGTTTCGCGGAAAGCGACATGGCAAAACTCCTTTGAGGGCCGTCAGTTGTCTCATGCAGTAAGACGACAATTAGCTCTACCTCTGCATCTGCATGATTTGATCCATCGGCATCAAGTTGTGGTTGAGGTTCGCCATGATCCAGGGCGATCCGCCCATCAGAAGGATGACGATCAGGACACCGAAAGCCAAGGTCAGCACGTTGTTGGTGTTATCAGCCCCCGTGGTGATGTGCAGGAAGAACACCAGGTGCACGCCGTGGCAGGAAACCTTGGCCATGCAAGGCGCCCCGGATCAGGTTCATGAACATCATCATGTTGCCGCCGGCTTCGTTGGTAAAAAAGTGAAAGCCCAGATAGCGAAACGCCGATCGTGTCGATCGATATCAGCGAGGCCAGGTTCGAGTAGTGACCCGGCACCTGAGCGACGACGGCTCGATGCGGTCAAGCTCACGATCGCGCGCGTTTTCACTTGCCGTAAGCGCTGGCAACGTGACCGACGAGCATCGCCCAAGGCATGTCGAGCGCCGCTGCGCTAGTCAGTCAGAACGCATTTTTGTATCGCGCGAGCGCGCCGCGGCCACCATAGATCCACATGGGCTCGCCGCATTGGCTCGGGCCGTGGTCGGTCATGCAGGCGGCGCTCCAGGGCGGAGCGGCGACCTCGCGGCCCTCGCTTCCGGATACCTGCGGCAGACCGCTGCCTTCATTTGTTCGCGCCTGAGCCGTAGCTGACATCGCGAGTGACGGTACGAGCAGCAGTGCTGCCAGAAAGTATTTCATCTTCATCGTTCGGCTCCTCGATTGCGGGCATGTTGAAAGACTGACATTCAAGTTCTGATATTGCCGAACCTACAAAATAAGCTTGATCCGCGCTTTAGAAGCTGAAGTCAGATGTCTTATCCCGCATAACGTAGGTCCAAAATTTGCTCGCACCATTAAATTGGAATTTGGAAAGCTAAATTCGGATTTAGTTGGAAAGATCGCATGTCTACGATGCTGCACATCACGCGCTGACCGCGTGCCATCGGCATCCGCGACAAACGTCGCAGCGCTCGGCATGCACCGCAATCAAGGCGCAGCTACAAAGATCTCAATTGGCAGCGGATGATCGATCACATAGCTGCCGAAGTTTGGATTGTGACCGTTTGGCTGGGCGCGTTGGTCTGCTCCCGTCGCACGCGCCAACAACGTATAGCGGCCCGGTTGTGCCGGCGTGATCCAATCGTATTTCCAGCGTCGCCATGCGTGCCGGCTTATCGGGTCGAGGAATTCGCCCTGAACCCACGATGCGCCGCCATCGAGGCTGATCCAGATCTCGGTGACATCGGTGTCCCCCGCCCAAGCGGCACCGAAAATGGCATAGGGGCGGCTGGGTTCGAGCCTCTCGTACACGCGGGGGCGTGCGATTTGCGACTTCAGTTTCATCTCCGCGAGCGGCCGGCGCACCGGTATCCCCTCGGAATCATCCCAATAGCCGTAGTCGGAAGTTTGCCAGTAGCCCTGAAACGGCTGCGTGGCCGCAACGATGTCGGTCAACCACTTGACCGACGCCATGCCGTAATGCCCCGGCACTATGGCGCGCAACGGATAGCCGTGATCGGGCGTCAGATCCTGCCCGTTCATCTGGTAGGCGATCAGCACGTCGGGCTCCATCGCCCGCGCCCTCGGGATACTGCGGGCATAAGAGATCGGACCCGGCGGCTTCGGCTCTTCCTTCGCTATACCGCGATCAGCTCCTTCCAAAACTATGTCGCACACATTGTCGGCCAGTGCGGCGCTTTCGAGCAGCACGGAAAGCGGAACACCCGTCCATTCAGCATTGCCGACCGCACCGAGCTCCCATTGCGCGCCCGGCACCGGCGGCACCAGGAATACCCGGCTGTTGCCAGCACATTCCAGTGTGGCGATGCACGTCCGTGAAGGCATGGCGCGGATATCGGCGTAGCTCAGCTTTAGTTCCCGACGCACCGCACCCCCGATCGACAGCCGATAGGCGACAGGATCCAGCTCCGGCGTGGGGAAATGACTGCGTATATAAAACAGCTCGGTCGGCGTGATGAAATCGCTGAGCTGATCGAATGGCATTTCGAGATTATTCGGGTCTTTTTGCCGAATGATCAGGCCAACGGGGTGCACGGCTGTGCCGGGCCAATTGTCGGTTCTTGTATCCATAGAAGTCTCCTATCGAAATTCGGATTGGAATCGCATGCCGCGAAGGTCAAAACACCGCGATATAGATGCAGGAAATCACCGTGGCGACCGCGAGCGCCGCCGAAAGTAGCGACTCCACACCAGACCGCGGGATCTGGACAATTTCATCGCGATTGATCGCGCGGCGTGTGCGCTCAAAGCCGACGCCGCTTCGTGCGATGATGGCGATTCCAATCACCACCATTGCCAGTCCTGCATAGTGGGCTGCGGCCGCGACGAACGCGTCGGCGTTTTCAGCAGGAAGATGGGGTGGGGTCCCGCTACCCACCGCATCAACGAGGACGTTCAGCTTGACGAGAAAAAAACCAAATGCGGCCACGGCCAAGCCGGTGCGTATCCAGGCAAGAAAGGTTCG
>Ga0209701_10002978_pt1 | contig 11050 bp, 9 predicted proteins | sample CZO8metaG_4_FD_188356 | JGI IMG/M metagenome (GOLD analysis project Ga0209701, IMG submission 188356) | Vadose zone soil microbial communities from the Eel River Critical Zone Observatory, Northern California, USA - CZOApr15con2H3.8 metaG... | ecosystem: Environmental > Terrestrial > Soil >...
TTTGGAACGACAAGTGCCCTAACGACCATAGGCGACCCATTCCCCGAAAACAATCGCAAAATTTACTCTGTAAGGGAGAGCAATAATGAAGGTATCGGAAGTGAGAACTGTACGTGGTTACCGTGCGATGGTTGGGATTCTGGCCGCTTTACTGCTAAGCCTCCCCGCTAACGCTGCATGGAAGCCAATGGCAACTCCACCTGTTCCGACCGGCTACGCCGCAGCGGAATCAATCAACGGGATTATTTATGTGGCCGGTGGGGCCAACGGCAGCGCTAAGAACTCAACTCTGCAAGCGTTCAATCCAACGACGAACACTTGGACCACTCTCGCCAGCATGCCCCTTACTTTGTATCAAGGCGACGGCGCTGGAGTGATTAACAGCCAGCTATATGTCGCCGGCGGCTGGAACGGTTATCTGCCGACGAGCATGCTCCTCAAGTACGATCCGCCCTCGAATACCTGGTCGTCTCTGGCCGGAATGCCGCACCTAAGCGCCTGTGGCGCGACCGGCGTCATCGACAGCAAGCTCTACGTCACGACAGCCTGTAATGGATACAGCGGATACGCAAACTATCTGGACGTGTACGATCCGGCGACCAACGCCTGGACCAGCCTGCCAGGGTCCGCGAGCGCGCACTCAGCTCCCGCCATTGGAGCGATCAACGGCAAGCTTTACGTCGCAGGAGGACTGGATGGGAACGGAGCACTCACCAATGTGGTGGAAGTTTACGATCCGGCGGCCAATAGCTGGACGACTTTAGCGCACATGCCAACCGCAGTTACAAACGCAGCCAGCGTCGCTCTCAATGGTCAGCTCTACGTCTTCGGAGGCAATAACGGAATCAGCGACGTGGCTACTGTGCAGGCCTACGATCCTCACAAAAACAAATGGAGGACCCTGGTTGCTCTCTTGCCGGCACCGATTAGCGGTTCGAGCGGTGTAGTCGTCTACGGCCTCGCATTCATGGAAGCAGGCGACGGCAGTGGCACGGCGAATCAGTATTCCCCTATTGCTCCGTCGATTCCGTAAAGTTGTTCAGCAAACGAGGCAGATCGAGACGAAAGCGCAGTCAACCCATCGGGTGCCCCACTCATTCGCGTTCTTTGCGAATGAGTGGGTGCTCGCATCACCTAAATTTGTCGTCCCAACTCCAGTTTGTCAGCGAAGCAAAGGGCCTGTTCGCCTGCGCTACCTCAACATTGTCGTCCTCAGCAAAGCGAACAGCGATGCGGCCCTTCGGTCATGCCGTCAGAATAACCACGGGAGTTCGAGCTTGACTGTGACCTCGATCTCAGGAAGATTATGAGTGCCGAGTTTAATGCTTTACATTATTAACGACACACATTAAACTATGTTGGTGATAAAGACGTTCGCCGACAAGAGCACGAAAGAGTTCTGGGACACAGGCAAGAGCCAGAGAATGCCCCCGGCGAATCTACGAAAAGCGTCGAGGAAGAAACTGGCCATGCTCAACTCAGCCGCGAGACTGGAGGATTTGCGGATTCCTCGCGGCAACCGACTGGAAGAACTGCAGCATGACAGGAAAGGGCAGCACAGTATTGCCATCAATGACCAATTCCGCGTGTGCTTCGTGTGGCGGGATGGCGACGCCTACGACGTGGAGATAACGGATTACCACTAAATCTGGAGTAGGAGAAGCAATCGTGAGTATCAAAAATGAGGGTCCGGCGGGTTGGGCAGTTCATCCGGGAGAAATTCTTCGGGAGGAGTTTCTGGAGCCGATGCGCATCTCCGCTTACCGGTTGGCGGTAGAACTTCGTGTTTCTCCTCCCACCGTCAACGACATTGTTCGGGAGAAGCGGGGAATTACTCCCGAGATGGCCGCCCGGCTGGCCAAGTATTTCGGGACTTCCGAGCAGTTCTGGCTCAATTTGCAGGATGCTTTTGCGGTTCATCAGGTCAAAGAGAAGCTTCACAAGGAGCTAAGGGCCATCAAGCCCTTTGCCGCCGCCGCGACGCGATAGCAAGTCTCTATCGCCGACACGGTTAAGAAGGTGGAGGGTACAAGGGAGTTACCAGGAGGGTGTCCAGTCCGGCAGCCGTCGCAACCAGAATCCGGTAGAATAGAAAAACATTCTTCCCGGAGGAGCAATGGCAGTTCCCGTATCCCAGATGTGGACAGTGGCCTCGTACGTCCTGCGCCAGAAGCTGGCCGGACGCAAGCGCTATCCGCTCGTGCTCATGCTCGAGCCGCTGTTCCGCTGCAACCTGGCTTGCGCCGGATGCGGCAAGATCCAGTACCCGGCCCACATCCTGAAAACAGATCTCTCACCGGAAGATTGCTTCAAAGCGGTTGATGAGTGCGGAGCGCCTATGGTTTCGATCCCCGGCGGCGAGCCGCTGATGCATCCGCAGATCGCAGAAATTGTCGAAGGCCTGGTCGCGCGCAAAAAATATATCTATCTCTGCACGAATGCGCTACTGCTGAAAGAGAAGTTGCACCTGTTCAAGCCCAGCAAGTATCTGAGCTTCTCGGTTCACGTGGACGGGCAGAAAGAGCACCACGATTTTTCCGTGTGCCGCGAAGGTGGATACGAACTCGCCCTCGACGGAATCCGCGCAGCCATTGATGCCGGCTTCCGCGTGACCACCAACACGACTCTGTTCGATGGCGCCGATCCCAACAGCGTGCGCAACTTCTTCGACGAGATGATGGAAGTTGGCGTCGAGAGCATGATGGTCTCGCCCGGATATTCCTACGACAAGGCGCCCGACCAGAAACACTTCATGGGACGAGCCCGCACTCGCCGTCTCTTTCGCACCATGCTTTCGAATCGCAAGAAGACGTGGCGCTTCAATCAGTCGCCGCTCTTCCTCGAGTACCTGATGGGCAAGCGCCACTACAAGTGCACACCCTGGGGAATGCCGACCTATAACATTTTCGGATGGCAAAAGCCCTGCTACCTTCTGCAGGACGGCTATGCCGAGTCCTACAAAGAATTGATGGAAACGACGGAGTGGGCGAGCTACGGCACCGAGTCGGGCAATCCGCAGTGCGCCAACTGCATGGTGCATTGCGGCTACGAGCCGACGTCGGTTGACGATACGTTCGGATCGCTGCGCGGGTTCGCGGACACGGTGAAGGCGACCTTCTCGCTCTATCCGGATAAAGACGCTCTCAAAGATCTCGATCTCGAGGTACGGCCGGTACACTCGTATAATCCATTGGTGCAAATCGAAGCGCCTTCTCAGCAAGCAGAAGAAAGCCGGGTATGAGCGGTCGCGAACACGGGCACGATCCTTTGCTGCCGCACGGCGCGCAAGCGGTTGCTGCGCCGCCGCGTGCCAACGACGAACTCACCGACGAACTCGAAGTTGTCCCCGGATTCGAGCACGAAAATCTTCAGGGATGGATCCCACAACTCGCCACCGAAGCCGACATCCGAGCCGTCATTGAAAAAGCATTCGACTATCGCGGCGACGTAACCATCACCCGCAAAAATAAAGATGATGATAAAAATAAAGACAGCTCCCAGATCACCGGATATCTTTTCGACCGCCGCGTTGGCCCGACGCTCGCAGACTCCGTAGTCCGTCTGATACTCGCGACCAGCAGCGAGCGCCCGGCCATCCCGTATTCCGAAATCGCCGCCATCGCCTTCACCGGACGCGACACAGCTGCCGGTAAAAGCTACGAAGCCTGGGTAAAGAAATACTGGGAAAAGCGCGCCAAAGGCGAGAAGAACATTTCAATCGAGCCTGAAGCGCTGGAGTAGTCGCGGGTTCGTGTGTCGCGGCATTCCCTCTCGGACGGGTTGTGGTGGAGACAGGCCCGGCCGCCCTTCCCATGTGACCACGGTCTAGCCGCCAGCGACGATGATCGGTGCCTTGCAATCAGCCGACGATCCGCCGAAGAAGTAGATGGCCGCTACTAGATGTTGCTTAAGACTTCTTGCGGCGCCATGCACGACGGAGCTCAGAAGGCTTGGGGCGATCGAGGAGGAGGCCACGCTCGCATCCTGCACATCGGCCAGGTTCCCTTCGAGCAGCGCAACCGCTCGTCCTAAAAGAGATCGCCGATCGGTCTCCGCTTTGATCGGATGAGGATTTTGCGGATCTTTACTGTGACATACACTCGGATCATTCGGAAAATCCACAAACAGGGTTAGGTGCAGCAGCTTGGTCAGATCGCGGAATGATTCTCGCTCGTGGGTATGGCATTTGTCGGCAGGATCGGGGTCATGGGCCGGATCGATCACAAAGTTGAGGACGGGGGTTTCCACCTGAAGTAACAGCGGATTGAAGGCGCCGGTATCGGGCGAGCCGGCGAGGGAAAATCCGTTGAGCGTCGCGACGCTATAGCGCAGCGAGACAGAGGTGACGTAATCCTTTTCCGTCGAAGCGTCGGGGGGATATACGGAACCGGCGCGGCTTCGATAGTGGGTAGCGGCCGCGTATGCTTCGGGCTTGGGAAGGCGAATGGCGTACCGCTCCAACTTGTTGTCGAGCACGCGCTGAACGCTCTGGGCGTCAATTTTCGCCTGCAAGATGTTGGCATCGACAACGCCCGCAGCCGGCCCACTTCGAGCCGGAAGTGAGAGATCGTAAATTCCCGGCGCCAGCTTCTTGTCAGCAGATTGCACGATCAGATCGTGATGGATCTTGGTTTTCGGCGCGAGAGCAATCACGTTGGTGGCGTCCTTTGGATCGGGAGCGAACGCCCAGGGGCCTTCAAAAACCACGTAGACGTCTTTGGCGGCTGCTGCCTTGGACTCAGGCGCTGGGGCAGTCGGCGTTTGGGATTGATTACACGCAACCAAGAAGAGCGTTGCCAAAACAGCACTGACCAGGGCAACCAGCATGCTGGCGAAGTAGCGGCGGGTTTTCATTGTTTTCTCCTTATTCTAGGGGATTAGGGCCGTCCGTAAGTCGCAAATGCCGCCCAATAGTACGGGTGAGCTGTGCGCGGGTTTAACAACATTTGTTTCGAGGTCAGGTGGGTTGCGATGGAGACAGGCTGGCCGGAAAGCAAGGCGCGATAAAAATAGGCCACAAACGTGTTGGCCTCCACAGAGTCCACCGCCCAGCGGCTGGCGATCACATGCGGCACGCCCGAAGTCTGGAGAGCCTCAGCAACGCTGTCGAATCCGCGCGACCCTCCTTCTCCGGAGTCGGTGCTGCACGCCGCCAGGACAGCCAATTGCATATTCTGGAGATCAAGACGGCGCAAGATGGTGGCGTCCAGAAGAACAGGGGCGGCGGTCCGCGCGTTTTCGGTCCGCGCACCCAGGCCCTCCAGCAGCAATCCCGCATGATCGGAGGCGGTGATGGAATGTCCTGCGAAATGAAAAACCGCGGCAGCCGGCAGCGCTCTCACAACCGCACTCAAGGTTGCTTCCGAACCCTTGAGAACCCGCGGGGAATGAAAGCCGCTGGCAACCATCTCCGTCCCGGCTGGAAGGTTCGGGATGGCGAACAGACCTGTATCCGGCGAAGAAGCCGCGCTGCCTACGACAAGGGCAGGCAAGTCGGGCGAAATTGCAGTGTCTGGATGCATCAGCGCTTCCGCGTAGGGACCAGGCGAGTGGACGATGGGACTGCGCTCGATCAGGTAGTGACCGCTTGCGTCTATAAGGACTTCGAAGGGCAGTCTGTCCAGAAACCCTTCCGTCTCGATAACCAAGGTGCGCTTCGGGTCCAGCCGCTGGTCCAGTAGCTGCTCTACCGGAGTAATGAGCAGCGAATATAGAGTCTGACTGTTCCGACGCAGCGCGCTCAGCTCTGAGCCGGGATCCGAACATTGGGCATAAAAATTGGCCGCCAGATCCTGCAGCGGCTGGAGCGATTGCGGAATCCATTTCGCGCTTACGCCGCGGCTGTCATAGACCCAAATGGCGAGGCCGTCCGGCAGCACTCCATAAGCGAACACTGTCTGGTTGGAAAGAAGAGGAAGGCGAGCGGGCAGCCGTGACGGATTGGGCAGCGATTGCAATGGCTCAGGAGTAGTCTTCGATGTCGCGCGCCGCTGGATGCCTACACGCTGCGGTGCTCCCAGGTACCACTCAAAGACATCGAGTGATTCCTGTTCCCGCCCCCGAACCAGTTCGGCTTCGGCGAGTCCCAGATATACCGGAGCCGCGTCTTTGCTCCAGCTCGTTCGTTCCGCTTCGGAAGTCAGGGACGCCAGGTTTTGCTCGGCCAAGCGCAGCGCCGGACGGAAAGCTTGCTCGGCCTCCGCTGCATGATGGCTGCGGAGCTGCACTTCGCCCAGTGTGGAATAAAAAATCTGCGCGAGATAATTATTGGACAGTTGCCGGACTTCATCCTGCACACGAGTCAAACGGGCCAGAGCAGCGTCGAACGCGCTTTGACGTGCCTCCAACTGAGCGGTCATGATTTCGTTCTCAAGGCGATGGGCGCGAGTGGCCTCGCTCTGCGGGGCAAGGGCGTAGAGCCGTGCGGCTTCCCCGTACTGGTGTTCGGCCACCACGGGCTGACGGGCCGCCTTGGCCGCCTTGGCCATGTTGCTATGGGCATCGGCGCGTAACAGAAGATCTTCGTTGGTATCGACCGTGGCTACGGCTTCGCGCAAGATCGCCACCTGTAGATTTGACCGATCTGCAGCCTCGGCGGCGAACGCCGCTTGGACATACAGGTTGTAGCCTCGCATGGCGGGAAATTGCCCTGACCAATAGCGTTCCAGGCCGGCGCAAACCAGCTTCCAGCCGCCCGACCGGTCACCGGTGGCGAATTTACTTTCCGCAACAAATCCCAGGGCCCGCAGATAAAGAGCGCCGTAGCCGGCCTGCTGAGCGCGGTCCTGAGCGCGACGCGCGGCTTTTTCGTAGGTGCCGATATCGCCCATAAGCAGCGAACAGACGCCCTCCTCCGATCCAAGCTGAATCTGCACCCAGGGGTAGGAATAACGCTTCGACTCCGCTCCCGCCGCTATCGACTGGCGTCGGCATTCTTCACTGCGGCGCGAGATCTGGGCCTCGAATGACTTTTCGAATTCCGCTCGCAGCGCGCCTGCAGTGTTGCCGGAGGCACGAAATAATTGTTCGGCAAGGTCAGCCTGTTTTCGGGAGGCGCCATATTCGCCGGCATCATTGGCTTTGACGGCGCGGGCGAGCGCGGTTGCCGCTTCCGGAAAATGTGGCGCCGAGGAACCGCTGAGAAGATCAGCCAGCCAGCGGTCGCCGTGTCGCTGGCTGGTCAGGTCCGCCAAAAAAAAAAGCGCCTGCGCGGCGTTCGGATCGGCATCGGTCTTTGCTCCTTTGACCCGGGCTTCGGGAAAAGCCTCGGGCAACCAGGAGCGGACTGCTTCGTGTAGATAGTCCTCGATACGCCGGTCGACTTCAGAGCTGAGACTGGCGCTGGTGATCATGGCACCCATCTGTGTGGGAGACAGCAGCGGTGTCGCATTGCTGCCATGCTCTTTCAACTTTTCCCGCACGGCGTTAGCCCGGTTGCGGGCTTCTTCACCCCACTGCGAGCCCGGATCCACGCGCAGGTAATGCTCCCAGTCATCGAGCGCCTGCCGATAAAGGAACTGATGTTCCGCAACAATTGCACGATTAAAGAGCGCAACCGGATCGTCTGGGCGTAGCTTCAAGGACTGGCTCAGGTGCTCGTAAGCGGCGCCGAAATCCTCCTTCCGGTCTTCCTGCTGGGCGCGCTGGAAGTACGCGGTGGCGAGATCGGTCAGGAGCGCTGGCGAATGCGGTTCCAACTCCAGGGCGCGGCGCAAGGCTTCCACGGCCGCGTCGTACTTGCCCTCCAGCACGTCCGCCTGCGCCTGCGCCCGAAGCCAGGAAGGATCGGCGGGATGGGATTCCAGTTGGCTGGCAATCAGCGCTTCCGCTTTTAAGAGCGCCGCCGGACGGCTGATAAAGGAGGCTGCCGGTCCGAGCGACACGCGCAGAGGTGCATAGTCGGCGTCCGCGATCCTGAGTTCCAGGGTGCGCTTCTCGGTGTAAGCGTGGGCAAGGAGCTGGCCGGCGGCGGCTGGCTGGTTGCGATGAACATAGTTATGAACGACAACCCACGATCCCACGCCAACCACGGCTAGAAGAGACGCTCCCGCCATCGCCAAACGCGGAACGGCGATCCACCGCTGCCACCACGGTGCAGATTCCCGATGCGGCCCCGAATGCGGTGCGGCGATTCGCTGGGCCAATCGCTGCTGCCACTCCGGAGTCGCGCTCTCAAGGGTCGCGATATGGTTCCGCTCGGCCTCGGTGATTTGCCGGTTCAGATCGGTCAATTCGGCTACGGCTTCGCGCAGCAACGGACCACAATAATCACAGCGGCTGGCATGTTCGACGTGGGCAAGCGTCGTGTCGGATGGCGTCAGGCCGCCGGAAATCTCACGCCACACCCCCGGGGCCGGACAATCGCTCTCGCGCTGTGCAGACTCAACCGGCTTCAAGCTCAGTTGGCGATCTAATTGGCGCTCCAGCAACGCCAGTTCCTCAAATTGCTCCCGGCAGGTCGGACAGAGGGCAAGATGAGGGTGCACATCCGGCGCATCCAGCACGGAATCTGCGCGCTGGCGAGACTTCTCGAGCAGTTTCGCCAAGTCCGCCGTTCCGATGTGCTCGCTGGGACTTCTCTCCAAAATTAGCTCCCCAACCTTTTAGAACGATTTTGCCTGTTCAAAACCTTCACTTCTCGGTGAGGGGTCGAATTCACAAGGTGACCGCGAATCATAGCCGCCAAGCGCAGGAGCACGCTTTCCACCCCCTCTGTAGTCAGTCCGATCGATGGGATAGCTGCGATCTCACTGGCGGTGAGTCCTAGCCGGTGGCGGAGCCAGAAAATCGTGCGCTTTCTTTCCTGATCCTTCCCCGCCGTGACCTGTCTCAGTATCTTGTCGATTTGCTCGAGTTGAAGACGCTGGCTGACAGCAGCGTCAAAGCTGTCGGCGCGGGCGGGTTTCGGGTCCATTTGGACCGGTCCCAGGATCGCGTCGGTTTGGCCTACGCCCCGCTTCGCGGCCAGCGCGGACTTGAAATGATCGTGGACGACATTGGCGGCAACCACCTTCAAAAATCCATAAATGGAATCTTGGTGCCGCGGCTGGAACGACCGCAGTAAACGGCTATCGTTCTCGCACAGCTTCAGGTAGGTATCCTGGATCAGGTCGTCCAGTTGCGGGCGTGACGGTTCGCAACAGTGACGGGCGGTCCTCAGCACCGCGGCGGCGATGACCACGTGAAATCGCCGGATGAACTCTGTCCACGCTTCCTCGTCTTTCGAGCCAGCGCAGGCCCTTGTCAATTCTGTCGACGAGAAATTGGTGTAGCGCGCCAAGGGTCCACTCCGGGTTGGCACGGATTTTACAACAGTCTTGCCACTAGTATGGTGAAAGATTGGGGGTTTGCCGTTTCGCCTCGAGGCGGTGAACCGCAGATCGAGTCTGGGCAGACTAGCACCGCGACCGCGTGATTGTTACTACTGTCGATCCACTCTTGCTGGTGGAGAGCCGGGCGTCCCCGCGCGGCTGGACGGGCGAGACGCCCGTCCTCCATCTTTATGACATTTCACGCGGTCGCGGCACTAGGCCAGCAGTTTTGCCGCCTCCTTAGCGTAGTAAGTCAGAATGATGCTCGCCCCCGCGCGGCGGATGCAAAGCAACGATTCCATCATCACGCGCTCCCGGTCGATCCACTGATTCCGGGCCGCGGCCTCGATCATCGCGTACTCGCCCGATACCTGATACGCCGCCAACGGCAGGTCGAAACGGTCCCGGGCCGCGGCAATCACGTCCAGGTACGGCATCGCCGGCTTCACCATGATCATGTCCGCGCCCTCTTCAATGTCCAACTCGATCTCCCGCATCGCTTCCCGAATGTTCGCCGGGTCCATCTGGTAGGAACGGCGATCCCCAAACTGTGGCGCTGAATCCGCGGCCTCGCGGAACGGCCCAAAGAAACCGGAAGCGAACTTCGCTGCATAGGAAAGAATCGGCGTATTCGCGAAGCCCGCCAGGTCGAGCGCCCCGCGAATCGCCCCGACCCGTCCATCCATCATGTCGGACGGCGCGATGATGTCCACGCCCGACCGCGCCAGCGAAACCGAGGTGCGCGCCAACAATTCCAGGCTCGCGTCGTTCACGATCTCGTACTCCTCGGTAGCGGGTGGCGCAGCCACAGCCGCGCCCAACGACTGCGGTCCCGTTTTGTCGTTCACTTTGTCGTTCACTCTGTCGTTCACTCTAACGATGCCGCAATGTCCGTGCGACATGTACTCGCATAGGCAAACATCGCCCATTAACACCACGTCTCGCACCTCGCTCTTGATAGCGCGCGCCGCCTTCTGCACGATGCCATCCTCCGCCCAGGCACCCGTGGCCACTTCATCCTTTTTCTCCGGCAGGCCGAACAAAATGATCGACAACACTCCCAGCGCACGCGTTTCGCGCACTTCCTTCACGGCCTCGTCCACCGAAAGGTTGAACACCCCCGGCATCGAGCGCACTTCTTTCCGGATCCCCGTTCCGGGGCAAATGAACAATGGATATACCAAAGATTCGGGCGTAAGTCGGGTTTCGCGGACCAGGGCGCGCAAGGTTTCAGTGCGCCGCAAACGGCGCAGGCGGTTAGCGGGGAATGCCATGACACACAATTCTAGCAGCCGTCGCCCGCACCGCGAACGACTCAATCGCTGAACTCGATCATTGAACTTCGATCGGTGATCACTGTGACCTTACATCACACGGCGCTTGGAACGTTACCGTGGTGACATCCGGTAACCAGTTAGTGATCTAAACATATCGTGATGAACGTCATATGATGCAAAGTGGTGTCTCGGCTCCACATCTCGTCGCTCCTCGGCGGAGTTGGTCTGCTGCTGGCCCTTTTTCTGGTTCCCGCGGTGTTTCCCAGCCCGTTCCTTCGCGTGGCTATGGGAGACCTGATCCCGCTGCTATTGGTCGCGGCTGCCCTCATCCTCTCGGCCAGAAACGCCTTCGATAGCCGTGGGCATACGCGCCTGTTCTGGAGTCTGATAGCCGCGGGCATGGCCATGTGGTGTTTCAATCAGGCCTGCTGGGTGTGGTTTGAAGTGGTGGTTCGCCGGCCG
>Ga0209701_10002981_pt1 | contig 11041 bp, 8 predicted proteins | sample CZO8metaG_4_FD_188356 | JGI IMG/M metagenome (GOLD analysis project Ga0209701, IMG submission 188356) | Vadose zone soil microbial communities from the Eel River Critical Zone Observatory, Northern California, USA - CZOApr15con2H3.8 metaG... | ecosystem: Environmental > Terrestrial > Soil >...
GTCCGGGCGTTCCGAGCCGCCGACAAGCGCGTCGGAGGTGGGTACCTGTACCCCACCGTCGTGACGTATCTGCGCACCGAGGTTGGCCCCCGCCTCGTCGGCGGCGACGGCACTGGGAACGAGAGCCTCTTTGCGGCGGCAGCGGCCCTAACCGAGATGGCTGGCTGGATGGCGCACGACGCCGGCCGCGACGCAATCGCGGGGCAGCACTTCGACAGCGCCTTCGCTCTCGTCAAACTGAGCGACGACGTCCAGCTCGGCGCCCACATCCTGGCCAGCATGAGCCACCTCGCCCACCATCGGAACCAGCCGGAGACAGCCATTGCCCTGGCACGGCGCGGCCGCGAAGCGCTGGGTGGCCATGCGCCACACCCCGAGCTTCAGGCTCAGTTGCTCGCCATGGCGGCCCGAGGTCACGCCACCATGATGGAGCCCGGGGAATGCACCCGGCTCCTCGTCGAGGCGGAGAGGGCGCTCGAGGGCAAGCACGCCGGGCAGGCGTCGGAGTGGGTCAGCCGTTTCGACGAAGGCTCCCTCGCCAGCGAGGCGGCCCGCTGCATGCAACAACTTGGAGACCTCAGCGAAGCCCGGCGCCAGGCCGAGCGGGTCGTTGCATTGCGACCAAGCGACCGGACGCGCAGCCGGGCCTTCGGGCAGCTCATCCTGGTCAGACTTAGAAACCTGGGTAAACATCCGTAAGGCCCCTGAGGCGCCCCCAGAGACGCCCGTGTGTCCGATTTGAGTCATGGAGCCGGGCCTGAGGGGTGCCGATCAAAGATTCAGGGTGGCGTTCCGGGGGCACGGTCGTGGCCCCCGGGGGTGCATGCGGAGGTCCCCAAGCAGCGCGGGCGTGCTGAGGCAGAGCTTTTGGAGCCCGGGCAACGTTGCTTATGCAGTTCGGGTCTTCGGTGGTGGCTACGCCGAGGACGTGATGGCCCGGATGGCGGCGTAGAGATCCCAGAACATGGCCTTGTCGGCACTGGGGGCCAGGCGCAGGATCACCCGCCGTCCCGAGCGCACGAGCCGGGCGGGGATGCAGATGAGCTCGGAGCGCAGGCGTTTGGCATGCGCACGCACGGCGCGCCCCGCCACCTGCTGGAGCATGGAGGAGAGGTTCACCGCCAGCATGCAGCACTGCATCCACACCGCGTTGGGCTGGAGGCGTCCCATTGGCAGGTGGGCCAGGCCGTGTCCGTGCTTGGCATCCTTGAACAGCTCCTCGATGCTGACCCGGCAGCGGTGCCAGGCCTCGATGTCGACGGCGGTGCCCTCCAGGTCGGTCACGATGGCCGAGTAGCAGTACACCTTCCCGAGCCTGCCCTCACTCGCAAGGCGGAGCTGCTCCTTGGGGATGGTGCGCCGCCGGCGTCCCTTGATCGAGGGCAGATCCGATGCCTTGACCTCCACCCGGCGCACGATCAGCCGGCAGGTGCCGACTCCCTCGACCTCATGGGTGGTCTCGGCCACCTGCGCCCGGCGCATGTCCCTGGCCGGTCGCCAGGCCCCCCTGGGGATGGAGAGCATCTCGGCCCAGATCACCGTGGTGCGCTTGGCGCAAATGGAGAACCTCACCCCCCTCTTGGCGCACTCGGCCATCAGATCGGCGCTGTAGAAGCCTGAATCGCCCCGCAGTTGCTTGGCCCGGGCGCCTTTGGGCAGCAAGGTGAGTGCCCGGCGGAGAAGGCGCGGGGAGACGGCGACGGGGTTGTTGTTGGCGGCGAGCAGATCGGCGGCGAGGAAGCGGCGGCGTTCGGACCAGGAGACGACAAAGGGCTGGTAGCCCCGCACCCCGGCATGGCTCCACCCCGTGCCCTTCTTCTTGGCTCCGAAGGTCTCGCACGTCGTGGAGTCCGCGTCGAGGGTGATGACGCCGGGCGTGAGCCCCAGAGCCTCATCCAAGCGGTTGGCGGCCTCGGCGCTGGCCCGCTCCAGCTTCCAGCAGTCGGGCAGGGCGAAGCGGCCGAAGAGCTGGCCGGCGGTGGAGGGGGCCGGGGGGTTGGCCACCGCCCGCAGGGATGCTCCTGCCTCATCGGCCCGCAGCCGCTCTATGTCGCAGAGGTAGCTTCCCCCGGCGAGCACGCTCTCGGCCATCGACACCACGAACTCACCCAGGCTGAGCCCACGGCGCCGGGACTTCAGGTGGCCCAGGCGGGCATCGATTCCCTCGATGAGCCCGATGCGGGCAACCAGCTCCCCTGTCAGGGCCAGGCCGGCATGAGCGGTGAGGGAGGGGTCGTCGTCGCCCGGGTGCAGCTTGGGGCGGGCCGCGGTAGCATTCACCTTCAGGGTGCCTCCTGTCTTTGGGATTCTTGGCTGTTTTCCGACTACCATTATCCCAGTTCAGGAGGCACTTTCCTTATATTTCAGGCAAGAAAGTCCTGCTACCCAAGCAGCGTTACGCGCGGATCTAAGTCAGACTGTCACAGGGGCCTGCGACAATGGCCGTGATGATCTGTCCGTCCGCGAGTTTCCCTCGTCACCCACTAAGGAGACCCCGTGAGCGACGCCGGTGTCGCCCGTGCCGCTATGCCGCTGCGCGACGACAACCCGAGCGAGGTTGACCTGCTCGGCTTCGAAGATGTCGTCGATGTTGTGGAGTCGATCGTTACCCGCGCTGACATGGACCCGGTCACGGTCGGCGTCAACGCGCCATGGGGTGGCGGGAAGACCACCGTCCTGCAACTCCTCAAACGGCGCCTCGACGGACGCGAAGACATCTTCTGCCTTCTTGTGAGTCCCTGGGAGTACGACAACAAGACCGATCCCACGACTGCCCTCATCGACGAGGTGCTGGGAGGTTTGGAGGCGAAGCTCGAAGCGGCCAAGACCTTTGGTGACAAAATGATGGCGGCGCTGAAGAAGCTACGTCGCCGGGTGAAATTCGCAAAGGCGGTGAAGCTCGCGGCGACGTCGGCGCTCACGGTGACCCTGCCCGCCGCGGGCGCGCTCGTTGATCTCTTCGACGAAAACAAGCCCAGCGAGGAGGCGCCGCCAGATCCAACGCTGCAGGGCTTCCGCAAACAGTTCGCCGAGATCATGGACTCGGACGACCTGAAGCCGCTGGAACGCGTCGTCGTGCTCGTCGACGACCTCGACCGCTCACTCCCCGACACCGTGGTCGAGACCTTGGAGGCCATCAAGCTGTTCCTGTCGGTGAAGAAGATGGCGTTCGTCATCGCTGCCGATGAGGAGAACGTCGCCAACGCTATCGGGCGCCGTCTTGCAACGACTGGTCAGCCCATCACCTCACGGCTCTACCTGGAGAAAATCGTGCAGGTGCCGGTCCGTGTCCCGGCGCTGAGCAGGGATCAGACCGAGGAGTACCTCGCCCTGTTAATCCTGGCCGACCTAGAACGCATCGACGACGCCGTCACCAAGGTGAAACAGTCGCGCCCGGCCAAACCGCACCAGCTCGTGCAGCGACTCGGCGACACGTTGCCCGCAGAGCGGTATGCCGAGGTGCAACTCGCCGAAGCACTAACCCGGACCTTTCATTAGGCTGACCGACGTGGGTCGAAGGGGCCTCCAAGGGGTCGCGGGGTGCCGTTGAGCCTCCAGGGAGCCTGCGGGAGACTCGCACAGGCCCCGGTTGGGATGTGTTTGAGCATGAGAAGGGCCCGGCGGGGGGCTCGTCGCAGCATGGAGCGGTTTTGGGCCGTGTTGAACTGACCTGCCAGCACGAGCGACCGGGTGGCGGTGCCTTCAGGGGGCGAAGGACAGACCCCGCAGCGTTGCGAAGGCACGGACCAGTTCGGCGGCCCAGGGCCAGTCCTCCTGGATGCGCAGGTTCACGGTGCGCCCGCCCCGCACGAGGCGCCCAGCCACGTGCAGCAGCATGTAGCGCAGCGACTTGGGCTCGGCCTTGGCCAGCTTCCCGGTCAGGCAGAGGCCCTGTGTCCAGGCGATGAGATCCTGGGCCATCAGCACCAGCTCCAGCCAGACGGCGTTGTTGGAAAATTCAAAGAAGGGGAGGTTGCGCAGCCCGGTGTCCTTGCCGCAGCGGATGCGGTCCTCCACCCGGGCATGGCCACGGTGGCGTGCCTCCAGGTAGGCGAGGTCGTCGTCAACGGAATCGGTGAGGAAGACCTGGTAGCGCCATCCCTCGGGATCGAAGAGGGTGAAATGCGCACCTGAGTGCGGCTCCTCACGCCGGCAGATGGCCCGGGTGCCCTCCGGCCAGCTTGAGAGATCGAGCAGGGCGGTCAGCTCGGCGACGTTCGCTCCCTCCCGCAGCTCGTAGTCCTGGTGCACGGCCTCCACCCATGCCGTCTTGGGGACGTCAAGGATGGCGAGTCGAACGTCCTCGGTGATGTCGAAGCCGACCGAGAACTCCAGTCCCCGCCGGCGCAGGGCGTCGAGGAACCCGTGGGAGGCCCCCGCCGAGTCCGCCCGGGCCAGCACCGCCACCCCGTTGACGGGATCGATGCCGCGGGGGGTCACCGGCAGTTGCGCAAGCGCTGCGTCCAGGACCCCCACGTGGTCCTCCGCCGTGTTTGCCCCGGCATTGCCGGGCCGGAGCATCGCAGCCGGAGCCTCCTGGGTGTTGTCCAGCCAGGCACCGAGCGGGTGGAATCCATATCCCTTTTTGTATGTGGGAGCTGCCTGCTCCTTGTCGGAGTGGGCGTCGAGCAGGGTGGCATCGAAGTCCAGCGTCACGTAGCCATGCTCGGTGACGGGGTTGAGGCCCGCCGCCCAGACGGCCCTGCGAACCTCCGCCCGGGCCTCCCGGATACGGGCCAGCAGCTGGTCGTCGATCGCATCCACCACCCGGAACGCCGTGGGCACCGATGCCACGTCGCCGAAGACCGCCGGCTGGTGGCGCAGCGTGACCAGGTTCGAGAGGGCATCGCCCCCGCCGGCGATGGTGACCACCAGATCGGCGAGCACCCGGCCGGGGTCGTGGCGGCGGCGTCGCTTGCTCATGGGTGCCAGCGCCTCCGACAGGGCGTCGGTCAACCCCGAGCGGTCGGCCATCTCGGCCAGCAGTCGGGTCCCTGCCTGGGAGGCCACCCCCGTGCCGTCTGCGGATACTTTCAATGCCGGTCGCGACTTGATAGCCTTCACGAAGTACGTGCCCTCCTGCCTGGGGTTTTGGTGTATAAGCAACCCCATTTTCCCTGGTCAGGAGGGCTTTTTCGCGGATTTACGGCCTATGAATCAGCCTGCTAGTGAAACCGGCAGGTTAGATCGGTCGAGTTCGTGGCATTGTCTGTGGTTGCCCGGACAACAAAGGAAGGCCTAACAACCGCATCCCAACCCACCTCGGCGCGAATGACCACCCCAGCCTTGAGCATCCCTTCCAAGACGGAACGTAATCGTTTAGCGTCCTGAGCACGCCCCGGCTCGCCCAGCCCAGGCCGCCCCCTGACCTCCACCCGGGCCCAGTCCTTGACACGGAAGTACACCATTGTGATTCTTGTGACTTGTGTTGACAGATGTGGCGGTCCGCCGCCGGGCGCTGGTGCTGGAGGCCGAGAACATCGGCCTGTGCACCGACAACGCCCGGCTGAAGGCCGAGAACCGCCGCCTCGATGCTGAGTGCCGGCGCCTGGGCAGGGAGGTCACCCGCCTGACCGCCCGGGTCGCCGAGCTGGAGTCCACGGTCGAGTCCCTGCGGCGGGCCAGCAAGCGCCAGGCTGCCCCCCACTCCAAGGGGACCCACGTCGAGCACCCCAAACGGTCGGGCCGCAGGCCTGGGGAGTCCTACGGGACGAAGGCCCACCGCAGGGTGCCTGATCACATCGACGAGACGGTGGAGGTGCCCTGCCCCGCCCGCTGCGACTGCGGGGGCGAGGTGGAGGTCGACGGGATCGTCGAGCAGTGGATCCAGGACATCCCGCCGGTGGCGGTACGAACCCTGCTGCTGCGGATCCACAAGGGCCGCTGCCGGCGCTGCGGTAGGGTCGTCCGGGGACGCCACCCTGACCAGACCTCCGAGGCCGCCGGGGCGGCGGCTTCGATGATCGGCCCCCACGCCACGGCGCTGGCGGTGGACCTGAAAAAGGAGATGGGCGTCTCGGAGCGCAAGATCTGCCGCCTGTTCGCCCACTTCGGCCTGGCGATCACCCCTGGAGGGGTGGCCCAGGCCATCGCCCGGGCCGCCAGGGCAGCCACCCCCACCTACCGGGGCCTGGTCCTGGCGGTGCGCAACGCCGAGGTGGTCACCGCGGATGAGAGCGGCTGGCGGGTGCACGGGGAGTCGGCGTGGCTGTGGGTCTTCGTGGGCCAGCGCATCCTGGCGGACGGCACCGTGGTGCGCTTCGTCGTCTACCTGGTTGCCAAGGGGCGTGGCTTCCCCGAGGCCTCCGCGGTGCTCGGGGCGGGCTACTCCGGAGTGATCGAGCGCGACGGCTGGGCTCCCTACCGCAAGTTCGTCGATGCCAGCCACCAAACGTGCACGGCTCACCTTCTTCGACGTTGTGTCGGCATGATCGAGGATGCCAAAGGACGCGACGCCCAGGTGCCACAGGCGCTCAAGGACATCCTCAAGGACTCCCTGGCGCTTCGGGCAGCCCGGGATGCCGGCGAGGTGGGCGCCGAGGCGGTCGCCGGGGGCGTCTCGGACCTGCGCCGGCGTGTCGACGACCTGCTCGCCACGGACGTCACGCATCCCGGCGACGCCCGGCTGCTCAAGCACCTGGGCAAGGAGTCGGGGCATCTGTTCACCTTCTTGGAGCGCCCAGACGTGGAAGCCACAAACTGGAAGGGCGAACAGGCCATCCGCCCGGCGGTGGTGAACCGCAAGTCCTGGGGCGGCAACTTCACCTGGGCGGGTGCCGACACCCAGGAGGTGCTCTCCTCGGTGCTCGCAACCGCCCGCCTGCAGGGCAAGGACCCCATCTCGGTCCTGCATCCCCTGCTGACCAGCCCCACCCCGAGGCTGGCCGATCTGACCCTGCCCGGTGTCGGGGAAGGGGAATGGCGGCTGATCCCCGAGCCCGCACAACTGGCCCGCCCCGCCCGTGGCCCGTAGCGCCCCCGGGCACGAGCCCTCTCAGGCACGACAACGCAAGATCGCCCATCCGATCCGGGTGGTGGTCTACGTCCGCACGGCCACCACCTCAAAGAAGGTGCTGGATGTGGCCGGAGACGCCTTCCATGCCGCCATCGGCCACTTCGAAGGCAATGAGCTGGTCGCCCACCACTCCTCCGGCGGCGACCCCGAGATCCTGGAGATGCTTGCCGAAGTCATCGCCTCCAGGCCCAGGGGTGAAGCGGGCGGACGCTAAACCATTACCTCGTCCTTTTCACTGCCGCTGCTCTTCTCGAGCGCCCTCGTGAACCTGCCGGCAGGAGTGCGCCCGAGCTTACGCTGGTTGGCCTGCGTGGCGAGATGACCCGACTGCGACCATGGGTACCTGACCGCATGGAAGGCGGCGAACACGATCAACGCCACCACGATGAGGGCCACCCAGCTCCAACGATATTCGAGGTGTCCCGTCATGCCGGAGATCGTCGGCCAGGGGACCTTGTGATCCACGGCCGCGGTGATCTCGGGGATGGCGATGACGAGGGCCATGGCACCCCACATGACATAGCCCCAGGCCTCGGAGCGGTCAACGTGGGCGAAGCGCCCGCTGTTGGTTGTCGTCATTCGACACCTCCCCAGGAGGCCTTCCCGGTCCCGCCTGGCTCTAGGTGACCGAGCAGAAAGTATTTGAGAATGAGTCTCACGAAAAAGGGGCCTCTGTAGTGCCCGTAGACGCGCGATCCGACGAGCGCTGGACTCGAATGACCCGGCGCGGAAACGCCGATGCTTGAAAATGCCACTTCCTGCTCACTCACCTAGAGGGCGCCGGTCGGGTTGGGCGTCGGCTGGATTGCCCAGGCCGTGGGACTCACCAGCGGTGGCCTGAGCATCGCTCTCGACCGACTCGAACGGGCGGGATACATCTCCCGGCGTCGCCACGAGCAGGATCGTCGCAGCGTCGTCGTTGAACCCACCGAACTCGCCGAACGCATGGGCGGGGAGGTGTTCGGCGCTCTTAGCCTGCGGGTGGACAAGGCCCTCCGGCTCTATGGAGAAGCAGAGCTGTCCGTGATCGGCGACTTCCTGCGCCGGATCCGGTTGGCCATCGGAGACGATGCGACAGCGCCAGCGGGGTGACGAGCACCGCAGGTCAGTCACCTGTCACCTCGACGACCGCAGCGCGAGTGCCAATCGATAGGCAATGCGTTGAGACGAGGTCTGGGAGTCGCCGACGTCGTGAGAGCCCTTGATCGCTGTTCGGTGAGTTAGACCGGGCCGCTCGTACGCCCATCCAGCAAGGAGTGGCGGACCGCATGATACGGTCGCGAAGGTTGTGGCCAAACATTTCCCGGAGCCTGAGGAAGAGGCGGCGGTCCCTTGCTCCGCCGGTCCGGGGAAGCCTCCTGGGAGCCGAGAGGTTGCACATTGCGAGGCCTGTTCCGGCCTCCTGGATCTCCGTGTATACGCTCGCTGCGATGTGTGCGGAGGACGCCGGCTCTGCCTTCCGTGCGCACGGAGCCATGTATGCACTCCTCAATGCCTGGAACGGGGATGCTTCCCGGGCCTCTGTGTGCGGGTGATCCAGGACGGTCAGGTCTCGGATCACTTCGGCGTTGACAATGTGCATCCGTGATGGACGCCCCCGGCCCCCTGCGTCACCACTCGGTCCGGCGCTGCGCCCGGATCCCTGTGTCGAACGGATGCTTGACCTTGAGCATCTCCGTGACAAGATCGCCCCGCTCACGGAGGAAGCCGGTCGTCAGCACGAACAGCCCCGTCGAAGGTCCTGGTATCCCGGGCTGCCGGCAACGGTCGCACAGCGCCCCCAGGATCGCCTAGTCCGGCCGTTGCCCGTCCAACCGGCTCGAGTTGGGAGCGTCGGCCTGGTCGCTCTCCGAACCCACTCCGACGACATCCCCCGCCCGCGGGCGGCGACGTTCACGCTCAGGAGGGGGAGGCACTCGGGCTGCTCGTCACGTGCGTGACATCGTCGGCCACGGTCCGGAGGAAGTCCACGACCCGGGGCCCCCACTCGGAAGCGATGGGATCGGCAATGGGAAAGACGTGCCCGTGCCGGACGGCCTTCATGACGGAGTAGCCGGGACGTGCCCCGAACGTGGCTGCCGTCTGGGCGCAGCACACGCTGTCGGCGAGAAAGACGACATCGGGGTCGGCCTTGATCAGGTACTCGGGCGACAGCTGCGGATAGCCCGACCCCAGTTTGTCGGCTGGATCCGCGACGTTGACCATCCCCAGGCGGGCGTATAAGGCTCCGATAAAGGTCTTGGAGGTAGCTGTGTACAGGGTGTTGTCGATCTCCTGGTAGTAGGTGAGACCCTTGGCGCGGTTACCGACGGAGCCAACGATGGAGTCCAGCTGCTGGCGGATCGAAGCAACCTCCTGGGTGGCCGCCGCCGCACGACCCGTGGCCTGGCCGAGCTCTTCGAACTGGCGGTATGTGTCCTCCAACGACTTGGCCGGGGCCAGGAGCAGGGCAGGAACGTGCAGGAGGCCGAGCTGGGCGACGAGCTTGTGATCGGTGTCGAATGCCAGGACGACCAGGTCCGGACGGAAGGTCATGTAGCTCTCGGCGCTTGCCTCCGAGCCGGTGAGGTTCGTCGTGGGGGCGCTCGAGGGATCGGTCGAATACTTGTCCACCGCCACGACCTGGGAACCTGCCCCGATGGCGTAGAGCATCTGGGTGGCGGTGGCCGACATCGAGACGATCCGTGTCGGACGCCCTGAAAGAGCGACGGTCCCGTTGTCAGCGGTGACGGTGACCGGGAAAGAGCCTGCGGCCTGGGTGACACGCGCCGCCCCTGGCTTTGGCTTCGAAGCGCATCCACTCAGTGGAAGTGCAACCACAGCAATGGCAACAGCGGCAAGACGCAACCGTTTCATACTTCTCCTCTCTGTCAGTCGAGGTGATGGTTTGTTCGACGACAGAGAGGTCTGCCGGTCGACCAGCCCGTTTCCGCGACGTGCTTTGGTCGCTACCGGCCGGCCAGGCGACCTGGCTCGTCCTCCGAGGAGGATCCACAGTTGCGGGACAGCACCGGGTTCGCACCGGATTTCGCTGACCGATCGGTTGCAGGAGCAGGCTAAATGGTCGGTTGCCCGGCCCGCAAGCGCGGGCCGCCGGCCGCAGCGACGAAACGCTCGGCGATGGCCGGTGAAGTAGCGATGTGCTGGTGGAGGTAGCTGGCGAAGAGCGTCGGCGAGGCGAAGCCCGCGCGGCCCTCCCCGAAACGGCCCGTCAGGGCCAGGGCGTCTCCCGCCGGCTCGGCCACGGTGCGGTGGAACTCATGGCCCTGTAGGGCCAGGCCCGGCGGCCCGAACGGGCTGACCACCCGGGTTACGGCGCTGCGGTAGCCGATGGTGAGGCTCTCGGTCATCCGCGCCTCCGCCGGGATTGCCCCCACCATCGGCGTGCCATCGAGACAACGGCAGAGCCACAAGAGCCCGCCGCACTCGGCCCAGGTGACCAGCCCGCCGGCCACCGCCTGGCGCACGCTCTCGAGAAGTGGCAGGTTCTCGGCGAGCGCCGGGGCAAACACTTCCGGAAAGCCGCCGCCCACGTAGAGGGCATCGCAGCCCCCCGGCAGCTGTGGATCCTCTAGCGGATCGAAGGGCACCACCTCGGCGCCCGCCTGGTTGAGAAGGACAAGGTTCTCCGGGTAGGTGAAGCTGAACGCCGGCCCGGCAGCGAGCGCCAGGCGCACGCTGGCCACCAGCCTGGCTTGCGGGGCGGGCGGGACAGTTCTGGCCGGTGCGGCCCGGGCAATTGCTTCGATGGCGGCCAGGTCGCAACTCCCCTCGATGGCGGCTCCCAGTCTGCTCACCGCCGCTCGCACCGAATCGGGATGCTCGGCCACCGGCACCAGCCCGAGATGGCGTTCACGCCACGCCAGCGCGTCGTCGTTGTAGAGGACGCCCAGCACCGCGATGCCGAGGGGCTCCAGGGCTTCCCGGAGGAGGGTCGCGTGGCCTTGTCCGCCGACACGATTCAAGATGACGCCGGCGACGTCCACCCGCCGATCAAGATCCCGGTAGCCGTGCACCACCGCGGCA
>Ga0209701_10002984_pt1 | contig 11039 bp, 9 predicted proteins | sample CZO8metaG_4_FD_188356 | JGI IMG/M metagenome (GOLD analysis project Ga0209701, IMG submission 188356) | Vadose zone soil microbial communities from the Eel River Critical Zone Observatory, Northern California, USA - CZOApr15con2H3.8 metaG... | ecosystem: Environmental > Terrestrial > Soil >...
GCCCGAGCCCGATTGGTCCTCTTCGACAATGTTTACATGTATGGAAAGGTTGACGGCCCGATGACGGAAGAAACGCCCTTCCGCCCATGTAGCCGCAAGGGCGAAATCCGAGCCCAGATCGCGAGCGTGCTTCTCGACGAGATCAAAGCGGGCAATCTCACCGCGCTGATCGCGCGCGCGGCGGACTTCTACGGCCCGCGGGTGCGAACCGGGCTGCCGAACGTTCTGGTGTTCGAGAGATTTGCCAAGGGGGCGAGGGCGATGTGGCTCGCCAACGATGCAGTGAAACACTCGTTCACGTTCACGCCCGATGCCGCGCACGCCTTGGTGGTGTTGGCGGAGGCCGAAAGGGCCTGGAATCAAACCTGGCACCTTCCCACCGCTTCCGATCCGCCAACTGGAAGAGCGTTTATTGGGCTGGTCGCGAAGGAGTTCGCCACCCAACCCAGGTATCGCGTTTTGAAGCGGCCGCTGATCAAAATGGCAGGATGGTTCGATACTACGATCCGCGAGTTGTACGAGATGCTGTACCAGTACGAATTCGACTACATCTTCGATTCAACAAAATTTGACCGCGCTTTCGGATTTCAGCCAACCTCCTACGCTGAAGGCATCCACCGGACCGCGCAGGAATACCGGCTATCGAAATCGCCTGGCTCCGCTACGAGGCCAGCGATCGATCCCGGCGAGATGCTGCTTCCCTCGGAGGGGACGTGCGAACCTTGGAATGAACGCTGGGGTTGGTCCATAGATACATGGCTGCGTACGATCGCCAGGGTCGCCACGCGTCGGCGCGTTCTTCCAGCTCTCGAGGGCTGTCCAAATCCGCCGCGTACCGGAGACCCAGATCACTCGATGGAAACGCATCGGGTTCTCCGAGCGCCCGCATCGCCACGTATTGTGCAGTCCAGGTTCCAATTCCGGGAATTTGACAGAGTCGAGCCAGGAAAGAGTCCGATTCCACGATCCCTTCAAAGCGGATATGGCCATCGTGGACAGCGCGGGCGAGCGCTTGAATTGTTTTTGCTCGTGCGGTGGGCAAACCGATGCCGGCGAGATTGGCATCGGCAAGAGTTTGCGGTGTTGGAAAAAGATGGGTCAGGCCGCTTGCCGTGGAAAAGCGTCGCCCGAATGCCTTTGCAATCCGACCAGCCAGCGTGGTCGCGGCTTTGACACTGATTTGCTGGCCGAGAATTGCTCGCACCGCCAATTCAAAACCATTCCAGCAGCCCGGTACCCGTAAGCCCGGGGCAGCCTTGACCCGCCGCGCTAGGAGCGGGTCGCTTCCCAAGCACCGCACGATCTCCCTCGAATCCGCATTCAGATCAAACATCGCGCGTATTCGCTGGATGATAAAAAACAAGGAGCGCGGATCGCCAAACTGAATGCACACATCGAGCACGTCATTTTTTTGATCAAGAGATACGTCGAAATATCCCTCCTCGCCGTTCAAGGCGATCGAACGCCGATAGCGCCCCAGATGCAATACTTCCACGCCGGGTATCATGCGAGGCGCCAAGAAGGCCAACATCGCGCTCCAGTCGTACGGTGGGCGGAAACCGAGACGAAAGAGGTACTGGTTCTGCTGCGGAGCTTCGGTTTGCCTGGCGAGGCGCCGGATCTGACTTGGCGTTCGATGATAGGTTTTTTGGATCGCGGCATTGAAGCGTCGTACGCTTCCGAAACCCGAAGCCGAGGCGACCTGATTCATTGGCAGGCTGGTCTCGTCGATCAGCTTCTTCGCAAAATGTAGACGGCGGGTTCTGACCACGGCGCTGGGGGTCGCTCCGAGGTGACGAAGGAACAGCCGCCGAAGATGACGCGAGCCGAGCCCAAGGCGCTCCGCGAGCGATTCCACGCCGCCGTCCTGCCAACCGCTCTCCTCCAGACTACTCTCATCGATCAGCCGCAGAGCTCGAGCCACGGTGCTAGGAGTTCCTAACCAGCCGGGGGTTCCGGGAGAACACTCCGGGCGGCAACGCAGGCAGGGGCGAAAGCCGGCCTCCGCTGCAGCAGCGGCGCTGGGAAAGTAGCGGACATTACTTTCCTTCGCAGTGCGCGCCCGACAAATCGAGCGGCAATAAATACCGGTGCTGAGCACACCAATGAAGAACTTGCCGTCGAAGCGCGCGTCCCGCGACAGCCTCGCTCGTGAGCATATCTTCCAGTCCAGGTCCATTATCCGCCCAGGACGACGCTAATCGATCCCACGACGTTTCTGAACCGCGCGCACGGGATTTCGGAAATCGAAGTCCGCAAACGTCCAGGTTCCGCGGAATCGAAGTCCGCTAACGTCCAACGCTTTGGCGCCAATCTCCTAGCCTGTCCGAGAAGCGCAATCCGGATGTTTTGCTTCAAAGACGAACTAGCAAGGAGACAACATGAAATTTCGCATATTCACGGGCGTAATTGTTACGACGATTCTGGCTGCCCCGGTTCAACTTGCCGCGCAAGAGCCGGAGAGCAACAATCATCACCGCTACTCGCTGATGAGTCTCGCGTCTCTCGGCGGCACGTCGAGTGGAGCCAGTAGCATTAACAACCGTAACTGGGTGGGCGGTTTTTCCAACCTGTCGGGCGACTCGACTCAGCACGCGGTCGTTTGGGCAGGCGGAGAAATATTCGACCTCGGCACACTCGGAGGTCCGAACAGCTCTGTCGCTTGGCCAAACCACAACGACCACGCCGTCGTGGGGATCGCCGAAACTCCCAACCTCGATCCGTTGGGAGAAAGGTGGAGTTGCGCGGCCTTCTTCCCAAGCTCTACCGGCCATACGTGTCTTGGCTTCGTCTGGCGCGATGGCGTGATGAGCCCGCTCCCAACCCTCGGAGGCAACAATGGATACGCTGCCGGCGCCAACAGGTTGGGCCAGATAGTCGGATGGGCGGAGACCGCGGTTCATGACCCGACTTGCATTGCACCCCAGGTGCTTCAATTCGAAGCCGTGATCTGGGGACCCAGAGGGGACGAGATCCAACAACTTCCACCACTACCCGGCGACCCAGACTCAGCTGCTACAGCGATCAACGACAGAGGCCAGGTCGTCGGCATCTCCGGCACCTGCTACAAAGCAGTCGGTGCGCTGAGCGCCAAGCACGCCGTGCTCTGGGAAAATGGCAGCGCAATCGACATTGGCAACCTTGGAGGCGCCGCCTGGAACACGCCTGCCGCAATCAACAATCGCGGCGAGGTCGCTGGGTTTTCCGACTTGCCCGGTGACGATCCGAACCACCCGAATTTCCATGCTTTCCGCTGGACGAGAAGAGGCGGTATCGAGGACCTCGGGACGCTTCCCGGAGACAGGCTCAGCCTGGCTTTTGGAATTAACGAAGGTGGCCAGGTGGTGGGCCAATCTATCGGTGGCAGCGGAAGCCGAGCGTTTCTGTGGGAAAACGGTGTGATGGTGGACTTGAACGCGCTCGTGCCGCCGGGCTCACCATTCTTGATTTACGCCAACGACGTAAATGATGCGGGGAGAATCGTGGGCCAAGCCTATGATCAGAGTACTGGCGAATTTTTCTCGTTCGTCGCGGTCCCGAGAGGCCACGAAGACGAGGGCTAACGCGATCAGTTCTAGTCCTGGAGCCCGCGTTCGCGCACTGCCATCATGGTCGCGAGCATCGTGGCGACGAGCTTCTCCTCGCCGCCCTTGAGCGCGAATGCGTCGCCCCTCGTGACAATCAGCGTCCGCCCCGCCTTGAGCACGCGGCCACGAGCAATGATGGCGTCGCCGGCCGCCGGCGAGAGGAGGTTTACCTTGTACTCGGACGTCAGCACTGCGGCATCAGGCGGCATGAGGGTCAGCGCCGCGTATCCGCAGGCGCTGTCGATAATCGCCGCCACGACGCCGGCGTGCAGGAAGCCGTGCTGCTGGGTGAGGTCGTCGCGGAACGGGAGTTCCACGTCCACCTCGCCCGGCGCGACGTGTGTTACGCGCGCGCCGATCGTCAACATCAACATCTGCCTGGCGAAGCTCGAGCGGACGCGGACGTCGAACGCAGGATCGAACGACCGGGGCGTATGCATGCGAACCACAATGTAAGAGAGAGCCTGCAGGGGAGTCCTAAGAGATTCGCGTTTTCTCAGCTATTCCAACTCTGGGTCGAGGCCGCCTGCAGAGTAAGCGGGCATCTGTCTCCTCATTTTTTCCGAATGACAGACACACCTCCGACCGGGTATCGATGTTCATTTATGAACATGACCGGTGAGAGCAAGGAGAACAAATGCGGACAGGAATTTGTGCCGTTCTGGCGCTCATTGGGAGCGTCGTCGGCTCGGCCTGTAGCAACCGTTCCTCACTAGCCCCACCGAAGTTTGCACGCACTACCTCCGCGCTTGGCGCGATCGACGAATCGATCCTCCCGGACCTCTTCCGGACAGCTTGGGATCCCGGCATCCCTGGCGGCATTCCAGCGGACGACGATCCGGTGCGGCCAGCAAGCGTCTGGCTCCCACCCGGAGATCCCTACAACGGGTACTCCGTCGATCCAGCGCTCGCCGGCAGAGCCAACGCGGCCGCCTTCACGGCTGCTTTTCAAGCTGCGATCAACTCCGCCGGTCAGGAGGCCACTCCCACGAGTCGGAAAATCGTCTTCCTCAGCGGAGGTACCTACTTCGTCAACCCGCAGCGATATCCGGGAAGTGGTTCGGATCAAATCGGGATCTACGTGAAGGTAGACAACGTCACGATTCGCGGCAGCGGCGCGGACACGACGCGCCTTGCGGCGAACGGGACGATCAATAACTACGGGACTGTCGTTCTGTTCGGACATCGAATTGGGCATTCCGATGCAGACTTCGCGGTGCGCAATGTCATTGCCGATGCGTCGAGGGGCGATACGACGATCCAGGTCACCGACGCCAGCGCTTACGTGGTCGGCGATGTCATCACCATCGACCATCTCGACGGCGTTCCCGTGCCCGAAGGGCCCGCCACGCTCAACAGTGGATACCTCTGGTATTACGACGGCCAGTATTTCAAGCGCCAGCCGACGTACGATTGGAACGGTCCAAGCACCGGCGCGCCCAACATCCCCCGCGTCTCGGACCTGCCCTCGGCCAATGCGGCGGCGCGGACTGCTGTTCCACTGTGGCGCTCGACGATGCAGGAAACCGAGATCATCGATATCAACGGCAACGTCCTAACCATCAGGGACCCGCTCTACACCGACTTCCCGCTCGCCTCGAACCCGCAGGTCTGGCGCACCGTGCCGCTCAATACCGACTCGATTCCGGTGGGGAATCGCTGGTGCGGGCTCGAAAACATCGCGGTCGCTGGGGGCAACAACCTGTGGGGCTTCCCAGGCGGCTCCGTCGCGTTCAGCTACATGGCCTACTCCTGGGCGAAGAACATCGAGGCCGACGGCGAGAGATGGACCAACCCGCCCGACCCTGCGCATCCTGGCAAGTACGGATACAACATCGGCCTTGGGCGCAGCTATCGGTGTGTGATCCGCGATTCCTACGCTCATGGCTCGACGGACGAAAATCCCGGTGGGCAAGCCTACGGGCTAGTCGTCGGAGTGGGCTCCTCGGCATGCCTGCTCGAGAACAACATCTCGGTCAACAACAATAAGCCGCTCGCGCTCAACTCGACCGGCGGTGGCAACGTGATCGCGTACAACTACGTGGACGAGGCGGTGATCTGGAACAGCCCGGGGTGGCAGGAGAACGGGATCGATGATTGCCACGCCAACTTCACCCACCACGACCTGATCGAAGGCAACTGGACGCCCAACCTCGGAGGCGACACCACCCACGGCAACTCGGGCTGGCAGACGCACCTGCGCAACTATGCTAACGGGCAAAACTCGTCAGGACGGATGGGCGGCAATCTGCGCGCGGTCGGCATGGACGGCTGGACGCACGACCACGCCTATATCGGGAACGTGCTGCAGGGAGGCACGGTCTACCAGACGACCCCATTCTCTCGGAACGGAACGCCGATCTACCAGCTCGGCAACAACTACGGCGGCGGTGGAGGAAACTGGGATAACGGCTACGCCTTGGCTCATGTCTACCGCGATGGCAATTGGGACAACGTCACCAATGACGTGGTCTGGGTCAACGGCCCGGTGGAGATCCCGCCGTCCTTTTATCTGACTGGCACGCCCGTATTCTTTGGCGACAACATCTGGCCGTGGGTGGATCCGATCAACGGAGCGACCTACACGCTACCGGCGAAGGCTCGGTACGACAACGGGACGCCCAACATCGTGCCCTAGCGAACGGTGGTCAGCTCCTGGCGTCCAGGCTGGCGAGGAACGTCTCTCCCAGCGAGGAGATCAGCACCGCGCGGCTGAATGAATCTCGTCTCGCGAAGCGGAGCTCAAATATGCGCTCGAGAATCGCGGCGCCCAATGCGCCAGACAGGTGGCTTCGCCGTTCACTCCAATCCAAACATAAGCGCACCAAGGGCCGTGACTTCCGACGCAATCCGTCCAGATCGATGCCGAACTCAGTCGCCCACTTCTCTCCAGGCGCGGTCAATTGCAAGAACTGGTCGTCGCCTCGCACCAACTGGCGCTCGCGCATGCGCTCGAGCAGTCTGACTCCAAGCTCTCCGGCGAGATGGTCGTAGCAGACTCGCGCTCTCCGAAGCGCCTCGTTTCGTGCGCCGCTTCTGGTTTTCCGATCCGCAGTGGCGATCAGCATCAGGCTCTCCAGAATTTCGGCGATCTCGACCGTCGCAATGCGAAAGTATCGGTGACGACCTTGAGCTGTGCGCGCGATGAGCCCCGCTTGTTGCAATTTCTCCAAGTGGCTGCTGGCCGTTGACGGTGTCACTCCTGCTTCGAGCGCGAGTTCGGTGGCGGTGAGCGCGCGTCCGTCCATCAAGGCGTTCAGCATTTTGCCGCGCGCGGGCTCGCCAATTGCCGATGCCACGACAGTAAGGTCCGGCCGCGGAGTCATGGTCCGATCATTGTCAGGAAGTCCGCTAGTACTCACGGTGCTTGCTCATCCATGCCTCGGATACAGCCCGACCACGGCTGGTATCGTCCACCACAAAGATCAATTGATGATTATGGTCGCTGTAGGCCACTTCAATGTTCACTCCCGCTTCGGCCATTTGGCGAGCAATCTTGCCAAGCTGACCCGGCTCCCCTTGATTCAGTCGCTGCGCCACGACCTCCCTCTCCTCCAGGACGCGTATCCCCGCGGTCTCGAGCGCCTTACGAGCCACCGCGCCATCCGAGAAGAGAAAGTGCGCAATGCCCACGCCTTGTGACACGAAGGCACCGCCTCCCTCGATGCTCACTCCCGCTAGGCCCAATGCCTCCCCCATTGCGGCCAGGGCCCCAGGCCGATTCTCGAGCAGGATACTCAGGTCCTTCATCGTTGGTCCTCCGCTTGAATTTCGGAGCACGTTTAACGCCGAAGGGCAAGCCCACGCTTCGATGCGGGTCGAAGTAATCAATCCCGACTTCTACAGCGAAGCGGCAAGGCTGGTCATCGCCTTGTTGACATGTTGCCACGCGCTGTCCGATGGACCCCACGGGACCGGGAGAGTTAGCTTCGCCGCAATGTCAAAAATCAACCTGGATTCCTACTTCGCTCGTATCGGCTACGCGGGACAAAGCGAGCCATCCGTCGCCGTGCTGCGCATGCTTTGCGCGCTCCATCCCATTGCCATTCCGTTCGAGAACCTCGATGTGATCCGTGGCTCGGGAGTGCGGCTTGACCTTTCGTCGGTTGAGCAGAAGCTGGTTGGTGATCGTCGCGGCGGCTACTGCTTTGAGCAGAACGGGCTCTTCGCAGCCGCGCTCGAAGGGCTGGGCTTTCGCGTCACCCCTCTGGCCGCTCGGGTCCGCTGGCAGGTGCCGGCCGAGGTCCAGATGCCGCTGAGCCATATGGTCCTGCGAGTCGATCTGGAAGACGTGCCGTGGCTCGCCGACGTCGGCTTCGGGGGACTGACGCCGACTGCTCCACTCCGTCTCGACGTAACGGACCCGCAGCCGACGCCACACGAGACTTTTCGGATCGCCCGCAGCGGCGGCGGATACATGCTTCAAGCGCAACTGGCAAATGAGTGGAACGATGTCTACCGGTTCACCCTCGAGCCACAGCATCCGATCGATTACGAGGTCGCCAACTGGTTCACCTCCAGGCATCCGACCTCGCGTTTTGTACAGAACCTGATCGTCGCGCGTGCCGGCTACGACCGCGAGCGCGTGTCGCTGATGAACCAGGAGCTCGTAATCCGCCGCGAGAGCGAGACGGAGAAGCGCGCTGTTGACACACCCGAGGAGCTTCTCCGCGTTCTCGCCGATCAGTTCGGGCTGCACTTTCCATCCGGAACGCGCTTTGGAGCACCGGGCGGAGTTTCGCCGGCGTGACTACCGGTCGTCACACTACCTTATTGAGGTCTACATCAAGCCCGGCATGCTTCAGTTCTCTCGCGAGCTTGAGTTGCCAGCCGTCGGCGGGATCCATCGGCGTATAAACAACGCCCGCGAAGTCCGTCGGCAGCTCGACGTCTCCCTTGTACAGCGCACAGACTCTTCGACGACCGAGGGCGGCGACGAAGAAGCCCAACTCAAAGATGACGTTCTGCCTCGCCCTGGGCTTCAGCTCTTCGGGATCGTCCGCCGTCCCGCCGACATCATCGGGTGTTAGCAAGACGACCGCGAAGCCGACTGCGGCATACGATTCGAACTTTTCGATGATCGTGCGCCCGCGATCCGGCTGCTCGTGAAGGATGATCGGCTTCAGGCCGAGGCGCTCGAGCAATCGGGCGACACTTTCTCTGGCCTGATCATGCCCATGGACGACGAAAACGGAGTTTCGATCGATCTCGGGTGCGACCGTCGTGAGGTCCTTCAGTGCTTCGTCTACACGATCACGCAGGGAGCGAAGCCTGATAGCGACCTGCCGAGGATCCATCGTTGTATTCGGAACAAAACATCGTGCTTCCGCCTTTCCCTCGCATGTATCACGGGTGAACGGAACTGTAAGCCCTACACGGGACGACGTGTATGACAGCGCGATAGCGTGATGTCGTTTTATTTCGAGACGTTGATCCCTCGAACACCTAGTTGGGCGTAGCCAGAAAACTCCGAATGTAACTAACTGCGTCGTCGAAGTAGAAACCCACCAAGTTTCCCGACGTCGTAATCCCCATCACCTGAGTATTGGGAGCATCGGGGAAGTCGATCTGCGTGCAACTTTGGCCCATGTCCCTGGTGAGAAATCCGTGGGTCGTGGCTGGAGTATCGTACGCGCCAACGACGACGCCATTATTATTGATCGCCACTGCGTATGTATTCGCGGCGCCGGGACACTGAAAGAGGGTTAGTGTCGTTCCATCGTAAATGGCTGCAACGCTCGTGACCCCATCGTCGCAGAAACCTACGACGCGCCCATAGTCATCGATTCCGTTTATTTGAGTGTTGAGATAGCCGGGGCAATCAGCGGGGGCGACGTAGAAGTCGCCATCGTTAATGAAACCATGCTCGTTGCCATCGCCGCCGATATATGCGCCGACAACCTGGTTCAGCGAATTGATCCCGAAAGCGAAGGAATCCTGGGCAGTCCCGGGTGGCACGATGTCTCTGTATAAGACTTCGTTGATTCGCATGAAGCCGCGGAAAAAGTCGAATTCCGGCCTGAAGTAAAAGCCCACCATGACACCCCCGAGATTGATCCCGCGAATGCGTGAGTTGGCCGAACCGGGCGGCTCGACCGTAACACATGGATCGCCATTGTAGACGAAACCATGCAGTCCCCTGAGTCCCATTAATCGACAGCCGCCAACGATCAGGTTCGAATCGTTAATGCCGAACGCGCGCGTATCGTCTGGACCAGCATCACAGGTGAATGAGGTGAATGAATACGAGGTTTGAGCGATGGCGGAACCTGCCGAGCCAAAGATCAGCACGAGTAGCGAAAATCGAAGCATGGGACCCTCCCTCTCTGAACTGCCCGCCAGATAGGATCAGGGCGTGGCGGACGTCAACTACAGGGTGTCCGAAGGAAGTGGTCAGCTAGCGATCGACGTTGTGGTCGTTTCACTGTAACCATCCGTAGCTTTCCAGAAACTCTCGAAGTCGCGGATCTTCCGATGAGAGTGCCGGAAGCCAAGGACCCACCAAAGTACGTGTCCACCAGGCGCGCTCGCGCAGGGGTGCGAACTGATAACGATAGAGCTGTGCGCGCAGAAAACGCGGCGGCGTGGCTGGGAATGGGTTGTTGCCCAGAAGGCTCAGGGCACCCGGATCATTGTGCAACAACTTCCATGCAAGATGAACCGTCCAGGGCGCCTGGTTGGGCGAAGACATCGCCGCGAACCAGATCAGCCAGTCGAGCCGAAGATGGTAAGGGCTCAGGAAACATGGCCGTCGGCCGGGATCCCCTGGTTTGCATTTGAACTCGTAAGACCTCCACTCGGCATCCTCCGTTGGCGCGTCAGCCAGCGTGCCCTCGAAGACGATTTCGTATCGGACCTTGCTGACGCTGCCAAACGCCCCGTACGAATTCACCAGCTCGAAGGGCTCGTAGGAAGTATTCATCACCTGCTCGTTCGAAAGCAGGTTGGTGACTGGCGCAATGCTCAGGGCGGCTACGCAGGTTGCGAGGACTACAGCTACCACCCGCTGCGATCGTGCCGCGATAGTCTCACAAGGCCGTTGCAGAAACCTCTGCCACCAGGCTCGCGGCACAAGGCGCGAAAGAAAGCGATCATCGAAACAAGCGATGACCGGAACCAAGGTCAACCAATTCAGGAACGAGAGGTTGCCACTGACAATCAGGAAAAACTGAAGCCCCGCCAGGACCAGCCCCGCGATGTGTCGGATCGTTCTTGGAGTTAGCAGAAAGAAGGGCGCAATCAGCTCGGCCAAATGATTGTAGAGGGCTCCGAGCTGATGAAACCAGCGGGGTAGAAAATGTAACCACCGGCTGAGAGGGTTAGGAATCGGCTGAGTCTCGTAGTGATAATAGAGGCAGGTCAGCTCGCGCCAGCACGGATCGCCCCGGATTTTGATCAGTCCGGCTCCCAACATGATTCGGAAGATCAGCCAGCGAAAGAGCCATACCACGA
>Ga0209701_10002986_pt1 | contig 11038 bp, 10 predicted proteins | sample CZO8metaG_4_FD_188356 | JGI IMG/M metagenome (GOLD analysis project Ga0209701, IMG submission 188356) | Vadose zone soil microbial communities from the Eel River Critical Zone Observatory, Northern California, USA - CZOApr15con2H3.8 metaG... | ecosystem: Environmental > Terrestrial > Soil >...
CATGATTGAGAACAAGGATCTCGCTCGGGCCGCGCGTTCATCAAACAATACAGTTCGCGGAGAGAAGATCTTCCTCTTCGCGAAGGTTGGTTGGCGTTTACAAGTCTACCGAGATCGGTGTGACTGATTGAGAAATAGATCGCACTTTACGATCTCGGCATCCCCTCACAGGGTCTCAGGTATTCGCGGCTATTGGCTCATCGCCCGTCGCAGCGCCGCGGGAAGACTTCCTCGCTCGCTCCAGGTCCTGAACCGGCTGTTGAATTTTATCGCGCAATGCAGAGTGTCATTGCCGAGATCGATTGCCAGGATAGCTTCTTCGATGGTGCACTGGTGCGCCATGCAGCCACGCACAATCAATACACCGCCGTCATTTTCAATCGGCATCTCCGTCTGCAGGCGATCGAAGAAGGATTTGTAATTCGCGCCGAGCAGGGAGCGCAACCGCGTCTTCAGACCGGGCTCTCGGCGGAAGAGTTCGCTTGGATACTTACCCGCGTACCGCGACAGATCCTGATTACCGCTGCTCGATCCCTCCGAAACGACGTCGATGATGACGGTGAAGCTGCCGCGCCATGCGTTAGCCATGCTGCTTTCGGTGACGCGGATTCCATAGTCGCCCGTGTCCGGCAGGATGCCGTCAAAGATCACGCCGCCCGGTTGTCCGTCACCCTGACCCGAAGGAAATGTCACCATGCCGCGCGTCGCACCCCGTCCTCTGATCTCGACGCGCATGTGTTGACCGGCCCTGGCTCGCAATACGAAGTTCGCTTCATCGCGAGCGCCACGTAGATAACCGCGAACGGTGGCTCGGGTCGCGCCGCGCGCAAAATAGACGCGCGTTTGGGCATGAGCGGTTAGACCCGCGCAGGCCATAATTATCACAAATAATGAGCCACTAACTATCGCTTTGATATTCATTGACGCTCCTCTCGTCGTGCCTCCGACTATTTGTAACTGATAACCACCCGCTCAATCGACGGCGGCAGTTCGTGCAGCTCGCTGCGCGCGAAGCCGGCATTGCGAAACATCTGATCGAGTTCGGCAAAGGTGTACGCATCGCCACTTGGCGTGACTCCGAGCATCATCATGCTGAAGGCCGCGGCTTGTGGAGGCGACACGCGATCTGGGTTAGGAACGAATTCCAACGTCACTGCACGGCCGCCGTTAGCCAAAGCACCGCGGACTTTGCGCAGCAGAGTTTCGCATGTGGGCGCATCGAAGTGATGAAGGAAGTTTGTTAGCAGGATGATGTCGTAGCCAGTGCCATAGTCAACATCGAACGCGCTGCCCGGCCTGGTTTGGTAGCGACCCGAGACGCCCGCAGCTTGCGCGTTTTCCTTCGCCACTTCGAGCACGTTCGGCCAGTCAACTGCGGTTACATCCGCCTGAGGATTTCTTGTCGCGAACGCCAGGCCAAACAAGCCGTGCCCGGCAGCGATGTCCAGTACCCGCAACTTCTCGTTTGCGTTCGGATCGGCCAATTTGGCAAGCAGTTGCGACGGCATTGCCATCATCGGGGCCATCGCGCGCGCAAATTTCACCCAGACGGGGTGTTCTGGATCGAGCGGAGTTGTCTCACTGGCTGAGCCGCCGCGCTTCACGGCCTCCGTCAACTGCTTGAACGGGTCGATCACCATTGGCGACAGGATGAAATCGATTATCGTTCCCAGGTAAGCGGGCGAGCACTTGTCGAGAAACATGGCGGAATCAGGTGTCAAACTATAGCGTCCACCTTGCTTAGTCAGAAAACCGATGATGACCAGGTAGTCACAGAGAATCCTTGTGCCGCGTTCCGATGCTTCGCACGCTTCGGCAATTTCTCTTGCGGAGGTCTTGCCTCCAGCGATCGCAGTAAAGAGACTGAGTTCGATGGCGGCCTTAATTGCTTCCGTCCGCTGATGCGCGTTGAGTGTGTCGAACAAGAGTGCTGGTGTCGGCTGGCCGGTGGCTTGTCGTTCTGGAGTCATAGTCAATTCCTTTCCAAAGAGTTCGACGAGGCCCACCTTTACAATTAACCTGGCGGACGCTCTTTCGTATGAAAACCTTCTCGAGCTGGGACGGAAAAATCGTAACCGAAGAGACCGTCAAAGTCTAACTGCGCGTCATTGAGCCAGAAAAGCTAATTAAGATTCAAAGTCGCGGGTTGCGACAGGCCTTCGATGGTGAGTACGAGGCCATGAGGCGAAGCGACGGGCTGTTTCTTTGGCGAGAGAAAAATGACAAACCCCTGGCGCCGGCGCTCGGCGTCCGTGAGCGGCGAATTCAGGTCGAGTTCGTAGGCGCGAAACTCTCTTTCAAACTTCTTGCGCGAATCCGGGTTGTAGAGGGAAACTCCATTCGCTTTCAAAATGCGCGCTATCGCTTGTTTGAACGAGATTGGTTTCCACTCTGTCCCACTGCTATCGTGCACGCGAAAGCGAACTTTCTTGAGTTCGATCGAGGCGCCACTGTTGTGAACGATCTCCACTCGCACTGGCAGCAATCCAGCTAAATGCAGGTTTGATTCAAAGAGTTCCTGGCTCTCTTCGTCGGTAAGCAACGGCGCGGCGCGAAACGAAACTGATCCCAGGTTGGCGGTTGCGGCATTATCGGGCAGGCGAGCAAGCTCAGCTACCGGCTTAACTTTATAAAGCGAACCGCTACACGCCAAGGTGAGTAGCAGTGAAGCGGCGAGTGCCGCTCCGGTTACTCGCCTCAAAACCAATCGCGCTGGAATTCGTCTTGACCCGGTCGTTTTGTCTGAGTGCATTCGGGCGAATCTTGCATGGGCTCGTCGCTTCTGTCAAACAGAACCAACGGGAGAAGCCGGATCCTGCCCGGGTTGGTAGAGCATGAAGCACTGCTAGAGGAAATGTCGGCTCTCGACCAAAGCATCGACGGCTTTAACAAAGTTCTTGATATTATCGACGAGCACAGCGTTGTTGTGGGTGGATCCGATACCTCGATGCAGCCTGGCATTCGACGCTAGAATGTCTGCGATGGCTTTGAGAGACTCAGGTGTGCCCTCGTCGTCGAGGTGGCTTATCGCCAGCTTCAATTGTTGCTTCGCCAGTGTGTTCCGAAGCTCTGTCAGGGCCCGGCCACAAAGATCGTCCGGCGACTGGTTTGTCTTCAAGTTATCCAGATGACGCAGAACGTCACCAATTAATCTAATTAACTCGCCCCTGGTCATAACGCCTTGTCTGGCGCGACGCTTGTCGAAAAGTCAAAAGCGGCGAGCACTTCCTTGCCTCGCCGCTTTCCCGTGCGCGATGGTCGAAGAACCTCGCGTCATACACCCACCTCTCGCACCCGCGCGTTCGCGCGCCAGCACGCCTCCCCGGTTTATCGAAGGGTGAGAACTGACTGGGCGCAATCTACTCCAACTACGAGGCTTCTGTCAATAGCAAACGCTCGTGCTAATTCCGGATGGGCCGGTGGAAGGAAGGGGGCAGGTGCCTTAATTATCGTTTCTTAATCACGGACTTGCGACGAACTCGAATCGGAGCCCTGGCGACAAGTAGGTTACGGTGGCGATTGTTGAGAATGTAACAGAGTCCCTGATGACTCAGCCCCAGCAGCTTGGCGGCACGGGTGACGCTTCCGTTGGCTTCTCCGAGGGCGCCCTTTATCAGGTCGCTTTCGCACTTGAGGACTTCGTGGGCGAGGGAGCGTCGAACCTTAGAGACTTCCGCCTTGTCGGCATATGCGTTCGACAAGGCTAGCCGCGCGCCGGCGCGCAGGCGCGAGATCGTCTCGGTACCTAGCTCATTGCCAAGCCGGCGATCGGCTTCGCGGTAAAGGTCAGAGACCTCATTGGGCGCGACGAAGCTTCCCAGCTCTTCCAGGATCGTGAGAAATATCCTTCCGGAGGATTCGTTATGGCCCGCGGTTTCGGCTACTTGCGCAGCCCGTTTCAGAACGCTCAGGGCGGATTGATAACGTCCCAGGCGTGCGAGTGCGACACCCTGGGTTTCTAAGGCTTCTGCCAATAGAGATTGCTCGCCACCGGCTTCGAGCGTTGAGGCCGCTGCGAAAGCAATCTTTTCTGCTTCTACATACCGTCGCTGGGCGAGGAAAACGCGCGCACGCGTTTCGTTAACTTGAGCAGCGGTGCCGATGTCTCCAATCTGGTTCAAGGTATGGCGGGCTCGCTCGAGATGATCCAGCGCTTCTTCGTAACGAGCGAGTTGGAGGAAGATAAGCCCAGTGTTGTTTTCCACTCTCGCAAAGTAGCGACTGTGATTTGCTTGTTCGAAATGGATGCTTGCAGCTGCATTTTCGATCAGCGCTTTGTCCAAATTCTCAGCGCCACCCAACTTCATAAGGACGATCGCTCGTTGCATGTGATACCGACCGATCGCGGATGGGTCTTCAACACCGTTCAGCAAGGGAACAGCACGATCCAAGACGGCGAGAGCTTCAGAGAAGCAATTTGCCGAGATTTCCACAGTGGTGCTGTTTACCAAAACACGAAGTCGATTGGCGGGCGTAGTCGCAAGCGCTAACGCTTCACGGAACCACACCCGCGCTTCGTTCATGGCGCCTTCGCGCCAATAGCAGATCGCGAGATCGGTTTGCGCTTCGGCAATCTTTTCTTGATCGCCAAGCGCGTCAAAAGCACGAATGCTTTCGCTGATCAAATCCTTGGCGAATTCCTGAGACTCAGGGACCTGGCCAGAGCTGCCCAGCCAACCGGACAACGCGCCCGCGCGCAAAAGCACCTCCGCTCGGATTCCGGGCGGCAAGTCAGCGATCCGCGGCCGCTCTCCGATCCCGCTCCAGAGACCAGCAAGCGCTTCGACTGCGGCTTCATAGTCGCCTGCGTTTTCAAATGCTTTGGCCGTTCGGCACTTGGCGTCAGCGTCCTGCTCTGCCGCACCGGCGGATTTAGTCAGGGTTTTGGTTTCCATGGGATTTTCTTCCGGTCAGTTTGGCACGAGAAAGCAATAACTAGCAAGGAATCCTGCTAGCAATGCTATTATGCGGCCCTCCAACACACATGGCGATTCAGCGGTCGTCAACGTTAGGGTCGTCAACACTAAGTAAGAAGGAAAAGCTCAAAATGAAAAAACTATCAGGGTTCTTTGCCACTTGCCTCCTGGTCGTCTCGATGTCCGCCGTGGCTTTAGCAGACGGAGGCGTTACTCAGGGTCCGGGGCTCGCCCCGCCACCACCGCCACCGGTCTGCACTACGGACTGCTCTGAAGCTGAGAATGCTATTTCCACACAGAGCTTGTCGGTCGATACCATGATTGAAGTCGAAAAGTTCGTGACTTGGCTGACGGAATCGATTTACTAGGACAGGTCCGGTCAATCTCTGGCGACTAGTAAAACCAATCGCTCTGCTCATCCTCGCAGAGTAGTAGAGGTCTGCAAACTGTCTGGCCTGCGGCTGTTTTGCATCGGGTTGCGCTCTGCCGATTCGCCTCAAGATGCGCATCCTACAACTAGTCTGAAGGTTAAGGCAATAGGCGCTTTCCAACGCGACGAGGCCCGAGATTGCTCTGATCGCGCTCGTCTTCCAGAGCGGGGCGGAAATCACAGACGGAATGTCAGCAGCTATGAGCCGAACAGAGTGGTTGTCATTCGCGGTACGAACAGGACAGGAGAAGGGCTTCAGTTGCTGACCGCTGGAGCCTCGTTGCTAACATTTACTGGGGGAGCAATGTGGTGCAACTGGCTGGCATCGATCAGATTCAGGCCTTTCTCGCGCACGTTCTTGAAGCCAGGCAGGATTTCGTCTACCGGAGCTCGCATAACTCCGCTGCTGCGCTTGTATCCGGTAAAGTCCAGGTAAAGGTGTTTGCGCATAAACCGATCGGGCACGCCGGCGAAACGATAGAGCGGATACTTTATGCCGTCGCCGAACAGCTTGCGGCCGAGCATGTAGTAGTAGAAAGGAACACCCAGCGAGAATTTCATCGTCGACGCGGAACCTTTCCAGAAGTGCAAGTTATACTTCCAGCAGGTGTAGAAGAATTCCCACTGCAGATCGGTCATCTCAATCAGCTTCGCGCTTTCCTTTTGTTCCATGCGCGTGTCTTCGAGCGGCACGAAGAATGTCGGGACAAAAGTCCCCTTTGCGTCACGCAGGTCGTAAAGCAAATTGAGTGATTCCTTCGTGTCCGCGTCTGTCTCTCCGGGCAATCCAATGATGAAAGTGCAGAAAGGGAACCAGTTGTGCTTGTTGAGAATCTCAAAGCCTTTGAGAACGACATCGCGCCATTGATGAGCTTTGTAGGGATAGGCTTTGCCTTTCATGAAGATGTCGAAGAGGCGTGGGCTGCCGGTCTCCAAACCGATAATCGGATCCGTCATTCGATGATCGGGATCGGTCGATTCTTTGTGCTGCACGTGCGAATAGGGAACGATCAGCGGTGTCAGACGCTCAATGACAGTCGGGTCCACAACTACTGGCGCCATCGTGATGTGCGACATTTGCAATGTCTCAACGCCGGGTACGCTCTTCACCCCCTTGAGCATTGTTTCAAGCGCCGGCACGTTCGTCTCAAAGTTCGGCAACTGCTCGTAGAGGAACATATCCTCAGTAGCGATCATGATCTCTGTTGCGCCTTCACCCGCATTGACGCGGGTGCTATCCATGATGTGCTCCAGCGGGAATGACCGGCCGACTTTCGTAGCCGGACCGCAGAACTGGCAGCCACGACCACAGCCACGCGTAATCTCGACCACGCCAAATGTCGAGCGATGCTTCACCACGGGAATCTCTTCGACCGTCGGTTGCATTTTCTTCGGCACCTTGATGATCCGCTCGAGCGTCGGATCGCCGGCCATCATTCGTTTGAAGAGATCGCTAAACACGCGCTCGATCTCGCCGTCGATCAAATAATCGATCTTGAATTCGTCGAGACGATTGGCGCGCTCCAATTGCCATGCTCCCGGACCGCCAACGACGATCTTTGGTTGGAACTTCTCGATGACCGGATGCTTGACGATCTTGAGAAACTCAGCCGCATTGACGGGGATTAGGTTTTTGCCGGCGATCTTGGAATAGACGTCGGTAGCGTATGAAATACCCAGCGGATTGTGCGCGTGAATCGCGACGACCTTGGTTTCAGGTCCGATAAACTTTTCCAGGTTCTCCAGGTAACAAACCACGACATCGTCTTCCGAGTACTCGCGGAGCAGTAACGTCTCGACCATTCGTAGTCCGTTGGGTACGTATTTGGCGCGTCCATCGGGCCACGACTCGTTAATCAGCGCGTCGGGATTGAGCCACTTGTGGCCGTACTTTGCCGGAATGGTTGCCGAGAGCATCTGCGTCCAGATACTGTGCCGCCACTCGCTCGCTTCGCTTCGCGATGCCGTCAAAACGATCTTCGGTGAACCCACGGAGACCTCCACTAAACCGTTGAATGGTAACGTGCTCGGAACTTACCAGAGCGCTCCTGCTACTAAGGCGCGGATTCTAGCACCTGTTACGCGTCGTGCCAAGCATAATAGTCAAACGGGCGAATCCTGGATGGATAGCACAACGAGGGTGTACCGCGTGGCCTTCATGTGGTATAGTCCGCCCGAGCCGGAAGAGTTTGCTTAATACCTGATATTCTGTAGCTTCGTCATCTTCCCCGTTCTTTGCTTATTTGGTTTATCCACATGTTCCAGAGGTACTTTTTCACTTGTTCTTCGAACAACGCGAAGGGATCGGCGGATGAGAATCTTATTGTACAACCCTGATAACGGCGTGACACGCAATTTCATGCCGCATCTCTGGATGTTTTTGCTCAAAGCACTGACACCTCCGGGTCATGAAGTATTGCTGGTCGATGGTAACGCGAAGCCGCTTAACGATAAGGAATTGGTGCAGTTCCTCCGCGACGAGAATATCGGTCTGGTGGGCATCGGCGCGATGACCCGAATGGTTCAGAAGGCCTATCGAGTAGCCGACGTCGTTCGCGCTGCGGGAGTGCCGGTAGTAATGGGCGGCCCGCATGTGACCGAATGCCCTGATGAAGCTCTCGGTCGAGATGGCGAGCCGCGACACGCGGATGCGATCGCCCTCGGCGAGGCGGACGAGACGTGGCCACAGATTGTTGAAGACGCTGCCCTTGGCCAGCTCAAAGAAATCTATGAGCCGGTGGATGACGCAGGCAAAGAGCACAAGCCCCCCTTGCAACCTTATCCGGTAATTCCCTGGGACACGATCGATCTGGATCAGTTTAATTTTGTTCCTAAGATTTTTCGCCGTTTCACGGAACGATACGGATCGGGTGTCAGTTATTTCAATACGATTCCGATGGAGTCTGGTCGCGGCTGCCCCTATGGCTGTGAGTTCTGTACCGTAACCGGATTCTTTGGTGATCAGATTCGCTTCCGCACAAACGAAAGCGTCGTGGCAGAACTGCTACTGCTCAAGCGCCGTGCGGAAAAGGATCGCGGCAAGATTACGATCTTCTTTATCGACGACAACTTTGCGATCAATATCAAGCGCACCAAGTCTCTGCTGCGCGACATCATCGCGGCTGAGGCGCAGTTGCCCTGGATAGCGCAAATCAGCGCCAATCTGCTGCGCGACGAAGAGCTGGTCGATCTGATGGCCGAGGCGGGGTGCAAATGGGTATTCATCGGCATGGAGTCGATCGATCCGCTCAATCTCGCGGATGTGAACAAGAGCTTCAACAAGCCGGGCGAATACGCGGCGGTGCTCAATCGGCTGGCGCAGCGTAACATCTATGCGATCACTGCATTCATCTTCGGTTTGGACAACGACACGCCGGGCGTGGCTGAGCGCACGCTGGAGCAGATAGCACAATGGCCTCCGGGAATGCCGGTATTCAGCCCACTGGTGCCGTTGCCCGGAACTCCGACATACAAGAAACTGGGAGCAGAGGGGCGGCTCACGCGGCCAAAACATTGGATGAACTTTGCTCATAACCAAATGGCGCACACGCCTCTTAAGATGACGATTCCAGAGGCCCAGATAGAACTTGATAAGGCGTGGATGACTTCCTATAGCCCGAAGAACAACGAGCGGGCGATCGACTGGTTCGGCGGTCGCGAGATCAACGATCAGATCATGCACTTTGTGATGCGGATGTTTTTCCGCGGCATCTATTTCCCGCAGCGGAACGCGCGCGTTTGGACCAGGTTGGTGGCCCAGAATCACCGGCCGCTTCTTAAACTTCTGCGCGAAGGCGTAGGCAAGTATCGGGAAGGACGAAAGCGCACGCCGCCGGCAACGGTCGCCAGCAGTCGCACAGCCTAGAATTCCAGAACGGATAGCTACCTCTTTCGCAGCACCACAACGCGCGCAATGCCCTGGAGGTCAGGGCGCGTTCCGGTCAATTCCCAAACTTCCCGGTTGATCAACTGCTCGACCGCCGCTTTCTGACCAATGCCAATCTCAAAAACAAGATGGCCGCCCGGGCGCAGGAACGGCGCCGCTTCACGCAGCAGTCGACGAATGATGTCCAGACCGTCTGGGCCGCCGGCGAGCGCCGCGCGCGGTTCGTAGCCAACTTCGCGTTGCAAACCTTTCATTTCATCGTCGCTGATGTACGGCGGGTTGGAAGCGATTAGTGAAAACCTTCTTTCAGCGTCCAATGCCGAAAAGCAATCGGATTCCCTCAGCCTCAAGCGGTCGCTGACTTCGTGGCGTCGCGCATTTCGTAGCGCGACCCGCAGCGCGCCAGGTGATGTGTCCGTCGCAATCGCGCGCGCCGCGCCTAGCTCGTGCAGCACCGAGATGGCGATGCACCCTGAGCCCGTGCCAATGTCGGCAATGAACGGATCGGGATCGTCTTTCAAGAGCTCCAGGGCGATCTCTACAATCAACTCGGTTTCCGGCCGCGGGATCAGCACGTCGGGCGTCACTTCGAAATCAAGTTTGAAAAACTCCTGATGCCCGGTGATGTACTGCAAAGGCTCGCCGGCCGCCCGCCGCTCGATCAGCGTTCGAAAGGTCTCGATGGCTTCGGTCTCCAATGGTTCGTCCGCGTGCGTGATGACGAAAGTCCAATCACGGCCAACCGCGTATGCCAGGACTGAGCCGGCTTCACGCCGGGCCTCGGCGACGCCCGCTTCGCGCAGCCCCTGCGCGCCTTCCAGGATGGCCTTGCTAATCGAGATGTTCATTGTCTTCTTGCCAGTCCATTTCATTTATATTACGCTTCGCCGCAAACTCCGAAGAACCGGGCGCGCGAGTTGCCAGCTTGCGCCACTCAAGGGATAATTCGCGTCACAGCGAGCTGTTCGCCGGAAGAAGAAGGCGATTGAAACTTTACTTCGGATAGCACGAAGCGAGTCTCGTTTCTTCCCGTACGGACGGCGGAACCTCCGAGCTTAACGGTTCGGAGGTTCCGCAGTTCGAAGGGCCGAGGCTTGGCAACTTTTCATCACAGGAGAGCATTCCTCGAAGATGGGAGCATTGGCAAAAAGCATTGTTCTTTTTGTTTTGAATTGGCTCGATGCGCAACTCACGCTCTTCTGGGTTCATTCGCACATAGCCTCGGAGGGCAACGGCCTGATGAGCGAGTTGCTCAAGGCCGGCGGCGCACCTTTCATGCTGGCGAAGCTGGCCATCGGAGCTTTCGCCGCTTACACGCTTTATCGATGTTCGCACCTGCCGCTCGCCCGTCGCGGCATGCAACTGGTGTTGACGGTTTACGCTGCTTTGATGCTGGTGCACGCGGCGACCGGCGTGACCGCTCTGGGCTGGTCCAGGCCGGAAGCGATGATTAGCTACGTCAGCAGCTTGCCTTACGCCCTGCTCACGCTATTCTCCTGACATTACGGCTCGCTCCGATGAAGACTGCCCGCTCTTAGCTTCAAATCCCTTCAGATTTCTCCGCCCTTTTCTCGGAACCAGCAACGCCCTTCGCGCGTTTTGCAAATGCCGGTCGCACAACCGTAAACTGAGGGCAGCGCATCTCAGTTGCCGCGCTTTGAAATCGAAGGAGAACGAAATCATCATGTACAAAATATCAGCACGCCAAATCTTGATCATTGCCCTGGCCTCGGCGCTGTTTGCCGTGGTGGGCGTCGTGGCGTTCCAGCAAATCGCAAATCATTTTCAGCCGCTCGGATCGGCTTT
>Ga0209701_10002993_pt1 | contig 11021 bp, 5 predicted proteins | sample CZO8metaG_4_FD_188356 | JGI IMG/M metagenome (GOLD analysis project Ga0209701, IMG submission 188356) | Vadose zone soil microbial communities from the Eel River Critical Zone Observatory, Northern California, USA - CZOApr15con2H3.8 metaG... | ecosystem: Environmental > Terrestrial > Soil >...
TTTTCGAGAGTGGACTTGTCGATCAGATCGCGGCGGATGTTGTCCTGGAGCTGGGTTTGCCAGTTCCATCCGACGGCGCCGGGGATGTGTCCCTGGTCGTAGGCGGTGGTGTCCACGTCAACTTCGACAAAGCGGAGATTAGGGGAATTAAGATTGTGAGCGGCCCAATCGGTTGAAACCAGAACTTCGGGATGTTTGTACTCGGACATTGCTTTCTCCTTTTGCGTTCGCTTGGAAATTCGTTCGCCCCAAAAACAAAAAACCCACTGGCCAGTTCATTTCTGGCAGTGGGTTGAAAAGCTCTTGAGGCTAAATTGAAACTTTAGAAGCTCAGGCTCCCCGCGCCAGAAGACACACGCATGCAGCATTTACGACAGATGCAGGCCTGCTCGCTCTTCTGGGGGAAAATCGACATGGTCAAATCATACACGGAAGGCGGGGATTTGCCAATAGTACCCGGGGGCAGCGCTTGGTGATTCGAGATCGAGCGCAGATGATCTCAGCCGGGGGAATGGATGTCCATTACCTTTAGGCTGGCTGCCAATGTAGTGGGTTTAAGGCCCAGCAGTACCGCCGTGCCGGCGCGACGGTAGATCTTCCGTCGTGTGCGTTCGAGGGCGGTGATGGCGTTTTCGCGCTCCCGGCTCTTCATTTCTTTATGCGTCAGGCCGGAAGACGCATGAGAGCGTTGTGCGCCGCGGATGTTGCCCGGCCAGTCGTGACTTTGGAGCTGCTTGATCTGCCGGGCCGTGAGGCCGCCGAGAAACTGGTTGGAAGCGGACTTTGTGACGTAGTTGACCTGAGACGCTCCATAGCGCCCCTGATCGACAGCATAAGAATGCGTATTGACCGTCACTTCGGATATCGAATTCAGTACAAGGACGAGGTTGGCCGAGAGTTCGCTGTTCAGATTGGTCAGCGGGTCGTTTGTTTCCAAGCCATCGACAATGCGACCGTTCGAGAGAGCGGGGAGGCCATTGAACACAACGTTGCCGAACCCATTCGTGCCGCCAACAAAATCATTGCTGCTGCCTGCCGTATTGATGAGCACGCCTGCGGCAAACTGAAGGGGATAAGTTGAATCACCGCCTGGATTGGGAAAATCTTCCAGCAGCGTGCTTTCAATTGCGCGAGTCGTTTAACAAGTACCGCGGATCTGCCGGTGCGAAGGAGATCGGAAGGACGATCAGCGCAGAAACAGCGCCAGCAAGAGTTCTTGTTACATGGATTGTTAAGGTGAACTTAGTTTGAGATCAGCGGGGCAACGAATTCATGACCGTTCATAAGTTGGATGGCAAGCATGTCTACTCCGAACACCATCATTAAGAACGTCACGATATCGACTCCATAGCGAAGAGGGGCCGCATGCGCTGACCAATTGTACTTGGAAGAGTCGCTTCCTGTTTGCCGCGTTTGACCTAGATGCATGGATGGATCGCATGAGATCCTCAATCGCAACCGCGCCCCGGTCCTGATGCACTGTCAAAATACTGACATCCCTTAGGGTGCATGTGGATGCGGAGAAGCTCAGACAACTGATCGACGATTACGAAGTCCTTTTGGGCCATACAGATATCGACATAGCTCGATAATGATAAGCACGGAAGGAATCTGGAATTACAATTGCCAGAGAGATGAGTGGATTTGACCGCGCAGTTGAGTAGGGCCACGTGAATATTGGAACGGATACGAAAGGCTGAAACGGGTTGCAATGATGAATTCGAATCGGAGGAGTAGGATCGGGTTCACACGGAAAGAAATGATCAGTACGAGTTCGTTTGCGGCTGCCGGGACGGCCAAGATGTCTGCGTGAAGCGCCAGACCGCAGCAACCGCCCGATCAAACGGGAAAAAATCCAGGAGAGCATGAGCCACTTCCAGATTTCAAATAAGATCTGGACGACTCCAATGAGTGGGAGGGATAAGGCGGGTCAGGGAAGGAAGCAACTGTTGAAAAGTTCCCCGTTTCACAAAATAGCAGGAGTATTGATGCGGCTTAAACTTGGTGGTATCCGAGAATTGCACTAACACGTAATCGCCTCCGCATGGGCCTTCGTGACCGCTGGGAAACTGCGCACCACCGTGGTCAATCCCAATGGAGAATCTTGTCCTGTTACACAGCACGAGCCCGGCGCCGGCTCGGTCTCTTAGATATGACAGACTGCGAGCAAATTCGCCCTGGCAGCCTTGGGGTGACTCCGCTCCAGGGCGGTGAATGGCAATCCGTGGTATGGGCGCCGCGGTGTCAGCAAGTTGATCTTCACTTGCTTGACGACAGGCGAGTCCTAATACCGATGGAGCGTGACCCGCTGGGCTATCATCGCGTAGTCGTGGACAAAATGCGTCCGACCACAAGATATTTGTACCGGCTGAACAACTCCCTCGAATATCCCGACCCTGCCTCTCGCCTCCAGCCGGAGGGAGTGCACGGTTCATCGCAAGTAGTGGATCTGCGACCGTTTGAGTGGACCGACTCCGACTGGAAAGGCATCCCGCTTGAAGACGTCGTGTTCTACGAGCTTCATGTCGGGACATTCACAGAGGAAGGCACTTTTGCTGCCCTGGTTCCCCACCTCGACCGTCTCTCCGATCTTGGAGTGAATACCATTGAGCTCATGCCCATTGCGCAATTTCCCGGAACGCGTAACTGGGGCTACGACGGTGTTTATCCCTTTGCAGTCCAGAATAGCTACGGTTCGCCTGGTGATTTGCAAAAGCTCGTGGACGCAGCCCACGCGCGAAAACTTTCAGTCGCGCTGGACGTGGTTTACAACCATTTGGGACCGGAAGGGAATTACCTTGGCGACTACGGCCCCTATTTTACGGACCGTTATCGCACGCCCTGGGGAGCGGCTCTGAACTTCGATGGCCCGGACAGTGATGAAGTTCGCTACTTCTTCATCCAGAATGCGATGTACTGGCTTCAAGAGTTTCACATCGACGCTCTTCGACTGGACGCCATTCATGGAATCTTCGATGCGAGCGCCTTCCCATTCCTAGCCGAGCTTTCCACCGCGGTTAATTCCTTGTCTGCCGACCTGGGCCGCAGGGTCCATCTAATCGCCGAAAGCGATCTGAACGACGCGCGGGTGGTGCGCCCGATCGAGCACGGCGGGCTCGGTATGGATGCGCAGTGGAGCGATGATTTCCATCACAGCCTTCACACGTTGCTCACGGGAGAACGCACCGGCTACTTCTCTGACTTTGGCTGCTTGCGCCACCTCGCGACGACCCTGACGAACGGCTGGTATTACGCCGGGCAATATTCTCAACACCGCCGGCGTAGACACGGCAATTCACCCTCCGGTCTGAAGCGAACACACTTTGTGGTTTGTGATCAGAACCACGATCAGTTGGGCAATCGCGCCCTCGGCGAGAGGTTGAGCCAACTGGTTAGCTTCGAAGGATTGAAGCTTGCGGCAGGGATAACCCTCCTCTCGCCATTTGTTCCGCTCTTGTTTATGGGCGAGGAATATGGAGAGACTACCCCATTCCAGTATTTTACAAGTCATACCGACCCTGAACTCGCCGAGGCCGTTCGCCGTGGCCGCAAAGAAGAATTCCTGGCGTTTGATTGGAAAGGCGATGTTCCCGATCCGCAAGCCGAATCGACTTTTGCCGCTTCGAAGCTCCGTCACTCCCTCTCGGAAGAGGAGCCTCATCGCACTCTCCAGCGCTTTTACCAAATGCTTCTGCGCTTCCGCCGCGACTACCAGCTCGCCCAAATGGCCCAGACAACGATCACAGATTACGAAACTGCCTGCACGTTGCTAGTCTTCCGTCAGTCTGGAACGAAAATTTTGGCAATGCTCATGCATTTCGGCAAGTCTCCCGCAAACTTGAGCATTTCACTGCGCCCGGGAATATGGGAGCGCCGAATTGATTCCGCGGACCTGGACTGGCTCGGTCCCGGCACATCTATCCCGCTCAGACTTGAACTGGCCGGCCCGATCAACGTCAGCCTGCAACCGAACTCATTTGCCGTGTTTCAGCACACGAGCCCTTCTCCGGAGTAACGATGCGCTACATCTGCGTGCACGGCCATTTCTATCAGCCACCAAGGGAAAATCCGTCGCTCGAAGCCGTTGAACTGCAGGACTCCGCTTATCCATATCATGACTGGAACGAAAGGATCACCGCGGAGTGCTACGCGCCGAATGCAACCTCGCGGATCCTGGACACAGAGCAGCGCATCACGCAGATGGTAAATAACTACGCACACATCAGTTTCAACTTTGGCCCGACGCTGCTCTCCTGGATCGAGCCGAACGCCCCCAAGACTTACCAGGTTTTACTTGAAGCGGACAAGTCCAGCCAGGAAAAATTCTCGGGCCACGGTTCCGCCTTGGCTCAGGCCTACAACCACATGATCCTCCCGCTGGCAAACACACGGGACAAAGTCACCCAGGTGAAATGGGGCATTGCCGACTTCCTACATCGTTTTGGAAGGGCGCCTGAAGGCATGTGGCTTCCTGAAACCGCTGTCAACACCGAGACTCTCGAGGTCCTTGCAGCCAACGGCATCAAATTCACCATCCTGGCCCCGCGCCAAGCCAACCGCATTCGCAAACGCGGGACGCGAACGTGGCAGGACGTCAGCGGCGAACGGATCGATCCCAGTCGCGCTTACCTCGTGAATCTTCCTTCGCGGAAAACCATCAGCGTGTTTTTCTATGATGGCCACATCTCTCAAGGGGTGGCATTTGAACGCCTCCTCGATAACGGCCAGCGCTTTGCCGACCGTCTTATAAGCGGATTTTCCGATGCCCGTGATTGGCCTCAACTGGTGAACATTGCAACCGACGGTGAAAGCTATGGCCATCACCACCGCTTCGGAGAAATGGCGCTTTCCTACGCCCTGAACTACATCGAAACCAACAAACTCGCTGAACTGACAAACTATGCGCAATTTCTCGAGCGGCATCCGCCCGACCACTTCGTCGAAATTGTTCAGAACAGCTCATGGAGTTGCATTCACGGTATCGAACGATGGCGGACAAATTGCGGATGCAACTCCGCCGGACACGCAGGTTGGACTCAGGAGTGGCGAGAATCCCTACGAGCGGCGCTGGATTGGTTGCGGGACCAGCTGATTCCCCTTTATGAGGACAAGGCAGCTCTCCTCCTGAAGAATTCCTGGAGCGCTCGCGACTACTATATTCGTGTGATTCTGGACAGGTCGCCGGAAAATGTCGGGAAATTCTTTGCCTGCCAAGCTACCCATCCCCTCTCGCCCGACGAGCAGGTCGTGGCGCTGAAGCTGCTCGAGATCCAGCGCTATGCCATGCTCATGTACACCAGTTGCGGATGGTTCTTCGACGAGCTCTCCGGCCTGGAAACGGTTCAAGTGATTCAGTACGCCGGGCGCGCCGTACGTCTGGCCCAGGACTTCGTCGGCAACGGTCTGGAGGCGGAATTTGAGGAACGTCTCGCGGCCGCTAAGAGCAATCTTCCCGAACACGGCGACGGAAAGCAGATTTACGAGAAGTGGGTTAAGCCTGCGTTTGTTAGTACTGCTCAGGTTGCCGGTCATTATGCGATCAGCTCGCTGTTCGAATCGTACGGCGAGCGCACGCGCATTTACTGCTACGACGTCTCGCGAGAAGACTATTCTTTGGAAGTCGAAGGGAAACACCGAATGGCTGTGGGCCGCGCGCGATTTGGCTCAACCATCTCACAAGAGGCGGCTACACTGGCTTTTGGCGTGCTTCATCTGGGCGACCACAATATTTCAGGAGGCGTGGGACGCTTTGACGCGCTCGAAACATACGAGGATCTGAAGAGAACGCTCGCCGAGACCTTCTCGAAAGCCGATACACCAGCCATGATTAACGCCATAACCCAGGCTTTTCCGGAAAGCCCCTTCTCTCTTCGCACTCTCTTCCGCGACGAGCAAAGAGTGATTGTCAATAACATTCTCAATGAATCTCTGGCCTCAGCTTCGGCCGCGTACCGGGAAATTTTCGAGAACAACGCGCCCCTCGTCCGTTTCCTGAACAATTTGGGCATTCCCATTCCTGCCGCCTTTCAATCAGCAGCCGAAATTGCCCTGAATAGCCAGCTCAAGCAAGCCTTTGAACGGCCCGAAGTGGATATAGAGGGTATTCAGAGTCTTTTGAAGGAAGCGGCTGCAACAAGGGTGAAGCTTGACGTGAGCGGCTTGGAATACGCATTGCGGACTCGTCTGGAAAAAGAGGCCGATGCTTTCGTGCGCCAGCTTGCCGATCTCGACCGCGCGCAGAGCTTCCGAAAGCTCCTGGAATTCGCTGCGACTCTCCCTTTCCCGGTCAACCTCTGGGAAGTTCAGAACCTCTGCTACCGCCCGCTCATCCAAGCCATGGACGAGCTGCGTCCCCCAGCCGAGAAAGACGATGCCGCTGCCCGGAGCACTTTAAACGAGCTCGCCATGATCCGGGAAAAATTGCACATCCATGTCTAGGACAAGATGACGGCTAGCACAGCGATTTCCGCAACGTACCGCCTGCAATTCAATAGAGACTTTACCTTCCGCGACGCTTCAGAGTTGCTCGATTATTTTTCCGAGCTCGGTGTGACCCACATCTACGCTTCTCCTATCTTGCGCAGCCGGCATGGCAGCAGTCACGGCTACGATGTTATCGACCCTAACCATTTGAATCCTGAACTGGGCACCGAAGCCGACTTGCAATCGTTCCACGAGGAACTCGAAAAGCGCGGCATGGGCCTGATTGTGGACATCGTTCCCAATCACATGGCGGCCAGTAGCGAAAACGCCTGGTGGATGGACGTCCTGGAGCACGGGACCGAGTCCGCTTATGCCTCCTATTTCGATATCGATTGGCATTCGCGTGCTCTCGAAGGCAAAATCCTGCTTCCCTTCTTAGGACGCCCTTTCGCGGAGGTACTGGAGAACCAGGACCTTGCTTTGACTTACGTAGAAGGAAAATTCGTCGTTCAATATTTCGAGTGGCTCTTTCCCCTCGCCCCGCGAAGCTACCGGCGGATTCTGGAGCACCGCCTGGACGGCCTTAAAACAAAGCTAGGTGAAGATTCGCCCGCATACCAGGAATACGCAGGGATCGCCGCCGCAGCAGTTTCTTTGTCGGACCGCGAGACCGCAAGCACAATTACAGCCACGAGAGGTGAAAAGCGCCTTCAGTTCGAACAGCTGACAGCACGCCTGCGCCAACTGGTCTCGGCCAACCCGGACGTCCACGCCTTTCTTCTCGATAATTTGAAAGGCTTTGGAGGAGTCCAAGGCAATCCTGCGAGCTTCTCACCGCTCGAGCGGCTCCTGGCGGAACAGTTTTATGTTTTGGCGTACTGGCAAAACTTGAATCTGGAGATCAATTACCGCCGATTCTTCACCATCACCGATCTAGTCGGCGTTCGCGTCGAAGATCCGCTCGTATTCGAATCCACCCACTCCCTCGTCGCTCGTCAAGTTGAGCAAAACGCCGTCTCCGGCTTACGCATCGATCACATAGACGGTCTTCGGGACCCCCTTGGCTATCTGAATCGCCTCAACGAGCGAATTGCCCAACCCACGCCATCAGCGGAAACGAAGCGCATCCCGGTCTATGTCGAGAAAATCCTTGCCCGCAACGAGAGGTTACGAAGCGATTGGCCGGTCGCGGGAACCACTGGCTACGATTTTCTGAACGCAGTGAACTGTCTTTTTGTCCACCCGAAAGGAGCACAGACCCTCGAGCGAATCTACTTTGATTTTCTAGACAGAGAGGTCGACTACCGCGACCTGTTGTATCAGAAAAAAAAACTCGTGATGGCTACCCTTTTTGGCTCGGAACTCCGTTCACTCGGTCATCACATGGCCATGCTGGCAAGCCAAGACCGCTATGCGCGAGACGTGCCGCGCCTCGAGTTGACCCAGGCGCTGAATGAAACCACTGCATGTCTCGCCGTGTACCGGACCTACATTCGAAACCTGGAGGTGTCTCTAGAAGATCAGGCGGTAATCGAGCAAGCGATAACCGAAGCACAGACGCTCAGGTCACAACTCCATCCCCTGAGCTTTGCCTTCGTCAGAGACGTTTTTTTGCTGCAAAACCGCCCGCATCTTCTCCCTGAGCAGCGCGAGGCCAGGCTTGCGTTTATGATACGCTGGCAACAATTCACCGGCCCCATCATGGCCAAATCGTTCGAGGACACCTTATTGTATGTTTACAACCCACTCGTATCTCTCAACGAGGTCGGCGGCGATCCCCGGCCGTCCGCAGCATCACCAGAACTATTCCACGAACTGGTACAAGAACGATCACAGAGATGGCCCCAATCTCTGAATGCCAGCACTACCCACGATACAAAACGATCCGAAGATGTCCGGGCACGCATCAATGTTCTTTCTGAAATTCCCGAAGACTGGGAGCGCCATCTACATTGCTGGTCCAAGCTGAATGCTTGCCACAGAAAAGTGATTCAGGGGCAGCCCGTGCCTGACCGCAACGAAGAAATCTTCTTGTATCAAACGCTCATTGGCATGTGGCCATTCGACGCCGAAGAGCGCGCCGCGGCCAATCAGAGGTTGCAAGCATACGCCATAAAAGCTACGCGCGAAGCCAAGGTCCATACCCGCTGGACTTTGCCGAATCTCCAACACGAAGAGGCGCTCAAAAGCTTTATCGCGGAAATCCTTGACTCGCGAAGAGACAATGCCTTCCTCCGGGACTTCACGGCGTTTCACAACCGCATCGCGTACTGCGCCATGATCAACGGTTTGAGCCAAACACTCCTAAAAATCGTCTCTCCCGGTATTCCGGACTTTTACCAAGGCTCCGAGCTTTGGGATTTTCGGCTCGTCGACCCCGATAATCGGCAGTCCGTCGACTTTACGAAACGCAAAGCTGCGCTAGCCCGAATGCAGCAGGACAAAGAGGCCCAACTCATTTGTGTTGCGGACGGACTAGCAAAAAGCTGGCGCGATGGCCGGATCAAGCTGTACCTCATTTGGAAAGCGTTGAACTATCGGCGGCGGCACGGAAAGCTATTTTCGCAGGGCGACTTTTCGCTGGCCATGGCTTCAGGTATCCGCCAGGAGAATGTTTCGGGGTATTGCCGGCGTAAAGAAGGAGAATGGCTGCTCGTTGCATTCCCAAAGTGGCTGGCAAATGCCGGCGCCGCAGAGAACTCCTCAAGCCAACCCCAGTTTTGGGGAGATACCCACCTTCTCTTGCCCGCTACGGCGCCCGCCTCGTGGCAAAACGTCTTCACCGGTGAAGAGCTTTCAGCAAGCAAAACCCCCGGCGGACAACAGTCCTTACGTCTAACCGAACTGTTCCAATACTTTCCTGTAGTGATGCTCGAAACAGCCAATCCTTCGCGAGACCGAGCGAGTGAACGAGTCTAACGACGCTCGACTGGCCGCCGGCCCAAGAGCCGCTTGCCCTTACAACGGTTGCGGCTCTTCATGTTTTTCTTTCTCCTTCTGTCCGAGAAGCCTCTCCAGAAACCTGCGAGCCAGGTGCCGTCCGCCCAGACCAAAAGCAATCGCCATCCCCAGCATCAACGCTCCAAACACAATCGAAAACGCCGCGACAACCGTTTGCCTGGCGATGCCTATCTCCTCGAGTGCCATCGAAATTGCAAACATCCACACCAGAACACGCACTGACCAGCTCAGCAGCTTCGGCGAGCGATATCCCGCATTCACTGCCGCCAAGAGCACGGCGCGAGAGAGAAAATTCGCGGTCACCAGTCCCAGAAACAAAATCAAAATGGCCACAAAGATCGCCGGCAGGAGCAGAAACAACCGCGAAATCTGTTCCTGCAAACCCGCGACACCCAGCACGCTGACTCCGATCAAGACGAAGCCCGACCACGTTACCCAAAACACAGACTGGCTCAACAACTCTGTAATCGACGGAAGCGCCGCCATCCGCAGCACATGAGAAGCCCCCGCTTCCTCAGACAAACGGTCCAGCTTGGTTAAACGCAGCAATCCGCGCAAGATATACTTCAGCGCCAGCGCAACGAGAAATCCCACCGCGACTATGACCAACATCACCACCAAGCGCGGCAAAAACTCGGCGAGCATGTGAACCAAATTTTGGTAAGCCTGCTCGATTCCTTGGATAATTAAGTCCTTCATGGCTTCACCTCAACTTTTTGCATTCCACTTTTCGATCAAATACGGTTTTTGGCGCTCAAACTCGAGGCAAAGAAGTTCAGAGTCCGCCTGCATTTCTTCCACCGACGAATGGGCATGCTGCAACAGATACGAATAGAGCCGGCCGCGGTACAGCGGCACCAAGGCTTGCACAATGTGATCCCGGTTGATGACCGCGTGGTGATAGGACGCCGCAAATTCATACAGCGCTCGCACCAATAGCTCGCATCCAAACCGGAATTTCTCCGCGTCCTCGCTCGCGATCCCATTTAATTGCCGATGCGTTTCCTGCGTGAGAATCGAAGCCAGGACGGGCTCCAATTCAGCCACGCCGGTGCGAAATAGCTCAAAAATCTTTTCCGGGTTGGACGGTGCTCCATTGTTCAGTATTTCGTGTTCCGGCCCGAAAGTCGGCACGGGCTGCGATCCCACGCGGTCCAGCCAATGATTTTGGTAACGTTCCATGCACCAGAACAGATTCCCCACCGTTTGGCGAATCGCCTCGACCGTATCCACACCTCCGGCCGTGGGCGCGACTTTCTGCCCGAGAAACGATTGGCAGCACGCGTAGCCTGAGCACATTGCAGTGATGGCCATCCACCCCTCCGGCCGCGTTCGAACCGGCGGTTCCGCCCAAACGTCCTGATCCAGGTAATGCGCCGCCAGGCGCCCGGAAAACGCCCACTCATCCGAATACACCTCTCGCATTCGCAATCCAAACGTGGCGCGGACCATTGGGTACAGCAGGTTCCGCGACAGCAAACCCTCGTATCTATTACGCGCATATAGCGGCGCCACGTACTCAAACTTCTCCGTATATGCCGGCCGCAGCAGGTTCGTGACCCACGATGCCGGCAGATTTATCGTTGTCGGGGAAACGACGGCGCAGGACCTGGCTCGCAGCAAGTCCGCAGCCGCTA
>Ga0209701_10002995_pt1 | contig 11021 bp, 6 predicted proteins | sample CZO8metaG_4_FD_188356 | JGI IMG/M metagenome (GOLD analysis project Ga0209701, IMG submission 188356) | Vadose zone soil microbial communities from the Eel River Critical Zone Observatory, Northern California, USA - CZOApr15con2H3.8 metaG... | ecosystem: Environmental > Terrestrial > Soil >...
CTGGTGGTGGCTCTGCTGGCGCTAGTGATGTTGAGCGCCGTTGCCATCGGCATGATGTTTATGTCGTCCACCGAAGCTGCGGTCAGCGCCAACTTCAAGGCGCAAGAGACTGCGTATTTTGCTGCCCGCGCTGGCGTGGAGGAAGTGCGCGATCGCATGCTGCCGTCGCCTCCATCCCCGGGCGGTGCTTTCTCGCTTAATGGCTCGTTGCCGAGCGTGCTGCCGGGCGCTGTGAACCCCTGGGCTCTGTACATTCTGAATGGGCAGAACCGGAGCGGGGCGAACATGTCCATGGCGGATGTGACCAACCTCGCCACGACCAATCCGTTCGCGGATGACGAACTCTGCCATGACTTCCCGAGCTACGTTGGGATGACTTATGCGGCAGCTAACGTCCGCTGCACCGGGTCCGGCGGTTTGCCGGCCGTTCCCGGTTGGTACACGTCAACGACAAGCGTAGCGCCACTGCCGGTTGACTATAAGTGGATCCGCGTTACGTTGAAGGCCAACAATACCTATGGTGGCGCCAACGCCGCCCTCTTTGTGGACTCTACGAAACCGGGCGCGAACCAGGTGTGCTGGAGTGGAAGCGGTGCCGGCGCCCATCAGGTGGTCGCGGCCGCCGGACAGCCGTGCGCCAACATCAACGCTACTCCCGTCTACCTGCTGACCGCCCTGGCGGTGACCCCGAGCGGTGCATCGAGAGGGGCCCGGCGGATTGTACAGCAGGAGATCGCTCAGACCTACATCAACAGCAATCTGCCCGGCGGTCTGTTCGCCGTTGGAAACGGTTGCGGCGCTCTTGGCATCGCCGGAAATGCTCACACCGGCAGCTTTAACTCCGCCGGCGAGGCCACGCCGACGAATCCGCCCAGCAATCTCACGAATGCCAACGGAAATGTCGGCTCGAACGGAAATGTCTCCCTGGGTGGCAACAGCACATCGGTCAACGGGAGCATCAGCACCAACCAGTCGCCCACAGTGGGCAGCTGCCCTGGAAACGGAGTTACGACAACCGGGAGTCCTGGCCACGGAGCCATTAATAACACACCTCCATACAATCCGTCGGTGCCACCGGCGCCGAATCCGTTGCCTCCGGTGACGAACGTGACTCTCAGGGACCAAACCATCACCGCCGCGGGAGGAGGTTTAGGGAACGTGACCATCCGCGGCACCGTAACTCTGACTGGTGGGACGGTTGCCAATCCGGCCGTCTACACCATGAACAGCTTGACCATGAACGGCGGTTCCACGCTGGAGATTACCGGCCCGGTCATCATCAATTTTGCGGGTGTCGGTGTCACCACGGTGGTGGACATGACGGGTGGCAGCTTTTCCAATACCACCAACGTCCCCAGCTCCTTCGTGATCAACTATGGGGGTAGTGACTCGATGGTGATCGAAGGCGGCAACGAAGCATATGCCGTGATCAATGCGCCAAACTCCGACCTCAGGTTTAGAGGTGGTTCGGACTTCTACGGTCAGGCGATTGCACGTACGATTGACGACCAAGGCGGCACGAACTTCTACTGGGACGCAGCTCTGATTCCGCCACCACCCACAAACACCACCACGTTTGCCGAAGTAGCCTTGCGGGAGTTGAGCTACTAGCGGCGGCGGGAAGGCGGCAAGGCTTTTATTGATGGAAGGGGGCGCGGCTCCGGGCCGAGCCCCCTTTTTTTTCTTCGAAGTCCCCGGCCCAAACCGCTGAGCTTCGGGGTGTGCGTCAGTCTGTCTCGAGATCAATTGAAAGGCGTTCTTGTGAAAGGGTTTCTTGCGCACCCCGCCATTTTTCGCCGGCAAACGACCTCCAGAGAAACTTCTGTAACTTACAGTCGATTATATATCTGAAGGACATTGTACGAGGGTGCGGTGTACCCCGGTACTTTGACCCATGTTCCAAAAGTTCCTACCATCAGCATAAGTCTGCCTGGATGCAAAGGCGGTCCACACAGGATTGCTCCGCATTCTGACTGTCGATTATTGCAAGCAGAATGACCAGGAGTTGCTGTCCGACAAGGTTATGAAGAATCTGCGAATCAATCCATCGCACCGTACGCGTCGGACTAGCGGCTTCACTCTGCTGGAAATGATGATGGTCGTGGCGATCATCATGATCATGTCCACGATCTCATTCATGAGCCTGCAACCCATGTTGAAGCAGCAGCGTGTCAACAATGCTTACAACACGGTGCTGTCGGCCATGCGTCAGGCACGCGACAACTCCATCGCGCAACGTACATCCTACGTGGTCACCTTAACTACCGGAACGACGCCCCACAGTGTCACCGTTGCCCCTACGTTTGCAGGATTTCAGGGAGCCCTTGCCCCTGTAAGTTATTCGCTTCCTATGGACGTAAACTTCCGAAATGAGCCGGGCATTCCGACCAACAATAACAAGACTCCGGACAGCTTCGGAACGGGGGGCAGCGCGATTGATTTTGGTTACACGGGCCAAGGAGCCGGGGCAGGTGGCCAGAACGTTATCTATTTTTGCCCGGATGGTTCCTCACAGGACGCCGCCGGCGGTGCCGGGCAGTGTTCGGGCAACTTTAGCAACGGTGTGGTTTACATCGCGCGTCCGGGAGAACTCCTGAGTTCCCGCGCGCTCACAGTATGGGGAGCCACCGGCCGTATTCGCGGGTGGCGGCTGTACGACAATGGCGCAGGAGGTCCCGCTTGGCAACGACAGTAGGCAAACGCAGAAAGACTCTCGCTCGCCCGAGCCAGTTGCAGCGTGGGTTTTCGCTGCTTGAAGTGGTGATCTCCATGGCCCTACTCACGATTGGCCTGGTCAGCCTTGCGGGTGTCTTTGGTTTAGCGATGGCGTCCACGCAGGAAAGCCAAGAGGACATGATCGCCAAACAGATGGCGAATGAGGTGGTCGAGAGCATCGTGACGGCTCGCAATACGGCGCAGCTCTCCTGGGACTCCATCCAGAATACTTCCGACGGCGGCATCTTCCTGAACGGCTTCCAGCAGGCGTACATGCCGGCTGGCGACGGCATTCTCGGCACCGCCGACGACGTTACGGGGGGACAGTACGTGACGATCACCGAGCCTGGGCCGGACGGCATCTACGGCACGAGCGATGACATCAGCCTTCCGCTCTCCAACTATCAACGCCAGATTCAGATTCAGCCCGTCACCGACGCCAACGGCAATGTGGTCGCATCGCTGCGGGCTATCAACGTCACGATCCAATACAACACGCCCCGGACTCGAGTTCCGAAAACCTATGTTCTCAGTTCGTTCATTTCGCAGTTCCGGTAAGAAAGGGTATATGCGCCAACGATCCACAATCCGCCATCTCGGCTTCAGCCTGCTGGAGCTGACCATCGCCATGGCGCTGGGCATGATCGTGCTGGCCGCAGCCGTCCAGCTGTACAGCAAAGCGATGGGAGCCACCTGGATCGTTTCTCAACGTGCCGAGATGCAACAGGACTTTCGGTCCGCGGCCAACATCCTCACCAAAGACATTAATATGGCCGGCTCCGGACTAGGCAATAACGTTCAAATCGCATTGGCTTCGGGAGCGGGAACACAGATTCCAATCTACGGTTGCGACCAGACGCCCCGGTGCTACATCAACGGCGGCGGCGTGGCCTATCCCACGCAGTTGGTGGGAGGCATCAATGTTCCTTACCTCTACGGACTCATTCCGGGATGGAGGTTCGGCCCGACGATTCGAGCCGCTGCCGGCCCGACCGACGTTATCACGGTGGCGAACGCCGATACCAATTTCCTGCTCAGCTGCTACAACGCCACAGTTTCCAGTAATACCGTTGTCAGGTTCACTTTAACTAATCCTTTGCCCGTGACCTGTATCGTTCCGCCTCCGCTCCCAGCGCCGCAGGCGATTGACGATCCAGTGGTTGGGCTCACCCCAGGCGACCTGGTGATATTCAATGTGACAATTGGCGTGGGCCCTGGCGCCACCAGTTCAACGGTGATGGGGGAAGTTACGAATGTCCGGCTCGTCGCGGCCGATAATTATGACGTTTCTTTCACCGGCGGTGATCCCCTGCGCATGAATCAGCCTGGCGCAGCTGCAGGCAGTATCGGAAATATCGTCGGCGGCGTGGGTTCAGGAACGAGAGTTAATGTAGTTTCCTACTATCTCGATAACTCGATCGCTCCGCCACGCCTGATGCGTCAGATCAGCGGGCATTCGCCGATCCCAGTCGCGGAAAACGTCTCGTTCATGCAGTTCACTTATGACCTTTTTAACTTCAACACAGGATCTTTCCTGACCGAGCAAGCGGATGGCGGAGCTTCCCAGGGCCTGACTCCCAATCAGATCACCAAGATCAACATCAAGCACATGAGCTTTGCCAGTACGCTCCACGGCGCTCCGGGGTATCAGGGGCTGGACTTGCAGACTTCGGTCAGCGCACGTGATCTGACCTTCAAGAACAACTATCCGTTGACCAATGGTCCGTAGTGAGCAGGATTTCCTGCAAAGACGAGACGATATGGGGACACCAACGAGGAGTTAGACGATGAGGAGCACGGAGCTTCGATCAAAGGGCTTTACGCTGATAGCGTCGTTGCTGATGCTACTGCTTTTGTCAGGCATCTCCATCGGGTTGATGATGATGGTCAACAGCGAGGGAAAAGTGGGCGACGCAGACCTGAAGAATAACACTGCCTACCACAATGCCGAGGGCGGGATCGAACAAATGACCTCGGACCTCGCTGCCATGTTCCAAACCGTGCAGGCGCCGCGTCCCAGCGATATTTGCGCCCTGAGTGCTCATCAGCCCTACATCATGGGCGTGACCTGGAAAGACTACCAGGTGCAGCCTGCTTCCGGCTGCACGGCTCCCCTGACGAATAATTATGGTCAGATCCAATCTGGACCGAACCAGGGGCTGTGGGCGCAGATCATCCCCGTCAGCATGTTGGCCACTGCAGCGCAAGCCGGCGGCCAGGAAGTCAGCATGATGCGCACGGCTCAAGTCGCGCTGATTCCGGTGTTTCAGTTCGGTGTGTTTTCGGAGAGCGATCTTGCTTTCTTTAGCGGTCCTAATTTTGATTTTGCCGGACGCGTTCATACCAACAATGACTTGTATCCCGAAGTCGGCAACGCCAGCACCCTGACTTTCCACGACAAGGTATCGGCGTACGGTAACGTGGTCCGGGCCCAGCTGCCGAACGGGTTTGGTACGGGCGGCAACTATACTGGCACTGTCCTGATGCCCACGGCCGCCCAGGGTTGTGACGGAGCGAGACCGGCCTGCCGCGCGCTGGGACTGACGGAAGGCAGCGTGACCGGCGCAGGCGGAAAGCCGCCCCAGTCGGGACAGAACGGTCTCTGGCCCACGATTTCCCTGAGCGACTACAACTCCAAGGTGGTGGACGGCAACTATGGCAATTCCGGGGGCACTGGAGCAAAGAATCTTTCGCTTCCATTTGTCAACGGAACGGCGTTCCCATACGAGATCATTCGCCGCCCACCGGCGGGGGAGAATCCCGGGTCCGCGCTCGGCGCCTCGCGCGAATACAACATGGCACAGATTCGCGTGTTGCTCGTCGACGATCCCGCCGAACTTCCGGGCGGAGCAGCGGATGCGAATAACGTTCGCCTAGCCAACGTGGCTGGCAGCAACCAGTTCGGAATTGCGACTTCGGTTCCTGCCGGGCTGCCCGTATTGCCTGCAGGATCAACCTACAACACATACTTTGCGACTGGGTCCAGCGCTATTCCTGACGAAACCCCCTGCAATAACGCGGCCTGTCTGCCTGGCAATGCTGTTATCTCGTTGCAGCCTGATACGCCCTATGCTCCGGCTGTGCCGCCTGCGGGCGCACAAACGCTCATTCCCGTCGGCGCTCCAAACATTACCGCGGGTCCATCGCCTGCCCCGGCGGTTGCTCTTTGTCCGCCTTCGAACGTTGCCGCCATTAACCAGCCTGCGGGCTGTCCAGCCGGCGCTCCCTATTACAGCAATGCGAATGCGGCCGGGGCCGCCACGTGGAACTTGATTGACGGTTGGTTGCGCGTGGAATACAAGGACCCCGCAGGTAACTGGAATGCCGTGACGAATGAATGGCTGCGTCTTGGATTCGCGCGCGGGCTGAGACCGCCCAACGCGCCTGGGGCAAACCCGGTCAACCCTAATGCAATCCTCATACTTCAGCAGCTTGCGGATCGGAACGGGGACGGCAATCCGGGGTTGAACTGGATCAATGGAATTGCCCCCACGTGCATCACGGTTGTCGGCGGCGTCTGCACACAATGGACCAATGCGCTTCCGCCGGAAGTAGTTACCGATCTCATGGTGACCGGCGCAGGCAGTACCACCCCCTTTTTCGGAATCACCAACGCGGGCACAGTCAACCAGAGTGTCAGCAGACAAAACTGGTATCCCATTAACTTCTACGACACACGTGAAGGCGAGACCCGTGACGTGGCCGCCGGCAACAATTCCTGCGCTGCGGTCGGGCTTATGAATGCCGTCGAAATCGACGTCAGCAACCTGAAAAGATGGCTGTGGGGTCAGATTGGCGCGAACGGCACTAACGTTGACTTCCTGACCCAGAACGGCTGGGTGCTGTACTTCTCCGATCGTCGGGGAATGCTGCCCAATCCAAACTTTGCCGGCACTCCAAAAACGGGAGACTCCGGGCTGGAGGATTCGATCAACTCTGGATCCGCGGCGGGTGTGCCGGACGGCATTCTGGAACCCAAATCTGCGGGCAAGAAATATTCTCCGGAGGACGTAAACCAGGATGGTGTGCTGGATAACTTCGGCGCGCAGAATATTGGATTGGGATTTTTCAACGGCGTGAATAACGTTAACCGAGGCCCGGGTGGGATCACCAGCGCCGTGCCAAATAACGTCTACCTTCCCCGCATCACCAGCTGCATCGCGACTGGCCGAAAGAATTGGGCGAGCGGCGCCCGTCATGCTTTGAAGCTGGTCGACGGCTCGCTGGCCAACGTGGGCGCCGGCGGCGGCGTTCCTCTGTTGACGGACAATACCGGTGGTTTCACGGTGGCTTCGGAGAATCCCGTCTATATTCAGGGCGACTATAACTCCAGCCCTGCCGACCCGACGTGGGCCGGAGGGGTAGACCAGGCGGGTCATTCGGCGACCGCCGTAATTGCCGATTCCGTCACGCTGCTCTCGAACGCCTGGTCGGACTTGAACAGCTTCGCGAACCCAACCACGGTAGGTAACCGGAATGCCGTTAACACCTTCTACCGTTTGGCGATTGCCGGTGGGAAAAACATGAATTTCCCGAAGCCGGGCTGGGGTGCCAATGACTTCGGCACCGATGGAGGCACGCACAACTTCCTGCGCTACCTGGAAAACTGGGGCGGACGAAGCCTGAATTACAAAGGCTCACTGGTCAGCCTCTACTATTCAACTTATCTGACCGGCGTGTTCAAGTGCTGCACGACCGTTTACTCGCCGCCAGTGCGTAACTACAGCTTCGATGCGGATTTCGCGCTGCCGGCAGGTCTGCCACCCGGAACCCCGCTATTCCGCGACGTGGACACGCTGGGCTATCGCCAGGTCTTCGCCACTCGCGCTTACTAAACGGGTCCACTCAACCACAAAAGCCCTGATCCGCACAGGATCCGGGCTTTTGTTTTTGAGGCCCGAGAAGCACCGGGCGTGAACCTGTCTCGGACAATGGAAGGTATGCGACTATGCCTGTCTCGGGGCGATCAGCGTACCTTGCGAGGGTTTGCGGCGGGTTCAGTTCCCTTTCGGGCGGCTTCGGGCGCCGGCGGAGCGCTGACCACCAGATCGCTCGTCCAGCAATCAGCGACAATTTTCCACGTACCTGAGGGCTGCCGGGTCAGCACAATCAGATATTTCCCGCGCTCTTCGCGGCGCTTCCCCATTGCAACCGGTACCAGCATTTTGCAGCGGCCGAGATCTAGTGCGACCTCGCCCATCACGTCGGTGCGCAGCGACTCCATCTCTACGTCGCCCAGCCCCGCTTCCAGCAACGAGAACAGAAATTCCCGGATGGCCGGCAAGCTGCGCACCGGGGGCAAACTGGCGCGAATCACCGTGGCATCGGAGGAGTAGAGTTCCAGCAGATCATCCAGATGCTTGATGTTGCAGGCCTGCGCCCAGTCCTGCACGACCTGTCGAACCGAGGTCTCTGCGCGACTGCTGCCGGAACCGCCCCGCGCCGAACCGGAAGCCTTGCCGCGGGGCGCGGACGTTGCCGGCTCCGCAACGGGCGTACCCGGTCCTATTCCCTGGCCGGGCACGAAGTGATGGTAGTGGTGATGAAAGTGATGCTGTCCGCCGGACTGCGTTTGGGGATCCGCTGACGCACCGGGAGCCCCGGCTTGTTTGGCAAGGCCACACCAGACACAGAAACGTGCACTTGAAGGGAGCGCTCCGCCGCATCCTGCGCACTTATAGCCTGGCTCGGGACCAGCCTCTGCCGGCAATTCCTCTACTCCGCTCCCGCCCGACATCCGCTGGATCGCTTCCACCGCGGCCGCAACCGCATCGGCGCTCGGCTTCGGCCAGCGAAAATTTGCGGGCAGCCGCTGAAAGAACTCATCAAGCTCGAGGTTTTCCCGGACGCCACTGGGCTGATCGCCCGCCGGTTCCGGGGGCTTGGGTTTTTCTGGATTCAAAGCAACCTCACCGCTGCCATTGTAGGAGAATCCGGCCCTCAGCGGATTCCGAATTGTACGCGGGCTTCGGAATCGGTCGGAACACCGTTGCAGAGTGCCGGACGATAACGCCAACGGCGGATCGCATGCAGCACGACCTGATCCTCGAGCGCTCCTCCGCTGTCCAGAATAAACGGGCTATGCACTCGTCCGTCGGCACCCACAATGAAGCTGACTCGTACGCGCAGGTTTTCGTCATCAAGCTGGATTAACGGGTCGGGTGTGACCAGAGCTTCCGGCGGACGAACGTCTCCGCAGCGCGGTATCGCCATTGGTTCCGAGACAGGAGAAAATTCGGACAGGTGCGCCGGCAGGCGGCGCAACTGGTCTTCCCACTGCGTGAGTGGAGGCCGATCCAAAACGACGCGGGACGGGTACGAAGTCGCGCTCCACCCGGGCACCCCGCCCAGCCCGATCAGTAAAAGGCTTGCTGCTAGCGTCTTTCCAATCATCGCGTTTCTCATGCGGCCAGAGCTAGAGAACACCGCGTTGAGGTTTAGAAGCGCAATTAGTCTTCCAGCCCGATGGTTTATACAAGCTATTTGTAATCAGATACTTACATAATTAGCGTGGAGGTCAGGAAGGCGTCGAGGTGAAATACGTTGCAAACCCTACGAACGGGAAGAACTCTTCGCCTTCGATTTCGCGTGATTTTTCGACCACGGTCTTCTCAGCTACGTCACTGGCCGCAGGAAATTCAAAGCGGAAAATAGGAGACAAGTCGCGGTATTATTCCGACGCCCGAACTCTGCTGGAGGACCCTATGTTCGAACAAGAAATAGAGATGGAAAAAAGGACTTCGTCCATCGTTCCGCTGCTTCTGATCGTGTCGCTGATCGTCGGCGTTGTGGGTGTGTCCATATATTTTGTAATCCAGAGCCGGAAAGTGTTGACCACTGCCGAGGCCAATTCGGTGGTGGCAGGGATTCTCGATGGACAGGGTCCCATCACGCTGCGTTTCCAGACCGGGATCGTCAAAGGCGTCGACAAGCCGCGCGACCCGCAGTATCGCCTGTTGGAGAAGGCCGGATACGTCAAGATTAGCAAAGACACCTCCGGCTGGAAGACGCCGGTTTCGTTGACTCCCAAAGGAGAAGCATTTCTGGCTGAGTTGGCGGGCGTGAAGAAGTCGAAGAACAAGGACGGCAATGAGGAATACGCAGTCCCGTTGGCGTCACGAAAGCTGGTTGAGATCAACAAGGTCACGATGCTGACTCCGTCCAAAGCAACCGTGGAATACACGTGGAAATGGGAAACCAATAAGGCAGGCGACATGTTCGATGCTGCCGGGCCATCCGTCAAAGCGTTCAACACCTGGGACCGCGCAGCGCTGATCAACAAGTATGGCGCTCACTTCTATCACGCCGCTCCCACCAAAGTTGCGGTGGCGCTGATGAAGACCGACAAAGGGTGGCAGATCGCGACCGAGTAGTCGTCCGCTCCTTCCGCGAAACAAAAAGGCCCTGTCGCGAGACTAAATCGCGGCAGGGCCTTCGCGTTCTGCTTGCTATTGAAGTCCGTCCTGCGTGAACTTGTAAGCGATGTTGTTGGATGACAGCACCCCACTGAAATAGATGCTGGAGGCTTGCGGGGCAGTACTGTAATTGTCCACCACAATACCGCTCGGTCCGCCGACAATGTCCGCGGTGACGGGGATATCGAAATCGTCGTTGGTGCGGGCCACCACGCAGCCGGCGGTTCCGATCCCGGTGCAATCCACGGTCAATCCGAAAAAGAAAAAATCGGTGCCTCCGTTAACAAACGGGTTGAAGAATTCGGTCCAACCAGTGCAGCGTGCCGAGGTCGAGGTCGTCAGCTGTTCAGAAAATGTCGGTGTTGTATCCATGACGAATGTTCCAAAGGGGACACTGAAACTGAAGCCAAAGGAATATTGCCACGGCGTGACATCCGCGGCTCCAGTTCCGCACAACCGAGCCACCCCGGTGGAGGGATCAGTAAAGTAGTCGTCGCTGAAAGCTGGTTGGAAGAGGCTGACCGATGTGCCTCCGTGGGAAGCGATCCCAATCGGGGCCGTGGCCAACCGCGTCATGCTAGCGGTATCCACTTGTACCAGTACCCCTGACGTGCCGTCGTTGGCGCTAACTACAAAGCTGGTGCCGTTGGTGACGTCCACAATGGGCGCGGCCAGGATGCCAGGGTTCCTCCCACCGCTGGCGCCGATTACCAATGCCTTGACTTGGCCTGTCGTGATGTTGATCGAAAAGAACGTCCCGTTCTGCACTCCCACCATGAGGAGCCCCAATACGTTGTCTAGAACGGGGGTGGACGCACGCACATTCGGGCTGATTGTGACCGGCCAGAAACCCCCGGCAAGCGCCGGCGTCCCTCTAAATACTCCGGTAAT
>Ga0209701_10002997_pt1 | contig 11016 bp, 9 predicted proteins | sample CZO8metaG_4_FD_188356 | JGI IMG/M metagenome (GOLD analysis project Ga0209701, IMG submission 188356) | Vadose zone soil microbial communities from the Eel River Critical Zone Observatory, Northern California, USA - CZOApr15con2H3.8 metaG... | ecosystem: Environmental > Terrestrial > Soil >...
ACCTGAACGCCAGCAGGGCTTTCAGCGGATCAACGCAGAGCGGTTGCGAGAGCAATTTTCACCAAGTCAGAAGCGACCACCAGACCTAACGTGCGTGAAATCGCAACGCCAAAGGAGTTGATATGAGCAATACCTTCTTCGAAGCTCTCAGTGCACCAGGTCCCCATCCGAGCCTCGGTCCGGATGCTGAGACCTATGGCCAATTCATAGGGAGTTGGACCGGAGAGGTGCGCGATTATTTGCAAGACGGCACTCGCAACGTGGGGTCGGTTGAGATCCACTTCCGTTGGGTACTCGAGGGCCGCGCGGTCCAAGATCTCTGGATTTCACCCACTCGCGCACAGCTCGGGGCCGGCCACCGTCTTCCCGAGCGATATCGCTATGGCACCACAATCAGGATGTTCCGCCCAGCGAGTTCGGACTGGCAAGTCGTTTGGTTGAACCCGGCGACCGGCACGCGCAACGAGCTGGTGGGCCGGCGCCACGGAAATCAGGTGGTTCAACTCGGCACCCGCGACGGGACGCCGATCCGCTGGACGTTCTCGAAGAGCCACTGCCGGCTCGTTCCTCTGGCAGGGTCACGCGCTCGAAGTAGACGGTGGCTCCTGGCGGCTGGAGGCGGAGTTTTGCGTGGAGCGCACGGCGTGATTCTCGAGTTTCCCGGGCGAGCAAACAGGCGCTCAGGCAGCCGCCTTTAGCCCGTCGCGGGGGCTTGTGAACTCGCCGCTCAGCGCCCAGCTTATCTGTACCAAACTGGAGGTACTGATGATGTGGAAACAAGCTCTGTTGATCGCTGCAGGATGTGCGCTGCTCAGCTGGCCAGCGTATTCGCAAACCCCAAGCTCAGCCGATATGCCGAAATCCCGCGACAGTGTGCCCTCGTCGCCGTCGACTGACATGAAGGCGCCGCCCACCGGCACGGCCGCGACCGATACCATGGCCGCCATGCGGCCAAGCAGCGAGGCGTTGCTGCTCGGAAAAATCCATCACGACAACCAGGCCGAGATCGAACTGGCAAACCTGGCAAAGCAAAACAGCAGTTCCGACGCGGTGAAGAAGTTCGCCGATCGGATTGTTGCGGATCACTCGAAGGCCGATGAGCAAGTAGTGGCACTCGCTCAGAGCAAGAACATCGATCTTCCCTCAGGTGCGCAGATGGCGAAGCTCCACGAGATCCGTCAGGACGAGCGCCAATCGAAGGCGGTCGGCAGCGCGACCGGCGAATACGCACACAGCACCACTGGAATTGGCGGTGCCGGTAGTGAGCACGTGAACGAAATGGCCGAGCACCACGCGACGATCGACAAACTCCGCAACCTCAAGGGCGCGGAATTCGATCGGGAATTCGCTCGCGCGATGGTGAACGGTCATCAGAAGGCAATTGACGAACTCACCAGGGCCCGCTCGCAGATCAACGATCCCGAGATGGTCAGTCTGATCGACAAATTGCTTCCCAAGTTCAAGCAGCACCTGAGCACGGCGCAGAAGCTACAGGACAATCTCAAGTCTTAATCCGCCAGCGACCCGGGTCGCGTGACGCTTGGCCCTCGCGCGTTTCCGTGCCATAGAGGCACGGTTTGCGCGCGAGGAGGAGCACAATGAGCGTTGCGCGATTATCCCGGAGGTCGTTCGTAAAAGGCGTCGTGGCGGGGGCGGCTGGAACGTTACTCCCGCGAATCACTGCATTTGGCGAATCGCCTCCTGTGAAAGCGCGAGGGACCACAAATCTCTCGGCACTCAGTCTGGCTGCGGCGTCTGAACTGGTACGAGCCAAGAAGATCTCCCCGGTCGAGCTGACCAAAACGTGTCTTGGCCGAATCGAACAGCTCAATCCCAAGCTGAACGCCTTCATCCTGATCACAGCTGATTCCGCATTGACGGAGGCACGCGCCGCGGAATCCGAAATCAATCGCGGACGCTGGAAAGGCCCGCTCCACGGAATCCCGATTGCGCTCAAAGACTTGGTGGACACCGCGGGCGTTCGCACCACCGCCGCCAGCAATCTGTTCAAGGATCGCGTGCCGGCCCAGGATGCGGAAGTCGTCCGCCGCCTCAAGATGGCTGGGGCTGTGTTCCTCGGCAAGCTCAACATGCATGAGTTTGCGTATGGTGGCAGCTCGGTGATCAGCGCATTTGGTCCGGTTCGAAATCCTTGGGGAACGGACTACAGCACTGGCGGATCTTCCGGCGGATCCGCAGCGGCCCTGGCCGCGGGGCTCTGCTATGGCGCGATCGGCTCCGATACCGGAGGCTCTATCCGCCAACCCGCCGCGTACTGCGGCATCGTCGGGATCAAACCAACCTACGGACGCGTGAGCCTTCGGGGCGTCGTGCCACTCGCCTGGTCCTTGGATCACGTCGGACCGATGACCCGATCGGTCAAGGATGCGGCTCTCATGCTCCAGGCCATCGCCGGCTACGATCCGGATGATGCGACCACCGCCAACCTTCCCGTTCCGGATTACGCAGGGGCTCTCAAGGTCGAGACCTCCAGTTTGCAGCTCGGGATTCCGCGTGCCTACTTCTACGAGAAGCTTGATCCCGACATCCAAGCAGCGCTGGACTCCGCACTTGCGGTTCTGAAAAAACTCACCGCGAGCCAGCGCGACATCGGGCCGCTGGCCACCAACGACTCATATACGTCAATCGTAGACCCGATTAAGAGCATTCTGCCTGGCGAAGCGTACGCGTACCATCAGGAATACGTGTCCAAGACGCCCGATTTGTATCAACCGGAAACGCTCAAACGAATCCGAGCCGGAGCCGACGTCGCAGCCCCCGCCTACATTCAGAGCCGGAGGCAGCTCGAACAGATTCGCCGCTCGTCTTCAAAGATCTTCGACACCGTGGACTTGCTGATTACTCCTACAGTGCTAGTGCCTTCGTTTACGATTGCCGAGCTCCTCGGCGATCTAAACACCCTCCGGAGCAAAGAACTCCAGATGCTGCACAACACGCGCCCCTTCAATGTTTTGGGCTTGCCAACCATCTCCGTGCCGTGTGGCTTCACCCGCTCCGGGCTGCCGATCGGAATGCAGATCACGGGTCCACCGCATGCCGATGCGATGGTGCTGCGTCTCGCCCATGCGTATGAACAGGCGACGAACTGGTACAACCGCCACCCCCCCGACGCGTAGCGCGCGGCTATTTATCTTTTAGGTTGCGGATGTACGGGATGAGCGAAGCGATCTCGGTCGGGCTGAAGATTTCTTTGTAGGCCTTCATTTTCGGGTTCTTCTCGGACCCGTTGGCGATCACCTTTGTTATCGTTTCGTCGCTGTTCTCGATCTGCCACTTCGGGCTGGAGAGATCCGGGATCTTTTCCTTCACCCCTACCTTGGTGTTCGCCTTCCCATCCATTCCATGGCAACCCTTACACTTGTACCAGAGATCCTCGGCCGGCCAGTCCGCGGCCAAGGCGGCTCCGGCGATGGCAGTGGTCGCGATCACGACGAGACGGAATGTTTTCATTGCGCTCTCTTGATCGCGAGTTTCTCAAGCTCGGCGGCGATCTCGGGATGGCCGTGGCTCTGAGCTGAAAGGACCGGGGTCTCTCCGCGGATGGTGCGCGCATTGACGTCCGCGCCGCGCTTTATCAAGAAGCGCACCAGATCCAGGTTCCCTTGCCTCGCGGCGTCATGAAGGACGGTAAAGCCTTCCCACTGCTTATGGTTCACGTCCGCGCCCGCCTCGACCAATACGCGCGCCACTGCGCCTTGCCCAGTCAACATCGCCGTCTGAAGCGGCGTGTTCTTGTATTTGGTGGTGGCGATCGCATCCAACACTGCCCCACGGCTGATCAGTAATTTCACCAAGTCGATGTTCCCCGAGTAGGCCGCGGCATGCAGCAGCGACCAGCCCAGCTTGTCTCCGCGGATTGCATTGGGTTCCTTGTCCAGAAAGGCTGCGGCTCGGGGCAAGTCCCCCACCAAGCACGCTTCGAAGACGTCGGTGGGTGGGGCTACGCGCATCACTTCCTGCAGGATTTCGTTCTTGGCGGGAGGGTAGAAGTATTCTGAGTCGGTCATCACGTAGGCCGCGACCATCAGGGCGGAGCTTCCCCTTGCGGATTTCGCTCGTCGCGCGAGGCTGGGGTCCTCCTTGAGAAGCGCGCGGACGGCGGCTACGTCGTCCTTGGTGATCGCTTCGAGAAACCGGGTCTCCTCGGGCGTAGCCGAGAGCAGCTGGATGGTGACAAGCGAGTGCAGCAGTAGGTGGGTCATTTTTGCTCCAAGGAATGAGGGATCAGACTGCTCGAGAGTGCACGAGCGTCGCGCGGCGCACATCGCCCGAAGGCTTAGCGACCGCGTGGCACTTTCGGATCAGTGCTGCGAGAACAGTCCGCGCTCAATCGCGAAAAGCACCGCCTGGGTCCGGTCCCGCGCTCCGAGTTTTCCCAGCAGATTCGAGACGTGATGCTTGATCGTCCCTTCCGCCGCTCCGAGCATTTCGGCGATTTCGCGATTCGACATCCCGCCGGCCATCAGCCTCACCACCTCGAGCTCGCGCGGAGTCAGCGCCTCGGGGCTTTCTGGAGCGTCTGAACCGAGCGGCGCCGACTTGAGCAGTCGCTCCGTCAACGCTGGGTGGAAGAATGTCTCACCCGACGCGAGCCGGCGGATCGCCTGCACCAGCTGCTCGAGTGTCACGTCCTTTCGGAGGTATCCTCGAGCCCCTCGCCGAACGCACTGGGCCAGCTCCCAGGTCTGATCAAACGTTGTCAGAATCAGCGTGGGAGGCAAACTCCCACGCTGTCCCAGCTCTTCCAAGACCTGCAGGCCGGAAACTTCGGGCATCCGAAGATCCAGGACGAGCACGTCAACCCGCGCCGCCGGGACCTGGTCGATGGCCGCCCTGCCGTCCGCCGCTTCGCCGACGACGGAGATCTCCGCCTCGAGCGCGAGCAGGGCCCGCAATCCTTCGCGGACCAGGTGCTCGTTCTCGACGAGGAAGACGCGGATCATCCGGGCTGATTCGGCAGCGAGGCGAGAATTTCCAGACCGCCCTGCGGGGCAGGCTCATAGCGAAGCGTTCCGCCCAACCCCTCGAAGCGCCCCTGCATTCCGCGAAGGCCCGCTCCCGCGCGAAGCCCGCCCGCCACCGTCCCATCGTCTCGAGCGCGAAGATGCAGCGCGGTATCACCCTGGGTGATTTCCAGCCAGAGGTTTTGCGCCCCGGAATGCCGCGCGCTGTTGGTCAGGATCTCCTGGCTGCATCGCAGCAACACGTGCGCGCGCTCTGCGTCCAGGACGCGAAGGCGCTCTGGCAGTGAGAGGTGAACGAGCGGCCGAGGGAAGTTGCGCGCCAGCTCGCGCAGGGCGGCAGCGAGTCCCTCGCTGTCGGTGAGATCCGTGGCTTCGACGATTCGGTGCATGTCGTCGATCAGCTCTCGCACCACCCGTTGAGCGATTTCGATCCGCGCGCGGACGGTGCCCTCGGCCGCGTGCAAGGCCACCTCGAGCTGCAGCGCCAGCGCAGTCAGCCGATGCCCGGTGGCATCGTGGAGCTCGCGCGACAGCCGCACCCGTTCGGCGTTCCGGCTACCCTCCTCAAGGACTGGGCCAAGTGCTTGCAACTCTTGGTGCGCGCTCGCCAACTCGGTGCGAAGGGCTTTCTCCCGTTCGAATGCGATGCTCGCCGCGAGCACCAGCACCTGGATCGCGGCATAGGGAAGCGCCAGCATCCAGGCGGACCAAGCGTTCATGTGAAAACCCACGCCTGCCGCAAACAGCACTGTGATCGCCAGCGCCCCGAGGGCAGCGGCAAACGGACGAAGCCGAAACCTCAGCTCGAGCGCGATCGGAACGAGGAGCAGCCCTTCGAACCCGTTGCCCAGGAGCGCGGTCATCGCGCCGACCATCGCGCCCTGGACACCGATCGCTGGCAGAGCCCAAGCACGACCGACGCGCGTCAGCGAGGTGGCGAGGCAAGCAACGAAGCCAATGCTCCAGTAAGCCGCCCAGTACGGAAATCGAGGGGAACCCGATCTCCCCACCACCACGGTTGCCGCGACGACGAGCCAGAGAACGATGGCCGTGGGCCGGGTAAGTCGTTCCAGTCGGTTACCGTCCACGCGTCCTCCACTGACCAGCTTACTGAAACGGCGGAGGGCGACCAAATGGGCCAAAAGCTTAGAAACGAGTCCGAACGCTCGTTCAGCCGGAATTAAGATTTGAGGAAGAAGCTTGCGTGGTTGTTGCTGGTCGAAAACGACGAAGGTTAGTGTGTCGAAGTTTACGGCACAGAGGATCCCACCGGCGGTGAATGCATTTCGCGTTAGTGACGCTTGGACCGCGCGAGCGCACGCGCTGCTGCTGTGCGTCTTGGGTTGTTCCGTCGCCTGGGGCCAGCCTTCAGCTCAACCCGACACGTGGACCTTGGATCAGATACTCGAGCTAGCGCGGGCCGCCAACGCGCGCCTTCCGGTCTCCGCGTTCGACGTCGGAATCGGCTCCGAAAGAGTCAATGAAGCGGTCGGAGCACGAGGGCCGACGTTTGCAATCATCGGAGATCTTCGGCACGCGCCGAACCATTTCGCGTACTCGGACCCCAGCAACAGCATCGACGAGGAACGGCTCTTGCTGACCGCGAGGCAGCCGCTGTACCAGGGGGGCGGTATCCAATCGAGGATCGACAGCGCTCGAGCGCGCCTCCAGTCGGCCCGCGCACGTTACCGCGTTGCCGAGAAGGACCTGGAGCTGGAGGTTCGCACCCGTTACAGCGAAATCCTGCAGATCCAGGTCGAGGTGAAATATCGCAGAGACGGCGTTGACCGGCTGCGGACCTACCTGACCGGAATCGTCCAGCGCAAGGCTGCGGGCCTGGGGGTGGACCAGGATCTGGTCAAAACCCGAGTGCGTTTGTCCAACGAAGAGGCCAACGTGACCGATGCCGAGCGGCGCCTGGCGGATTCGCGGTTGCAGCTCAACGAGGTGATGGGTCGCGAGCCCGAGGCACCACTTGAAATTGCGGCGGTTCCGCCTCCCTCTCCGAGGCCCCGCCGTTTGGAGTCAACCGCGTGGCTTGCCGCCCCCGATCTCTTGATGGCCCAAGCGGATCAGCGGGCGGCGGAAGCCGACATCCGCACCGTCCGCAGCCTTCGCATTCCCCATTTCGAGGTGAACGCCGATACCGGTCTGTTTGGACCGGGCTTCGGCCCGTCGACGTCCCCAAATTTCGTGAAGCGGCTTCGCGATGATCTGGGCGCATCGATCACCCTCAATCTGACCTGGTTGCTGTGGGACTTCGGCGTCACCTCCGCGCAGCTCGAGCAAGCACGGTTGATCGCAAAACAAACCCAGGCGTTCATCACCGTGACCCGGCGTCAGGCCCAGCTTCAGTGGGATCGCGCCGAGACGGCGTTGGATCGGCTCTACCGCGAGATCGAAACGCGTAAACGCACGGTTCCCCTCGCGCACGATTCGTACGTTCAAATGGAGAGCCTGTATTACGGAGGGACCGCTACCGCCCTCGAAGTGCTGGACGCGTACACGTCGATGATCGATGCGGAGGTCTCTTATTCCCAGGCGCTCGATCGCTACCGAGTGGCTGAGGCGCAATCGCTAAGATGGGGGACCCCGTGAGACTAAGAGCAGCATGGTTGGCGCTTGCAACCGCTTGCAGCAGCAACTCCGGCGCGCGCTCGGTGGCCGAGCAAAACACCGAAACTGCGGATGGCGGCGAATCGTCGGAGCAGGCCGGCGTGCCGGTTCAGGTGAGCCTGGTGACTCGAAGCGATCTGTCCGTCACCGCGGCTGGCCCCGGGCAGACCAACGCGCTCGAGCAGCAGAAGGTGCGGGCGCCGTTTCGCGGCACTTTGACGGACCTGTTGGTACAGGACGGAGACAGGGTCCGCGACCGGCAGGTACTCGGCCACGTTCTGGCGATCGAGACCGAAGCGGCCGTGAACGGAGCCCAAATGATGCTCAGGGCGGCCCATACGCCCCAGGAGCGGGAGGATGCGGAGCGTGCCTTGCAAATCGCGCGGCGAAGTATGGTGAAGACGGCGCTGCGAGCGCCGGAAGCCGGGGTGGTGGTCGCCCACGGGGCGGACGAAGGCGCGCTGGTGACCGCGGATCAGGACATCATCAGCCTAGCCGCCGCCGATTCGATCGTCTTCATCGCCAATATCGCGCAGAGCGACCTGGCGCGCGTTCGCCCTACCCAGCCAGTCACTGTCGACGTTCCGGCTCTCAACCGAAAACTCAATGGACGCGTGCATTTCATCCTGCCTGCGGGGTCCGCCAAGGATTCCAGCGCGCCGGTACGGATTGACTTCGACAAAAGCGAAAACCCGCTGGCGGTGGGGCTGGTGGGGACCGCGGAGATCACCGTCGAGGTTCACCGCCAGGCCACGGCGGTGCCTTCGGCCGCCGTGTTGCGTGACGACATCAACGGCGTCACTCGGGTTGCCACCGTCGATTCGAGTAGAAAAGCACATTGGATCCAGGTGAAGACCGGGATTGCCGACCACGGACTGGTGGAGATTCTGTCCCCGACACTGGAACCGGGTACGCGAGTGATCAGCTCAGGTCAGGTGGGCCTTCCTGACGGCTCGCAGGTTCGGGTCGAGCAATGACCTTGCTGCAGTCTGCGAAGCGGCGCTCGGTGGCGATCTACCTCCTGATCGCGATCCTCGCCGCCGCCGGGCTCTACGAGGCCGCACAGTTGCCCTCGTCGATTTTTCCTTCAGTCACCTTCCCGGTGGTCAAAGTGATTGCCGAGGTCGGGGAGGAGCCCGCCGCGCGGATGATGCCCAGCGTGACTCGTCCGTTGGAGGAAGCGATGCTTCGCGTTCCAGGGATCAACCTGGTGCGGTCCACCACCGCGCGCGGCTCTTCCGAGCTGACGGGTCAGTTCACCTGGAGAACCGACATGCAGGTTGCCCTGCAGCGGGTGCAAGCCGAGACACAACGGGTGCTGCCCAACCTCCCCGCCGGCACGAAGCTGGATGTGGAGTGGATGAACCCGGCGGTGTTTCCGATTCAGGGGTACGCGCTGATCTCCGAGACCCAGACTCCGGCCCAGCTGCGGGAATTGGCGGAATTTACCCTCAAGCCTGCTCTGATCCGGATCCCGGGCGTCTCGCAAGTTGAAGTCCAGGGAGGCTTACGCCGTGAATTTCGCGTGGAGCTGAATCGCGCTGCGCTCGAAGCTCGGCAACTTGCTGCCTCCGACGTGATCACCGCGATTCGAAAGAGCAATCAAATCCTTTCCGCGGGATTGGTGGAGCAGAACCATGAGCTCTACTTGGCATTGGTCAATGGGAGGGTTGGGGATGTCGAGTCGTTATCGCGGATCACGGTCCCGATCCCCGACGGCCTCCCCGCGCGCTTGTCCGATTTGGGAACGGTGCGCGTGGCGGACGAGATTTCGTACATTCGCACCACCGCCAATGGACACCCGGCGGTGCTGATCAACATCATCCGACAACCCTCCGCGAACACCGTGGCGATCGCGCAAGGCATCCAAGAACTGCTTCAGAAGCAGACCGATTTGATTCCCAAGGATGTGCAGTGGCTGACCTTCTATGATCAAGCCCGCTTCGTCTCCGACTCGCTGCGCGGAACTCGCGATGCGATCCTGATCGGAATTGCGCTTGCCGCGGTGGTGGTGCTCGTCTTTCTTCGCAGCTGGAGCCAGATGCTGATTGCGGTTGCCAACATTCCTGTGGCGGTCGCGATCGTCGCCCTCGCTTTGGCCGTGTCCGGTGAGACCATCAATCTGATGACCCTGGCCGGGATCGCTGCCGCCCTCGGACTGATCGCGGACGATGCGATTGTGGTGATTGAGAACATCCATCGACATCGCGAGCTGGGAACGGAGAATCCAGCGCAAAGCGGTGTGCGAGAGATTCTTCCCGCTCTGATCGGATCCAGCCTGTCGACCACCGTGATTTTGCTGCCCTTTGCAGTGCTGACCGGAATCGCGGGTGCGTTCTTCAAGCCGCTGGCGGTGACGATGGCGCTCTCCCTTGTCGTCTCGTTCGTCCTCGCCTTGATCTCCGTACCGGTCGCAGTGGAGCTCTTCTCCGGGAAATCGCATCCACATCCGAGGCCCGCATGGCAGGAGCGTCCCGGGCTGGGATGGTTGCGCCATTTTTCCAATGGGTACCGAGGGGTGACCCGATTTTTCGTCCAGCACTCGACCCCGCCACTGTTGCTCCTGGTCGCAATGATCGGGGCCGCCTTTATTCTGTACCAGCGGATCGCTACCGACTTTTTGCCCTCGATGGACGAGGGCTCGATCGTTCTCGACTACTGGACTCCGCCCGGCACTTCCCTCACCGACACCCACCAGATGCTCAATCAGGCGGAGAAGGTGATCATGGCCATCCCGGACGTGGAGAACTACTCGCGTCGCACGGGAACCCAGCTTGGGTTTTTTATCACCGAGCCGAATCGTGGCGACTACGTGATCAAACTGAAGCCGCGAAAGCAACGAAGGCCAATTGACGAGGTGATCGACGATTTGCGAAAACGAATCGCCGCCGTCGAGCCCGCGATCCGCACCGACTTTGGCCAACTCCTGGAAGATGAGATCGGAGACCTCACCGGAGGGGCGCCTCAGCCGATCGATGTCAAAGTCTTCGGACCCGACTCCGCCACGGTCGAGGCCACCGCCAAGAGAGTGGCGAGCGTACTTTCGAGCGTGCCCGGCGTCGAGGACGTGTTCAATGGCATCGTGATTGCCGGCCCCGCCTTGGATCTGCGCGTCGATCCGGTGATGGCCGCTCGCTACCAGATGACCGCCGAGGACATCCATACCGAGGTGGAGCCGGCGATCCTCGGTACCGTCGTCGACCAGCTGCGGGTGGGGGAGCGACTGTACGATCTGCGCGTGTTTGCCAAGAGCACTCGGCCGCTGGAGGAAGTTCGCCTTCGTACCCCTTCCGGTGCACTGCTGCCGCTGCGGGACGTCGCTTCGATCATCACCGGTAAGCCGGAGACGGAGATTCATCGCGAAAATCTCAAGACGTTTGTCGGCGCGACCGCCCGCTTGAACGGGCGCAGTCTG
>Ga0209701_10002999_pt1 | contig 11015 bp, 9 predicted proteins | sample CZO8metaG_4_FD_188356 | JGI IMG/M metagenome (GOLD analysis project Ga0209701, IMG submission 188356) | Vadose zone soil microbial communities from the Eel River Critical Zone Observatory, Northern California, USA - CZOApr15con2H3.8 metaG... | ecosystem: Environmental > Terrestrial > Soil >...
TGAAACGAGGAGAAAGAAATGGCAACCAGCACGATCCACGGAAAACTTGAAACCTATCTCGGCGCAAAGGCGGAATCCCTGCTGGGATTCAAATCGCCGAAAATCGCCAAGGAGCGCCTGCATCTTCCCGGCCCGGACTTTGTCGACCGCATCTATGCAGCGACAGACCGCAACCTCCGCGTGCTGGCAAATCTGCAGCGTATGTTCGGACACGGCCGCCTCAGCGGCACGGGTTATCTCTCCATCCTGCCCGTCGATCAGGGCATCGAGCACTCTGGCGGCGCGAGCTTCGCCAAGAATCCCGATTACTTTGATGGGGGAAACATCGTCAAGCTTGCCATCGAGGGTGGCTGCAACGCCGTGGCTTCCACTTTCGGCGTGCTCGGCTCCGTCGCGCGCAAGTACGCCCACAAAATCCCGTTTATCGTGAAGATCAATCACAATGAGCTGCTGACTTTCCCGAATAAGGCCGATCAAATTCTCTTCGGCACCGTGCAGCAGGCCTACGACATGGGCGCATCCGCCGTCGGCGCCACGATTTATTTCGGCTCCGACCAGAGCGGCCGCCAGATCGTGGAAATCAGCCAGGCCTTCGCCAAGGCCCACGAACTCGGCATGGCCACCGTCCTGTGGTGCTATCTCCGCAACAACGCTTTCAAGAAGGACAAGGACTATCACGTCTCCGCCGACCTCACCGGCCAGGCCAACCATCTCGGCGTGACCATCGAAGCCGACATCATCAAGCAGAAGCTCCCGGAAAATAACGGCGGCTATGCCGCGCTGAACATGGGCGATTCCAGCTACGGCAAGTTCGACAAACGCATCTACACCGACCTCTGCAGCGATCATCCCATCGACTTGACCCGCTATCAGGTCGCCAACTGCTATATGGGCCGCGCCGGCTTGATCAACAGCGGCGGCGCTTCCGGCGCAAACGACTTCGAAGAAGCCGTAGCCACCGCCGTCATCAATAAGCGCGCCGGCGGCACCGGTCTCATCTCCGGCCGCAAAGCCTTCCAGCGCCCCATGAAGGAAGGCGTCCAACTTCTCAATGCCATCCAGGACGTCTACCTGAGCCCCGAAGTCACCATCGCCTAGTGCACCGGGGTAAGACGTATCTCCGGTATCGCGGGCGGGCCAGCAGTTAGACCATCGCTTAATTGCTGGCCCCATGGCGGATAAAATCGTTCACTTACCTACGGGGTTTGAGGAGGTGAAAGTACTCGAGAGATAAGAAGATCCTTGGCGTCGGAGAGGCTGAGATCGCTGGCGACTGCGCGGAAATCAGATCGCCGTTCATAGTGCTCTTTGTTGATTGTCTTGAAGATCGCCATTCGGCCTGAGAAGTGAATATTGATGAAAGCGGTCTTCCACTGTTGAGGGCCGACCTCCACTCGCCCGAGCTCCACTGTGCCGCTGTCGATTCGCCCCAGCAGCCCGTAACCGAAGTCGACCCGATTGATAAGATAGCCCTCGACTTTTGCCAAGCGCTTCTCCTCCGGATCGATGAGAATGGTTCCGGCAAGGCTATGTATTACCCGGGCTTCGTAAGTTGGCGGACGGTAGTCAGGATTGGGGTGAAATTTGACCCGGAGCAGATTTTCTTCAACTCCATCAAAGTCATAAACGAAAGCTTCCGGCATCAGGCTCATGAGCTTCTCGAGCTTGAGTTCATCTTCGTCCTGCGCTTGCTTTAGCTGCAGCAACGTCCTTGGATCTTTCATAAGCCGGCCAATGCGCGCGTCGTCCTGCTGCCGCTGGTCGCGGTTAAGAGCCGCGCCGTCGATCGCAAGCACGCGGTAAAGCGGGCCCTCCTCGGTCTCTATTTGCACTTCGGTGAGGGTTTGCTTCCCCGCCCGTTTCTCGACCATACAGATCCACTTCCGCTGCTTCTCACGGTCCGTCAGCTCATTTGCGACGACCGCACCCACGAGTTCGCCCGCAGTCGCCGAGTAACTTCGGCCTCGATCGCGATTGGCAACCGAAGCTGTTCGTGCAGCACCGGCGAGAAGTTCTGTGACAGGGGATGCGCCCCGATGTGCCTCGTGGAACCCGCTTTGTCCGTCGGATTCCTCTGCGGCATTTCCGGAAAGCGCGGGGCTCGCCTTCCCCAACAGGAGGCTGCCGGCGGCAAACACGGAAAAGAAAAAGAGCTTGTTGGTTTTCTCCATGACAACAGAAACCAATTTTACCGTGTGGCTACTCTTCATGGTCCACTGCCTTGCCGTCCGCCGGTCCCGTGCTTTGAGCGAAAAGTGATCCTGAAACCGACGACATGACTAGGAACTGTTCGCTCCGGCAATTTAGCCGGGGTTTCCGTTCCTGACCCAATCGCACCGGAACCGGGAAACCTTGGCGAGTCAATATTCTCAAGCAGATTAACGCGTCGAGAGTGGGGCATCTGTGCAAAAAGGGACAGATTTGGTCTTGTGCTTATCGGTACAGACAGCCGATTCCCGGCCTGGTACACTTTTTTTGCTAGCGGGCCCATTTGGAAGGAATGACGGGTGTGGATATGTGGCAAAAAAAATGTCCAGTTTGTCGGCAGCCGATGGAAAAGAAACTTCCCACTGAGACCGTCTCCTGCACCTGCGGTAAATACGTCTGGAAGGGCTAACGTTTTTCCTGCTGTGATTCCGCCCTTTGCGCGTCACCCCAAATGGTTGCATGTTGAAGGACACTATGGCCATCCGCCCCAGAATCGGTCTGACCGCGACTGGAATCGCCGCGATACTCTTACTCGCGCTTATTTTCGTTGCACCCGCTCTCGTTAAAGTCGATCGCTACCGGCCCAAAGTGATCTCCTATCTCCAGCAGAAAACGGGCAAGCGGATCGAAATCGGCCGGATGGGACTTACGTTTTTCCCGCTATCGATTCACATTGACGATTTCGGCGTGAAGAATCCCCCGCTATTTCCGCCCGGATATGTCGTCAAGGTGAGACGCATCGATGCGGAACTTAGCCTGGGAGCGCTGCTGCGTCGGCAGGTCGTCGTCAAGCAACTCGTCCTGGAAGACCCGGTCCTGAATCTGACTTCGGACCCCGACGGCCCGTGGAACTTCGAGAATCCTCAAGCGAAACTTTCGGAGAACACCTTGCCTCTCGGAGTGTTTTCGAGAGTGCAAATTAAGCGGGGGCAGCTGATCGCGTCGAATCTTCTGCCATCCGACGCCGCGGGTCCTATCTTCTTCGAGGCCTACGACATTTCCGGTGAACTGGAGCAGGTGAACCTGGACGGAATTATCAATCCTTCTTCTTCCTCGGAGGACGGCCAGGGCAGCCTGAAGGCGGGCGTTCTGCGCTTCGGCTCGATGGAGGTAAAAAATCTGGAATCCAAATTGAGGTTAGAAGCGAGGCACGCTTTTTTCACGGATGTCAAAGCCGAAGTCTACGGCGGGAGCGCTGCGGGTGATCTCTCCTTTGATTTGTCTGGGAAGAACGCAAGCTTTAAGACCAATGTGCGATTGAGCGGAATTAATGTGGCCCATCTTCTGGCGGCCTATCCCAACGGCGGCGGAAAGATGACCGGAAAGATGGAAGGTGACGTAAAGTTGGCGGGAGAAATCGCGCACACCCTCCGCCCGCTTGCGGGAATCCACGGCGCCGGACACGTGACGGTGCGCAACGGCAAGGTGCCAAGCCTCAAGCTCAACGCGAACTTGATGAAGCTGGCGCACTTCAACGATCTTGGCCCGGCCAAAAATGATCCTTCCTCATTTAACCTGATCACCACCGATCTGGAGCTGGCCAATCAGCGGATTTCCAGCCGCGTGATCGACATTGACGGCTACGGAGTCGATGTGGATGGCTCGGGCAGTGTCAGCGTGTCAGGCTCCGACGAGCTGAACTATCGCGGGCTGGCGGAGATTACCACCAAGGAAGGTTTCTTCACCAACGCCATCGCCCGCCTCTCCGGAGCCTCATTGAAAGACGGTAAGCTGCAGTTTCCCTTCCGGATCGGCGGAACGATCAATAGCCCGATATTTTCCAAAGGCAAGGGCGATAAAGACGTGGACGCCGTACATAAACCTCGGTGAGGAAACGCGGAAGAGTTTCAATCAGGCGCGCGTAAGTGTTGCGGAGCGCGCCGCTTCCAGAAGTTTTCTCGCATTTTCGCGAATGTCGCCTTTGCTGAAGACGGCGTTGCCGGCCACAAGCAACTCGGCGCCCGCGCGCACAATATCTCCTACCGTATCGAGCGCGACGCCGCCATCCACTTCGATGCGGAACGACAAGCCCAGCGATTCGCGGACTTCGACGAGAGTCTTGATCTTCTGGAGAGCGCCGCGAATGAATTTTTGCGCGCCAAATCCCGGATTCACGGACATGATCAAAACGTGATGAACCATATCCAGGACTTCATCCACCGTGTGCACCGGAGTGGCGGGATTCAGGACCACACCCGGCTTGCACTCGTTTGATTCAATCAACTGCAGCGTGCGATGAAGATGCACGCACGCTTCCTGGTGCACTGAAATCCAGCTCGCGCCGGCTTCCGCAAAGGCAGGAATGAACTCGTCGGGGTTTTCAATCATCAGGTGGCAATCGAGGATAGCGTCGGGAAGGGCTTTCCGCAGCGATGCCACGACCAACGGTCCAATCGTGATATTCGGCACAAAGTGACCGTCCATCACGTCGACGTGGAGCACGGTGCCGCCGCCGTCCAGCGCCGCTTTCGCTTCTTCGCCCAGGCGCGCGAAGTTTGCGGAAAGAATCGAGGGTGCCAGTTCGATGGTCATGGGCAGCGGGCCGCTCCTTCCCTTCTCCAGAGAAAACAGATTATACGCGGAAGTTCTTCGAAGCTCGCTGAAAAGTGTGATTCGAACAAGAATCCGCGCGTCACCACGGAATCGTACGGCGTTTCTGGCTGCTCTCGCGCGCGAGTTCGAGCATGCGCATGACGTCCAACGCGTATTCGGGAGTCACGGCCAGCGCCGCGCCTCCGAGGATGGCGTCGCGCACATTCGAATAGTAGTCGCGGTAATCGCAGGCAGCCGATGGAACGCGCCGCTGTTCGAACGAATCTCCCGAGGAGACGGTGAGGACGCCCCAATTCTCTTCCGGCTCGGCGCCCCATGCGGTGTCCGCCGGGATATAGCCACGCCGGAGATTCGCCTCCTGGGGATCGAATGCTTGTTTCACGAAACTGGCTTGCCTGCCGAAAAGAACGAAGCGGGGACGCGGTGCGGCGGCGAGGATGCTGGATCGAAGAACCGCGCGCATGCCATTCGAATAGTGCAAAGTAATATCAAAGGCATCGTCGGCGGCGGCGTTTTCACGCTCCATTCGAACGTCGGCGGTTACGGCTTCCGGCAGACCGAAGAGGAGCAAGGCGTGATCGATCAGGTGCGGCGCAATGTCGAATAGGATTCCGCTGCCGGGGCGTGAGGCCTCACGCCAGGCGCCCTTCTTGAGTTGTGGGCGGAATCGATCGTAGCTTGTTTCGAATCGAACGATGCGGCCGAGCGTGCCGTTTGCGACAAGCCTTCGAATAGCCTGAAAATCGCCGTCGTAGCGGCGGTTCTGATAGACGGTGAGCAAGCGATTCGCATCCTTCGCAAACTGCACGAGCGAAACAGCCTCTTTAAGAGTTGTTGTAAACGGTTTGTCGACGACCACGTCGCGGCCTGCCGCAAGGCACTGCCGCGCGATCGCAAAGTGCGTGTCGTTCGGCGTGGCGATGACCACAAGGCGAATCTCCGCAATCGAGAGCAATTCGTCCAGGTCCCGGACGATTCGAACGTCAGGATATTTCTCCGCCGCCTCTGTGCCGCTACGCTGCACGATGGCGGCGAGATGCAAACCAGGCACAGCGCGAATCACCGGCGCGTGGAACGCACGGCCGGCGAGACCGAAACCTACGAGGCCGACTTCAATCATTGAGAACCATCTTTCCCGAGATTTGAATGTTAGAGAGTATCGAACTTTCGAATTCCAAGCAGAGGGATTTTCCCAGAAACGTAAAGTTGCTTGAAAGGTCGGCCTCCTTCAGAATGACGGATCACCCATGAGCGAACAAAATTCGGCGATCACAGAATCGGAAGGGCACCGCAATCTGCTCGTCCTGCTCTTCGCAGGCTTCGTGCTGAGCGGAATAGCAACCACGATCATAGGTCCGATGTTGCCCATTTTCATCCGCAGATGGTCTCTCGATGACGGGCAGGCTGGTCTGTTCTCCACGATTCAATTCCTGGCGGCATTGGGAGGCACTCTGGCATCCAGCGCGATTGCCACCTGGTGGGGATACCGCCCGGCATTGGTATTGGGTTATGCGCTCATGGGAGGCGGCCTTGCGTCCCTTGATGCCAATACACACGACGTAGCCCTAGCGGCCACCGCAGCTTTCGGCTTGGGCTATGGCTTAATCACTCCCGGAACCAATTTGTTTGTTGCGGAATTGGGAGGGGCAAAGAGCGCGTCTCTTTTGAACCAGCTCAATTTTGCGTGGGGAGCGGGAGCGATGGCCTGTTCCCCATTGATCGCCCTGGCGCTGAAACGCAACGGGCTAGCCGTGCTGCTGGCGGGCACCGCAGTGTTCGGTGCAATTCTCGTTGTAGGCCTGTTGTTCGTCTCTTTTGGCGTGCAGCAGCACAAAAGGGATCCGAGTGTGGCTGGGACGGCGTCCCCCGTTATTGGATTGGGAGTCACGATTGCGCTGGCGGCCATGTTTTTCATTTATGTAGCGATGGAAAACGGCGTTGGCATCTGGTCGGCGGAATATGCCAGGCGGATTGCCAATGGCATTACTAGCATGACCACGCTGGCGCCGATGTTTTTTTATGCCGGCCTCGCCTCCGGCCGCGGCGCGGCCCCGCAAATTCTACGGTTCATGCACGAGAGAAAAATAGTGCTGGGTGCTCTGAGCCTTACGGCAGCGGCGACGACGTTACTGATCGCATCCCGATCGCTACCCATTGCTACCGTGGCTGTCTTTCTGGCCGGCCTAGGTTGCGCGAGTGTCTACCCCATTTACATTGCCTGGCTCTCGCGATGGTATGGAGCGCGCGCGAAAACAATTGGGGGCGTCCTCTTCGCGCTCGCTTCTCTTGGAGGTTCTGCAGGCCCTGGGTTGATCGGAGTGGTCTCCAAATTCTCCGGCAGCTTGCGCGTAGGATTGCTCGTGCCGCTGGCCTGCGCCGCGATTCTCATTTTCCTAGTGCTGTCCCTGCGGCGGCAGACCACGGCGTGAGGTATTCTTAGCCCGTGCAGAATGCCGCATCCTCGCAACGCTCACCCACGAACGGATTGTTGCTGGGGCTGGTGATCACGCTGGCCGCTGTGCTGGCATACGCTTCCTACATCACCGTTCAGCTCACCGGTCTGCGAAAACTCCAGAGCGAGATGGTGGATCGAAACCGCAAAGACTCGCTGCAACTGTTGCGCGTCCAGAACGATCTCAATTCCATCGCGCTGGCCATGCGAGACATGTTGGACATCACGGAACCTTATCCGCTGACGGCATGGACGGCACAGTTCGAACGCATCCACCAGGACCTGGACACCGGCTTGAAACTGGAAGAGAGCCTGGCCGGAGGAAACCGCACTCCGGAGCAGCGGCTGTATCTTTCGCAATCGGTGGCGCAATTTTGGGGCGCCGTTAACCGGATGTTCGGACTCGCGCAGAACGGCAAGGATGCGGAGGCGCGAGAACAGATTCGCTTGTCGCTTCAGGCGCGGCAGCAGGCCCTCAGCACCGCCGTTTCGCGGCTGCTGGTGGAAAACAACGAAGGTGAGGAGCAAGCCGCCGCGCGCATCGCTCAGATTTACGATGGTGTGCAGCGGCAGCTCTATATTTTCCTCGCCGCAACGCTCATCGCCATTGTGCTGACGAGCTTGTACCTGATTCGCAGTAACCGCCAGATTTTTGCGCGCCTGGCAGAGCTTTCCGGGCAGCGCAGCGATTTGGCGCAGAAACTGATCTCCACACAGGAATCGACACTGCGGCACATTTCACGCGAACTTCACGATGAATTCGGGCAAGTGTTGACAGCGATCGGATCGATGCTGGGCCGCGCGGGCAAGCACGCCCCGGAAGGTTCGCCCCTGCGCGACGATCTGAAGGACGTACAGGAAATCGCGCAATCGACACTAAACAATATCAGGACGCTCTCCCAGGCCCTTCATCCGGTGCTGCTCGATGAGGCCGGGTTAGAAAGCACTCTTGACTGGTATATTCCCACGGTGGGACGCCAAACAGGCCTGGCTCTTCATTACGAGAAGACGGGACAGCCCTTCCCGGTAGAGACGAGCGCCGGCGTGCATATCTATCGTGTGCTGCAGGAAGCGTTGAATAACGTGAGCCGGCATTCCGGTGCCAGCGACGCCTGGATCTGGCTGAGGTTCTCGCCGGATTCGCTGGAACTCGAAGTGGAAGATCACGGCAAGGGTTTCGTGCCAGAAAAGATGCAACGTGGGATCGGATTGGTGGCCATGCGCGAACGCGCCGAATTGATTGGCGGAACGCTGGCGATCTCTCCGAGGCCGCAAGGCGGTACCAAGGTCCGTCTGCAGATTCCCCGCGTAAAAGTGGATGCCAATGGCGCATAAGATTACGGTTCTGCTGGCCGACGATCACGCGCTGGTCCGCCGCGGATTTCGCCGCATGTTGGAAGATGACCCGGAAATCTCCGTCGTTGGAGAAGCCAGCGACGGTAAAGAAGCCGTCCGCCTGGCCTGCGAGCTGCGGCCCAGGGTTACCGTGATGGACTGCGCGATGCCGGAACTGAGTGGCATCGAAGCGACGCGAAAAATTCTGCAAAAATTCCCGGAAGCAGGAATCCTGATGTTGAGCATGCATTCCGAGGAAACGCTGGTGAGCCAGGCGCTCCAAGCGGGCGCTCGTGGCTACGTGCTGAAAAACGCCATGGACCTCGACCTCGTCAGCGCCGTAAAGAGCATCGCTGCGGGCATGACCGTGCTCGACCCGCAAGTGTCCCGCCCGGACACCTTCAAAGGGGAGCGCGGCGGGGGATTGACGCCGCGCGAGTTGGAAATCCTGAAACACATCGTGGCCGGCAAGTCGAACAAGGAAATCGCGGCGGACTTGAATCTCAGTGTGAACACCGTCGCCGTGCACCGCGCCAATATCATGGACACGCTGGGGATTCACAAAACGGCAGAGCTGGTGGTCTACGCGATTCGAAATGGTCTGGTGAATCTGCCGTGAACCGGCGAGACTTCCTTTTCAAAACAATCGGCGCAGGGCTAACCACGGCGGCACCACCTTGGGCATTCGCGAATCCCGCCTCTTCTCTGGGATTTCGCCTGACCGATGTTACGAGCGCGGCTGGCATCCAGTTCCGGCACAACAGCGGCGCTTATGGCGGCAAATTGCTCCCAGAAACGCTGGGCGCGGGCTGCGCGTTCCTCGATTACGACAGCGATGGCTGGCAAGACATCCTGCTTGTGAACGGCATGGACTGGCCCGGACACAAGCGCCAGAGGTCCACGCTGCGCCTTTACCGCAACAACCGCAACGGCACCTTTACAGACGTGACGCGAAGCGCTGGCCTCGACGTCGAGATGTACGGAATGGGAGTGGCCGTCGGCGATTACAACAACGATGGCTTCCCTGACATTTTCATCACTTGCGTCGGTCAGAGCCGGCTTTTTCGCAACACCGGCAAAGGAACCTTCGTTGACGCAACACGTGCGAGCGGCCTCTTCGGCCGCCAGGGCTTCAGCACTTCCGCGCTGTGGTTTGATTATGACCGTGACGGCTTGCTGGATCTTTTGGTGTGTAATTATGTGCGCTGGTCTCCCGAACACGATGTCTTCTGCAGCCTCGATGGTTCGCACAAATCGTATTGCACGCCCGAAGCGTATCGCGGCGATACCTGCTGGCTCTTTCACAACCGCGGCAACGGAACATTCGAAGACGTAACTGCCAGCAGCGGCATTTTTGACAGCAGCTCAAAATCCCTCGGCGTAGCGATGTTCGACTACGACCAGGACGGCTGGCCGGACCTGCTGGTAGCCAACGACACGCAACCCAATAAGCTGTACCGCAATTTGAGGAACGGCAAATTCAAGGATGTCGCGGTGGAGGCCGGCCTGGCGTTCAGCACGGAAGGAAAAGCGCGCGCCGGCATGGGCGTCGACACCGGAGATTTCGATGGTTCCGGCAAACCCGGCGTGGCCATTACCAACTTCGACAACGAAATGATCGGCCTCTATCGCGCCACGGCTCCGGGAGTTTTCGATGACGTGTCCATTGCATCCGGTGTCGGAGCGGCCTCCAGGAATACCCTCGGCTTTGGCTGCATGTTCCTCGATGTAAATCTTGACGGCGCTCTGGACCTGGCGGTCGCCAATGGCCACATCGACGAAACTGTTCGCAATATCCGCGGCAACACCGGATACGCCCAACCACCGCAACTCTTCCTGAACCGGGGCGGCGGAAAGTTTTATGATGTGGCGGATCGGACCGGAGGAGGCTTTGAGACTCCGAAAGTTGGACGAGGACTAGCCTACGGAGATTTCGACCGCGACGGGGATCTCGACATCCTGATGACCACCAACAATGGGCCAGCGTACTTATACCGGAACGATCAAGAGAGTCATCCCCGAAGCATTCGATTTCACTTAAGGGGCACGAAGTCGAATCGCGATGCCATCGGCGCCTCGGTCCGCATTTTCCACGAGGGACAAACGCAATCGAGAATGGTCCGAGGCGGCTCCAGCTACCTTTCTCAATCGGAATTGCAGGTAACGTTCGGTCTCGGCTTGCGCGATAAAATCGATCGCGTGGTGATCGACTGGCCCAGCGGGCGCACGGAGGAATACAAAGACCTGCGTGCCGGAAAAACGTACAACTGCATGGAAACAAAGGGGATAGATGTCCAGCCTGGCTTCTAATACTTTTACACTATTGCCAGCCTCTTCGCTAATACATATAAATGTGCCCACTTGCAATATCGCCTCCGGCTCCGCCAGATCCTGGCTCGCTTCGGGGCACCCCAAACTGAATCGCGGCCGGATGTTATCCAAACATCCGGCCGCAGCTTTGATAACC
>Ga0209701_10003003_pt1 | contig 11003 bp, 12 predicted proteins | sample CZO8metaG_4_FD_188356 | JGI IMG/M metagenome (GOLD analysis project Ga0209701, IMG submission 188356) | Vadose zone soil microbial communities from the Eel River Critical Zone Observatory, Northern California, USA - CZOApr15con2H3.8 metaG... | ecosystem: Environmental > Terrestrial > Soil >...
CGGGTCCCATCCGGATACCCTGGTAGGTGCGATTCCTCTCCTGCATGCCAAATTTACGCGACGCGCCGGCACGGCTGATCGCTTTCGGCCCGTGGGCGAGTCCACGTAAGAAACTAAGAAATATAAATCCCCGTCCAACCCAGTAGCGCATGGAGAGCCGCTGGACGAGGCGATACAAAATCTCTTCATGCGTGGTCCCGAGAAACCCGGCAGAATCAGGCGCGACATTTTCGTGGCGGAAATCGTTCTTTAAGGTGTCACGATCACTTTCATCTGCATCTGATCGTGGCCGCGACCGCACATGACCGTGCACTTCACCTTATATTCCCCAGGGTCGGTGGGCGCCTTTAGGGTGAACTCTTGTGTCCCTTCTTTGAGCAGCAGGTCCCAGCCCTGGCCTTTCAAATCGACGATGGTGAAACTGTGCACCGTCCCATCTTTGTTCCATTCGCCTCCCTTTCGTGCCGTGATTCGGAGCCGGACAGTCTCGCCGGCTTTTAGCCTGATGACCGGCGTTTTCTGGCCGGGAACTTTGAACCGGTTATCGCCATCGGCGATCACCTCGATGGCTGGGCCCTCAGCCTGCGCCCGAGCCGGCGGTGTCCCCGCTACGGCTCCCAGCAGTAGGGCGATGAAAAGACCGCCTTGCTGGCATCTTTCCATGTGTCTATCTCCGCCTTTCCTCTCCACTTTAGTTTCTAGCTTATAGCTTCTACCTTGTGAGATAACGCAGAATGGCTTCCGCTTCCTCTGCGGTCAGGTTGGCGCGGACGCGCATGTGTCGCATGATCGTTGCCATCTCGCGGTCTGGAAGCCTGCGCGGCTTCGCATGGCAGCGACTGCAATTCGCCCGATAGGCCTGGTCGGGATCGATCTCTGGTTTTGGCTTCCCGCGTGCCAGCGACCCCGTTGTGCCGCCCTGCGGGGAGCGCCTGGGAGGGCGTCCCACACCCGGAGAAACCGCCGGTGTTTTCTGCCGGGACGCCACGGCCGGAAACTGGAAGCGGTACTCAATCCCAAGGCTCCAGACATTGCGGTCCCCCAGGGACCGGAATTCCCGCCCGTAGCTGAAACTGAATCTCAGGGCGTCATTCAGGTAGTAGTTCCAACCCCACGTCAGGCGTTGCGTCTTGACTCCAGGAAGAGTACCGCCGCCGATGGGGGCGGCCGGGGCACCTGGCCCTGGAGCGAAGAACTGCTCAATTCGGGCCACGGCTTGCGACTTGCGCGTCAGAGAAGGCCAGAGGTTAAGCTGGCTCAACCAGTAGGCGCCTTCGACCCAGTAACCGCTCCCTTGCTTGCTGCGCGCATATTCCCCGTGAAAATCGAGGGGCACGCGCTCGAGTTGCCAGGTGGTGTCGAATCCCCAGATGCTGAAACGCTGGCCCTGGAGGACGCGCTCGACGGAACCACCGAGTTCCAGTCGGCGTCGCGGAAGGAACAGCCCCACCCGGCCTCCGGCATTTCGTTTCGAACTGAAGCTCCCCGCTGTACTGAGCGCAGAAAAATATCCCGAGTAGTTCAGGCTCACCTTGCTCGTAACCCACGAAGCGCCGCGCAGCATGCCGCCGTTATTGCGAAGAGCGCTAAGCCGATAGATCAGCGGGTTGGGTTGGAGGTATTTAATCCATGGCGGGTGAAGTCGCTCGTTGAAGATACCGAAGGGAGTCAGATACCTGCCCACAACGACCGTCAGGTGACGATTGGCGATGAAGTCGAGCTGGATGTAATCGATTCGCGTATCGCGGCCGTTGTCCCAGGCGTTTTTTTGATGCAGGAAGTCCCCCTCAAATTCTCCCTCGGCTTCGAGCAGGAATCGGTCTCCGGCGGGCAGAAGCAGAATCGGATCGACGCCGGGGACCAGGAGTTGTTGTCCGGTCTGAAAGGTGGTTATGAAACTGCCGTTGCCCGCGACCACCGGGGCGGGCTTGATGACCGGCAGGTCCTGTGTCTCTCCAGGCGGGACAGTGCCCAGCAACAGAGCAGTCAAAACCGGCAATGCCGCGCGAGTCCTCACACCCCTCCTCCTCCCACGGAAAGAACTGGAGTTTTCGCCCGGCTTGCTCACGCTCAGGAGGTGGAAATCAGGGTAGCGGGCCGCGGCCAAAGATCTCCGCGCGGGGCCCGAGTGAGGGCCCGCCTCTCCACATCGCTTGAGCCGACCTGGCACCGGCCCCAAAACCAAACCACCCGAGTCAGTTAGTCCTCCGCCACCTTGATCTGCCCCCGAATCTCGCCGCCCGGATATCTCGACGTGTGAACATTCGCGTAAGTCTGGCCGCTACGAAGGGCGCGGACAGCCGCATCGAAATCCCCTGCCGCAATGCCCTGATCGGGCGTGGGCGAGAGAATGTTGGCGTCGGTGATAGTCCCGGTTACGGTGCCTCCTGCCGCTGGACAGTCTGCCTGACCACCCCCGCCGCACAAGAAGGCAAAGATTCCCCCATTCACCCCGCGTTGACCGAAATGAATGTGAGCGCCGAAAGCGCTGGTTGACAGGTCTGAAAAGGTCAACTCGTAAGAGATCGAGTTGCCGTTGATTGTGGCCCGGAATCTGCCAGTGCCATTGGTGACTTTCGGGGGGACCTCTTCAAACCCACTGAGGTTGGCCTGCAGCAGGACCCCGTCATCATCGCTGGCTCTGGTGGAGTAGCCGGCGAATGGGAGCACGATAGCTACTGCTAATCCCATACCGATCCATAGCTTTTTCATTTTCATCTCCTTTTGCTGAGCAAGGTCGAACCCACGACACGGTTGAATCCAGGTTTAAGTTAAGGCGTTAGCTTAAGTCTGCAAAGAGACACCATCTGTAACGAATTGGTAAAAGTTTTGTAATTTTGCTGTTACTTGAAAATGAGATTCAGCGGTGCTGCGCCACTACTGAAACTCATCAAAGATGGGTTTAACGTAGGAAGGCCGACGATTCGCCAAGGGCTTTGTCAGGGCTGTCTATAAACGGGCCGTTTTGAGACAAAACGCGCATTGAGGGGAGAGTTCTAGAATCAACCACTAACGGCCACCAGTCAGATTCTCGACCCGACGTCGGCGCCTCAACCTAAGGAAGCACGGGCTCCGGGAATTTCTCCTCACGGGGACACAACCCGATGCCCCCTTTCAAATAGGGCCTCAAGCAAGACAAAAGTTTCCAAGCTCACACAGGCTAAGGGCGTGCACGCAGCATACCGAAATGTTACACTGCGCACGTTTTATGCTGAAGTTCCTGTTGTAGTGAAATTTTCTTGAGGGGGGAGCGAGCGTGAATAGCAAAAGAATGATTACGCTGTTGGCGCTGATCGCGAGTTTCATTTTCACCGGTCACAGTGTGGGCCGCGCAGCGGAGCGTAATGCTACGATCAAAGGCTACTTGCTGGATTCCGCCTGCGCATTTACAAAGAACCTCAAGAAACCTGTCAGCCCCGAGTGCGCCCTCGCCTGCGCCAAGGCCGGTTCGCCTATGGTGCTTCTGGCAGACGACGGAAAGCTCTACTGGCCGATTTCCGATTCCATCCCCGCCACCGGCCAAAACGAAAAGCTGATGGATTACGCCGGGAAGAGAGTATCGGTGAGCGGGAAGGTTTACGAAAAGGGTGGGTCGCATGCCCTAGTGATTGCGAAAGTGGAAGCGGCACCGGAAGCGAAGTAGCGGCGAGCCCGGGGAACTTCAACGAACGGCGCGGGCACGGCGAGCAGACCGCACGTGGCCGCGCCTCGTGGCGCGCGGGAAGGGACGTTATGAACTTTGAGGGTCGCGTGGCGCTGGTGACGGGCGCTTCCCAGGGCATCGGGAAAGCCTGCGCATTGCTCCTGGCGGAGGCGGGAGTCTCTGTGGCGCTCGGCAGCCGCAACCTCGAGAAGCTTCAGGGCGTGGCCAAGGAAATCGAAGGCCACGGAGGAAAGGCGCTTGCGCTGGGGCTGGATGTCTCGAGCCCCGAGTCGGTGAAGGCGGCGGTGGCAAAAGTCCTCGAGACGTGGGGAAAGGTCGAAATCCTGGTGAACAACGCGGGGATTACCCGGGATAACCTGGTCCTGCGGATGAAGCTGGCGGACTGGGAAGCGGTGATGCGCACCAACCTGGACGGGGCCTACCACTGTATTCAGGCGGTGCTGGCCGGCATGGTGCGGCAGAGGTACGGGCGGATTATCAACATCACGTCCGTCGTGGCCCAGTCGGGGAACGCGGGCCAGGCGAACTACATCGCTTCCAAGGCCGGCCTGATCGGGTTGACCAAGGCGGTGGCGGCCGAAGTGGCCAGCCGGAACATCACGGTCAACGCGGTCGCGCCGGGGTTCATCTCGACGCCGATGACCGAAAAGCTTTCCGAAGAGGTGCAACGCAAAATCCTGAGCGTGGTCCCGCTGGGCCGGATGGGCACGGACCGCGAGGTGGCGCAGGGCGTCAGGTTCCTCGCCTCCGACGAGGCGGGCTACATCACCGGGCACGTGCTGAACATCAACGGCGGGATGTACATGTCTTGAGAGTAGTGCTAATCTCTCGAAGGCGGCCGGTGAGGGCCCGACGCATCGGCTTCGGTCACTCGTGATGCACGCGTTTCCCACGCGCTTGACGCGTGTGGGTGCCAAAGCTAGAATGCCGCCGCCACCCCGTGTAAGGAGGAGCAGAGAGATGGCTTCGCCCGAAGAAAAGGTCAAGCACATCATCGTTGAACAACTCGGCGTCGATGAGGCCGAAGTCACGCCCACGGCGCACTTCGTGGACGATCTCGGAGCTGACTCGCTCGACATCGTGGAGCTCGTGATGGCATTTGAGGAATCGTTCGAGATCGAAATCCCCGACGAAGACGCTGAAAAAATCCAGACGGTGAAAGACGCTATCGACTACATCCAAGCCCACGCGAAAACCTCTAAAAACTGACCCCCCCAGGGCAAGCCTTTGCCGGAGGTACTTAGCTTGTCAAGAAGAGTCGTCGTGACAGGGGTGGGATTGGTCAGCGCGCTCGGCGTCGGGACCGAGGAGACGTGGTCGAATATCCTGGCCGGCAAGAGCGGCGTGGGCACCATCACGCACTTCGACCCCACCGGCTTCCCCGCCACCATCGCCGCGGAAGTCAAGGACTTTGACCCCATCCAGTTCATCGAGAAGAAAGAAGTAAAGAAGATGGGCCTGTTCATCCAGTTCGCCCTGGCGGCGTCGCAGTTTGCGATGGAGCATTCGGGGCTGAAAATCACGCCCTCGATCGCCGACCGGGCGGGCGTTTACATCGGATCGGGGATCGGCGGATTCGATGTCATCGAGCGGGAGCATACGGCGCTCCTCAAGGGCGGGCCGCGCAAGATATCTCCCTTTTTCATTCCGGCATCCATCGTCAACCTCGCGTCCGGATTCGTTTCAATCCGCTGGGGGGCGAAGGGCCCGAACTCGGCCACATGCACCGCGTGCTCCTCGAGCGCGCACGCCGTCGGGGACGCTTACAGGCTGATCCAGCACTGCGACGCCGACGTCGTGATCTGCGGAGGCGCGGAAGGAGCCATTACCCCGCTGTCAGTGGGAGGGTTTGGAGCGATGCGCGCGCTCTCGACGCGGAACTCGGAGCCCGAAAAAGCCAGCCGGCCCTTCGACCGCGACCGCGACGGCTTCGTGATCGGCGAGGGCGCGGGCATATTGATCATCGAAGAACTCGGCTTCGCGGTCCGGCGCGGCGCGCCCATCCTGGCGGAAATCGTCGGCTACGGGATGTCCGGCGACGCCTTTCATATCACCGCGCCCTCGGAGGACGCCGACGGCGCCGTGCGCGTGATGCGCAACACCCTCGCAGACGCCAAGGTCCTGCCCGAACAGGTGGGCTACGTGAACGCGCACGGGACCTCCACTCCCCATAATGACCGCCTGGAAACCCTCGCGATCAAGAAAGTATTCGGGGAACACGCGCGGAAGCTCCCCATCAGCTCCACCAAGTCCATGACCGGGCATCTGCTCGGCGGCGCGGGCGGGCTTGAGGCCGGCCTCACGGTCCTTGCCTTCCGCGACCAGATCCTCCCGCCTACCATCAATTACGAAAACCCGGACCCCGAGTGTGATCTGGACTACGTCCCGAACAAGGCTCGCAAGGCCAGCATCGAATATGCCCTGTCCAACTCGTTCGGCTTCGGCGGCACCAACGCGGCCCTGTTGTTCAAGCGGTTTACAGGATGACGAGTGGACCTCGCCGTTTGCGGCAGCTTGCCTGATATGCTTTTGCATTCATCCCGGGCACCCAGAAACGTGCGGAGGCTCCGGCCGGCGGAGGGCCGCGTGACGACAGACTCCGCCGCGTCTCTTCAACGACTGTGAAAATAATCGTTTGCCTGAAACAGGTCCCGGCGCGCGATGCCGTACTGAGGCTGAACGCGAATTCGACCTGGATTCAGGAGACCGACATCAACTTCGAGATCAATGAGCCGGACATCTACGCGCTCGAAGAAGCTCTGCGCCTGAAGGAGAAACTCGGCGGAGCAGTCGTCGTCTGCTCCCTCGGGCCGGCCCGCGCTCAGCAGTCCATCAAAGAAGCCCTGGCGAAAGGCGCAGACCGGGCGCTTCACCTCGAAGACCCGGCGTTCGAGGGCCTCGATCCATTCGGCGCGGCGCGCGCTCTGGCCGCCGCCATTCAGAAAGAAAAGCCCGACCTCGTCCTGACCGGCCTTCAGTCCGACGACGACGGGTACGCGCAGACCGGCGTGATCCTCGCCGAACTGTTGGGGGTCCCGCACTCGACCATCATCATGGAGATTCAGACCGACGGGAAAACGCTGAAAGTCAAACGGGAGCTCGAAGCGGGCTGGTTCCAGTGGATCGAGTTGTCGCTGCCCGCCGTCCTCGCCATTCAGTCGGGGATCAACAAGCCCCGGTACGCTACCCTGAAGGGAATCATGGCGGCCAAGACGAAAACCATCGAGAAGCTGAATCTGGCCGGCCTGGGCTTGACGCGGGAAGCGGTGGCGCCGCGACAAAAAATTTCGAAAGTCTATGTGCCCGTTAAAGCTTCAAGGACGCAGTTCCTGGAGGGCAGCCCGAAAGAAATCGCGGCCCGGCTGGTGGACATGCTCAAGAATGAGGCCCGGGTGGTCTAGTGCCGTTCCAACTATTTGGGGCTATTTCCGTGAGCAGCGCTTTCGAGCATTCTCGAAAGGCCTCGGCTTAAGCATTTCGGCACATTAAGTTGGAACGGCACTAGAAAACGTGCGGCGCTTCGAAGCCGGCAACAGGTAGCGCCGACACGAGCGAGTGGGAATTCCGATGGCGGATGAAGTCCTGGTTTACGCCGAGCACCACGACGGGAAGCTGACCCGGCCGACCTGGGAAGCCGTGGCTGCCGGCCAGCAACTTGCGCGGGAGCTCCAGTCAGGCGTCTCAGCCGTCATCCTGGGCGAAAACCTCTCCCGCCTCGCCTCGGAACTCGCCGCGCTCGAGCTGAGCGAAGTCCTGAGCGTGGACTCGCCGCTCCTCGCGAACTACACGGCGGACGGCACAACGCACGCGCTGAAAAAACTTATCCAGGATCGGAAACCCCGGTACGTCATCTTCAGCCACACCTACCAGGTGCGGGACTTTGCGCCAAGCCTGGCCGCCGCGCTCGACCGGGGCTTCATCAGCGATTGCCTGGCCTACCGGAAGGAGGGCGCGCGGCTGATTTTCGTCCGGCAGGTTTTTCAGGGAAAATACAACGCGGATGTGGAGTTCGCCGGCGAGCCGCCTTACCTCGCGTCTTTTCAGTCAGGAGCCTTCCGCGAGGACGCGGCGCGCCGCGGGAGCGCGGCCGCCAAGAACTCCGCGGTGCAGGTCTCGCTCTTACCGGAAATGGTCCGCACGCGGCCGGGCGAGCGGTTCCGCGAAGCCAAGCAGGCCGTGGACCTGACCCAGGCGGAAATCATCGTGGCGGTGGGGCGCGGAATCAAGGCGCCGGAGAACATCGAGCTGGCCAAGAAGCTGGCGGAAGTCCTGGGGGCCGAACTCGGCGCCTCGCGGCCCATCTGCGACAGCGGCTGGCTGCCGATGGACCACCAGATTGGAAGCTCCGGGCAGACGGTCGCTCCCAAACTTTACGTCGCGTTGGGAATTTCCGGCGCCATTCAGCACCAAGTCGGCATGAAGGGGTCGCATACCGTGGTGGCCATCAATAAAGACAAGGAAGCTCCCATTTTCGAGGTGGCGACTTACGGAATCGTTGGCGACCTCTTCGAGATTGTCCCGCCTCTTATCGAAGAAATCAAAAAAACGAAAAGCTCCTAGCCCTCTCTTGTGAGAAAGACCCGCAGACGTAAACGTCTGCCCTACTGGCTCATTGTTTGAATGAACGCGGGTTTCCGGATGTGGAGGATGCCCACGGTTGGAAACACCACCAGGCGCGTCTACCCCCCTCGACAACCTGTCAAGCCGGACTTTGCTCCGCCCGAATCAGCTTTGGGCCGAGCCACGCCAGCACTACCGCGTCATACAAGAAGTGAGTAAACATGGAAGGATAAATTACGCCGAGTCTTACAACAGGAACAGCAAAGAGACCACCGAGCAGCGTGCCTCGCACCAATCCGGCGGGGCCCTGGTGCGCATGCGCCAGCCCAAAAGCCAGCGATGTTATCGCGACAGCGAGCGGGACGGAATGAACCCATGCGGAAACCTCGTGATAGAGGTATCCCCGATACAGGAACTCCTCACAAATACCGATAACAGGCGCGAACACCAATACGCAGACAATTTTCTCGGCCCGCGTGTGGGGAATGAGCAGGGCTGACTGAGGCTCCCGCGGCAACCACCCCGCCCTTTTGAGCCCGATTACTGACCAGGCAATCCCAGCGGCACCGAAGACCAGAATGAAAATCCACACGACGAGAGCTCGACGATCGAGAGGATCGAACCAGTCAAAAACGGAGTCCGGTGAAACTTTGAACAGAAGATCGCAGGCCACCATTGCCGGAAACAGGACCCAGGGGATCCCCAACAAGTACCGCTTGAGCGGAGATAGGACAGGAATTTTCCCGCGGCGAATCAGGCTGGCGGCCCTGAACGCCAGGATCGGTAAACCAGCCAGCAGCAGAACCGCGAGGGCTCGATTGACCCAGACTGGATTATGGTCCGATGACTTTGCGAGTAGGGGTCCCAACGGAATACCGATAGCAATGCCGATGGTGAAACCGACCCACTTTTTACGTGGCCATTTCATGACTATGGTTTCCGGCGGGTAGAAAGACCCATCAGACGTAAGCGCCTGCGCGACTGATTGCGGCGCATCAGGTTGTTTGACGAATTATTCCGGGTCTAATGTTTGGGAACCCACACAAAATCCGTCATCGCTGCTTCCAGGATTTTGCAGGTCTGGCAATCGAACCGGTGCAGGCTTTCGCCGCGGCCGACGATGCGGTTCGGACCAATTGATTCGATTTCTGTCCGCGTCATCAAATGGCACCAGTTGGTGGTCCGTCCCTTCTCATTCTCCACGACGCAGGGGAGGAAGCTTCGCGAGATGCCAACCCACTTCGACCCGGTGCGGCGGCATTCGGTGCGGATGTAAGTCTTGTCGCGGTCGGCCACGGCCGGCCCGGGCACCCACTCGGCGTAAAAGCGGTCTTTTTCCACCCTGACCCGGTACTCCCTGCCGGTCGTCTCTGATTTCCAAATCTTTCCCTGGGCGGCCCGCGCCTGAGCTCGCATTGCCGGTGAGGAGGTTTGGGACTGCTGGGCATCGGTCAGAACGCTCGAAGCCTCGGCGAAAACAATGACCAGGGCGAGGGGACAACTTGCAAGGCGCAGGTTAAGTTTCAAGAAGTCCTCCGGTGATTGAGCACAAGTCCGCCGCCGGGCTTCGCCGCCGTCTTGTCTGCGACGAGTCCACTCATCAGTTGCGCCACGTCAACTCCGCTCCGGACATGCGTTCGAGGATGCTTACGGGGGCGAGCTCGGGCCGCACCATGGCCTGGCGCGAGACGATGAAAGTTTGCTCCAGCGCGAACTGTCCACCGATGGCGGCGTGAGTCGCCATATCCGTGAAGACCAGCCAGGAGGACTTCGGCGGGAAGTCCACCCGCACCTTGGGCGTGGTCTCCTGGAAGTGTTGGCACTCCTTCAGAAAATTGTGGAAGCGGTGCATAATCGCATCGTACGGAGGAGCTGCGAACTGGTGAAGGCGGAGCTTTGCTGCGAGCCGCGCGAGTCTCCGGCGCCATGCGGGGAAATTCCGTCTCGCGGCTCCGAGCAGGCCGGCCTCGCCCGCAAAGCGCTCGACGAGCGCATCGAACGGCTCGGCGAGGATCCAGGCTCGCGGCTGCGCGGGGTTGAGGTTTGTAAAAAAGCGCAGAATCCGGTCGCCGTTCGTCGGGCGGGTAGGAAAAGCATCAACGTGCAAAAGGTCATTGCGCGAATGGAGCGGAAGCTTGCGCCCGTCTTCTTCAAAGGGACGATAGCTCGCGTAATCGAGGCGCGACTGCGCCGCGTAGCGCGGCAGCAGTTTGGTGAGCGCCCGCGCGGCCTGCCGCGAATAAGCCCTCAGGATGCGGCGGAGTTCCCTGCGGTCTGTACCACTGGCCGCGCCGGTCAGCGTGTCCTGCGCCGGCCGGTAAGCAATGTTCTTGTGATAGGAGGCCGCGGTCTGGCGCTGGCACAGGAGAAAGCGCTGATCGTCTTCCGGCAGTTCAACGGGCATCTCGGGAAAGAGCAGGATGTTCCCCGCTTCGAGCTGCTCGTAGTGCCGCGAGCTCAGCTCCTGCTCCGGGTCGGTGAGGATTTCAATCCGTCCCATAGGCTGCCCCTGGCGACGCGGCGCCCTCCTGTCGCCCGCGACGGGATGGGCGCGGCGGGCTGCCGCAACGCTTTCTTTCTACACTATCTCTCAGGTTTTTCAAATCGGAAATGCGGGTAGTGTCCTAATTCGAACGTGCCGCTCCGAGGCTGTGGTGTTGGTGCGATTGTCATCCTGAGCCCTTCGTCCACTCAGGGTAAACTCCGCGAAGGATCTGCTATTGGCTCAACAGCAGATTCTTCGTCGCCTGCGGCTCCTCAGAATGACAGCGCCGGCGAA
>Ga0209701_10003007_pt1 | contig 10993 bp, 6 predicted proteins | sample CZO8metaG_4_FD_188356 | JGI IMG/M metagenome (GOLD analysis project Ga0209701, IMG submission 188356) | Vadose zone soil microbial communities from the Eel River Critical Zone Observatory, Northern California, USA - CZOApr15con2H3.8 metaG... | ecosystem: Environmental > Terrestrial > Soil >...
GTAATCGCCTTGCTGATCGGACAACACTGCGGCGCGCGGGATCGCCAGTACCTCGACCGGTTGCACGCCCTCCAGCATGACGGTGACGAATTCGCGGTCGGTCAGTTCGCGCACCGGACCGCCCGTGATGGAAGGATCATGCAGCGTCGGATTGGGGATGACGCCGCGCACCGTGAGGGTGTCGGTGCTTTGCGCGATGGTGTTGTTGGCGAAGTTCAGTTTTCCGGCCTGACCGTAGATGCGACCGTTCGGCAGCCGGACCTTGATCACCACTGCATTGAAGCCACCCTTGGTCACATAGCGCTCCCGCAACTCAAGCGCCTGGCGCACCGGGACCGGGAAAGTCACATACATCGGATCCTGGCTAACGATGGTGGTGAGCACCCCGGAACTCGGACTGACCACATTGCCGTCCGTCACCGCGGTGCGGCCGATCATTCCGTCGATAGGCGAACGGATCTTGGTGTAATCGAGGTTGATTTGCGAGAATTTTACCTGCGCCTGCGCAGCCACCACCTGAGCTTCGAGGCTGCGTTGGTTGGCGATTGCGGCGTCATAGGTCGATTGCATTCCGGCGGGGCCGGCGAGGAGGGTTCGCGCGCGCTCAGTGGTCAGCTTGGCGTTTTCGAGCGTCGCCTGCAACTGCGCCACCTGCGCCTGCTTGGTAGCAAGATCGGCCTCGAATGGACCGCGTTCAAGTTGGTAGAGCAGATCGCCAGTCTTGATCTCGGCGCCTTCCCTGAAAACCCGCTTGTCCATGAAGGCAGTCACGCGCGCGACGATATCGACGCGGTTCGTCGCCTCAATGCGGCCGAGGAATTCGCTGGTCTCAGTGATCGGCCGCGTTGTGGTCGTTATCACGCCGACGGCGGGGGGCTCGCTTGTCGCTGGCTGCGCCTGCGCTGTCGCATTCAAACTGATCGCAATCGCAGCCGTCGTTAGTAGACTTACCGATGGTCTCGCAAGGTGCATTCCCGCCCTCAAGGCGCACGTTGCCCAAAAGGTGATCGAAAACGGTACCATGTAGGGGTAGAACAACACGGCCAGCGTCGCGAATGCGGCGGCGAAAATGGCCACGCCGCATAGAAACGGTACAAGGCTGTATCGTCTCCGAATCGCGACATGAAGGACTGTGCAGGCGATCACGCCGATCAAGGGGAAAATCGCTAGTATCGGTTCCTCAAGCCAGCGGAACTTCACGCGCAGACCGAGCGCGAGCGCCAGGACAAAGGCGACGGCGAGGAAACCCAAGACAGCTATCGTAAGAGGCGGCAACATACGAAACACCAGCGCTTGGACGTCCGTCGGAACATGCGCGGCGATTGCCAGCACCGGTACCCCCGAACGATGGGCATCGTACAGCCGGTTGATAAGGTGTAGATTGCCGGGGCCGCAGCTGTCGGTGCGGACGGCGAGATTGCCGGTCATATGGGCTTCTGCGCCTCCCGAGAATGTCGCGACCTCCACATGCGGCGTGTGGCTCAATTCGATATCGCAGCACTTGCGCGGAGACTCGGTGATCCCATTCAGGCTGTGGCCGGCGAAGCCAGTGGTAGCTAGATTTGTCATCCGTCTTTCTGCCGTAAGAGTGCATAGGTGCGTCCTGAATTCATGATTGCTGAGAAGCTCGACCGTTGCACGTCAGACGTTGTTAGAATTTGTTAGAGTCGGCCCGCCTCTGCTTGAGCTTCCGCGGCAACCCTGCAAAATAAGTTCAGAGATTAGGGCCGCGAGGCGGGACGATAGCGTGACACCAGAGAACACGCTGCCAGCATGAGACTCTCATGGACTCATCGATCATTTCTGCCCTAGCGGCACTCGCGGGAGCCATCACAGGCGGACTTACATCTGTCCTCGCGTCTTGGCTAACTCAGCACGCACAAGCAAGGGCACAATGGCGCGCGCAGGACAAACTGCGGCGGCAAGAACTTTACAAGGAATTTATCGAGGCGGCTTCGAAATGCTATATCAACGCACTCCAATACGACAAAGCAGACATACCGGCACTGGTCGAACTTTACGTCAGGGTGGGCAGGATGCGTATCCTGTCCTCGCCAAAGGTGGTCGAGAACGCCGAGTTCGTCGCGCGAAGGATCATCGATACCTATCTGGAGCCTAATAAGAATTTTCTGGAACTGCGGGAGATGGCGAACAGCGGTTCGATCGATCTTCGCCGCGATTTCAGCGAGACCTGCCGCGCCGAATTCGAGTCGCTGCGCGGACAATTCTGAACTCCGGTTAGAGAGTGCTCCTATTTGCCATCGCCGGCGTCACCAGACAATCCTCTTTCAATTCATCCAAAAGACGTTTCGCTGCCCTTAAATCGGGAGTGTCGAATCCTTCGGTGAATCGGTCATATACTGGTCGTAGCACGCGCGGTGCATCGTCACCGCGACCTTGGAGAGCCCACAAATGAGCCAGGCTCGTTGCCGTTCGCAGCTCCCATGCCAGAGCCGATTGCTCCCGCGCAAGATCTAGTGAACGTGAGAACCAAGTCTCGGCCTCACACGAATGCGATCCCGACGCGAGGATTTCTCCTTTAATTCGCATCATCTCGGGGAGATGAAAATGGGAATGAGTTGGTTCGCCGAAAGCCATCGCCTTATCGATGGCAGCGTCAGCCTCATCAAGTTGCCCTGCCCTTGCCAGAGCTATTGCTAAATTGCTGATGAATACTGCTGTCAAAGATTGGTGTTGACCTCCCTCTAAAGCGTCAAGACAGGCCGTCAATAGGCTCCGGCCAGCTTGAGCATCTCCCTGTCTAAGCGAGAGCTCTCCTTTCAGGCCAAGGCCAATAGCGTGATACGACCCCAAGGAATACTTTTCCGCGCATGCGATCAACCCATCAATAGTCCTGTCCGCTTCCGACCAATCGCCTGTCCAGATAAAAACGGTCACCGCGGAGATCGAACAAACACAAAGCGAGACGGGATGGTCGAGCGCGTTCGCCCGATGTAGTGCATGCGTCGCAATTGATACAGCGCGGCTGGCATAGCCTTGCAGCCAAAGTGAACGAGCTAACATGACCAGGGCGCGAATACGCTGATCATATCCGGAGCGAATCAGGCTTGAATTCTGCATGGGCTCCGGCATCAGCGCCGTTTCACAGTGCTTCCGTGCGCTCGCCTGATCACCTAGAAGATGATGGGAAATCCCCAGCATCCAATCGGCTATCATCATGGCAGTTGGATCAGATGTCCTCTTCGCAACAGCCTCATTTTGCTCAGCAACAGCTGCAGCTCCCCGGAAATCGCCAGTCCGCATCAGGAAAGTATACTGCCCAGCGAATAGCCGCATCTGATGGTATGGCAATTCCAGAGCCTGTGCGAGTGAGAGTGCCGTCGTAAGGGCTGTGCGGACCTCCTCGCTATTTCCATTTATGAACATTAGCGATACGGCAAGCGCTTCCTGCAGTTCCAGCTCACGACGATCGCCTCGGGTATCGAGTTCGGCTATGGCGCGCTCCATCCAGACGCGACCCTCCATCAGAAGCGACAATCCAAGAAAGAGCGGAGCTGACGCTGCCGCGAGCGCGGTACCGATCTCCTTGTCTCCCTGCTCTGAGAAACTCCATTCCAAAGCGACCCGCACATTGTTTAAATGCCTCCAGCTTTCGACGGCCCCGTTTCTCTTGGAGCACGCAAGGGAGGCGATTTCGGTACGCTCAAGGAATTCGCGACAGTAGATCGCGTGCCGTTGCGCAAGTTCGTTTCTTTCGCCGCTATCTACCATTTTTGTCAGGACGTAAGCGCGCGTGGTATCGAGCAGCCGATAAAGCGTCTCGGTATGGTCTGTTTCCACCGCAACAAGAGATTTCGTGCTTAGAGCCGCAATGGCCTCGGCCACTTGCTCTCTCTCAAGGGTGTCCCCTGCGGCGACGAATTGTGCGGCTTCAAGCGAAAAAGCTCCAACGAACACCGAGAGCCGGCGGAGAATCACGCGTTCGGCTTCAGGAAGCAGATTGTAGCTCCAGTCGAGCATGGCACTTAGCGTCTGATGCCGGGATAACGCCGTGCGTCGTCCGCGCCATAGCAGCCTGCATGGGCTATCGAGAAGTGACGCGATCCCTTTGATTCCGTAGACACCGACGCGCCCGGCAGCCAGCTCGAGCGCAAGGGCAATTCCGTCGAGTTTGCGGCAGACTTTGGCAATGATCTGCGCTTCGGCATCATTCAACTCGAAACCACTGCCGCTCGCAGCAGCACGCTCAACAAACAGTTGCACGGCCGGAAAGGCCATTGCCCGGGCAGCGGTCAATGGTGCATCGTCAGGTGGGTAGGCCAACGCATGTAATCGACGGATTTGCTCGCCTTCGACCTGCAACGGTTCCCGGCTCGTCGCCAGGATATGGACCTCTGGAGCCTCCCTGAAGATGCGCTCCGCCAATGGAGCAATCGTCTCGATCAGATGCTCGCAGCTGTCGAGCACCAGCAGCATTCGCTTGTCCCGCAGGAAAGCCGGTAGCGCAGCAGCCGGATCTTCGAAATTGACCGGTAAGCCCACGGTCGATGCGACCTTGTTGGCAACGAGAGACGGATTACCCAGTGGCCCGAAGTCGACGTAACGGACCGCGCCGTCAAAGGCGGCGAGCATGGTGTGGCTGACTGCGGTGGCAACGGTGGTTTTGCCGATACCGCCCGGCCCGACGATGGTCAAGAACCGCCGCGCGGTCAGCTCTTCCGAGATAAGTTGGACTGTTTCGTCGCGTCCCACCAGTCTGGTCGGACTTAGGGGGAGCCCGACGGGTGAATGGACGAGCGAATTGCTCAAGAGCGCAGGAGGGCTTGCGGCACGCGAAATCGGCGCGACAAAACAGTAGCCGCGGCCCGACACATTGGTCACATAACGCGTGCCCGATCGCCCTTCCCCAAGCGCCTTGCGCAACGCCGAGATATGAAAGCGAAGGCTGCCCTCATCGACCACAAGGTCCGGCCACACTCTTGCGATTAGCTCCTTCTTGCTGACAACTTCGGTTGGGCGTTTGACGAGAGTGATGAGAATATCGAGAGCGCGGCTGCCAAGCCGAACCGGGAGGCCGCCTTTTTCCAAGATTCGCTCCGTGGCGCATAGACGAAAAGGACCGAAGCAGACGACGTCTTGAGAAATACGCCCTTTAAACTGCGGATCTACGATGTTCATTCAGCCTCGCTTAAAGTAATGCCCCTTCCCCGGATGTCCAACGCACCTACGATCCGAATTGAGATTGCGAAATGTGGTGCCTTCGCCAGCCGGACGTTCCGGTCAGACCTCGCGAGGAGACCGTAGTCCAAGCACGTCGGGCTCCCAAATAAATTAGGATTTAGTCTTGTAGGGCGGAGGTAAGCGAGGCGGCACGGGTTCCGCACGCCATTCTGAGATAGACGCGCGGGCCGACAAAGAAAACGTCGACCCCCTCGACCGCGAGCAAATCATCCATTGTCGATGCCCGATGCGCTTGTCATGCTGGCGCTGCTCGATCGCTTGGCGGCGTTTCGCTTGCAGGCTGCGGAGCGCCTCACGTAGTGACGTGCGGCTGACACCAAGCGATTTGCACAAATTCGCCTCAACCAAATGGTCGTCAGGCTGGATGGTGTCATCGCTGCCGTCGGCCTTCGGCCGCAGGACGCTGATCTCCGCGTTCTCGGCCAAACGGCGCGCCACCACCGAACCAGATGAGCCAGATCAGCAGACGATGAAGTTATAGTGCGGCTTTAGTTCAACCGTGCACTTTTGTTGGTTGGCACGTACGCGTTCGGCAAATCCTGTCGTGTGAGTGTCCCGCTCGCGATCAGATTCAAAGCTGGCACCGCTCATTATATCTCGCCTTTACCATTGTTAGTGTGAAGCAAGATGTCTTTGCTCGTGGCCGGAGCGCTGCCCAGCACATTTGCAGGGCTCAAGCGAAAAAGCTGACTCCAACAAATTCTAACAACGACTAACGTGCCGGCGCCCAGCTTCTCTGCAATCCTGATCTCAGGACGAACGCAAGACTCTTGCCCCGACGAAAGCACTGCTCGCACGACTTCAAGGGAGGCACTCTTCTTTGTTGAGCTTCACTCAAACAAGTACGGAGAAAGAGATGGTCAATTCCGGCGCGCTCGAACGAGTGCATGCACCTCACGGCTCGGAAATTCCCGGTCGCGTGGTCAATTTGGATCAGGCGCGTGCCCGGCATGGAGACAAGGCTGACTACATGGTCCGGATGCTGTCGGTTGGTGACCCGCTGGCGGACACGGTCATCGTCGAAATGGACGCGCTCGGCAAGGAAGGCCGTCGCATCCTCAACGCCGGTCTTGCCAATAGCCTGGAGAACCTGACCGAGCGCCCGCCGGCCATCACCGCGTTGTTGCAGCAACTGGAGACCATGCCCGCATGGGTGGATCCCGACATGCTCGGGCGCGGCGAGGTCGCGTCGCTGTCAGTATCGCCGCTGTGGTATGAACTGTGCGCTATCGGCAGCGCCTTGGTGCACACCTACGCCTCGCCCGCCATCGCCAGGTTGCTGACCCAAACCGGTCGGCTGACCACCGTCGCGCCCCGGCGCTTGGCCGAAACCGGCATGTGGGCAGGGCAGGCCACGATGCCCGGTGGACTGCTGCGCGGAGCGCCCGGATACCAGGCCACCGTCCAGGTACGGCTGCTGCACGCAAGGATACGATCCAGCGCCCTCAAACATGGCTGGGACACAGCTGAGTGGGGCGTTCCGATCAGCCAGGTGGATGTGGCCCGCACATGGCTGGACTTCACCCTGACGCCCTTCCGGGCCCTGGCCGTACTCGGCATCGAACTGACGGAGACCGAGCAGCACTGCCTGTACCGGTACTGGCACTACATTGCTTATCTGCTGGGACTGGACGACGGCTTCTACCGGGACGTCACCGATCACGCGAGCGCCGGGGAGCTGCGACACCTGTTTGACCTGACGATTGGTGCGCCGGACGACAATTCGCGTGCCCTGACCGCTGCCATGGTCGGCGCACAGGTGGAGCTCCTGGCCTCGGCGCCGCAACCGCTCATGCCGCGTGCTGAATTCTCCGACCTCATCCACGGCATCCTTAGGCGCACCTTCGGTGACGGCCTCGCCGATCAGCTCGGCATTCCCGTCTCATCCGCTGCCCCGTTCCTGGTGATGATCGCGCTCGCCAACAGCGAAACACGGCGCTGGCAGACCTTCACGCCCCAGTCCGCCGCGCAGGCCCTCCAGGAGAACATTGCCCGACGGTCAGCGGACCACAGCTCGCCTGATATCCCGGGCGGCCCGACCTACCAGCGGCACGCGCGCACCGGCACTGTGGATTAAGATCGAGGACAACGTTGTCGCCTGCCGGATCAGATGCTTTCAAGGTCAGATCTACATCATCCGGTGCTGGTTATCGCTGCCCCAGGCGCCGCGTCAATGACTGGATCAGTTCGCCGATCTGAAGTTGCACGCGGAAACTCAGGCAGAGAAAGCCGGCTCTAACAAACTCTAACCACGTCTAACGTGCCGCGGCCCAGCTTCGACGCTACATCCCTACACAAGGTGAACACGATGAAAACGTCGGCGTGGTCCGGCACAAAATTCAAGTGAGGTCCGATGGCTGGTCTTGGCAAAATTATCGACGTTCATTCGCATCCTATTCTGCCTTTTGGGCAAGGTGCGCCGGTGGGACCAGGGCGTAAACCGCCCGACTGGTCTGTCGAAAGCGCGCTCTCATATATGGAGGAGCATGACATCGCGGCATGCGTCCTCTCCGATCCGGACTCTGCCAACCACGCGACGGGGCAGCAGGCACGGGACATCGCCAGGCGCGTCAATGAAACCCTGGCCGATATCGTTTCCAGACATCCCCGCCGGTTTGGGGCGGTCGCGACGTTGCCCGGTCAGGATGCAGACGGGGCCGTGGCCGAGATCGCTTATGCGCTCGACATATTGAAGATGGACGGGGTCAGCACTTCAACGAGCATCAACGATGTCTATCTCGGCGAGCCGCAATTCGATCCATGGTTCGAGGAATTGAACCGCCGCGGTGCAACCCTGTTCGTCCATCCCACGTTCACGAAGGCAACGCAGACGTTACTCATCGGGCTGAACCCGTCCGTACTCGAGTTCATGTTCGATACCACCCGCATGATTGCCAACATGGTCGCCACCGGCGCCAAGAAATGCTTCTCAAACATCAAGATCATCTCAACCCACGGCGGTGGCACCATCCCCTACTTGGTCAACCGGATCCAAATGCTTGAGCACGCCTTCGGCGTGGGGCCTGGACGGCTCGAGCTTTCCCCTGAGGAGGTCCGGGAAGGTATCGCTTCGTTCTACTACGACCTGACGGCAGCCACCTCCGAGGCCCAACTCGGAGCCATTCTCAAACTCGTGCCGGTATCGCAGTTGGTGATGGGACTTGATTTCCCACTTATGCCGAAATCGACATTTGCGCCGGCCATCGCCGACATTGGACGTTACCCGGCATTCAACAACGCCGATTTGCAAAGCCTGTCGTACCGCAATGCGGGTCGCTTGTACCCGGCGCTTAAGGCGCGGATCGAACACCGCGCGCGAGCGGCTGCCTTGCATGATGAACCTCAGTAGCCAACGCCTTAACGTTCAGCTTCCGCGCGGTGAGATGGTAGCGATTCAAGCATCGTCCTCGCAGCACGCAGGTCGGTCGTCTCGAAGCCCTCGGTAAATCGATCGTAGACTGGTGCAAGGATTTGCCGCGCCTCGTTCTGCCGGCCCTGCCGCACTCTCAAGCGTGCAAGACTCATGGCGCTCCGCAATTCCCACATCAGCGCGCCTTGTCGCCGGGCCACCTCAATCGCTCGAGTGAAGTACTTGTCAGCCGTCGCGGCAGACCGGTCGCCCGCATCCTGGAGCGAAAGCTCGCCTTTCACGCGCATAAGTTCGGCCACGTACCAGCCTTCTTCGTTGAGCTCGCATGGTGCCAATGCTTCTTCGATCGTCAACAGGCCCTTCGCGACCTCTCCAGCGCGGCCCAGAGCTCGCGCCCACTCGGCATGGAATAGAACGAAGTTTGCGTTAGAGGCCGTCCCCGGAAAACTAGCAAGCGCCGGGCGCAGCTCCTGAAGCCCTGCGACGACATCGTCACGGCTGATCAGCAGCACGCCTTTGAAACATCGACCTACGACATTCCAGGCGTCCACTCCATGCTTGACCGAAAGATCGAGCAGCATCCCCACAAAGCCTTCCGCTGCGGGCAAATCACCTGCGAGGAGCGCGACCGTAGTCTCGTGGAACAAGGCGAAAAGGACTGAAATCGGATGATCAATCGCCAGCGCGTCCTCGACTGCGGTCGCGGCGATCCGCATCGCCCAATTGGCAAAGCCTTGCAGCAATAGAATCCGCGAATAAAAACAGCAGGCCGCAATCCGCTGATCGACGTGGAAGCGAATCTTGTCTGACCAGTCAGCGGGAGAAACGTAGCCAGTGAGCATATGCTCGATGTGCCGTCGCGCCTGGTTCTGGTTTCCAAGGAAATGCTGGGCAGCGCCGGCCATTCGTTCGCCGATGAGCAGGTCAGGATCGGCGGTCGTTACCGCGTGCCGGCTAAAACGTTCAGCTAACGCCAGGGCCACCTGATGGTCTCCGCGAGTTTGGTGATCAATATACAATCCCCACAACGCCCGTAGCCGATAGTCTGCATCATCGAGGCTTTCGGCGGCGGTGAGAACCCGCGTCAAGATCGCATTCGTTTCCGGGCTGCCGCCTCGTGTCCAGATCATTGTCGAACCCAGCGCTGAAAGTAATTGCATCTCGTGACGCACATCCGGCTTCGCTTGAGATGTGACGGCGCGCAAAGCCCGCTCGATACGTCGGTGGCATTCCTCCATCATGGACCAATGCGTCCAAACCGGCACATATGCAATTGTCAGCATGATTCCGATTGCCGGGTCGCCGACGGGAGAGAATGACCAGTCGAGCGCCGCGAAAACATTGTCGATCTCTCGGCCACATCGGGCGATTTCCTCGATCGAAGGTCGTGATCGTGAGCCGGTCGCGGAGGACGCAACGAAGTCTCGAAAAAATTCCGCATGGCGCCGCGCGGCCTGTTCGGCTTCACCGGCTTTGGCGAGCTTCTCGAGCGTATACACTCGTATCGTCTCAAGCAGGCGCCAGCGACTGGAGGGCGTCGATCCATCCAGTGTGACAAGTGATTTGGCGACGAGGTTTGCGATGCCCTCGACGACTGTCGACCCCGCAGAACTGGCATCGCTCACGACAGCAGTCGCCGCTTCCAGCGTGAATCCAGCAGGAAAAATCGCCAGATGACGCAACAGGCGACTCTCCCAGTCCGGCAACAGTTCATAACTCCAGTCAAGTGTTGCACGGAGCGTTTGATGTCGCGGGAGCGCCGTTCGGCGCCCGCCGCCGAGAAACGCGAGGCGATCATCCAGTCGCAATGCAACCTGCTGCGGACCCAGCGCGGCGGCGCGCGCCGCTGCAAGTTCGATGGCAAGCGGAATGCCGTCAAGGTGGATGCAGATCGCAGAGATCGCTGGAAGACTCTCTTCATCTGCCAAGAAGTCCGAGCGCAATGCCGTTGTCCTGGCGATGAACAGCTGCACGGCGCTATGTTCAAGGATATTGTTGGGGTCGGCTGGATTCTGCGACGGCACGTCCAGCGGAGGAACGCGACAAAGATGTTCGCCATCAATTCGTAGCGGCTCGCGGCTAGTTGCTAGAACGGTCGTGTGCGGACACATGCGCAAGACCGTCTCCGCCAGCCTGGCGGCTGAGTCGACGACATGCTCGCAATTATCGAGCACAAGCAGAAGCTTTTTCCTGCCGATCGCCCTCGCGACAGACTGGGGAGAAATCTCCGTGCTAACCAACTTCAGCTCGAGAGCACTCGCGACCGCGGAAGGCACCAGACCGGGATCCGACAGCGAGACCAACTCGACCAGCCAAGCATCGCCCTCAAAGGTCGGGAACAGGTTGCGGGCAACCTCCAGCGCCAGCGAGGTCTTTCCAATCCCTCCGGGTCCGGTCAGCGTGACCGCCCGATATGCCGAC
>Ga0209701_10003009_pt1 | contig 10990 bp, 9 predicted proteins | sample CZO8metaG_4_FD_188356 | JGI IMG/M metagenome (GOLD analysis project Ga0209701, IMG submission 188356) | Vadose zone soil microbial communities from the Eel River Critical Zone Observatory, Northern California, USA - CZOApr15con2H3.8 metaG... | ecosystem: Environmental > Terrestrial > Soil >...
GGCTCGGGCCGAGATCCATAGGGTGTGCGGCTGGTCGCGCTCGCCATGCAACTCGAGCATGCCGTGGACCAAGTCCTCCACCGTGCCGCCCTTCTTCGCCACGGTGGTGAAGTCACGCAGGTACCGCTGGCTGGCCGCGAGGTTTTCTGGTCGGTCCGCTGCCCCTACGCTCTTGTGACCGGCGACGACGGTCTTCGCGTTCAAGGCGGCGACGGTGTCGATGCTGGCGACCCAGGCCTCGCGCTTCGCCTCATCGGCCTCGTACATCATCATGTGCACGTTGTTGTAGACCACATCGCCGCAGACAACTGCGTCGGCAGACGGCACGTGAAAGATCGTCGAACCCTCGATGTCACCCTGGCCAACGTGGATCAGGTGGGCGACATGACCATCGACCAGGATCTCGTCATTGTTCAGCACCTCCGGCACCACGGGCGTCTCTGGGAGTTCGCCCGGGAAGCGCGACGTCCAATACTTGCTCCTCTTGTTGAACTCCACCTCCCAAGCGGCGCGAGCTGCAACCTCCGGAGCCGCGTACCCGCGAGCCGCGGGGAAGTGCTGGAGAAGCCGCGCGAGGCCGAGCCAGTGGTCCGAGTGGCCATGGGTGATGTAGACGCCCGTAATCTTCTTGCCGAAGCGCTTCGCCCACGCGGCGATCTGGTCCGCGTTCTCGAAGGTTAGTAGAGCGTCGATGAGGATGCCCTCGGTGGGCCCGGAGATCAGAGTGCTGCTGGACGGCGCCCACGTCGCGACTTCACCCTCGCCGAGCTGATCGGGAGAGATGTACGGCCGCATCGGGGCGACGTAGACGTCAATCGAAAGCGGTGCAGCGGCGCCTGCTTCGTCCATCGGCCTGGGCTCAGCCGCCGGCGCCTTTCGCCTTTTGCAGCTCGGCGATCTGCGCACGCGCCGCGTCGACAAGCTCCCCGTTGGTGTTGGCGTGCCCCGCAAGGCCCCACCCGCCCTCAATCGCCTCGGTAAGGAGCACCCAGGTCCTCGCCGTGAGTGACGGATCGCCGGCGGCAGACGCGACCAGGTCGGTGAACTGGCGGACCACGGCGAGCTGCTTGTCCCGGTTCAGCGCCCCCGCGTTGGTGAGCACCTGCACCCGCACGTAATTGCCATCTCCCTCCACGTTTGAGAGCGCGCCGTCCGGAAGGTCGTGGATGAATGCCGCGGTGTTCTTGCGGAACATCGGGATGTCTGGAACCTGTTCGATCTTCATCAGCGTGGAGGCCAGGTCGCGCGCGAGGGCCTTTGGATTTGCAAACGTGCCGCTTGTTGCATAGACGTCGATCATCGGCATGGGTTCTTCTCCTGTTCCTACTTGACGGCGGCAGGCGCGTTCGCCGCGGCCTCGATCAATCTCACCACCTCGGCGGGATGGGACGCCATCGCCAGGTGGCCAGCGCTCACCTCGACCGTGTTGGCCCCCATCCGCTTAGCGAACATGCGCTCGACATCGGGCGGGATCGCCTCGTCTTTGGTGGCGACGAGATACCAGGAGGGAAGCGACTTCCACGCGGGCACTCCCATCACGTCCTCAAAGGTGCTCATCGACAGGCCCTGCTGTACGGCATACATGACCTTCGCGCGCGTCTTCTCGACGCCAGAGGCGAAGTGGACGACGAAGTCCTCCTCGGGTATCCAGGCGAAAGCCTGCTCATCGACGAGCAGATGTGCAAGCGACGGCGTCGGAGGGCCCCCACTCAGCAGTCCGCCAAGCGATTCGCCCTTCTCGAGGCCGAATGCGGCGACGTAGACGAGCGCCACGACGTTCGGCGCATCCGTGCCCAGCGCGGTCATGACCTGCCCGCCATAGGAGTGGCCGGCAACGACGGTCGGGCCCTTCTGTCGCCGGAGGACCTGGCGCAGGCGGGCGACGTCAGCGGCGAGAGATGTCTCCGGAAACTGCGGCGCGGTGACCGTGAAACCTGCCGCCTGCAAGGACTCGATCACATCGCTCCAGCTCGAACCGTCCGCCCAGGCGCCGTGGACCAGTACAACGTTCGGCTTGTCACTCATGCTGAACATCGTCAGCGCGATATCGGCCGCTTCGCATGAGTCAACCGACTCGTTTCTTAATCGCCCACCCGGTCGGCAAACGCGTCGTGTAGCTGGGCGCGCGCGGTGATCTCCAGCTTCGGAAATATTCGATACAGGTGGCCACCGATGGTTCGCGGTGACAGGAAGAGGCGTTCTGCGATCTGACGGTTCGACAAGCCTTCGGCGGCCAACTGAGCGATCTGGCGCTCCTGCGCCGTCAGGCGATCGCGAAGATCGGGCGCACGCCGCCCAACCTTCTCTCCAGTAGCGCGCAACTCCTGTCGCGCTCGCCGGCTCCAGGCCGCTGCGCCCAGAGCATCGAAGAGAGCCACGCTCTCCCTCAGCGGCGGTCGCGATTCGGTGCTGCGCCGTCGCCGTCGCAGCCAGCGACCAAGAGAGAGCAGTGTCCGGGCTCGAAGAAATGGATAGCCGGTCAAGTCCTGGGCGAGAGCCGCGGTGAACAAAGGCTCTGCGTGATCGTCCGCGGCCAGGAGTGGCCTTGCGCAAGCGAGGTTGAGTCGGAGGATCGGCGGGTCTGAATGCCCGGAGATCGCTTCGAGGTCCGCGATCACGCCAGTGAGGTGGCTCGTCTGTCCGCTGCCAGCGGCGGCTTCGACCAGGTCCAGCAAGGCTGGCCAGCGCATGAAGCGATGGAACGCCGAGTCGCTCTCGACGAAAACGGGCCACAGGTGTTGGAAAGCGTCCCCGTGCCGCCCGTCGCCGATAGCTGCGGCGCCGCGCGCAAGGTGCGCGGTCGCGAGCAGCGGCCCACCCTTCATGGCAAGCAGCGCCCGCTCTGGTTCGGCAAGAACCGATTCGAGGTCCGGCTCGGTTCCGCGCAAGGCGGTCGCCAGACCGCCGATCAGATCTGCGGTGAGCCCGTACTGAGGCTGTCCTGTGTCCCGCGCGAGGCCGGCTGCCTCGTGTGCTGCCGCGGCGGCAGCCGGCCACTCGCCGGCGTGGATCGCGGCCCACGCGTAGTGCACGAGAGCTTGCGTCAGCGGGACCAACCGCACCTGCTCACGGAGGCCGTCGATCGCGGACGCCAAGAACCGTACTCCGCTCGCGAAATTACCGGCCTTCTCGGCGGCGATCCCCACATACATGGCTCCGATTGGGTCAGTCATCTCGTGGAGACGCAAATGCGAGACTCGTTTCAGAATGTCCGGCCCTGTCTCTTCGGGATGGGCAAGACCTATCACCGCCAGCACCCTCGGGTCACCGTCTGGCGTCCCCATGGCCAGGGCGGCCTCGACGAGGTACTCCCGGGTCCTGGTCTTGGCACGCGTCCACCAGCACCGATGGGCTATCGGCACCAACGACCGCAACGCCATGTCGGCGTCGCCGGCGTCGCGCAGCTGTTGGGCGATCGTGACGAAGGTCTTGGCCGCACCCGACTCGAACCAGACGCTGCCACTGCTGATTTGGCGGAACCAGTCAAGGCGGGCCTGGTCGCGTGCACCAAGATCGAATGCCTTCGCCTCATCGACCAGCCGCCGAGCGCTGTCGACGAGACCGAGCTCGTACGCAATCTCTGCGGCGGCCACAAGACGCGCTCCCTTCCTTGACGAGTCCGCAGTCAAAGCGGCGGCGCGCTCGAGGGCCGCGCCCGCAACCGTAACCGCGCCACGCGCGGCGGCCAGGCGGGCGTGCTGCTCGAGCGCGGAGGCAACGTTCTCGTCGGGTTTCCGGGCAGCCATGGCGCGGTGCCAGAGCCGGCGCTCAGGGTCGGCGACGACCTCGGCGAGAGCCCTGTACATCTCACGAACCTCCTGGGCCGAGGCCGCCTGACGGACAGCCGAACGGATCAGGGGGTGTCGGAAGCGGACCCCGTCGTCGACGATCTCGACCAGTTCCGCGTCGACAGCAGGCTGCAGGGATTCAATGCTCGCTTGGCTGGATCGCGCGATCTCATCCAGCGATGCCCGGCTGTCTAGCGCCGCCGCAAGGAGGGCGGGCCGGCTGTGAGGGGCAAGGTCGCCAAGCCTGCTTGCGAACGCACGATCGAGCCGGCCCGTCAACGTCGTGGAGGGCGGCGCAAGCTGCTCGCCGGATCGCCGCATGCTGCTCGGAAGCTCAGCGAGCGCCAGGGGGTTTCCCGACGATTCCGCGAGCACCCTTGCGCGCAAGACGGGATGCAGCTCCGGCGCCGTGCGATCCAGCAAGCGTGCGGCCGCCGATGCGCTCAAACGCTCGAGGTCGAGAGCTGGTAGGCGAGCATCGTCCAGCGGTGTCGAATGCCCGCTTCTGATCGCCGCCACAAGTGCAACGTGCTCGGCTTCCAGCCGGCGGCCGATGAAAGCAATGACGCCCAGGGTGGAACGGTCCAGCCACTGCGCGTCGTCGACGATCAGGACCACGGGTACGGAGTCAGCCACTTCGCAGATGAGCTGGAAAGCCGCCACCGCAACGCGGAACGAATCAGGCTTGAGGTCGAGGCCCAGGCCGAGGGCCGCCTCGAGCTGTTGCCGCTGTGACTCGGGCAACTGGGCTAGCGCCCCGATGACCGGACGCAGGAGCTGGTGCAGGCCCGCAAAAGGCAACTCGGCTTCCGATTCAACTCCGACGGTGACCAGCGGTCGGGCACCTTGCGCTTCCGCTCGCCGGCGCACTCGTTGGAGGAGCGCCGACTTTCCGATGCCGGCCTCGCCCCGGACCACAACCGCTCCCCCGCCGTCGGGGAGGCGATCTACCAGCGCGTCCAGGACTGCGGACTCCTGCTCGCGCTCGATCAGCTCGGGGCCGGCGTCGACCACTGGCGCCGCGCTCATCGAGCGAGTATGAGCGCTACAAATTCTTCAGTTCAGTCAATGCCCCAGCTCACGATTCGCTCGGGTGTGATCCGCACCCAGTGCTGATCTGATGCCACGGGGCCACCTCCACCATCCTGCAGCACCGCACGCCCCCTGACCTCGATGCCCCGCGGCGTCCACGGCGTGACGCTGACGAGGTCGTCGATGACAAGGGCGACTCGGGGATTGGCGCGGATGTCCCGGTACTTCTTGGTCTTGCCGAAATTGCGGCCGCCAACTTCAATCGCGGCCCCGTCAGCCGAGACTTTGAAACCGACCGGCATGACATGCGGCTGGCCGCCTGAGTCCGCCGTGGCGATACGCGCGAGGCGCTGGCTGCGGAGGTAGTCGATTTCCTTTTCTGTGAAGGTGGCCATTTTTTCGATCTTCTCATTCCTCCTTGAGCAGGCGCTCGGTGAGGACGATCTGGACCACTTCCTGCACCGTTGCCGACCGGCCCCAGTCGCGCTGGAGCTCAACCGCCAGAGCCACCCAGCTGGTCGGCCTTGCACCGGCCTGAATCACGCGCTCCAGGCCAGCGCGGTGGGCTTCAACGGAAGTGCCGCCGATCGCGTCGACGACCGGATAGACCTCATAGCCCTCCCGCATCGCGTCGAGCGCGGGAAACGCCATGCAGATTTCGGTCCACAGGGCGCAGATGATGAGCTTGCGCCGGCCCGTCCCGCGAACCGCGCTGAGGAAGTCGGGGTCTTCCCATGCATTGGTCGTCGTTCGGTCGATGGGCGGGCTGTCCGCGAGCACCTCAGCCAGCGGCGGCAACGTTGGCTTCCCGCGGCCGGTCCTGACGTTGATGGTCGAATGCACGATCGGAAGGCCAAACAGCTTGGCGACCTTCGCCGTTGAGACGACGTTTTTGAGCAGCAGATCCCGATCCATTGACCGGACACCCGACAGCTGGCTCGGCTGATAGTCGATCACGGCCAGGGCTGAGTTTTTCGGCGTCAACAGATGATCGCCCAGCTGATCACGAATCGCGACGGTAGTAGGAGCGGTGGCTGCCATTGTTTCTTCTCCTTTCTTCGTTGTACTCATGCAAGCGAAGTTAGGGAAGCCGGCGCCCATCCGCTTCTGGCGAGCGACTGTTCTTCGTGTCGACGGCCCGCCTTGATGACCTAAGGCCAAGGCCGGAATGACTTAAACCCCAGGCTCGCGTATTTTCGTTGCGTGGCGGCGGGGTTGATCGGGCGTGATGCCGAGCTTGCTCAACTCGAGGCTGCCCTCGCGGGAGCGGCGGAGCACGGTGCCGCGCTGCTGGTGATCGGCGAGGCCGGCATCGGGAAGACATCTCTCTTAGACACAGCAGCCAGGCAGGCACGCGACCGTGGCTATCGAGTGCTCGCGATAACTGGTCTCGAGTCCGAGGCTCAGCTTCCTTACGCCGGCCTCCACCAGCTTCTACAACCTGTCCTGGAGTCAGCCGCTAGCCTTCCAGTCCCGCAAAGGACCGCACTACTCACTGCGTTGGGGATGCGAGCGGGAACGCCGCCTGAGATGTTCCTGGTCGCCCTTGCCACCCTGAATCTGATCGACGGAGTCGGCGACGCGAGGCCGATCGTCCTTGTCGCCGATGACGTGCATTGGCTGGATCCTCCGACAATCGCGGTCCTCACCTTTATCGCCCGGCGTCTCGAGTCAACCCACATCCTGCTCGTCATGGCTTTGCGCGAGGGATTCCAGAGCCCGGTTCTATCTGCGCAACTACCGGAGATTCGCATTGGACCTCTTAGCGAGGCCGCCGCGAGAGAACTGCTCGGCGGGGTAGCACCGGAGCTCGACCATCAGACCCGTCGGCTTGTCCTCGAAGAGGCACTTGGCAACCCGCTCGCGCTGCTCGAGCTGCCGCGTGCCTTCAGGCATCAGGGAACCGACGGCCGCGAGGGCGCCCTCAGGAGCCTGCCGCTGACGGAACGGCTCGAGCGCACGTTCTCAGCCCAGGCTGCCCGGTTGCCGGCGCAAACACAGACCGCGCTTCTGTTCGCCGCTCTGGACAAGGACCCCAGCGTCAGCGATGTCCTGTCCGCGACGCGTAGACAGGTCGAGGCAGAGGTCACTGTGGAAGTTCTCGAGCCTGCAATCGAAGAGGACCTGATAGCCATCGCAGGCTCCACGGTTCGGTTTCGCCATCCGCTGATCCGTTCTGCGTTGGACCAATCGGCAACAGCTGCTCAGCGGCGTAACGCGCACCTCCTGCTCGCTGAGGTCGCTGCGGACCCTGATCGCCGCGCCTGGCATCGCGCCAAATCGGTGCTGGGTGCGGACGAAGGCGCCGCCAAGGACCTCGAGGCGGTCGCTGCGCGGGCTCAGGACCGCGGCGCGACATCGACCGCACTCGGCGCCCTCGAGCTTGCCGCTTCCCTGACTCCGAATGAATCGGCGCGCGCCCTCCGCCTGCTGGCTGCCGCCGAGCTGGCATTCCAGGTGGGCGACAAACCGGCCGTCGGTAGGCTTCTCGATGCCGCCGCCACCCTCCAGCTCACATCCCATGACGTTGCGCGCATGACCTGGCTGCGCGAGATCTTCAACGACGGTGCGCCAGGCGATCCCGACGCTGTCGGTCGTTTGGTGCGGGTAGCGCGCGACGCAGCCGCTGGAGGCGACCGCAACCTCGCGCTCAATCTTCTGCAGGGGGCCGCGCTGCGCTGCTGGTGGGCGGAGCCCGGTGCTGAAGCAAAGACTCTCGTAGCCGAGGCCGTCGAGCAGATCGCAGCCGACGATCTGGATCCGCGCGCACTGGAAATCCTGGCCCTGACCGCGCCAATCGACACGTCAGCTCGAATTGGGCCGCGGGTTCGCGAGGCGGCCCGGATCGACGACGGGGATCCTTCTCGGACCCAGCTCCTGGCTCTTGCAGCGTACGCAGTGGGTGATATCCCCCAGGCAATCGAGCTAATGGATCGCGCGTCTCCTACCTTGCGTGCACAGGGGCGCCTCGGCCTGCTGGCTCAGCTGCTCGTGGTGCGCGGGTGGGCGGGACTCAATGCCGGCCACTTCAGCGACGCGATTCGCGCCATGGAGGAAGGAAACAGCCTCGCGATCGAGACCGGTCAGCCGATCTGGGCCGCGATCAGCCGGATCGGACGTGCGGTCTTGCTTGGCCTACAGGGCGATGAGGGGGCTGCCGAAAAGCTCATCGCCGCGGCGGAAGGCGATTTGGGTGCGCAGCGCCTATCGCTGCTGCTTGCCAAGGGCGAGTTTGCCCGCGGCGTCATCGCCACGACGGCGGGACGTCAGTCGGATGCCGTCGATCACTTTTCGCGCATGTTCCTTCCGGATGGGCCGGCGTTCCATGAGCTCGTGGCCCATGCCGCAGCACCACTCGTGATCAACTGCGCGGTTCGGGCTGGAAGGCTCGACGACGCGCGCCGCCTGATGGACGAGCTCGAGGCGATGGCCGAGCGAACGACGGCGCCCCTGGTGCTGATCGGCGTCCGCCTCGGTCGCGCGCTTCTCGCAGACGAATCGGAAGCGGAAAACCTGTACGAGAAAGCGCTCGATTCAGATCCGAAGTGGCCGTTCCATTACGCGCGATTGGAGATGGCATTTGGAGCCTGGCTGCGACGACGGCGCCGCATCACCGAATCAAGGCCGCATCTGAGGTCGGCGAGGGACGCGTTCGACGCGCTGGGACTGCAGCCCTGGGCGGACAAAGCCCGAGCCGAGCTGCGAGCCTCCGGCGAACGGAACGCCGAACCGGCCCCGAAAACGGCACAACCGCTCACGCCGCAGGAGCTGCAGATCGCGCAGATGGCGGCAGCCGGCCTTTCCAACCGCGAGATCGGCGACCGCCTGTTCCTTTCGCACCGCACGGTCGGTGCCCACCTGTATCGCGTTTTCCCGAAACTCGGTATCGTTTCGCGCTCAGAGCTCACTCAGGCTCTTGGATCGATCGAGCCGGCTCTCACGCGGTAAGCGGCGGGGTTCGCCCCCTATTACAGATGGCGCCCCCGCCGCACGATCAATGGCGAAGAACCGCTACGACTTCTGCGCGAGCCACGGAGGGGTGTAAGCGCCAACCCCGTAGACGAAGGCGAGCAAGTCGTCCGCAGCCCATTCCTCGGCGATCTTTCCGTCTGCCACGCGGTAGACGTCGACCGCATCCCACTTGACGTGTCTGCCCGAGGCGGGGATCCCGAGGAGGTCGCCCTTGTGTGTTCCCTCGACCACCGCGCGCACAGACACGATGTCCCGCTCCGCGATAATGTCCTGCTCTACGTTGCGCAGGTCTGGGAGGGCGGAAACGATCGCGCTGATCAGCCCGGCGAAGTTCTCACGACCCTCGACTGTTCCCAGGGTGCCGCCGTGCCACTTGATGTCGGACGTCATGTAGTCCGCCGCTCGATCGGCTTGATGCTGGTTGAACGCCGCTTCGATGAACGCGCGAACGATCCGCTTGTTTTCCTCCAGGTTGTTTTGAGCCGTCATCTCGCTCTCCTTTGCTTGTACCGTGTTGGTGCTCATAAGGGCAAGCTAGGTTGGCGAATCGATTCTTGGCTTCCGGCGGACGACTACTTCTTCACCGGCGGTTCAAGGTGGATGACTTACTCGCTAGACCGCGATGACTTAGGCGGCGGACGAGGGGAACCGCTGAGAAGCTCGGTTCCCCTCGAATCAGGAGTCAGCGATCAGTAGCCACCGGCCGCTGATGCTGCCGCGGCACGTGAGCCGAAATTCTGGGATCTCGACCTCCCCAGCACAAACTGCGCAACCTGCGCGCCGAGCAATTGACCCGCCACATCGTCGAGCGGCGTGTGCTGACCGGCGCGTCATTGGCTGTGGCTCATGCGGTTCAGCAATGTCCTCGCTTACGGCCAAAGGACCCCTACGTCTATCTGAAGGCGGGACTGCTGGACGAGATGCAGATCCACGTCGTCCCCGTCCTCTTCGGCGACGGCACTCGACTCTTCCAGCATCTCGGCAGCCGGCGCATCGAACTGAAAAGGACGAGGACGATCGACACGCCGGGGGCGACCCACCTCCGATTCTCCGTCCAAACGTGACCAGCAGTTTGGTTCTCCGGAAGTCGTAGACGCAAGGCTGAACTGACTTGCTCTCGCATCATAGAGACTCACGAGCTTGGATTCTCGATTCCGGTCCTGACCTGTGCGTCGCACATGGGTTTCGCCCGACACTATCGGGCCAGTAGTGCCCTACTGTCTGGGCATGAGGACGTTGCATCCGGCGTACCGCATCACTGACCTGGCCACCTCACTGGCCTTCTACGGCGCAATCGGGTTCGAGCAGGTCGGTCGCGTTGATCTGGGCGACGGTGTGACCTTAACGATGCTCAAGTTCCCGGCGGATGAGGTGGTTACGCTCGAACTGGTGCACCGGCCGCCCGACGGACCAGTGGTCATCGGCAGCGGGTTCAGCCACCTCGCGGTGCAAGTCGATGACCTCAGCGGCATGATCGAGGCTGTTACGAAGGCAGGACTAAGTGCCGGCCAAGTCGAACGCCCGGGCGGCCTTGATGGGCCACAAACGTCATGGCTCCGTGACCCCGACGGCTACCGGATCGAGCTGGTGCAGTGGCCACCAGGTCACGCCTATGGGATCACCGCTGCCGACTTTGGCTAGACGCCCGGTACCCAGCGCCCGACATCACTGCCTCCACGAGCCAGATTTCAATTGCCCCAGCCCTGTGGCTCACATTCTCGAGCTCATCGAGAAACTCCACTGCTAATGCCGATTCGAGCTTGGAATTCTGGGTCGGGTGCCTCACGGTCCTGACCTGTGCGCCGGCAGCACACCGGCGTGGACAGCGCCTTTGATTTTCAAACCCAGGTCCCTCACGGTCCTGGGGCCGTGCGCGTGCTGATATATCGGCTGTGCGATAGCCGTCAGCGAGTTCAATTGACGGTTCGAAATCCACCCGGACGGGGCTGCCGCCACCTAGTTCCAAGAAAATCTGTGACCTCCGTGTGACCCCCGCGCGCCAGACGGAGCAGGCGAAGACCTCGATTTGAATACGATTTTTGGTCGGGGGCCCGGGATTTGACCTCCGGGGCCTCGCGGTCCCGAAATCTGGGCGGTTTCGTCCACGGAGACCGATTTCGAGGACCTTGAGTTCAACTCGGAGGCTCCTAGGCGATTTCCGGTCGCCTTCAGCCACCGACGGCGCCCGGATTACTACA
>Ga0209701_10003011_pt1 | contig 10989 bp, 9 predicted proteins | sample CZO8metaG_4_FD_188356 | JGI IMG/M metagenome (GOLD analysis project Ga0209701, IMG submission 188356) | Vadose zone soil microbial communities from the Eel River Critical Zone Observatory, Northern California, USA - CZOApr15con2H3.8 metaG... | ecosystem: Environmental > Terrestrial > Soil >...
TGGAAGCGACGTCACGGTCATCGCCACTTCTTATATGGTCCAACGCTGTCTGAAAGTTGCCGAGCGGCTGGCCAGCGAGGGGATCGAAGTCGAAGTTGTCGACCCGCGCACGCTCGTCCCGCTCGACTTCTCCACGCTCCTGGCCTCAGTGGAGAAAACCCACCGCGTCGTCATCGTGGACGAGACCCATCAGAGCTGCGGCGTTGCCGCGGAGCTGGCGGCGCGCATCGCCGAGGAGGGCTTTGATAAGCTCAAGGCACCGATCCGGCGCGTTGCCACTCTGGACGTGCCCGTCCCTTACAGTGAGCCCTTGGAAGAATTCATTAGCCCCTCGGAAGCGCGCATCGCTCATGCGATCCGTTCCGTCCTGCGCTAGGGCTCACATTTCTTGGCGAGCGAAACAGGTCTCAAGCTGGCAGGGCGGCTGCCCGGCTTGTTTTCCCAGACCAAGACGCTACAGTAAGTGAATACCACCGTTGCTTCGAGTGACAAGATGATCCGAATCCGATTCGTTATTCTTTTCGCTTTTGTGCTCTGGGCGGCCATGGCTTCCGCGCAGACCACGTCGGAGCGCGGAGCCATCCCGCATGTGATCATTGTCTCTGTAGACGGTCTGATGCCTGCGACCTACGTCTCGCCGGATGCGCACGGGCTAAAAATCCCCACCTTGCGCGAGATGGTGCGAGGCGGCGCGTGGAGTGAGGGCGCCCGCTCGGTCTTTCCTACCCTAACCTACCCGGCACATACTTCGATTGCCACCGGCACGAATCCTGCCACGCACGGCATCGTGTCCAATCTGGCCTGGGATCCGGTCGGCAAGAATAATCACGGCTGGCGCTGGTACACGGAAGACATCCGCCCGCCTACGCTTTGGGACGCCGCGCGCGCCCGCGCTCTGAGCACAGCGCTGGTCTCGTGGCCGGTTACGGTGGGGGCGCACGCCACTGTATTGGTACCCGAGATCTGGCGCTCCGGCGCCGAAGATGACGTCAAGCTGGTTCGAGCGCTCGCCACGCCGGGCGTCCTGGACGCCGTCGAAAAACGCTTTCCCACCTTTCGCGCAGGTTATGCGCCGCCCAACGTGAAGGATGAGTCGCTCACCGATATTGCCGTGCATCTGATCGAAAGCCTGCGGCCGAATCTTCTGATGCTGCACATCTACCAGGTAGACCATGATCAACATACCGACGGTCCGTTCAGCGCGAAGGCCATCGCCACGGTGGAGAACGCCGACCGGCAGATCGCCCGCGTGATTGCCGCGGCAAAGAACGCGGGCATCTGGAATGAAACCGTGCTCGTAGTCGTCTCCGACCACGGTTTTGCGCCGATCTCTCAAAGCGTGCGACCCGGCGTCTTGCTCGCGCAAAAAGGGCTGGTGACGCTCGGACCACAAAACCGCATCGCGGAGTGGAAGGCCTCCGTCGCAACCAATGGAGCCCATGCGTATGTCTATCTGAAGGACCTGAAGGATGCGGAGACAGGCAAAGCCTTGCTCGAGATTTTTCTACCGCTGGCAGGCAAAGCAAACAGCGGCATCAGGCGCGCATACAAGCAGGAGGAAATCCGCCAGAAAGGTGGCGATCCATCCGCCTACCTTGCTCTGGAAGGCGCCGAGGGATTTGCAATTGCAGAAGGATACAGCGGGGACTATATCTCGCCTTCCCGGCTCGCGGGCACGCACGGCTACGATCCGGAGCGGCCGGAGATGCTGGCGTCACTCCTCGTCTACGGACCCTCGATCGCTCCGGGAAAGATCGAACGGGCAAGGCTGATCGATGTCGCCCCAACCGTGGCACGTTGGCTCGGTTTGGAGTTGGACAAAGCGGAGGGAACGCCGCTGCCTATCGGCCTGCGTACGCGCTAGGCGCGACCTCTATCTCTCGTAGAGCTTCTTGATGAAGCCGCCCTTGTCTAATTCTTCGACAAAGCTCGAATCGACGAATTCTTCCGGCTTGTGCTTCCAGACGTCCGGGCGGCTCGCGGCGACGTATTCGAAGCTCACTTTCATCCCCGGAAGATTCGGATAGGGCGTCGGTAAAAACATCTTGGAGAAAATCTCATAGGATTCGGCGATCAGCTCGTCATCATCCATTCGCAGCGTCTTTTTAATCACCTTCCGCCCAAATTCACGATCCTTCTTGAAGAGCGCGATGCCTTCGAGGTGCGCCTTCATATAGTTCATGATCATTTCGCGATCGGCTTTGATATTCGCGCGGCGCGTGGTGATCTCCATCCAGGGATAGTCGATTTCCTTCGCCGAATCCCAAAGCATGCTGAAACCGAGCTTGCTGGCTCGTCCGTATGCGGGGTGAGACATAGCCGCGCCATCGACCACACCGGCTCTGAGCGCCACGATTCGATCCGAATCGCTGCCAGTTTGGATCAACGTCAAATCCCGGTCGGGATTAAGCCCTTTTTTCTTGGCGATCGACCGTACCAGGAAGTCCGTGAGCGAACCCAAGCTGGAGACCGCAATCTTTTTCCCCTTCAAGTCCTCCACCCGCTTGATCTCGGGCTTAACCATCAATGCGTGAACCACGCCGGGCATCGTGTGGGCTAATATCGCCATGTCCGAGCCCGCCAGGTTCGCGGCGATGACCGTCGGAGTCGCAACCGGCACGATATCGAGATTCCCGCCAATCAGCGCCTTCGATGCGATGCCCGAACCGTTGATCGCGATAACTTCTGCGTCGAGCCCATGTTTCTCGTAGAGTTTTGCCTCCTTGGTGACGTAGATGATAATGTTGGCCACGCTCACAGAGGGAACCCCGACGTGGATCTTCTTGAGCGGCTTCGTCTGGGCGAAGACTTGCGGAGAAGAGATTGATGTCAGAACAGCGACAATCACCAGGGCGGCTTTTGCTTTCAACATAGCAGGGGACCTCCCGCTTTCTTTTATCACAAGTGAATGGGAGACACGCAATCCTCGTGTTCGTGTCCGTGGAACGTGCCCGTGAAACCCATACGAGCACGATCCAGGCGATGGGCTCTTCTCAACAGCCTATTGGCTTACGAGAGAAGTTTCTGTAAGTAAGAGCCAACAACGATGCGCGCGATGGTTCTTGAGACTCCGGGCGAGCCACTTCGACAGGTGGATCTGCCGGCGCCGAAGCCCAAAGCCGGGCAGCTTCTGATCCGCGTTCACGCCTGTGCCGTTTGCAGGACTGATCTTCACGTCGTCGACGGTGAACTGACGCGGCCGAAGCTCCCGCTGATCCCCGGCCATGAGATCGTCGGCGCAGTAGAGGAAAGGGGGCCAGGGGCAGATCGCTTCAAGATCGGCGACCGGGTCGGCATCCCCTGGCTGGGCTGGACTTGCGGCGAGTGCTCATATTGCCGCTCGGAGCGGGAGAACCTGTGCGACAAGGCGCGCTTCACCGGATACACGCTCGACGGCGGCTACGCCGAATACACTGTGGCGGACCAGCGCTTCTGCTTTCCCATCCCGAGCCTTTACAGCGACGCCGAAGCCGCGCCTCTTTTATGCGCCGGGCTCATAGGATATCGGAGTCTAGTCAAGGCGGGCGACGGAAAACGGCTTGGGATCTATGGCTTCGGCGCGGCCGCGCACATCGTAACCCAGGTAGCGCTTCATCAGGGACGGGAGATCTATGCGTTCACTCGGCCGGGCGACAAGGAGGCGCAGAAATTCGCCAAGGCTCTGGGCGCTTCGTGGGCTGGCGGCTCAAACGAGATGCCGCCTGTCAAGCTGGATGCTGCAATCATCTTCGCGCCTGTAGGTGATCTCGTTCCGCAGGCTCTCAGGGCCGTAGGCAAGGGAGGTGCCGTGGTGTGCGGTGGCATCCACATGAGCGACATCCCATCTTTTCCTTATTCCATTCTCTGGGAAGAACGGGCCATTTGCTCGGTGGGCAATCTTACCCGGCGCGACGGCGAGGAATTTGTAGCTCTTGCCCCGAATGTTCCGGTGCGCACTGAGGTCGAAACTTTCCCTCTCGAGGAAGCGAACGAGGCGCTGGAAAGGTTGCGGAGCGGGAAAATTAAGGGCGCGGTGGTGTTGGTGACGGATGCGGCCAAATCCCGCTAAATCATCTGGATAAAGACATCCACCAGCGCCGGACAGTTTTCTTTTTTGATCACGTTGATCGCCCGGTCGAGAGCCGGGCGGATCTTGTCCGGTTCGGTGATCGGTCCTTCACCGGAAAGACCGAACGAGCGGGCGAGATTGGCGAAATCTACAGACGGCTTTTCCATCTGCATGCCTACCAGCTTGTTTTCCGCCGGACGGCCGCGGGCTATGGCCACTTTCTCTTGATGCTCCACGTCGTTGTAGTAAACACGGTTGTTCGTCATCACAGTCAGAAGCGGCACTCTGGTGTTCGCTGCGGTCCAGAGCGCGCTTGTCGTATAGAGAAGATCGCCGTCGCGCTGGAGATTGACGCAGATCGTCCCCTTTCCGCGATGGATCAGCGAAGCGCCGACCGAAGCGCCCGGCGCATAGCCCAAACCGCCGCCGCCGTAGCCGCCAAGGTAGAGACCCGGCTTGTCCCAATCCCAAAGTCGCTGCGGCCAGCTCCTGAAGCCGCCGGCGACCAAAAGCCACGATTCCTTCTTGATCGCCTCCCAAACTTCATGCGCCAGGCGCGGAGGAGAGATCGGTCTCTCGTCCCAGCGCTTTTTCAGTTCGCTCTGCCAGCGCGCTCGAATCTCGTCGTGTTGGGCAGCGAGATACTTCCGCCGCTCTTCAACCACGCTCTTGGAAAACTTTCCCTGTCTTCTGATCTCCTCGACCAATGCCGGCAAAAAGACTTTGGTATTGGCAACAATGGGAAGATCCACCGGCGCCAGCTCCTGAAAATCGGTGGTCCAGCCGCGCACCGCCATATCCGCCAGCGTCGCGTGGATCACCTTGCAGCCAGGTTTGATCGCGGGCGCAGAGGTGTGAGTTGCGGCATCGTGGCGCACGAGCGCGCCGTAGAGATCCATGACGTCGAGCCCCATGATGACATCGGCACTTGCGATCAGCTCTCTATTTTTTCCCGTGAGGCTTAGGGGATGTGTATTGGGAAAATTCAGCCTGGCGCCCAGATCGACCACCGGGATTGCCAGCAGATCGGCCAGCTCCACGAGACTCAAGACTGCGTCATTATTTCTCCCCAGGTAGTCGGCCAGAATCACCGGGCTCTGCGCTTCGGAGAGCAGCCGCGCAGCTTCCTTAATCGCATCGCTATCCGCCTGAAGCGGCGCCGGAGGGCGGAAGCGGGCAGGATCGGGAAGGGGGATCTCCTTTTCCAACTTCGCCTCCTGGTCCGTCACGTCGAAGCAGAGATAGACCGGACCTTTGGGATCGCTCATGGCGATCCGGTAGCCGCGCATGATCGATGAAGGGATCGCCTCCACGCCGACCGGCTGATCGTCCCACTTGACAAAGTCGCGCACCAAATTTCCCTGGACCTGTGCGGTGTGGATCCAGTCGATCCAAGGACGGCGCTTGCTGGAATCCATGGGGCCGGTGCCGCCCATGACCAAGATGGGCGTCCGGTCGCACCAGGCGTTGTAGATCGCCATCGAGGCGTGCTGGAGTCCGACGACGTTGTGGACGATCGCTCCCATCGGCTTGCCGCTCGCCTTGGCGTAGCCGTGGGCTACGGAGACCGCGATCTCCTCATGGCAGCAGAGGACGATCTCGGGATTGCGGCCGCTGTCGTAGTTGACGAGCGAATCGTGGATGCCGCGAAAGCTCGACCCTGGGTTCAGAGCGACATACTCGATGCCGAGAACTTTCAGCAGATCTACGATGAGATCCGAGCCGTAGCGAGCTGGCATAAAACCTCCTATGGTTTGGCTTTATGAATTACGGTTAACGAATGAACGATCCTCGGCTCCAAGCCGAGGGGGTCCAAAAATGTCGACTGGAAGTTCACCCGCCGTTCCCCTTCTGTCATTCCCGCGCATCCGCCGAAGGACGGATCAGCCTCAGGCTGAAGCGGGAATCCAGTCTTTATATCCTTGATCCCCCGCAACCGCCCTGGATGCCCGCTAGAGCCTGCCCCCGACTCCGATCGGGGGAGGGCATGACGATGCTTTCTCTTCGCCTGAAGGCAAAAGGTTTCCACCATCCCCGAAAGAGACGCTATCTAATGAAGCGGCTGTGGTATCTCCATGTCATAGAGTTTCGCCACGTTCGTGCAGAGAAGCTTTTTCCGAATCTCCACCGGCAAGTGTCCGAGATCGCGCTCGATGTATTCGCGCGACTTCGGCCATGTCGAGTTCCCATGCGGATAGTCGTTGGACCACATACAATTATCCTGGCCCCACCACTCGAAGTTATGGCCGGCCACAGTGTCCCTGAAGAACGTCGCGTAGATCTGGTTCCTGAAATACTCGCTTGGATCCTTGCTGATGGGAGGCGGATTCACGCCACGGAATCTTCTGTAATAGTAATCCCATTGTTGCAGCATGAAGGGCAACCAGCCGACTTCGTTTTCCACGGTGACGAATTTCAAGCCGGGGTAGCGGTCCAATATGCCGTAGAAGATCACTTCAAAAAGCGCGTTGGCTATGTCCCTGAGCTTCAAGTTAACGCTGCCGCGGTAACCTTCGACGCTCTGTCTGCGGTCCTTGTTCATTTGGTAGCCATGGCCGGTCAGGATGTGCAAGTTAACCGGCATATTGAGCTCCTGCGACGCGGCCCAGAACTTATTGTAGTGTTCCGAGTGAAAGGGCAGGCTCGGATGCGGCACCTGCCAAATGATGGAGCCTCTGAGGCCGGCTTTTTTGCAGCGTTCCAACTCTTTTACCGCTGCATCGATGTCGTGCACGGAGATGGCGGCGATGCCGACCAAGCGTTTGGGAGCCGCCTTACAATAGTCGATCAGCCAGTCGTTGTAGGCGGCAAAGCAAGCGGCTTGCAGTTTCGGATCATCAAGATGGAAAAGGTCCAGGAGATACGTCGGGTACAGCACTTCCGCACTGAGGCCATCGGTCTCCATCTCTTTGATTCTGCAGTTGGGATCTGAGCCGCCGGGATGGGTTTGGAAGCTTTCCCCGACTTTTAGCTGCGGGAAGCGAGGAGCCTGGTCTCTGAAGGGCTGCGGAACACGTTCGATCAAAGTGTCCGGTGGCTCCATCACGTGCGAATCTGAAGAGATTAGAACCTCACGCCTTGTTCCATGTCCATTTGTCCCTTGAGACATAAAATACCCTCCCTTAGCGTACTGCTTTGCTTGGTTCTATGCGAAAACCTCTACCACTACAGCCATCGGAGCGTCAAGGTTAGCTGGCGCGGTAAAGCCCGACTACGGTAGGCAATCCATCGACGAGCATAGCTCTCCCGAAGGGGAGTTTGGGATTCTGAATTTCGAGTTTCCAATGTGCTCGAAGCTATCGACGAACCGATCAGAACAGCCCTTCTTTCTCTAACTTGCGGGGAATCCGGTCGTCAATGATATCTTCCGCCTTCAGCCGGCGGATCTGCTCATTGGTTCTGCCGAGCAGACCGATCACATTGCGCAGCCCGTCGGCGTTCGGATAGATGCGCCGGTCATAGAGAATTTTCATCATCTCGTAGCCGGCCTCGGCATCTTCCATCTTTTGCAGCCGCAGCGTGCGCATCAAGCTGCGGATAACGGCGGCTTTATTCTCAGGGTTATTGATAAATTTTATCGTCTCTACCATCGCTCTGAGCGTGCGCTCAACGATATCGGGTGAGCGATCAACTAAACTTCGCCGCGTCATGATTCCCAAACCCTGAAAGGGAATCCCGAGCTTGAGAAGATCGGCTAAGACGCGAAACCCCTGCCGCTCCAACTGGGCGCCAAACGAGTAGCCGAGATACGCGCCGTCGATGATTCCTCCCGTTGCCAGCGCTTGGGCCATAACCGCCTGATCGCCGATCACCCGCAGCTGGATCTTGTCCCGCTCGGGGTTGAGTCCCCAGTGGTCAAACGCCAGCATGGTAAACATCCAGACGCCCCCGCCGATGCTTTGCACGCCGATCTTTTTTCCCTTGAGATCGGCCGGAGTCTTGATGTTAGGCGCGACCACGAAAGTGCCGTCCAGTTTGTTGATCAGGCCGGCAACGAAGACCAAATCGAGTCCACCGGCCATAGCACCGATGGATGCGCCAGTGGCGGAACCGGCGTGAAACTGAGACTCTCCGGCGGCGAGCGCCGACAAACCCACGGCGCCGCTGCGGACGTTGACCACTTGCGCATCGAGGCCATGCTTTTGGAATATCCCCGCGTCTTTGGCGACGAAAAGAACTCCGCTTCGCTCGTTCAAGCCACCGTAAGTGACGACGATCTTCGACGGCGCGGAGGCGGCCCACAGGCGCAGGGGTAACGACATCGCGAATGCGCAGAAGACGAGGAATCTGATCCCAACACTCCAATGCTCCATCACTCCACCTTTTCTTGAATCGCCGACCTCTTGTACTCCGTGCGCAAATGATTTTGCAAGTGGACTACTTGCTGACCGCCAACTTCGTTCTTGGCGATAAAACGGATTGCCGCAGCAAGTTACCCTCATGGTTCGAAGGCAAGAAAACCGCTAGACTGTGGACCAGGGAATTCAGCCAACCCGAAAACCGCACTCTGCTGCGGAAAGTCAAAAGCCGCCTTGGTTAGCGGGCGATGTAACATGCCAAAAACAATGGACGACCTGTTTCACGCGCAAGCGTCGCTCGAACGCATCCCCCTGCAAGACGCAGAGGTCTACTATCTGCGCGAGCTTCCTCTTGCTCAAAGCGCCGAAGCAGTTATGAAGCAGCTCATCGATGAAGTTCTCTGGCGCGCCGAAAACATCGTTGTCTGGGAAAAAACTTACCCCCAACCCCGGCTGACCGCCTGGTATGGTGACGACGGCGCAAGTTACACCTACTCCGGCATTCACTTGGACCCTCTGCCGTGGACTGACACCCTGATCGACATTAAGAACCGGGTCGAAGAAATCGCCGGTACCAAATTCAATAGCGTGCTGCTGAATTACTATCGCGACCATCGCGACAGCATGGGACTTCACAGCGACGATGAGCCGGAACTTGGCCGCCACCCGATCATCGCCTCGGTAAGCCTAGGGGAAGAACGAACTTTTGCGCTGAAGCACAAGACCAAAAGAGGCCTTCAGAGCGTTCGCCTGAAACTCGCCTCCGGCAGCCTGCTTCTGATGAAAGACGACACCCAACACTTTTGGAAACACGGAATTGAAAAGGAAAAGCGCCCTTGCGGCCCGCGGGTCAATCTGACGTTTCGGCGCATTTGCAGGTGAAAGGAGGAATGCCGCTCAGGCAAAACGGTATACCGAAGCTGAAGGATAAAGTGGGCACTTCACGATTGGCGTGGGAAAAATTTCTGCAGACGAACAAAGTTCAGTAAGCTATTAAGAGATAAGATCCAGTCATGCGGAGATCACCCGCGCTTCAGTCCATTTTGGGAAGTCCAATTCAAAGCGGCAAAGGTAAAGATCTGATAATCAGCTAGCGGGCTTCTCCTAGAGGCGTTAAGTTTGGCGATGAGAAAACCCCGATGCGACCCTTGAGCATGGTCGGTTTTCGGTGTGCCCTCGGACGGATTGTAAATGCCTGGCGAGAGTATTAGCATTGGCCGGTACTCCAAAGCGGACAGTGCCGTCGACATATACCAAAGTGGATTTTGAATGGGTCGCGACCGAATAACCTTGCCAAGGTCGCTCCCTCAACCGAGGAGGCACGGAGTTGATGAGATCAATCCTCCACGTATAGCAACACTGTTGATAGGGTTCAGTTTTTTTCGTCGTTCGGACATGCGAAAGAACGAATCTCTACCGCAAAGTTGGTTACTAGAGGAGGGTTTATGATACGGAATTGCAGTCGCCTCGCAATCGTATTTTGCTTTTTGTCTTTTGCCGGCGGGGCTACGCGGATGGCCGAAGCGAAGAGCTACGTGGCCTATATATCGGATTCGCCCGCCTCGGCTTCCGCGTACTGGGTGGCGCAGGACGCAGGAATCCTTAAAAAGCACGGTCTGGATGTCGACCTGATTTTCATCAACGGCAGCACCCGCGGCATCCAGAGTCTCATCGCAGGGGACGTAAGCTTTTCGAGCGGCGTAGGAACCGCGGTCATCAACGGCAAACTGGCGGGCGGGGATATCGCCATCATCAACAGCCTGACCAACACGCTGCCTTATTACGTATTTGGCAAGCCTGAGATTAAATCCCCGGAAGATCTCAAAGGAAGATCCGCAGCCATGCATATTCCGGGGACCGCGGCGGACTTCGCTTTGCGGCTGGCCCTCAAAGGAATCGGTCTCTCGCTCAAAGATATCAAAGGAGTCACCGTCGGCGGCGCCCCGGCCCGCGTGGCGGCCGTGGCGAGCGGACAGCTCGACTTCACGGTGGGAACCGAAGGGGAAAAGATTCGAGGAGAAAAATTCGGCCTCAAGGTGGTTATCGACATGGCCAAGCTCAATATTCCGTTTCAGTTTACGTGTACGGTAGCCACCAGGCGGATGATTCGGGAAAATCCCGATCTGGTTCAGCGCATGGTCAGGGCGATGGCTGAAGCGGTCCACTACTACAAAAACAACAAAGACCCGGTGGTGAAGATCATGCAAAAATATTCACGTGGGCCCAGTCGCACCTTCTTCGAGGAGGTCTACGACTCCAATTTGGCCCTGCTAGTCGAGAACACTTATCCCACCATAGAGGGGCTAAAGGCCACCCTGGATATCCAGGCCAGCCTGGATCCCAAGGCCGCAAAGGCCAGGGCAGAGGATTTCGTCGATCTGCGCTTCGTGGACGAGCTGAAGAAGAGCGGGTTCATTGAGAAGCTCTACGGCAAACGCTAAGAAATCCGAAATTGGGATTATTCAGGGAATTAGGGTCAGTCGCCATTATTTTCCATGCAAACATCATTCGTTTTATGGCCCTGGAATTTGGAAAGTCCAATCCAAAAACAGCAAAGGTAAACGGGCTGTTGCCCAAATCGAAATTCTTAGTGCAATAAGGTGAGCGCATCGTTATAATGCTCTCTGTGATTTGTCGTCATAG
>Ga0209701_10003012_pt1 | contig 10983 bp, 8 predicted proteins | sample CZO8metaG_4_FD_188356 | JGI IMG/M metagenome (GOLD analysis project Ga0209701, IMG submission 188356) | Vadose zone soil microbial communities from the Eel River Critical Zone Observatory, Northern California, USA - CZOApr15con2H3.8 metaG... | ecosystem: Environmental > Terrestrial > Soil >...
CTTTGGATCGAGCCTACCGACGATCGCTATGTTGTTCCCGGTGAACCAGATATTACCGTTCTTATCCTCGACCAGCCCGTGCGGCGCGGTGAGCGGAGTCTTGAGCGGATATTCCTTGACCTGGCCGGTCTTCGGATCGACCCGTCCGAGCCTGTTGATCATCTGCCCGGTGTACCAGATAGCGCCGTCCCGGGTGGCGAGCGGGTCGTGCGGCCGCGAGCCGGGTATCGGCACCTGCCACTCCTTGATGTCGATCCGCGCCGGCCCGGGGATGATGTTGGCGACGGGCTTCGGCTTTTCCGGGAAGTTCTTGGCCAGATAATCGGTGACGAGGTTGATCTGATCGGGCGGAATCGGGACCTCGAAATTGAGCATCATTCTGACGGCGGTGTGCCAATACGCCTGAGGGTAGCCCGACGAAACGACGCGGGAAAGCCCGTGACAGCCGCTGCAATAGCTCACGACGGCTTCCTTGCCGGGCCCGTCGGGCAGGTTCGGCGGCGTCTGGCTGCGGGCGGGCTGGATCGAGCACAGCACAGTTGCGGTAAGCGCGAGCAGAAACGATTTCGTCAACATGGGTTCCTCCCAAAGAACTGCGCAAATGCTATATCCATCGTTTGAGATTCATACAACACCTAAGCTGTGAAAGCCACTCTGCCTGACTGTTGCCCATTGCCTGACGCCTCAGGCCTGATGCGGCGCTTGCAGACAGGGCGAGGTTGTCATAAGACTGGCCGCATGAAGATCGGCGTTTTTGATCACCTGCAGAAAAACGATCGTCCCGAATTATCTTACCAGGATCTCTACGCTCGGCACCTCGACATGGTGGAATTCCTCGACCAGGCGGGCATGGACTACTATTTCGTCGCCGAGCACCACTTCGACATGGGATTTGCCGAGTGCTCAAGCCCTGGGGCATGGATGGCGGCCGCTTCGCAGAGAACGAAACGAATCCGTCTCGGTCCGCTCGTCTACGTGCTTCCGCTGTGGCATCCGGTTCGCGTGGCCGAGGAAGTCGCCATGCTGGACAACATCACCCAGGGACGCTTCGAATGCGGCATCGGGAGCGGCATCGGCAAGTATGCGTTCGGCGCCTACAATGCTTCCTGGGACGACAAGAACGAAATTATGTGGGAAGCTTACAAAATCATCAGGGGAATCTGGGCCAATCCCCAATACAGCTACAAGGGAAAATTCTTCAATGTCCAGAACGCCGAGCTGAACATTCCGCTGGTCCAACAGCCGCATCCTCCCCTGTGGATGCCGACGCGAAGCCGGGAATCCGTCGAGGCTGCGGCCACCGAAGGGATGAGCACCGTTCAGTGGTGCCCGCCCAAGATGGACGTGGTCCGGGAAATCTTCGACTATTTTCGGGAAGTCCGCCAAAGGGTCAAACCCAGCGGGCCGCCGCCGCAGATCGCGCTCATGCGAGAGATCTATGTGGGAGAGACGGATCGCCGGGCGTACGAGGAATCCAAGGATCACTGGATCAACTTCTGGCACCGGGTCGGCGGGGGAAGAGCCTACGGCGGATACGGGAACGAAAATCTCGCCAACATCACCCGCGAGGAAAGGAAAAAAGAGCTCCTCGATGTCGACCGCGCCAGAAAAGAAAACTCGTTTATCTGTGGATCACCCGACACAGTCATACGGCAGATCAAGGAGATCGCTACGCAGGCGGGCGCGAACTGTTTTCTGGGGGAATTTACCTTCGGCGCGCTCGAGCACGCAAAGGTGATGAACTCGCTGAAGCTCTTTACTGAACAGGTAATGCCGGAGCTGAGGAAATTCGAGCTCGACGCCCTGAACTATCCCAACAACGGCTACCGCGTCTGGCTCAAGCCCTCCTCCGCCAATTGATATCTCCCCTCTCCGTCCTGGCTGATTTTGCCGTTTTGCTGGAGCCAGCCGATGGCCCGGGCGATCCTGCCGAAATCCTCGCGCGGGAAGCGCTGGAGGATTTCGGCGAAAAAGCTGTGCGACTTTGAAAGCGCCTGGAGAATCTTTTCCGCCAATTCCTCCAGCCCCGTTTCAGCTTTGACTTCCTTTGTTTTCTTCGCACGCTCAGTGGCCGGACCGAGATAACCCTTCAGTTGCGCTTTTCCCTGATTAAAATAAACGATTCGTTTATAGCGCCCGGCCGGGACATTCTCCGGAATCGTCGCGTCGATTCCCATCTTCGCCGTCGTCGGTATTCCGTCCGTAGGCGGAAGAGAAGGATCCAGAGGCTTGGACCGGGCGTTGGGAATAATGACCACGTCACGGTCGGCCTGGACCCGCGTGGCGACGGCCCACTCCAGATCGACCGGATCGAAGATATCGATGTCATCGTCGGTCACAGTGACATGCTTGATGTCCGCGATGGAAAGGAGCGCCATGATCGCATTCTTCCCTTCGCCCGGCTGTTTCCTGATCGCGGCGATGATGTGCCAGTGGCAGCAGCCGCCGGGCGTGACATTAATAGATGTCGCGGTCACGCCCGCCTCGCGCAAGACCCGCCATGCCGCCGCCTCATAGATCGGCGCGCTCATCCAGATATTTTCCCAAGGCATGTGAAGCGCGTAATAGATCGGATCTTTGCGATGCATGATTGCCTTTATCTTCACGTTGGGGTTGTAATGCAACCCTCCCATGAGACGATTGAACTCGCAAAACGGCCCCTCCGGGTAAACCCAGCCATCGGGAATGATTTCGCCCTCCAGGACAATCTCAGCGTCCGCGACGCAAGGAATGGGAATCGTCTCGCCGGGAGCCAATTTGAGCGGCTGGCCGCGAAGGCCGCCCGCATAACCGAGCTCGTTGGTCCCAAGAGAAGCTTTAAAAGTTGAGGCGACCATCTCGTATGGGTGTGTGCCGATGGAAATTGAAATGGGGAGCGGCTTCCTTTTCTGCAGCGCCCGCTCCGCATACCGGCGGAGATTGTTGGGCGTAACGATATCGATGCCGGTGATGTTTCTCTCCTTCAGCATCAACCGATACATTCCGGCGTTCATGCCGTATTGCGGATCCTCGGCGATCACGACCGCTCCAGTGATCATCGGCCCGCCATCCATGAGCGAAAATATCGGCACTGGCAACTGATAAAGATCCACTTTGTTCCTAGTGAGAATCACCTCCTTGACGGGCGCTTTTTTCACGATCTTCGGCTTGATCGGATGGTCCATGGCCGAACGCAGTTTGGCTTCAATCCCGCCGTAACCTATTCCCATGCCCAAGGCCAGCCGATTTCGCGACTGCAAAAGGCCCGAAACCACCGGCATCGAATAGCCGCGGACGTTGGTAAAGATCACGGCTTTCTCAGATTGCGGAACAAGCGCAGCGATATTTCGGAGATCCACCGGTTTAGAAACCTCAAGTAGCTCATCATGTTCACGAAGCGTTCGCAGGAATCCCCTGAAGCTAGTCTCCATATCAATCCTCCTAAGGAAAGCACATTAGTCACTCAGCCGTAGAGTGTCAACGCGAGCCTTCGATGCTGCACAGTTTCTGGTTTCGAGTTTCAAGGTTTGAGTTATAGAAACTGAAAACTCAAACTCGGAACTGAACGGCCTCTTCACACGGCTTTACGCCTTGAGTCATTCCCCCGAAAGCGATTCCTCAGGGCGCAAGTGTCCGGGCCGCGGCCGATAGGGCAGTACCATGAGTCGAACCTCCCTCATCGGACGTCCGCGGCCCTCTCCCTCGCGCCCTTGGCCTCGAAGTGAAAGCCGACGCCCGGTCGAAGAGCCCGCGCATCCGATGACCAGCCTTGGGAATAAGCACCTGCCCATTGCGCGGGCTCGGAAAGCGGGTGGTGGCTTTCATCGTCAAGGGTGATCCTAACAGATAATGAATATTCCCGTGAAAACGGGAATCCAGAATTTTCCATACCTGGACTCCCGCTTGCGTGGCTCGACAGGCTGCTCGCCACCCTGAGCCCGTCGAAAGGGCGGGAGTGACTTTTTCTTCACGTAAGAGCCAGAAGTTGCAAGATCTCCGGAGCAATGCGAAGTCCCCGTCGACGAGACGCTGGAGCGAACGGACGGGGCGGTCGCCTGAACATATGGAGCTTGGTCTCTTGACAACTCATTCTTATTTCGAGTACGCAGAGAACCATGAGCGCATCTTTTGGCCTGACCTTAGCTAACCGCGGTGTCATCATCGGCGCCGTTAAAGCAAGCGACCTTATCCGCATGACGGAACAGGCGGAAGCCTCCGGCGTCTTCGATGCGGTTTGGGTCGGCGACAGCCTGCTTGCGAAGCCTCGGCTCGAGTCCGTCGCTCTTCTTTCCGCCCTCGCTTCGGTGACCACGAAGGTTCGTCTTGCCGTCGGCTGCATGGCGACGTTCGTTCATCGTCACCCCATCCTCTTTGCCCAACAATGGGCGAGCCTCGATGTCATTTCCAACGGCCGCTCTTGGCTGGTGGTATGCCTGGGCGGCCCGAACGAACAGAGCGCGGCTCAGGCGTTGGAGCATGCGGTCATGGGCATCCAAGCGAAAGAACGCCCGGCACGATTGGCGGAAGGCATCGTCATTCTGCGCAAGCTTTTCGCTGAGAAAAACAGCTCCCATCACGGCACCTTCTATCAATTCGAAAATGTGACTCTCGAACCGCGGCCCGTGCAGCAGCCCTGCCCTATCTGGATCGCCAGCAACCCTACCGGCCTTACGTGGCGAGACGGCGCCAGCGCGCCTGATGCTATCATCGAACGGAGCTTCCGCCGTGTGGCGCGCTACGCCGATGGCTGGATGACGAACAAAGTCAGCCCGGAGCAGTTTCGCCGGCAGTGGGCACGGATCACTGCGATGGCCCGCGAAGAAGGACGTGATCCTGGAAAGCTGGGTAGCGCTTTGTACCACAACATCAACGTTCAGGAAGATCGCAACGCTGCGCTCGCAGAAAGCAAGGCCTTCCTTGACAAGTACTATACCTCCAACTTCAGCGCAGCCTTCGTCGAAGGATTCACGACGGCGGGCAGCCCAGAGCAGTGCATTCAGGAGCTAAAGGATTACTTTAGTTCCGGTTTGCAGCACATCACGCTCCGCCTCACCTCCTGGAACCAGCAAGGCCAGTTGAAACGATTCCTGAATGAAGTAGCCCCAGCCTTCGCATCTTAGTCTATCCATGCTCCTCGGCATTGATCACATCGTGATTGCTGTTTCGAATCTCGAAGCAGCAATGAAAAGCTACCGGGAACTTGGCTTCACAGTGGTCCCCGGCGGCAGGCATCCCGTAGGCACCTACAATGGTTTGATCTCTCTGGCCGACGGCGCCTACATCGAGTTGATCTCTTTTTATCGGGACAATCCCCAACACCGTTGGTGGGCGCCCCTTCAACAAGGAGGAGGATTGGTCGACTTCTGCATGCAGACAGATGATCTCATAGGTGATACCTCAAAGTTTCGCAACGCCGGTGTCCATATCGATGATCCGGTTCCTTGGTCGCGCACTCGGCCGGACGGCTACCAGCTCAAGTGGCTGCTTTCCCTTGTGCGCGAGGGGCATCGAGGCGTGGCGCCGTTTCTGATTCAAGACCTCACTCCGCGGGACGAAAGAGTCCCAAAAGAAAAAAATCACCGCAACGGATCTGTCGGAATCGGAAAAGTCGTCGTGGCTGTCGATGATCTATCGACTGTCGGTCGCTGGTACGAGACTGCCACAGGGCGCGCGGGCGAAACCATCGAAGACGAGAGGCTGCAAAGCGCGGGACTGCGGTTTCGGATCGGGCCGCATGTCGTGGAACTCCTCCAGCCCGTCGCGCGGAAAAGTCCACTGACATCATGGCTCAAAACTCGCGGCCCGTCTCCTTATGCGGCCACGCTGCACGTCGGCTCGACGGCGTTCGGGCTGCTCGAAAGTCGGCTCACACAGGGCGCCAACCTTCACTTCGAAGCCTAATATCCGCCCCCTCGCTGACCGGCTTTCGGAATAATCGGCCTCAGCTAAACAAAACCGGGCGGCCATCGTCTAATGAGGCAAGGAGGGAGTGATTATGAAAACAGCAACGGCCTTTGTTTTGGCGGCGGCGCTGCTGGCGATCGGCGCACCCAGTGCTTCCTGGGCCTACGATCCTTACTTTGGACATCGCTTCGAGCGCGGCCGGTGGGACTCTGAAGAGCTCAGCCAGTTCAATACCTTTCTCCACAGCCACCCCGGAATCTCGAAGGATCTATCCGCCAATCCGAACCTGGCAAACGACCGCGGCTATCTGAGACGCCACGGGCCGCTCAAAAAGTTTCTCGAGCGATACCCGAACGTGCGGGATGAGCTTGGGCGGAACCCTGGGCGCTTTTTAGCGCGCACTTACCGCTACGCGGATTATCGCTGAGACGGCAGATCGCAACGAGGCAACCAACATCGCCCTCGAAAAGTCCGGGCATCCGGCCTTTTCGTCTTCCCCCAGCGCTTGCCGCTTGTTAATCCGTCGTTAGGACGCGAATGTTCCGCTCCGGCCGCACCCTCCACACCAACTCTACTTAAGGGCGTGATTTTTCTTTGAAGTTTGGCGCTGCTTGTGAGAAAATCGGCCCCATTGAAAAAAGTAGAGATCTGATCGTCTAACCAAGCAAAGGAGGGGCTCACCATGAAGACTGAAATTGCCCGAAACCGCCATTTCCTATCGCTGATGCCAGTTCTAGCCGCGCTCTTGTTGGTGGCGGTCGGAGCTCCATTGTCCATCCGCGCCGACGACCACAGAATCACTAGCCAGGAACTCGCGACCTTCGATGTTTTCCTCGACAACCATCCCGACATCGCCAGAGACTTAAGACGCGAGCCCAGGTTGGCTAATGATCGTCGATACCTCACCAGTCACCCGGATCTGAATAGCTTCCTGGACCAGAATCCAAGCATCCGACGAGAGTTGCGAGAAAACCCTAGTAGCTTTGTTCGGACAGAGAACCGGTTTCAGAGAAGCGGAAGAGATATCACACCGGAGGAGATGAGCGAGTTTAACACTTTCCTCCACAGCCATCCTGGTATCTCCAAGGATTTGAACGCCAATCCGAACCTCGCGAACGATGGCGGTTATCTAAAACGCCATGAGCCGCTGAAGAAATTCCTCAGCCGCTACCCAGCGATCCGCGGCGAATTCGCCCAAGACGCGGTGCGTTTCATGCGACGCGTGAACGACTCCGGGCATCGCGGCCCGCAGGGACCCTACGGACGCGGAAGGTAGGACGCATCAAGGCCATGGTTAGGAAAAGGCCGGGATGCCCGGCCTTTTCTTTTTTCGCCCGCTGAATTCGCTAGCGGCACAGGGCCACGAAGGCAAAAACCTTGGCTGCCTCACAGACGCTCTGGACGGAGACCGAGTCGTGATCCGTGTGAAAAAATGATAATGATAGGAATTTGGTTTTTACGTTCACTCAAAATTACCCCCGACAACCCGTGCCAGCTCGCGTTCGAGCGTCTCTAGCAGCCATCAGAAAAACCAGACTGGCCCGGTACCCGCTTTTTAGGCCGGACAGTATCCGATAACGTGCAGTTATGTCAACCGGAGCCCGGCCCGAAGATAAGGTTGGACATCTGCCCCTCAATTGGGGTAAGAGACTTTTAAATTAGCTGGCTGTAGGATGGGTCAAAGGTAATCTCTTTTACTGGAAAGAAGTCAATCAAAGGAGTAGGTTACAACCTGTAATCCATAGGTGGAATCAACGGAACCAATTTTAGGGAATTTTGTTGTTTACGAGAGAGTTTTGTAAGCGTGTTTTATGGGAGACGTGAAAAAAGATAATCGTACAGATTCTGACGATTCTTTGAACCTTTTTAGTCCAATGGAAGACGCAATTGATTTATCTATTCAGCATGAATACTTTAACCTCTCAAAAACGATCGACATTGAAAATGTTGATTACAAAGAGGTCTTAAAAGAGAGTAAAAATATATTTTCACAGAACATACCCCTTGAAGCGAAGAAGAGAATATTAATTTTATTGGCTCATTTTGGAACTGCAGAATCGTATAGAATACTGGAAACATATTTAAAGAGTTCTGAACGGAATTTAAGAGATTGGACTTTATTGTCGCTGAAGGAATGCAGAATGTTTCTTGAAAGTGCTCTCTTAGAAGAGGAAGCAGGGTTTATATCAACGGGATTGGGAGGGAAGGGCAACAAACTCAGATATTATTTTATTGTCAGTACACGGGGAGATCTAACATTTTCAGAAACTCAAATGGAAATCTTAAAAAGGGAATTTGGCGCAATCACTAAAAAATATAGTTCAGAAATTGAAGAGATTGATATCGAAGCTAATTATGCAATGATAAGAGTATTAATTCCAATAGATGTTGCTATTGGGGAGGTTATAGAAGGAGGAATAAACGAATGCAATAAGATAGAGGAGTTTTTACTTTTCCATTATTACGTTACGAATGTAGAGAAACCCACCAGCGAGGAAATCTTAAAATATTTTGAGGAAATTAGACATTGAAAGAAACAAAACAAGCCTGCAAACGACATGAGCCTAAAAATAACATCCTCACTTCATAATATATTTATCGGCCACAAACTCCTTTCTCACCTACGATATGCTGTGCCAGACTCCATACCAAATAAAACTCACGACCTCGCCTCCGCTGGCACAATGTACTCAAAATGATAGGAATTTGGTTTTGAGCTACAGCCACCCAGAACTCAAAATTGCCCCGACGACCCGATGCCAGCCCGGGTTTGAGAACCTCCAGCAGCTATCAGAGAAAGCGAACTGGCCCCGTACCCCCGTTTCAGGCGCGACAGTATCCGATAATGACGCGTTATGTCAACTTCAGCCTGTCTGGCAGGTAGACCTGGACATCTACCCCCAATTACGGTAAGGGGACTTAATTAGCTGGCTATGGGACGGATCGAAGGTTCGACCTTGAGGCTCACCTCGAAAGGTAATCTCTTTTATCGGAGGATCTCTTCCCGGCGGGGCATGGGACTCTTCCCATAGACCTATGTGTTGAAGGATTTTTTTAAACACTTCTGGCTGATCGATGAAGCTGATGATGCGCCCTTCCAGTTTCCTCAGGGTGGTGAGCAGCTTGTCGAACCACATCTCACCCTGGCACTTGGGACAGGTAAGGGGATCTGTTTCATAGACCTTTCTGATGAAATAAGACCAACGCTGTTTTAATTCCTTGGATACTGGCGGAGGGGCGACCTCGAATACCTCCGGTTTCCAGGCAACCGTCTCTTCTCCTTCAGGTCTTAGAGAGTAATTGTTAACTATGGCGACGGCGCTGCACCAAGGCCTTGGTATAGGACGCCGAGACTGAAAGCAGCAATCGCCGGTAGAAGAAAGAGCAAATAGCTGAATAGCAGTGCTAAGCGAGCAACAATGATAGACCACTCAGTCCAGAGCCGCTTGATTTCTTCATCCGATGTTCCACGGGCGCGGATCATGTCCCAATCTGTTGAATTTGGAAACTGACGATTTGCAAACACCGTCCTCGTGTAACCGACACTGACCGTGACGGTCTCTTTTTTGGCAGGGATGTCAATCGTTCGAACAAACTGCTCGTGTGACACTAAGAACAAGCCGACGCCGACCACAGATACACTTACAGTGGCGAACAGCACGGCGAATCTTCGTTTGCCACTCTTTGTGAATTTAAGGTCAGACGTAAAATAAACTATGAAGGTGACGGCAACGCATAGGAGTATGGCGGCAGTCCGAAAGACCGTATCAAGTGGTGGGAAGAGAAAGAAAGATTGTTTGTCTGGCAGGACACTCGCTAAAAGCGGCAAGGAACCCACAGCGCCTGCAATAGCACCCCATATGCTTTTGAACCCTTTGTAGTAATCCTTGACAGTTATATTGCGGTCCTCTCTTTAGAAATCAAAGTGGACGACGTGATTGGTCTCACGGTACGGGTCATGGTCCTTTTCTTGGGTTTTCCCATTCTTTTCTGCGCGTATTGTCCAAAGAGCATAGACGAGATTCTTGATTGTCGTTTGCGTTTGGTCGGGATGGTTTTGATAGGGGTCACCAATTCGCCTGAATGACACGGCTGCGCCAGCTGGCGTGCTCCCTACATCTAAATCAAAGGTCATAGTGCTGCTGGCCGCGACGAGTGTGTACGCCTTGTAGTTGTCGTCCAGGACCCGCAACGTGGAGTCACGACCCGCCGCATAGCGTGCAGGCTGAAGGTCCGTGACTTGGCTTGCGGCACGAGCATAACGGTTTACAAAATCATCGAAAAAAACGGCGCCCGCCGACCGTTGGTCCGGCGTCGCGGCAAGTTGCTGGAATCTAGAACCTACGCGCGAGACGGCATTCTTTTCCGCGGAGACGCTGGCCGAGAGCAGCTGCGTCTGGGCCTTGAACGATGGGTCCCGCTCTAACGCCGTTAGTTGCTGTCTAGCTTTTGTCGTGCGGTCGGCCAATGAACGCGCTTCGGTCGTCAGGAGTTCTGCTTGGGCTTGGCTTATCTTCACCGGGTTGGGAAAGACCGAAGACCGTGGCTGGGCTGGGACACTCACCTGTAGGAAGTACAGAGCCGCGAGCGTTGCAACCCCTGCCGTCCCAGACCTTGTCAAGAAGTTCATGACGGTTTCCAAGCGTACTGCCGAGCCAAGCAAAGTGTAACGCTCGGGTAGTATCTGTCAAGCGAAAGTTCGACAAGCCGTGCGGCCCACATCCGTCCTCGCAGTAACACCCGCGTTCAGAACTCTCGCACCGAAGGGCTTAGCTGGCCGGCTCGTGATTGGTCATCAGCCTCACGTAGGGCGGTGCAACGGCGGGTTCACAAAGTCGTCCACGAACCAGCACAGAACCCCAGCGACCGAATACCCACCAGCTGTCACCTGAAACACCAAATGATAGGAATTTGCTTTGGGGGGTTGGCCACTGAGCATTCAAAATTACCCCGATGCCCCGGTGCGAGCCCGCGTTCCAGAGCCTCAAGCGGCAAACTCAGAAAACAGACTGGCCCCGTACCCCCATCTTTGGGGCAGACAGTATCCGATAAGGTGGCGTTATGTCAACGCTACCGCGGCTTGCAGACAAGGCTGGACAT
>Ga0209701_10003026_pt1 | contig 10966 bp, 8 predicted proteins | sample CZO8metaG_4_FD_188356 | JGI IMG/M metagenome (GOLD analysis project Ga0209701, IMG submission 188356) | Vadose zone soil microbial communities from the Eel River Critical Zone Observatory, Northern California, USA - CZOApr15con2H3.8 metaG... | ecosystem: Environmental > Terrestrial > Soil >...
GATGTTCATCGGGCATTTCGCGGTGGCGTTCGGCGCCAAGAAGGTGGTGCCGCGGACCTCGGTGGCGACGCTGACCGTGGCGGCGCAGCTGCTCGACCTGATCTGGCCGATCCTGGTGCTGCTGGGGATCGAGACCGTCCGCATCGACCCCGGGGCGCCGAGCCCTTTCCTCAAGCTGCGGTTCGTGCACTACCCGTGGACGCACAGCCTGCTCATGGCCGTGGTGTGGGGCGTCGCCTTCGGGCTCGCCTACCGCGCGAAGACCGGCTACGCGCGCGGCGCGCTCGCCGTCTCCGCCTTGGTCGTCTCGCACTGGGTCCTCGATTGGATCACGCACCGGCCCGACCTGCAGCTGGCGCCGGGTGTGGACGCCCGCGTCGGCCTCGGGCTGTGGACCTCCCCGGCAGCGACCATCGCCGTCGAAGGACTGCTGTTCATCGCCGGGGTGGCGGTCTATGCGCGCGCGACGCGGCCCCGCGATCGGGCGGGAACCTGGGGGTTCTGGGGATTCGTGGCCTTCCTCCTGGTCGGCTACGCGTCGAGCCTCGCCGGAGGCGCGCCTCCGAGCCCGCAGGTCGTCGCCGCGAGCGCACTCGTCGGCTGGATCCTCATCCCCTGGGTCGCCTGGTTCGACCGGCATCGGGAGGTCGTCGCGCCGCAATCATGGCGACCCTGACCTTCCTGGGCGCGGCCGGCACCGTGACCGGGTCGCGCCACCTGCTCACCACCGCGGCTGGAACGCGCGCCTTGATCGACGCCGGCTTGTTCCAGGGCCGCCGCGAGCTGCGCGATCGCAACTGGGCCCCGTGGACCGCCGGGAAGCTCGACGCGGTGATCCTCACCCACGCGCACATCGATCACACCGGGTACCTGCCCAGGCTCGTCGGGCAGGACCTGGTGGGACGCATCCTCTGCACGGAGGGCACGCGCGACGTGGCCGCCCTGCTCCTGCCGGACAGCGCGCACCTGCAAGAGGAGGACGCGCGCCTCGCCAACGAGCGCGGCTACAGCAAGCACCGGCCGGCCCTGCCGCTGTACACGTCCGCGCAGGCGCAAGCGACGGTGGCGCGGCTCGAGGCGTTCGCGTTCGATCGCCCCGTGGAGGCGGCGCCCGGGGTCACCGTCACCTTCCGCCGCGCGGGCCACATCGTGGGGAGCGCCTTCCTCGACGTTCGCGCGGACGGCAAGCGGATCCTGTTCTCGGGCGACCTGGGCCGCTACGGGACGCCGCTGCTCGCCGACCCCGACGCGCCGTCGCCGGCGGACGCCCTGCTGCTGGAGTGCACCTACGGCGACCGGCGCCACCCGGACGAGCCGGCCAGCGAGCAACTGGCGCGCGAGGTCCACGAGGCGATCGCGCGAGGCGGGCCGCTCCTGGTCCCGGCGTTCGCGGTCGGGCGCACGCAGGAGCTGCTCTTCCTCTGGCGCAAGCTGGAGCACGAGGGCCGGATCCCCGAGGTGCCGCTCTTCGTGGACAGCCCGATGGCCACCGACGCCACGCCCATCTACCTCCGCTATCCCGAGGACCAGTCGGCGGCCGTGCGCGACCTTCTGGCCCGGCACGTGCGCCCGCTGCACCCGCGGCTGCTCCAGTTCGTGCGCGGCGCGGGGGATTCGACGCGGCTGCTCGACCGGCGCGGCTTCTTCGCCGTGATCGCGGCGAGCGGCATGGCGACCGGAGGGCGCATCCTGGCCCACCTCGAGCGGCAGCTGCCGCGTGCGACCACCACCGTGCTCCTGGTGGGCTACCAGGCCGAAGAGACGCGCGGCCGCAAGCTCCTCGACGGCGCCCGGGAGCTGAAGATGCGCGGCCGCATGGTGCCGGTGCGCGCCAACGTGGTGCAGATGACCGGCTTCTCCGCGCACGCCGACTGGTCCGAGGAGGAACGCTGGCTCTCCGGCCTGCCCCTTCCTCCTTCCCGCACCTTCCTCGTCCACGGCGAACCCGCCTCCCTCGAAGCCCAACGCCTCCGCCTCTCCACCAAAGGCTGGCAGGTCGCCATCCCTACGCCCGGAATGGTGGCCGCGCTGTGACTACAAGATGAACGCGGAGGCGCGGAGACGCGGAGGATCGGGTTGGTCTCACGATCGCGCGATTCGCGGTCGATCGGAGAACACAGCAAATCTCCGCGCCTCAGCGCCTCCGCGTTGATCCTTGAGTCATCTACCGCGGAGGGAGCGGTAGTCGACCATGAGGCAGCGGTCCTGGATGGCGAGGATGCCGGAGCGGGCCAGGGATTCGGCGGTGCGGTCGTCGCGGATGCCGCTCTGCAGCCAGACGGCGCGGGGCCGCTTGGCGAGCAGGTCGGGGAGGTGCTGGGCCACGTCCGCGGAGCGGCGGAAGACGTCCACGATGTCGACCTCGCCCGGCACGTCGCTGACCTTGCGGTACACCTTCTCGCCCAGGATCTCCTGCACGGCCGGGAAGTAGACCGGCACGGGCACGATCGAGAGGCCCATCTTCTGCAGCGCCGCCGGCACGTAGAAGGCCGGCTGCCCGCTCTGCGCCTCGGTCTTGATCCCGAGCACCGCCACGCGACGCGCGCTCTTGAGCAGCTCGGCGATGCGGTCCTCGTCGTCCTCGATCAGGTTGCGGCGCCACTCGTCCATGCGGGCATGGTAATCCCGCTCGGGAGGAGGTGCGAATGCCGCACGCCGTCCGCGCTCCGCGCGGCTCCACCCTGTCCTGCAAGGGCTGGGTGCAGGAAGCCGCGCTGCGCATGCTGCAGAACAACCTGGACCCGGAGGTCGCGGAGAAGCCGGACGAGCTGGTCGTCTACGGCGGAAGCGGCAAGGCCGCCCGCGACTGGCCCTCGTACGAGCGCATCTGCTCGTCGCTCCGCGCGCTGGAAGACGACGAGACGCTGCTCGTGCAGAGCGGGAAGCCGGTGGGCGTCCTGCGCACCCATCCCGACGCGCCGCGGGTCCTCATCGCCAACTCCAACCTGGTCCCGAAATGGGCCACCTGGGAGAAGTTCCGCGAGCTGGAACGGGCCGGGCTCACCATGTACGGCCAGATGACCGCGGGGTCGTGGATCTACATCGGCACCCAGGGGATCCTGCAGGGCACCTACGAGACGTTCGTGGCCGCCGGGAGGCGGCACTTCGGCACCGAGGACCTCTCGGGGCGGCTGGTGGTCAGCTCCGGCCTCGGCGGCATGGGCGGCGCACAGCCGCTCGCCGCGACGATGGCAGGCGCCGCGTTTCTCGGATTCGAGGTCGATCCGCGGCGCCTGCGGCGCAGGCTCTCGCAGCGCTACCTGGACGAAGAGGCGCCCTCGCTGGAGGCGGCGCTGCGGAGGGCCGGGCAGGCCCGGGACCGGGGCGAGGCGATCTCCATCGGTGTGGTGATGAACGCCGCCGAAGCCCTGCCCGAGCTGGTGCGGCGCGGCGTGGTCCCCGACCTGCTCACGGATCAGACGTCGGCCCATGATCCGCTGAACGGGTACGTCCCGGCGGGCCTGTCGGTGGAGGAAGCCGCCGAGCTGCGCGCCCGCGACGAGCAGGAGTACGTCCGCCGCGCCCGGGCCAGCATGGCCGAGCACGTCCGCGCCATGCTGGAGCTGCGCCGCCGCGGCGCCCACGTCTTCGACTACGGCAACAACTTGCGGGCCGAGGCGCAAGAAGGTGGCGCGGCCGACGCATTCGCGTACCCTGGATTCGTGCCTGCGTACATCCGGCCGCTGTTCTGCCAGGGGGCGGGCCCGTTCCGCTGGGTGGCTCTGTCGGGCGACCCGGCCGACATCCGCGCCACGGACGACGCGCTGATGGCCGAGTTCCCCGAGAAGCCCGCCCTGCAGCGCTGGCTGCGGCTGGCGCGCGAGCGGGTCCAGTTCCAGGGCCTGCCGGCGCGCATCTGCTGGCTGGGCTACGGCGAGCGGGCCCGCGCCGGCCTCGTGTTCAACGAGCTGGTGCGCAGCGGGCGCGTGAAGGCCCCGCTGGTGATCGGCCGCGACCACCTCGACTGCGGCTCGGTCGCCTCTCCGAACCGGGAGACCGAGGCGATGAAGGACGGCTCCGACGCCATCGCCGACTGGCCCATCCTGAACGCGCTGGTGAACGCGGTGAACGGCGCCTCGTGGGTGTCGTTCCACCACGGCGGAGGCGTCGGCATCGGCTACTCGCTCCACGCGGGGCAGGTGATCGTCGCCGACGGCACCGACGCGGCGGCGCGGCGGCTGGAGCGGGTGCTGACCGGCGATCCGGCGATGGGCATCCTGCGCCACGCCGACGCCGGATACGAGGAGGCCATCCAGGTGGCTCGTGAACGCGGGGTTCGGATACCGGGGCTGACGCGATGATCTCGCTTTCGATCCGCCATGCCCGGCTGGCGACGATGGAGGGCGCGCAGGCGGCGCCCCTGGACGGGCCGCTCGCGCTGGTCGAGGACGGCGCGGTCGCCATCGACGGCGACCGCATCGCCTACGTCGGTCCCGACCACGAGCTGGCGGAGAAGATCGCGGCCGGCGAGCTCTCGCGCGACCCGCGCGCAGTGGAGATCGACGCGGCCGGGGCGCTGGTCACCCCTGGTTTCGTCGACCCACACACGCACCTGCTCTTCGCGGGCGACCGCTCCGCGGAGTTCGCGCAGCGGCTGTCGGGCGCCACCAATTCGGAGATCGCGCAGACCGGCGGCGGAATCATCTCCACCGTGCAGTCGACCCGGGCCGCTTCGGACGACCAGCTGGTGGAAGGAGCGAGGCAACGCCTCGCTCGCCTCACGCGCGGCGGCGTCACCACCGTCGAGGTGAAGAGCGGCTACGGAGCTTCCATCGAGCAGGAGCTGCGGCTCCTGCGCCTCATCCGCCAGGCCGGCCAGGGCGCGAGCTGCGACCTGGTGCCCACCCTGCTCGGCCTCCACGCGGTCCCGCCGGAGATGGACCGGCACGCGTGGGTGAAGGTGGTGGCGACCGAGCTCACGTCCGAGGCCGCCAAGCAGGGGCTGGCGCACGGCTGCGACGCGTTTTGCGACAAGGGCGCGTTCACCACCGACGAGTGCCGCACGGTGCTGGAAGCGGGCGTGCGCGCGGGGCTGGTCGCTCACCTGCACGCGGACCAGCTGACCAACACCGCGGGCGCGGCGCTCGCGGCGGTGATCGGCTGCTCCAGCGCGGACCACCTCGAGCGCACCGGAGCGGCGGGCGTCGAGGCGATGGCCCGCTCCGGCACCACGGCCGTGCTGCTGCCGCTGGCGGCGTGGTTCCTGCGCGACTCGAAGCCCGCGCAAGCCGGGCCCTTCCTCGCCGCCGGCGTGCCGGTGGCGCTGGGGTCGAACCTCAATCCGGGCAGCCAGCGCATGGAGGGCGTTTCGCTGCTGCTCGCGGCGGGGTGCCTGTTCAGCGGGCTCTCTCCGGCGCAGGCGCTGTGGGCCTGCACGGTGGGCGCCGCCCGGGCGCTGCACATGGACGATCGGGGCCGCCTCGCCCCGGGCCTGCGCGCCGACCTGGTGCTGCACGCCACCCGAGACCCGGCCCATCTGCCCTACCACGCCGGCGTCGACCACGCCCGCCTCGTCCTCCGCCGCGGCCAGATCATCCTCGACCTCCGCCGCGATCCCCCCCTCAACTGCGGCTAACCTGCCGCGAGTCAGCCGAAACGCGTCTAAAGGATGAACGCGGAGGCGCGGAGACGCGGAGGATTCGTTGGTTCGCGCAATCGCGCGATCGCGCTCGATCGGAGAAGCCAAACCCGACTCCGCGTCTCCGCGCCTCCGCGTTCTGCTTTTTGACCCGGCGCGGCGCTAGTCGAGGGATTCGCCGTCGTACATGGAGTCGATCTGGGGCTTGTACTTCTGGGTCGCGGCCTTTCGCTTCACCTTGAGGGTGGGCGTCAGCTCCCCGGTCTCCAGCGAGAAGTCGCGCTCGAGGATGGTGAACCGCTTCACCGTCTCGTACGAGGGGAGGGTCGCGTTCAGCCGGTCGATGGCGTCCTGCACCTTGGCCCGGACGGCCTTCGAGGAGGCCGCGTCGCGGTAGCTGCCGGCCAGGTCGCCCGCCTCGCCCGCGACCTTCTTCGCCTGGTCCTCCGCCACGGTGACCAGCACCGCGACGTACTTGCGGCGGTCGCCGATCACCACCACCTGGCTGATCAGCTCGCTCATGGTCTTGAGCGCGCCTTCGATCGCCTGCGGCGCGATGTACTTGCCCCCGCTGGTCTTGATCAGGTCCTTCTTCCGGTCGGTGATGCGCAAGTAGCCGTCGGCATCGACGTCGCCGATGTCCCCGGTGTGGAACCAGCCCTCCTTGTCGATCACCTCGGCGGTGGCCTCGGGCAGCCCGAAGTAGCCGCGCATGATGTGGCGGCCCCGCTGGAGGATCTCGCCGTCCTCGGCGACCTTCACCTCGACGCCGGGGAACGGCCTTCCCACGGTGCCGAGCTTGTTCTGCCCGGGCAGGTTGACGCTGGTCAGCGCGATGGTCTCGGTGAGGCCGTAGCCCTCCAGCAGGTCGAAGCCGAGCAGGTCGAAGAAGTACGCGATCTTCCGCGCCAGCGGAGCGCCGCCCGACACGAAGGTGTGGATGCGCCCGCCGAAGCGCTTCGACAGCTTGTCCTTGATCTTGGGGAAGACCAGTTTGCGCGCCAACCCGAACGCGAAGGAGGAGTAGCCCTGCCCCTTGTCCTTCGCTTTGGCGTACATCTCGAACTCGCGCATGGCCATGCGGAAGAGGGTCCCCGACAGGCCTTTCTGCGCCATGCCGTTCGCCACCACGTTGTTGAACGCCTTCTCGTACACGCGCGGCACCGCCGAGAGCACGGTGGGGCCCGTCTCGCCGGCGTTGTCGACCAGCCGGTCCACCGACTCGGCGTAGATCATCTTGAGCCCGCTCCCGAACCAGGCCGCCTTGATGATCTGCGCGAAGGAGTGGGCGAAGGGAAGGAACAGCAGGTGCGCGTCGTCGCGCTGCAACAATCCCGTGCCGACCACCGCCTCGGCGGCGAAGATGAGCTGGTCGTTGGTGGTCATCACGCCCTTGGGCGTGCCGGTGGTGCCGCTGGTGTAGAGGATGGTGGACAGCTCGTCCCGCCGCTGCTGCTCGAGCCGCTGCTGCAGCTCGCCCGGGACGCGCCCCTTGTGCTCCTTGCCGCGCGCGACGAGGCGGGCGAAGGACAGTCCCCAGTCGCCGTCCCCCTCGCCCTCGAGCAGGACGCAGCAGCGCACCGCGGGGAGCTGCGCGCGCACCTCGCGCAGCTTGCGCAGCTGCGTGTCGTCCTCGACGAAGACCAGCGTCGCGCCGGAGTTCTGCACGATGTAGCGGATCTCCTCGGCGGTGTTGGAGTGGTAGATGGGCACGCTCACCCCGCCGGCGTGGGCGATGCCGAGATCGGCCACCGTCCATTCCACGCGCGTGGAGCCGACCAGCGAGACCTTGTCGCCCGGCTTCACGCCGGCCGCGATGAGGCCCCAGGCCGCTTCCTCGCCCAGGCCGGCCAGCTCGGCCCAGGTGAGCGGCTTCCAGCCACCCCCCGTCTTGCGCAGCGCGGCCACCCGCTGCGGATCGCCGGCCGCGCGCAACCGGAACAGCCCGGCCACGGAACGGACGGTCGCGAAGTCCTCCTTGAGCCTCTGCATCGAGCCCATCGCCTTCTGTGCGGTCGCCATCGGATGCTCCCGATCAGTGCTTCGCCTTCCACTTGCGAGCCAGGTCCTTGATGCGTTTCTCCTCCGGCAGGTCCTTCCCCCGCGGCGCGTCGAGGATCTGCTGCACCAGCTTGTGGGCCTCGTCCGCCTGTCCTTCCAGCCCGTTCAGGAGCAGCGAATCCGCGAGGTACAGCTTGGCGCGCCAGTTGTCAGGATGGGAGCGGACCACCGCCCGGAGCACCTTGATCGACTCCTCGGGGTCGCGCTTGGGCCAGGGCAGCTTGAAGAAGTACCGGCCCCAGACCACCTGCGGCGCGCCGTCCAGGTAGTCCTTGTCGATGCGCAGCGCGGCGAGCATCCGCTCCCGGAACTTCCCCTCGAGCCCCTGCGAAAGAGCGGTGAGGATGCCCACGCCTTCCGAGTACAGGCCCACTCCGACGCCCGAGAAATAATGCCCGCGCACGTCGCCGGGATTGGCCTGGATCGCCTTGTCACCGGCCTCCCAGGCAGTCTTCCCTTTGGCGGCCTTGTCGTCCGAACCGTCGGGCTCGCCGTCGGCCTCCCAGGCCACCAGCGACGCCTGGCGGCGCGTGGTCTCGAATCCGTTCGGATCTTCGGCGAGATGCTCCTGGATGAGGTCCTCGAGCTGCTTGAGCACTGCGGGATCGTCGCGCCGCTTCCAGAGATCGTCCCAGGTGGCCATCCAGTCGGCGGAAACGCCGGGCCGCGGCGGACCGGGCGGCTGGCCTTGCGCCACCGCCGCCGAGGCGGCGGCGAGCACGGCCACGGTGCTGCGGCACGCGAGACCCATTCGAATTCCTCCGGGAAACCCTCCGCTCCTATCACTGGCCGAAGGGCGCGGGCAACGGCTGGACGCTGCCGGGCGGCGGCGAGGTGACGTACAATCCTCGCGGACGCGACCCGCGGCCCGGAGGAAACCGATGGCGGCACCGAGCGAGCGCGAGGAGCGGCCGGTCACGGCCGCGGACCTGAAATCCGGCGTGAAGCTCGTCGCCGGACACGCCGTGTTGCTGATCGTGAGCGACGGCCGCGGGGACCGGCGGCTCTTGCGCCGCCCGGAGCCTGCGCGGGGCGGTCAGCCGTCCGCGAGGTAGCGGATGTCCCAGACGTCGTCGGGCTGCAGCGTGCACGCGCCGGTGAACCGCACGGCCGGGCCGTCCGGATTCTCGACCAGGTCGAATCCCTGACCGGGCGCGCAGTCGAGGGCGGCCCCCGCGCGGTCGACGCGCACGCGCAAGTACTCCAGGCCGGTCGGGCGCGCGAGCAGCTCGATCTGCTTGGGAATGCCGATCACCGCGGCCAGCCGGCCCAGCGGGCCGCCGGCGTCGTCGCTGCAGACGCTCGCCGCCAGGCCCTGGAAGGCGGTGGCCATTTCCAGGTAGCGCCGCCCGGGCACTTGCCCGTTGCAGAACATCTTGCACTCGGCGGTGCAGTCGGCCATGCACAGCGCGAACGGCGCCGCGCCCGCGCACCGGTTCTGGCACGCCTGCTGCGCCGCCGGCTGATCGCAGCGTGCCTGGCAAGCGCCGTCCGTGCATAGTCCCGGCTCGCGGGTCCCGTCCTTCAGGCTGACGATGGCCGCCACCTGCACTTCCTTCGGGCTGCCGTCGGCGTTGGCAAGGGCGCGGAGGAAGTTCACGTAGCGGGCCACCGGCTCGAGCGAGGAGATGCCGGTCCCGTCTCCCGAGGCTTGCTGGGCGCACTGGTCGATCACGTTCCCTTGAGCGTCCTTCACCAGCATGGAGAAGCGCTGCTGCGGATCGGAGCAGTCCTCGGCGTCGCTGAAGAAGGCCACCACGACCTTGGCGCCGTCGCGGAGGAACCCGGACGATCCGTCGCCGAGCGCCAGGCGCATCGCTTCCAGTCCCTGGGGCTGCCGCGCGCCGTCCGAGCCGGCCTGGACGTCGCTCGCCACCCATCCGCTGAACGTGGCCGGGTCGGTCGCGCTGCGCCGCAGCACCGCGCCCGGATTGCCGGGCGCGACCCGGAGCTTGCCCGCCTCGGCCGGGAAGCTGCGCAGGCACGCGGCGGCCTTGCACACGTAGCCGGGCGCGCCCCAGTCGCTCGCGCACTGCGCGGCGGCGTTCGCGTCGCCGTCGGGCCCGCACCCGCCGAACCGCTCGAAGATGGAGGTGGTCACCACTGCCACCTGGTAGTCCACCGGCGGCTGCAGCGCATCGAGCTGCGTGGTGAAGCCGGCCAGCGCCTGGGCGAGCCGGTCCTGCTTGCCGGACATCGAAAGAGAGTCGTCGACGACGAAGAGGATGTCGGCCTTCGTCGCCACCTTCACCTGGCTGTGCTGCGCCACGGCGACCAGTGTCGCCGGCTGCACAGGGACCGCGACGTAGCTCTGGCAGGACATTCCCGCGACGAGCAGCGTGAGAAAGGGTACAATTGTCCTGACGCGCATCTGGCGTCGTCCCTCCCGAGGGGCGGCTACTTGCGGGGGCAAGCTGGAGATGGTGAGGAGGCCCGTCAAGGTTGCGATGGCACGCCCGGCCGCCAGGGGTTGCAAAGCATTTGCCAGGGTGTGCCGGGTGGCTACATTGGGCGTCCGCCGTTAAACACGGAGAATGATTTTGCCCACCCACGGAGGGACCTAGCGATGTCGGAGAAGGGAAAGGTCGTCACCCCGGCAGCGCCGGGTCTCATCAACAAAGAAGATATCCCGCAGGTCCTGCCCATCCTGCCCTTGCGCAACAGCGTCTTCTTCCCGGGCGGCGTGTTGCCGCTGGCGGTCGGCCGCCAGAAGACCATCGCCCTGATCAAGGACGCGGTGCGGGACGACCAGGTGATCGGCGTCGTCACCCAGCGCAAGGCGGAGGAGGAGGACCCGGGCGCCGCGGACCTGCACTCGATGGGGACCGTCGCCCGCATCGTGAAGCTGCTCAAGATGGGCGAGGACAACTACTCGCTCGTGGTGCAGGGGCTCGCGCGCTTCCGCGTGGTCGAGCTGGTGCAGGAGCACCCCTACCTCAAGGCGCGCATCGAGCCGGTCGAGGACAAGACGCCGCAGGAGGAAGTGGAGGTCGAGGCCCTCGGGATCAACCTCAAGAAGCTGGCCCGCGAGGTCATCGAGATGATGCCCGAGCTGCCGGCCGCCGCCACCGAGCTGGTGGAGAGCATCACCCAGCCGGGCCACCTCGCCGACCTCATCGCCGCCAACGTCGACGTGCCCATCGAGGAGAAGCAGCAGGTCCTGGAGACGGTCGATCTCAAGGAGAGGATGAAGCTCGTCCTCGAGCTGCTCAACCGCAAGCGCGAGATCTTGAAGCTCAGCTCGAAGATCGACTCGCAGGTCAAGGGCGAGATGTCCAAGACCCAGCGCGAGTACTACCTGCGCCAGCAGCTCAAGGCCATCAAGGA
>Ga0209701_10003027_pt1 | contig 10961 bp, 8 predicted proteins | sample CZO8metaG_4_FD_188356 | JGI IMG/M metagenome (GOLD analysis project Ga0209701, IMG submission 188356) | Vadose zone soil microbial communities from the Eel River Critical Zone Observatory, Northern California, USA - CZOApr15con2H3.8 metaG... | ecosystem: Environmental > Terrestrial > Soil >...
ACTATGTAACGACAGAGGAACGGCACTTTGGGTTCTTTGTTCATAGGGACAGTCGCCTTGTTCGCATCCAATGTAAAACAGCATGGCTCTCAAAGGATGGAACCTACCTTGAGTTTAACACGTCCACTGTTTCGGTGAGAAAACGCGGGAACAACAAAAAGTCGGGTTATAAAGGGAAGGCTGAATATTTCGCCATTTATAGTCCTGATACAGGAAAAGTCTACATGGTAGCGGTCGATGAGGCAACGGAGGGCAATATGAATTTGCGGTTTAAGAACGCGGGGGTGATACGAAGTAATGGCAGACAAAGCTGGCGTGTCTCTTATGAGGAAGCAATTACGAGTGGAGTGAAGTATAATTGGGCAGAAGATTACGAGATATAGCAGACGTGGCATGAGTCTATGGCCGTTTTGAAGACGGTTGCCTTAGCCGCTCGGCATCATCGCTACAAATGGCGGAGAGGGTGGGATTCGAACCCACGGAGGCGGTTAACCTCAAGCATTTAGCAAACGCTCGCACTAGGCCACTATGCGACCTCTCCTGAAATGGCCTTATAGGCTGATCTACATTTTATATAATTCAGCCGTACTTCTAAACTAGCTCTGGAAACTCCACCACTAGCTGGGAGTATCATACACGACACTCTCTTTTCTGTCAAGCCATTTTTTATAGATTTGATAGTTTGATGGCCCCTGTACTTTGTAGACAGTACATATGATGGTATGCCATTGGTCGTCAGCGAGCTCTTCCCCTATCAGCTCTTCTAATTCCTTTCTGTACGCCAGAGCTTCAGCCCCGTGTTCCATCACGAACTCATGGATACCAACCACGTCGTGACCACGCAAACGATCGACAATGGTCTGTTGCTCTGCGGTGATGAGAGCTATGAGTTCTTCCACCCTGTGCATTTGGTACTTTCCTTCGATATGCATTATTAATGATATCTTTTTACAGCCTACTAATCATTGTGCCATTACTACAGGTATTCAGTCAAGAGGGCATAGCTGGTAACATCGGCAAAAACAAGGTGAAGGTATGTATGCTACGACTCAAAGTAAAAGAGTTTGCTAAGGAAAAAGGGTTCAGCATGGGCAAACTGTCAAGGGCGGCTGATGTGGACTTGAACACGATGAGACGCATGTATGATGATCGAAAGTACAGCCCAACGGTAGAAACCCTTTTCAAGGTAGCCAAGGTGCTAGGCGTCACGTTAGATGATCTTGTGGAAGAGATTCTAAGTAATGATACGTCTGATAAGTAGTGGTCTGACCTGCTTCATGTGAAAAGCAAAATGTAGAGACACCCCAGCCTTCACCATTCCCCGAATGCGGCAGCCGCATTCGGGGAATGGTGAAGGCTGGGGTGTCCTGGGAGTGGGTGTCAAGCCCCACTGCTACTTCGGCAGACCAGGCGGGAAGACAAAGATGGTATCCGGTGGTGGATTGGGGGTACCGTACTCCAAGGTCACAAGGTCGTGTGAGGCCAGTGGGACCTCTGTATTCAGAGGCGACGTGACGACCCCTGCAAATGGTTTTCCATTAACATAGATTTTCCAGCCCGTATCCTGGTTGATTTGAGGTGGAAAGTTGAGTTTAGCAAAGCCATCACGCCAGATGGCCAGGAAATCGTCGAGGGCCAGGTTGTGAAGTTTTGCCGGAGCCTCAATGTGGATGATGCCATCGTTTGTGTGGGTATGCATCCAGTAAAAGCAAGTCCCATCAGAGGGGATACCAATACCGGCGGGAATAGGGGCAGGATTTCCATTCAGGTAGATAGTAAGATGTATGTGAATGTGATAGGCATTCTGCTCTCTGCTGTCGCAGGAGACACCATTGATGGGTGGGTGGAGGGCGTTAAAGGCAATAATTGACTGAATCTGAAGGAAGATAAAGCCCATCAACCCCAGAAGGACTATGCTGCTGCCTATCGCGCCCCATAAGAGAAGCTGTGTACGTCGGCGCAGTTTGCGGCGTTGCCTCCTCGCCTCCACCCGCTCTTTGCGCTCTCTTTGGAGCTCTTCTTGTCCGGTATCAGTTTCTTGTGGTATCAATTGCTGACTCCTGTTTGGCATAGCTTCTATCATCTGTAGGAACGGTAAGGCACACAGAGAGTAACATGTATCATCCCCAATTCTTGAAGAGAAAAAACTGCAATCGGGTGTTTTTCGTTCCGAAAAACACCCGATTGCAGTTTTTTCTCTTCAAAAGGAATGTTCAAGCAAAAAGCACAACAATTTGAGTGTTTGACTTTGTCAAACACTCAAATTGTTGTGCTTTTTGCTTGAACATTCGGGGCAACGCATGTTACTTTGCCAATGGTAGGGTAAACCAGAAGTTCGATCCGAGGTTGGGAGTACTTTCAACGCCAACTGCTCCATGATGCTGCTCTATAATGGCTTTGCAAATGTAGAGTCCTAACCCTAAACCGGCATTTGCGCTGCCCGCGGGGCTCTGCACTTCGACGCCAAGTGTGCGGTGGAAGCGTTGCCAAAGCTGTTGTTGTGCTTCGGGAGAGAGGCCGACTCCCTCATCGCGTACCGAGACGGTGACGGTGTTGGAAGAAGCGGGAGAGTCGGGCGCGATCAATCGGTCCCCTACGCTGAGGGATGCCTGGACAGGTCGCTCCTCAGACGAGTACTTGAGGGCGTTGGTGAGGTAGTTGGTGACAACCTGGCTGAGGCGATCAGCATCCCCCTGGACAAATACCTCCATATGCTCTGGCACATCAAGGGAGATGGTGCGGTTGGGCCATATGCGCCGCTGCTCATTCACCGCCTGGCGCACTACCGCAGCCAGGTCGCAAGGTGCCAGGCTCAACTCCAGGTGATCGGCCTGGGTACGTGAGATATCCAGCAGGTCATCAACCAGGCGATCGAGCAGTTTGATTTGACGCTCAGTACCTTCAAGCATTTCATGCATTTTCTGGAAATTTTGCAGACTATTTCTCAGTTGACGGACTGTCAACTGGGTGTTGCCTTTGATGCTTGTGAGGGGGGTCTTGAGCTCGTGGCTGGTCATACCCAGGAATTCATCCATTCTGCGATTGGCTTCACGCAGCGCGAGTTCGCCCGCACGCGCCTCTGCTCGTTCGCGCAGCAGGCGGTCGCGTTCGATCACGAGTGCCGCCAACCTCGCCACCGCTTTGGCGAGCGAGATCTCTTCCGAGGTGTATTCATGCGTCTCCCCGCCATAATCCAAGGAGAGAAGACCGACAAGCTGGTCTCCCACAATCATGGGGGTGATGAGCACGACACGTATATGATAGGGATTAGGCAGATCGCTGAAAGGCGGCTGCATCATGTCGAGGAAGAGCACCTGATTTGCGCGTAGTTGAGAGGCGATGGTAGGATCAGAGCCATCGCCCAATCGTACACCATGTTGCTGCTCAGCCCACCACTGGCGTTCCTGCTCAGGTGGAAGGCCAACGACTGCTATGGGGTGTAGCACTTCTGTTTCTGGTTCCACGGCGGTAATGCTGACACGCTGGCACCCCAGCACGCTGCAGGTGAGCTCCGCCATGCGGTGGGCTATCTTGCTTACCCCTTCGGAGCGGGGCCGATAAATCGGCGATGGGCGCGATAAATCGGCCCCTATGCCCGGCCCCAGGGCACCCGTCAGGGGTGCCCCTACCATGGACGAGGGAAGCTCTCCTGATGGGGTGGAGCTATCAGAGACCAGCACGAGTGTTTCTGCCATGGTGAGTAAGGCATTCAGTGTCGTCTGGGTTCGTCTCTCCAATTGGCGGCGTTGTGTGACATCGCGGCAGATACAGAGCGCGCCGATGAGATGGCCCTCTGGACTGTGCATCGGCGTTCCGCTGACGTTTAGCTCTAATTCCTGTCCATTCAATGCACGAATGATCACATCGTCTGAGTTTGAACCTTTGAGCACTTCGCCATTCAAAATACGCGAGATTGGTATTTGCTCTTCAGGTAGGAGCTGGCCGTACTCGTCCCGCATGTTCAGGAGAGATACACGTTGATCTGCCGGACGCGAGAGGTAGGAGTCCTCCTGTCCATTAAGGGCGAGAAGGTCGCGTGCCGCACCATTCATGCGGATAATCTGTTTGTCGCTATTAAAAAGAAAAATGCCATCGGTGATTGACTCAAAGATGGCTTCCAGTTCACTGGCACGAATGGCTATCTCGCGCTCGGATTGGTGTAACCTGGTGATATCGTGTGTGATCAGGACGGCACCATCTACCTGACCTTCACTATCATATAAGGGAGCGGCACTCATCAATGCATAGGTATCCTGGCCCTCTGCATTCAGGAAGCGTAACTCAACATTCGAAACAATTTCGCCGCGCAATGCTCGCGAGACGGGCAAGTCCTTTACCGCAAACAGCTCACCGGTGACAGTTCGCACTGAATAGGCCTGCTGAGTATCTTCCAACGCTTCGTTGCCGCGGTCAGGCCCTGTATTCTGTCGACCTTGACGATTAAGATGCACAACTGTCCCCTGTTTATCGTGAATGGATAAGGCATCGGGTACTGTCTCAATGATCGCCTCAAGTCGCGTGCGTTCTGTTGCCAGCGAAACCGCAAGTTCTTCAGTATTGCGGCGTTCGCGTTCAAACTTGCTGGCCACAATACTGATGGTGACACCAACCAGGAGAAAGAGAAATAATTCAACAAGGTTGGTCGGGGAGCCAAGTGACCAGGTAAAACGTGGCGGCTGAACGACATAGTTCAGCAGGGCCGCACCTATCACTGTTCCCGCCAGGCTTGGGCCAGCACCCCAGTTCAGTGCGACCAGCGCAACAGCAAGTACCTCTAACAAGGCAGTAAACGTGAAAGAGGGAAATATCTGGAGAAGAAGTAGAGTAGCGAAGATAGCTATGAGCTGCAAGAGTATTGCCACAACGTAACCAACAACTGGATGACGCCACTGCTTCGGTAGCCACAGAGGCGTAAAGGTGTGTGTCAGAAACCAGCGATAGGGAGCCAACACGTGAACACGGGCCGATAAATCGGCGATGGGCGCGATCAATCGGCCCCTACGGATTACCGGATTGTTTAATTCCGGGGGCCTCGGCTCCCCTTGCCCGCCGACAAGATCAATCGGCGATGGGCCCGATAAATCGGCCCCTACATGCGGTGGTTCATTCGTGTTGGGGTGATGTGTTGTTTCGGGAAGAGGTGAGGTGTGCTTTGGAGTATGGATGCGCGGATCATGCTCTTGTTCTACGCTCATAAGTTCCTCTAATCTGGCTATAATTTCTCTTAACTCGCTCTAATTTGTTATTAGTTGATACACGCAACAGGTTACACAAAAGTTACAGAGCCAGGATATTTTATGCCTTAACTGAGTCACGGATGGAGTTTTTGTGCCGCACCCTGCTGCCATGGCAGCAGGGTGCGGCACAAAAACTCCATCCGTGACTCAATTTTCCCTCTTGACAATCGCCCCTTGCGAGTGCTATTCTGTATTTGCAGTCTCGATAAGAGACTGCTAGCAATCGGACTTGACAAACGTTGTATCATACCAACATATCTCAAGGTTTTTGTTGGAAAGGGTACATGAGAGACAACATGACACCACTGAGCCAACGCAAGCAGCAGATTCTGCGTGCTCTTGTTGAGGAATATATTCATACGGCTACGCCGGTTGCATCCGAAACGCTGGTACGCAGGTACCGGCTCAATTTTAGTTCCGCAACTGTGCGGCATGAACTGGCCGGGCTGGAAGAGGCCACACTGATCTATCAACCGCATACCTCTGCCGGGCGAGTACCCACCGACCTGGGATATCGCTATTTTGTAGAGCATCTTATGCAAGAGTCGGCCCTTTCGCTGGATGAGCAGCGTCTGATCCGTCACCAATTCTACCAGGTGCAAGATCAACTGGATCAATGGGTACGCCTGACGGCTTCAGTGATGGCACGTTTACTGCATAGCGCGGCGGTGATGACTTCTCCTCGTTCTACCGAGGGGCAGCTCAAGCACTTCGAGATATTATCGGTGACCGACCTTTCGGCTCACCTGGTATTGGTGCTGATGGATGGTACGGTGAAACAGCAGAGGCTGCTGCTGGAGTCACCTTTACATCAGGAAGATTTGAGTGCGGTCGCTACTCATTTAAACGAACTTTTCCAGCATAAAAGCGCGTCAGAGGTCAATGCACTCTTGCGCCAGCATGATCTTTCACCGGTAGAACACCTGGTTGGGAGTACGATTGCCCACATCCTGGAGCAGCATGGCGACCCGCTGGGCGATGTCTTCTACCGTGAAGGTGTGATCAATATCCTGGAGCAGCCGGAATATAGCCGCATGGGGCCAGAAGAGGAGCGCAATGAGCGCGTGCGCAAGGTTATGGAAGTGCTGGAGCAGAATCGCTTTTTACCTGCCCTGGCCTCACACCTGCGGGAGTCCGACGGCGTACAGGTTATTATTGGTGGTGAAAATGAGTGGGATGAAATGAAAGATGTCAGCCTGGTGGTCGCTCGCTACGGCCAGGAGGGCGGCATTGGCGGTCTATTGGGCGTGATTGGCCCTACACGGATGCAGTATGGTCGTGCCATCGCAGTGGTACGCTATATGGCCCAGGTGATGAATGAACTGCTGGCCGAAATGTATGGGTATTAAAGTATCATCGACTGATTCATGTACATGTATAGGAGGCAAATGTGCCAAAAGTTATTGGAATCGATTTAGGAACAACAAACTCATGTGTTGCCGTGATGGAAGGCGGCGAGCCTGTCGTTATCCCGAACGCGGAGGGAGCACGCACAACACCTTCAATTGTGGCTATCAACAAAAGCGGCGAGCGACTCGTCGGCGAGGTAGCCAAACGCCAGGCTATTACCAACCCTGAAAATACGGTCTACTCCATCAAACGCTTTATGGGACGCAAGTTTGAGGATCCCGAAGTGGACCGCGACAGACGCCTGGTGCCCTATAAAGTGGTCAAAGCTCCCAATGGTGATGCCTGGGTAGAAGCTCAGGGTAAAACATATAGCCCTCCAGAGATTTCGGCCATGATCTTGCAGAAGCTCAAGGCCGACGCCGAGGCCTACCTGGGCGAACGGGTGGTGCAGGCCGTGATTACCGTTCCGGCCTACTTCAACGATGCCCAGCGCCAGGCGACGAAGGATGCCGGTAAGATCGCGGGACTTGACGTAATGCGCATCATCAACGAGCCAACGGCGGCATCACTGGCCTACGGTCTCGATAAGAGAAAGGATGAGCGTATCGCCGTCTATGACCTGGGTGGTGGTACCTTCGACATTTCTATCCTCGAGCTGGGCGATGGCGTCTTCGAGGTCAAGAGCACCAACGGTGATACGCACCTGGGCGGCGATGACTTCGACCAGCGCGTCATCCACTGGCTGGCCGACGAGTTCCGCAAGGAGCAAGGCATCGACCTGCGCCAGGACCGCATGGCTCTCCAGCGTCTGAAAGAAGCGGCTGAGAAGGCCAAGAAAGAGCTGTCAAGCTCGATGCAGACGGAGATCAACCTGCCCTTCATTACCGCAGATGCCAGCGGGCCAAAGCACCTTACAATGACGCTCACCCGCTCTAAGCTAGAGCAACTGGTAGAAGACCTGATTGAGAAATCGCGTGGTCCGGTGATGAAGGCTCTCTCAGACGCAAGTGTGCGCCCTGGAGATATCAATGAGGTTGTCCTCGTTGGTGGACAGACCCGCATGCCCGCTGTGCAGACAATGGTACGGCGCATCTTTGATCGCGAGCCAAACCGCGGTGTGAACCCGGATGAAGTTGTCGCCGTCGGTGCTGCTATCCAGGCAGGTGTGCTGACCGGTGATGTCAAGGATGTGCTGCTGCTGGATGTGACTCCACTCTCGCTGGGTATCGAAACGCTTGGCGGCGTCTCTACACGCTTAATCGAGCGCAACACTACCATCCCAACCCAGAAGAGCCAGGTCTTCTCGACGGCCAGCGATAACCAGCCGAGTGTAGAGATCAATGTGCTCCAGGGCGAGCGTGATTTCGCCAAAGATAACCGTTCTCTTGGCAGCTTTATCCTCGATGGTATTCCCCCTGCTCCTCGTGGTGTGCCACAGGTTGAAGTCACCTTTGACATCGACGCCAATGGTATCGTAAACGTCTCCGCCAAGGACAAAGGCACGGGACGCGAGCAGAAGATCACCATCGTTGCCTCAAGTGGTCTTTCCAAAGATCAGATCAATCGCATGGTCAAGGATGCCGAGGAACATGCAGCCGACGACAAACGGCGCAAGGAAGAGGTTGAGGAGCGCAACCTGGCGGATAGTGCCGCCTATCGTTCGGAAAAGAGCATCGCCGACCTTGGTGACAAGATCACTCCTGATCAGAAGAGCGAGTTGGAATCCAAGATCGCTGATGTGCGCACCGCCCTCTCAACCGATGATGTGGCCCGCATCAAGGCGTCCCGTGAGGCTCTAGAGCAGGCCTTCTACAAAGTCACCGAGTCGATTTATCGTCCAGGTGCCGCCGGTGCTACTGACGGTGCGAACCCCGATTTCGGCGGTGCTAGCGGACAGCCAGATCAGGAAAGCAGTCGCGACGACACCATCGAGGGCGAATACAAGGAAATGTAGTTCAGTTCCTGGTTCTGTTGAGGTTTCTTGCAGAACCAGGGGATGGTTGTACCATCCCCTGGTTCTGCAAGAAACCTCAACAGAACACCCTACTTTGGCTATACTCTTGCATATCATGGCGGAACATTGTAACATTTGATGAAGCATAGTACATTAGCATGGAATGAGGTAGCGCGGATTGCATCGCGCCCTGTTTTCTCACGGTAAAGGACCAGTCGATCGATGGCCACGAACAAACGAGATTATTATGAGGTATTGGGTGTATCAAAGAGTGCCAGCGACGATGAGCTGAAAAAGGCCTTTCGTCGTCTCGCGAAACAATACCACCCTGATGCCAACAAAGAGCAGGGAGCGGAAGCCCGCTTTATTGAAGTGAACGAAGCCTATGAAGTCCTGAGCGACACGCAGAAACGTGCCACTTATGATCGTTTTGGACACGCTGGCCTCGGCAATGGCACGGGCGGAACAGGTGCCTATGGTGACTTCGGCGGGTTTAGCAGTATTAACGACATCTTTGAGACGTTCTTTGCCGGAGCGGGAGCAGGTACCCAACGTCGTACAGGCACACAGCGTGGGGCCGATCTACGCTATGAGCTGACGATTACCTTTGAGGAAGCCGTTTTTGGCTGCCAGAAGGAGATAGAGCTACCTCGTTGGGAAGCCTGTACTACCTGTCGCGGCAGTGGAGCGCAGCCTGGCACATCGACCTCGCGTTGTTCCGCCTGCCAGGGATCGGGTGAGATACGGCGCGTACAACAGTCCATTTTTGGACAGTTTGTCAACGTGACGATGTGCGAACGCTGTCGAGGCGAGGGGCGTGTGATTACCACTCCCTGTGAGAAATGCCGTGGTCAGGGTCGAGTGCGCAACAACCGCCGTGTGGTAGTGAATATCCCCGCCGGAGTCGATGATGGCATCAATGTACGTGTGACAGGTGAGGGTGAGGTCAGTGCCCGTGGCGGGACACCAGGAAACCTGTATGTCATTCTCACAGTCAAACCCCACCAGTTCTTCAAGAGGCAGGGCAACGACATTCTCTATGAATTGCCGATCAGCTTTACCCAGGCTGCCCTTGGTGATGAAGTTGAGGTGCCTACCGTAGACGGTAAATCAACCATGCTCAAAATTCCGACGGGCACGCAAAGCAACCGCTCCTTCCGTCTCAAGGGCATGGGTGTGCCGGTGGTACACAGCAGTGCGCGTGGCGATCAACATGTCATCGTCAAAGTTGTGACCCCCACCAGCTTGACCGCTGAACAGAAACGCCTGCTTGAGGAGTTCGCTCGCCTCGAACGCGAACAAAGTGAACAGAACGACAAGAACATCTTCCGCAACCTGTTCGAGAAAACCAAAGATGTGTTTCAGTAAAAGTATAAACAAAAAGCTCCAGAGCCGCCTCTCAGGGGGCTCTGGAGCTTTTTGTTTATACTTTTACTTCTTCAATGTGCCCTCTCGTAGAAACCTTGTATTCCTCAACCAACTCGCCAAACTCGGCCACGACCGGCAAGTGATCGCTGGCTTGATCGCCACGGATATCCCCGGCCTCGCTGGATATGTAACAGCTTGAGAGGCTCTCGGCCAGCTCTGGGCTGGCGAAAATGAAATCAATGCGGCCAGCAGGGGCGGCAGCCGGACAGGTGAAGCCTTCTGCCCAGGGATTCATGTTACGGAAACAATCTACATAGCCAGCATTGCGCAACAGGCTGATAGAGCCTCGTGGAGCATACACAGAGGCGGCTCTATCAAATACTGTGCAAAGCAACTTACTACGTGGAATCGTGCGCAGCAGTGGATTAAAGATGCGCAATGGTCCAGGTACCACAAAATCCAGGTGCGGGTGTTCCATCATAGCAGCCGGATTTTGCCGGTAGCGTTGATCCAACTGCACTATGTAGCGTAAGAGATTGCTAGCTTTGAAGGGGTCGCCAGGGGCAAGAGCATTGAAATCGCCCATGATGAGGTGTGGGGTACCTTGCTTTGTCGCCATGATGCGCAGCAGTTCCCGCACCTCGCGCCGTCGAATAGCATCACCCGCCCAGCCTTTACTGAAGGCCGCCGACAGGTGTGTCACAAACACGGTAAGCTGCCTCCCGCCAGGCTCCTCGACACCCACCTCTAAAACGGGTTTCGTCAGTACCTGGGGGCGAAAATGTGATTTTGTATACAGTATGGGCAGGCGAGTGAGCAGAGCCGCCTGCCAATCTTGCGCATGTTGGGGAGATGCGCTCATAACATGCTGCATCTCCAGCCGCCGCGCCACTTCCTCAACCACCTGCGGATCAGTGGCCTCGACCAGCCCCACAATGTCTGGACTTGCTGCTTTAATCATAGCTGTCAAAGGGTCAACGCGGCGGGTGGCGCCCACCAGAATATTATAGGAGAGTATACGAGTCATTCGTCAATAACATCCTTCTGTCTAT
>Ga0209701_10003035_pt1 | contig 10955 bp, 10 predicted proteins | sample CZO8metaG_4_FD_188356 | JGI IMG/M metagenome (GOLD analysis project Ga0209701, IMG submission 188356) | Vadose zone soil microbial communities from the Eel River Critical Zone Observatory, Northern California, USA - CZOApr15con2H3.8 metaG... | ecosystem: Environmental > Terrestrial > Soil >...
GTCAAGCCGCGAAGCACGACAGGTATGGGCCTGAGTTTCCAGTTGCGTAAGAAGATCGGTTTGAAGGTGTAAGGAGAGCGGCATGGCGAGCGGTTTCAAAACATTCCTGCTGCGCGGCAACCTCGTCGACCTGGCGGTCGGCATCGTCATTGGTATCGCCTTCGGCACGCTCGTCACGGCCTTCGTCAAAGACCTGATCACCCCGTTGATCGCCGCCCTCTTCGGCAAACCGGACTTCTCGGGCCTCTCCTTCACGATCAACAACAGCAAGTTCCCGTACGGCGACTTCGTCAACGTCGTGATCGCCTTCCTGATCATTGCGGTGGTCATGTACTTCTTCGTTGTGGTGCCGTATGTGCGGTTCAGGGCGCGCTTCGAGCCGGCGCCGCAACCAGCGCCGGAAATGAAGGAGTGCCCGCGCTGCCTCAGCAACATCCCGGCGCACGCAACCCGCTGCCTCTTTTGCACCACCGACCTCTAACGACCCGCTGACGGCCCGCCTTCCAATCCTCAGGGTGACGCGCGAGTTTCCTCATCAGATGGGAGGGAGGGTACGGAGGCTGATCAGTGAGGTCGTCAGTGCCAGGCCGGTCGTCGTCAAGCCGTTGGTTCTCCTGGCTGCGAAGGCCATTGGCCCCGGGCCGCTCCGGCTGAAGATGGTCAAGCTCGCCCATGAGCTCGGCGATCGCGAGGTCGCGCCAACAACCTCCGAAATCACCGCCGGCAGCTCTACTCTGCGTCCCGGAGCGGGTTGATAGGGCTGTGGGTACTCCCGTTGGCGGAGGCGTTTCCAAAATAGATGGACGACTTTGACCGGCGACTGGAGATCGAGCTGGCCCGCCTTCTGGACCGGGTGGTGCTTACCCCTGCGCCCCCTCGCCGCGGGCACCCAGTGAACGGCCCGGCGGTGAAGCTCTACTCCAGCGCCAGAACGCCGACTGCGACGGCCGGCGTGTCCGAGTCGCCTCGCGTCCGAGGCTCGGGGCGGTCCTCCTAGAAACCCCTTCCTTCCTCTCGCGAGGCCGGGTCGCAAGGCCCGGCCTCTCTTGTTTGCCTCAGACTGAACGGCACGATGAGCGCCGCCACGCTGGGTCTCACGTTCAAGGTCACGCCAGCCGTCAGGCGGGCGCCGGCGGCCGAGCGCGAGCGCATCCTCGCGAATCCCGGCTTCGGGAGGGTTTTCACCGAGCACATGGCGATCGCGAGCTGGGAGCGAGGCCGCGGCTGGCACGACGCCATGGTCCGTCCGTACGGACCGATCTCGATGGACCCTGGGACGTCCGTCCTCCACTACGCGCAGGCGGTTTTCGAGGGGCTCAAGGCATACCGGCAGCAGGATGGGCGGATCGCGGTCTTCCGCCCCGAAGCCAACGCCAACCGATTCCGGCGCTCCGCCCGAAGGCTGGCGTTGCCTGAGCTGCCGGACAGTGCGTTCGTCGAAGCCATCGACCAGCTGGTGCGGCTGGATGCCGACTGGGTGCCGTCAGAACCCGAGCACAGCCTCTACCTCCGGCCCTTCATGTACGCGAGCGAGGTCAGTCTCATGGTGCATCCCTCCGACGAGGTGACCTTCGTGCTCATCGCCTCTCCATCGGCCTCCTACTTTCCGAGCGGCGTCAAGCCCGTCACGGTCTGGCTGTCGGAAGACTTCAGCCGCGCAGCGCCGGGCGGCACGGGCGACGCCAAGACGGGCGGCAACTACGCCGGCAGCCTGCTCGCCCAGGCCCAGGCCGCGGAGCATGGGTGTGACCAGGTGGTTTGGCTAGACGCCATCGAGCACCGTTGGGTGGAAGAGATGGGAGGCATGAACCTCTTCTTCGTCTTCGGCAGCGGGGCCAAGGCGAGGCTCGTGACGCCGGAGCTCACCGGCACGCTGCTCCCGGGCGTCACTCGAGACTCGCTGCTGATGCTGGGCAAAGACCTCGGCTACGAGGTCGAGGAAGGTCGGATCAGCGTCGAGCAGTGGCAAGCCGGCTGCGCGGACGGGTCCCTCACAGAGGCATTCGCATGCGGCACCGCCGCCGTGATCACGCCGGTCGGCGCGGCGAAGTCGGCCCGCGCATCGTGGCTCATTGGCGACGGAAAGCCGGGCGCCGTCACCATGCGCTTGCGCTCGGCGCTGGTCGACATCCAGCGCGGCGCCGCGGCCGATGTGCATCGCTGGATGCACGCCGTCCCGCCGGCTTAGCTGCTAGAGGGCGCGCATCCGGTTGTTCTTCGGGTTGTGCTCTACCTCGGCGAGCCCAAGCGCCTCGAGTAGAGGCGGCATGTACATCCCAAAACGACCGCGGTAACCCTTTCTCAATCCGTACCATCCGCCGACCTGATTTTTCGTCGAGCGGCCCCAGGCTTCGACAGTACCCTCGGCGGCGGGCTTTTGCTCGTCCGCGCTGCCTAGCGCCACCCAGCCGCCGTTCGCCTTGAGCATCTTGTGCAGGTCGTCGATCGCGCGCAGTTGATAGCGCAGCTCGGTCTTGCCGACCATGCAAACCAGAGCGGGCGGATTCGCCGTTTCGTCCTTGTACATCTCGTATTTGGACGACCCGCTTGGCGTTGTGAGCTGCCATGGCGACTGCTCGGTGCCTTGACCTTTCGCCATCAGATGCAGATTAAGACATCATTGAGCTCTGAGATGAGCGCGAAGCCAGTCGTCATCGTGGGCGGAGGCGGCGGCGGCGATGCCACGGCATTCGCACTGCGGAAGAAGGGGTACGACGGCGAAGTGACGATCCTGAGCGCCGATCGCGACCGCCCGTACGATCGGCCCTACCTGTCCAAGGAGTTTCTTCGAGGCGAGGTCGAGCTCCAGAAAGTTTTCCTGCACGACGAGGCCGAGTACAACCAAGAGAAGATCGAGATCAGGCTCCAGGAGAGGGTGGTCGGAGGCTCCCTGCGGGACCGCACGCTGACGTTGCAGAGCGGGGCCGAGGTCAGGTTCGGCACGCTGGTCGTGTCCACCGGCGGTACGCCGCGCCGGGTGCCGGACGCGCCCGATTCCTACAACGTGTTCACACTTCGCTCACTGCGCGACAGCCAGGCGATCCGAGACGCGCTCGAGCGCGGCAAGCGGCTGCTCCTCGTCGGCGCCGGCTTCATCGGCGCCGAGGTCGGGGCTTCGGCAAGACAGCTCGGCAAGGAAGTGTTGATGGTCGAATCGGCGCCGGTGCCGCTCGCTCGTGCTCTCGGCGAGGAGGTGGGCAAGATCTACGCCTCCATCCATCGAGATCACGGGGTTGACGTGCGTACCGCGACCACGGTCACCGAGTGGCACAGCTACGGCGGGCGCGTCACGGCGGTCACTCTTTCTGACGGGCGGCGCGAAGAGGTGGACGTGGTCCTGATCGCGATCGGTATCGATCCCAATCTCGAAGTGCCGCGGGTGCTGGGCCTGCCGATCGAAGGCTCTGGCGTGCGGGTGGACGAAGGCCTCCGGGCCGCAGACGGCGTGTACTGCGCCGGCGATATCGCAGTTCACCCGCACCCGGTGCTCGGGGAGTCGATTCGCGTGGAGCACTGGGAGGTGGCCAAACATCATGGTCGCGGCATCGCCACGTCGATTGCATCCGGCTACGCCCCCGTGACCAGGCTGCCCTACTTCTGGTCCGACCAGTACGACGTCAGCCTCGAGTATCGAGGCCACGCGGCCGGCGATGATCGCGCGGTCTGGCGCGGTGACAAAGAAGCGCTGCGCTTCTCGGTCTTCTACATTCGGGGCGGGCTCATAAAGGCAGTGCTTTCGATCAACGACACCAAGGTCAATGAGATCGGCGGCAAGCTGATCGAGAGCCGCGGGCCGGTGGACGAGAAGACTCTGGCCGACGAGTCAGCCGATCTCGCTGAGCTGGTACCGACCGCCGCTAGCTAACGATTACTAGGGCAGGAGCCAGGGGAGCGCTTCTGCCATCGGGCGCAGCAGGGTCGCCTGCTGCTCCTTGCTGATCCCGTCGGCGAGGAGCCCGAGCGCAGCCGCGAAGGCCGCACTCTCAGCCTTGTGGCCGAGCTCGCCGTGCTCAGCCCGCCAGGAGATGAGCGCCTGGCCGGACTCGGTCAATCCGAAAAGCGTGCGCCGCACCTCGTCCCACGCGGGACCCCGGTCGGCTTTCTCGATGGCGTGCAGCGCGGCCTTTTCGGCCTCGCGGAACGCCGGCAGCCCCTTGTCACCGACGTGCTCATCCCAGCCCGTGGCGACGCGCTCGACCCCGGAAGGCGACAGGACCCTGACGTCCTCCATCAAGCGAGCGATCGTGCGCTGGTGCTCCGGGTACCCGTATCCCTCCGCGTCGACACTCATGGGCGTCAAGCGTAAGGGGTTTCAAGCCGTCGGCACGAGCCTCGCGAAGAGAAACGAGGAGCGTCGTGGCCGGCCGAGTCGCTCCCACCAGCGCCTGGCGGCGGCCCCGGCCTCCAGCTGCAACACCTCGAAACCCCGGCTCGCCAGCGCCGCCCGAAGGGCGGTCACATCGATCGGGTGGTAGTGAGCGGCCAGCTCCGGGAACCCTGCGTCGGCGTAGTAGGCCGCCGACCGGGCCTCGGCTTGCGCTTGCCGGTGGCGGTCGCCGTACATCGGGCTGTCGAACGCGACGAGGAGGCCGCCCGGACGGAGCACCCGAGCCGCCTCGCCGATCGCGTCTGAAACCGGTGCGTAATGAAGCGAAGCTGCGTAAAACGCCACGTCGACCGTGGAGTCGCGAAGGGGCAGGCTGCGCATGTCGGCCCGCACTTGCAGGACATCAGGCCTGCCGTCGATGTCGAGAAGGTCGATGGCGATGATGTCCGCGTCACGTAGGTAGCGCGCGGCCCAGCCACCTCCGGATCCGACGTCGACCACCACTGCGCGCTCGACTCCGGTCCGGTGGCTTGAAAGGGCGACCTCGGCTCGGGATGCCGACTCGAGACGCCCGCGCCACAGTCGCGGCTCGCCGCCTTGCGGGTCCTCGCGACCGCCTGCGCCAATCCAGCCCTCTCGCCTGCGCAGAGCGGTGTACTGAGCGGCGAAACGGTCGGCGGCCGCGCGCGCCTCATCTTCGAGCAGGTCAAGTCCTCCTCCAGATGCAGCGATCGAACGGCCGCAGCCATTGCACCGCGCTAGACCTGGTTCGGGCGCGGTCCCGCAGCGCGGACACCTGAGGAGGTGGTGGAGCGCGCTCAAGACCTCAGCGCAAGAAGGCGGGCACCCAGGCCAATCGCGACAGCGCGATGGGGCCCGACCCCGACGCGATGACCTGGGCATTGACCAGCACGGCGAGGTAGTAGAGCCAGCGAAACCCGTCGTCTTTGACCTCGAATCCGACCGTGAGCGCCAGCCCGGTCGCCAGGAGCAGGCCGAGGATCCCGGCCCAGCGGGTGGCCAGTCCGAGAATCAGCAGGACCGCGACCACCGTCTCGCCGACGGTCTGGCCGACGGCGAAGATGAACCAGTTGGGCGCGACCAGGTTGGTCAGGAGCTCGCGCAGACCCGGAATCGGATTCGTGCCGCCGGCCGACTGCAGCAGAGGCTGCACCCACCCGACCCCCAGCCATTTCGTGCTGGCGAAGTACAGCCAGTACAGTCCGACCGTGATCCGGAAGAGGCTCGGCCAGGCCGCGGTCATGCTGGCTCGCACGCTAGCGCAGAACGCGCAGCAGCGGGTTCGTGGCGAGCTCGAAAGCCCTCGCCGCCGGGCGCAGGTGCAGCTTGTTCAGCCGATGCTGGATGGCGCCCTTCAGGATCGCAGCCCGCAGCTTGTTCTCCGAGAAATCGGTGTTGAACAAGAGGCGGTTGTGGCGGACCTTGTGCCACTCGCCTTTCTGCCGTCGCTCGTGGACCCGGTCGTAGAAGCCAGTGCCAGGCAGCGGGTATGCGATGGTGTAGCTGACGTAATCGAGGGGCAGGCTGCTGGAGAAGTTGATGCTGCGGATCAAGGAATCGGTGGTCTCGCCCAGGTATCCGACCATGAAGAAGCCGGCCGCCTTGATCCCCGCCGCCACACAAGCCTCGACGGCCGCGCGTGCCTGGTCGGGCGTGATCCCTTTCTTCATCTCCTTCAACACGTTGGCGTCGCCCGACTCGATGCCGAAGAAGATTCGCTTGCAGCCGGCGCGATGCATCTGCTCGAACAGCGCCTGGTCGACATGGGTGACGCGGCTGAGGCATTCCCACGTCAGTGGCAGGTGCTCCTTCTCGATTGCCTGCGCCAGCTCGAATGTGCGCTTGTAGTTGAGCGTGAACAGGTCGTCCGACATCCATATGTGGTCATAGCCGAGATCGGCGATCTCACGCATCTCCGCCACCACCGACTCGACCGGGCGGGCGCTGAACAGGTCGCCGAAGACCGACTTGTGGCAGAAGTCGCACCGGAACGGGCAGCCCCGGGTGGACATGAGGGGCGTGGTCGCGTCCTTCCAGTGCTTGCGCCAGTAGTGGATGTACTCGGCGTTGGGGATATCGCCGCGATAAGGCAGAGGGAGGTGCGACATGTCCTTGCTGCGGACGCGCGTCGTCGTGCGCACGATCTCGCCGTCGCGTCTGAAGACGAGGCCGGGAATTTCTTCGAAGCGCCGGTCGTCGAGATGCTGCATGACCTGGACGATGGTCTCCTCGCCCTCTCCTACCGCGACGAGGTCGAACTGGTCGACAAAGGTGTCCGGCTCACCGGAGGGGTAAGGGCCGCCGACCACGGTCAGCGCCTTGTCGCGGACCTGCTCCGCGAGTGAGAGCGCCTCGTCCTGCATGGTGATCATGCAGTAGATACCGATCACAGACGGCCGCAAACGCGCAATCTCGGCGAGGACGTCCCTGCGCTCGAGGAACGTGTGGTCGATGTGACGCACGCTGTAGCCCGCGCGCCGAAGGGCCGCGCTCAAATACATGAGCCCGAGGGAAGGCATGATCCAGTGCCGGCCCTGCGCCGGGGCTCGCTGCGGATATACGAGAACGACGTCGGCCCTTTCCAATTGACTCACCTCGCTTCTTGCACCGTGATCACGTAGCTCGTGTCGGTGAACGACGGCCCGAAGACATAGTCGAGACCGGCCCAGTCGTAGTCAGGCCGGACGAGCTCGCGTCCGCCATGCAGCTGAGCGCCCGCGATCGCAGGCAGCGAAAACTGCACGCCCAGGCTTTTCGACTGCAGCCGCGCCCACGCGCCGTCCACCGGGACCCAGCGTCCGAAGTTGCCATCGATCAGCGTCGGGCCGTGGTCGGCGGCAAAGTCGTTGAACGCAGAGGACTGCTCGTTCAGGATGCCCACCTCGGTGTAACCGGGCGCGAGCCAGATCACGTGCACGATGACGGCGATGCCGGTGGTGTCGGTGTTGTAAGTCACCTCGATCAAGCCGCGCGACTCGATCGGCACGAAGGCATAGTCGTGCGCGGCGTCGCCTCCGATCTCGTTCAGCTGGTACGTCCGCCTCCAGATCGTGCTCGTAGGCGTCGAGACGTCATCCGTCGTCGCGGTTCTCGAATAGACCCAGCCATCGGCGTAGTGGACGATCGGCACCCCGAAACCCATGCCCTCGGCCGCTGCGTCATGGCCATCAATCTCGAGGACGAGGCCCTTGGCCAGCGGTGCGGTCTTGCCTGTTCCGAACGCGCCCTGGATGCCGGCGTCGACCCCCGGATAAATCGATTGAGTCAGCAGCGCAGTTCCGAACCGGTAGGCGTAAACGGGCTTGCCGCCCGCGACCTGGTAGCGGAACTGCTCGCCAAGCGGCGCGAACGGCGTGCTCGCGTGCCCGCTCGCGAGGTCGGGAAAGATCGAGGTGGCCGGGTAGTAGCTGATGCCTTCGAGCACGACTGCCGTGACGCCGTGCGTGTCCATCCACGCGATCGCTTTCTGCCGGTCTGGTGGCAGCGCCTGGGAGCCGGAGATCTCGGAGGGCGCGCGGCCGCTGTAGAAGGCCACCACGGGCGAGTCGGTGATCAGCATGCCGTGGTCGCCGGTCGCGGCCTGTCCGGCCGCGATCAGGCCGGCATTGCCCGCGGCGAAGCTTGCGAAGGTCGGGAGGAACGCGACCGCGAGCAGCGCGCCCGCTGCCACGGCGCCCAGGCGAGCGAGCGCGCTTTGCCGGTCGAGGGCGGCCGCGGCCAGCAGCGCCAACGATGGGAGCGCCGGGTACAGGTACCGATGGCTTCCGCTGTAGGCGCCGGCGGCGACCAGCCCCAACACCACCACGAGGTAGACCACCGCCGGCACGTGGAGGAAACGCAAAGCGGCGGGTCCGCCGACGGACTCCGGGCGGCGGACGGCCCAAACGAGCCCGACCAGCCCGAGCGCAAACAGAGGCAGGGCCGCCAGCCCGAACGTGGTCGTGAGCTCCAGCAGCCGGGCCAGCGCCCCGCCGGGAATGCTGCCGCGGGCAGCGGCCGAGAGCACCTCTGCCGACCCGCGCGCCACCGAGTGGCTGGCCGGGGCGTAACCGAGCTGCATGAACAGCAGGGCCGCGACCGCCGGCAGCGCCCACGCGGCGGCAGGCAAGGGTCTGGTGGCGCGCTTCGTCACGCGCGCGTGAACCTGCTCGATGACCACAACCGCCAACACGGCGCCGATCCAGATCCAGGCCTTGGTCGCGGTGACCGCGGCCAGCGCACCGAGCAGCGCGGCGAGCCGCATGCGGCGCTGGACGGCCGCCAGTGCGGCGCCGACGAGGAGAGCTGTCAGCAGCGGCTCGACCACGGCCGAGCCTGATGTGAACAGGAATACCGGGTTGAGCACGAGCATGATCACGGCGATGCGTCCCTGCCGGACGGTAGGCGCGATCCGGTAGACGAACGCGAGCGTGGCCAGACCAAGCAGGGCGCCGAGGACCTTCAGCGCGCCAAGCTGCCACAACCCGAGCAGGCGCAGCACCGCGCCCGCGAGCAGGTGGTAGCCCGGCAGCCACGTGTCCTCCATGCCGAACAGCGGGTCGTGCAGCTGTCCAGTGGAAGCAAGGTTCGCCGCGATGAGCCAGTGGCCGTAACCGTCCTCGAATGGTTCCGGCATCTGGGCGGCGACCAGGAGCAGCAATCCGCACAGTCCCAGCAGGCCGGCCGCCGGAGCCCCCGCACGCAGGGCTGCGAGCGTACGGCGTCCCAGGCGGCGTAGAGCCAGGACCTCAAGCAGCTCGACCGCGCTGAGCGCGGCGACGGCGAGGAACCCGACCGCGAACAGGCTGGAGTAGATCGCGACCAGGGTCTGGCTCGAGGCCAGCGCCGCCGGCACGACTGCGAGTGACGCCACACCTAGAAGCCCCTCGGCCGCCGCCCGCGGATCGCCGACGCGGACGTAGGCCTGGTCGCGCCACTCCTGGCCGCGCTCGACGATGCGGTATTTCGGCGTGCGCACGAACTCGCCGCCGCGGCGCATCGCCCGAGCCAGCGCGATCAGGGTGTTGAGCGACATGCCCGCCCCCACGACCTGGCACAGCAGGGCCGGCGCGCCCGACCACCAGGGCCGGCCCCGTCTGGTCTGCGCGACCATGAAACCGAGCCACGGCGAGATCCCGATGACGACGACGAGGACCGAGGCGTTCCCCACCTGCCATGGGAGACCGAAGGGATGGTGTGGGGCGGTGATCAGGAGCACCGGGTAGCAGGCGAGCTGGACCAGCATCAGCGGCCCGACGCCATACGCAACCAGGTGCGCGACCGCCTGGAACTTGACAGCGAGTCGGTTCGGGCTGCGGAGAACCGGGACCAGCAGGTTGAAGGCCGACTGGAAGCTTCCCGTCGCCCAGCGCGACTGCTGGCGGCGGTACGCGTCGATCGACACCGGCAGCTCCTCCGGCACGACCAGGTCTTCGATGTACGCCGCACGCCAACCCCGGAGCTGTGCTCGGTAGCTCAGGTCGAGGTCCTCGGTGAGGGTGCGCGCGCTCCAGCCGCCGGCGTCGTCGATCGCGAGCCGCCGCCACACCCCCGCGGTGCCCGTGAAGTTGGTGAAGTAGCCCTTGGCCGAACGCACCGCCTGCTCGACCAGGAAGTGGAAGTCGATGGCAAGCGCCTGCAACCGCGTGAACCACGAGTAGCCCTCGTCGAGGTGACCCCAGCGCGCCTGCGCAAATCCGACGCGAGGGTCGTCGAAAACGGCCAGCGTGCGCCGTAGGAAATCGCGTGGCGGGACAAAGTCGGCGTCGAAGATGGCGATGAACGGGGCCGTGGTCAGGCTCAGCCCGTGGGCGAGGGCGCCCGCCTTGAAACCCTCGCGCGTGCCACGTCTGACGTGGGCTACGCGGACGCCCTTGCGACGCCAGTGCGCCGCGCGCCGGCTGACGATGGCGAATGTCTCGTCGTCCGAATCGTCGAGGAGCTGGACCTCGAATCGCTCGAGCGGCCACTGCATCGCGCACACCGCATCGATGACCCTCTCGGCGACGTAACGCTCGTTGTAGATCGGGACCTGCACACACACGTCCGGCTCCGCGCCGATCGCGATCGGTGCGCGCCGGGCCGGCCGGAGGCGGGTGGCGCTCCACGTCAGATAGAGCAGGTTCGCCCCGAAGCACAGGAGCGCGAAGCTGCTGGCCGCGAGGACCCCAAGCGTGATCGGGGTGATCAACCTGACTCCAGCTCGTCAAAAAGTGAGTACGGACGCATGGTGGCGCGGACGTAGGCGACCCGAGCCAGCGCCTCCGGCCTGCCGCGGCGGGTCCACTGCATGTAGTGCCAGGCCGCGCCTCCGACCCGGCGGGCCACGCCGTCGAGGAGTGACGGAAAGAGCCACGCCGGCAGGCGCGGGCGTGGGGCGGGGTCGACGACCAGTGCCGAAGACCTGTAACTCAGCTGTGGGAAGTGGTCGAGGAGAGGCGGGTTGGCCTGCACGACCTCATCGAAAACGTCGAGGCCGAACACGGGTTGCGACATCGCCATCTCGAACGCCATGTCCTCGTCCTGGCGCAGGAGCGGATGGCACTGCGAGCGCTCCAGGATCAGGTTGGCCGTCATCAGCCGAGGCGCGAGCGGGCGGCGCGTCAGGTCGTCCACCGGTTTGGAGCGG
>Ga0209701_10003036_pt1 | contig 10955 bp, 15 predicted proteins | sample CZO8metaG_4_FD_188356 | JGI IMG/M metagenome (GOLD analysis project Ga0209701, IMG submission 188356) | Vadose zone soil microbial communities from the Eel River Critical Zone Observatory, Northern California, USA - CZOApr15con2H3.8 metaG... | ecosystem: Environmental > Terrestrial > Soil >...
TGGCGGCGGACTATGAGAGGGGCACAAGAGAGTCGCTCAGCGGCGCAGAGATTGTGGCGCGCGCCGCGGCCAACGAAGCCGCGGCGGTTGGAGCGCTGGAGCGGTTCGAGGACCGTCTTGGGCGCGGCCTGGCGCAAATCATCAACATCCTCGATCCCGATGTCATCGTATTGGGGGGTGGTGTTTCCCAAATCCCACGCCTCTATGCAAACATTCCGGCGCGCATCAGCGGCTACGTTTTTGGCCACGAAGCCGCCACGCCGATTGTCGCGGCAAAACACGGCGACTCCAGCGGGGTCCGCGGCGCCGCGTGGCTCTGGCCCCTCGAAAAGGAATAATCACTCGAGAGGCTGTTGCTGATCAGCGGACTTCACCAAAGCCGCCATCTGCACTAGAATGACTGGCAAATCACAACCGGGAGGAAGCTATGCGCGCCGATCAAGTGGAACTCTCCTGGGATACCGCGAAGTCACAATGGCTGGTGCGAATTGCGAGTGGCGAAGAGGTGATTCGCCGTCATTGCAAGATGCCCAAAGACGCAGACGAGCAAACTCTTCGTTTGGCAGTCCAGAAAACCGTGCAAGACGAAGGCTATGAAGCGGACCCGGCGCAGCTGAGCATTCGCCGCTAACGGCGCGCCGCCGCGCGCCATTTTTGGTGCAGTCAGCAGCCGGTTCGTAATCTGTCCCTGTCTCCGTCCGCTCCGCTGCTTCCGCGCCATCGATTTGAAAACGGAACTCTGAGAAACGGCAGCACAGAGGAACAGCCGAGGCTTGGCTGCGGAGGATAGGTGCAACAGGTTTTTTTTTGCGATGAAACGGCCAATGGTGGGATCGAATCGTTTAACTACTCAATAAGTTTTAATTTCCTCGCGTGTTCTGCGCACAGAAACAGATTAAGGTACGGATTTTGGCGGGAGTTCCAATCGCGCCACCGGCTCTCCCAATCGGGTCGCTGGCAATCGCAGCTGTATTCGCCGAGGATCTTCACGGGGCGAGGATCCGGCACTCCGGCTTGGGCATAGAAAATGAATTCCGCCCGGCAACCGGAGATCGTGGTGGCCTTCTCTTGGGAATCTTTCGGCATTCTTCAAATCCGAGTTATTTCTCGATGGGCCTATTTTCTGCGCAGGCGACCTGTGGCACGTCAGGAAAAATGACGCTCGCTTGGAATCACAACCACGGCGGGTCAACGCGGGAGAAGTATCGGAGAGTCTGCGGCATGCCTGACGGAGGGCCAAATCCACGCCACAGGGGAATGAAGATGCGAAACTTCGATTGCCATGGAGAAACGATGCCGTCGCGCGAGGCGCAGGCGATGCAGCAAACCACGAAAGAGCAAGAAAAAAAGGCTGAATTACGATTCCCTTTCTACCCGAAGGCAATCCCAGCTTTCGAGCGAGCTGCGCGCTCCTAGCGAGGGTCCGATGCGGTAAATTACAGAGGTGATCTTTGCGCTCACTTTTCGCTCCACTGCCTTTCCCATTTCTGGTCTGGTCTGCCTCACTTCGAAGGCCGTTAGAGAGCAATGTGGTCGGTATTACAACCACTTTGCAGCTCTAAACGGGCATTCCCGTTTTCTCCTCTAGGCTTGCGCACACTCTTGATGAGGGGCGTCAGGAGCCCATGTTCCCCGGCCCCAATTTTTCGAAGGAGGAATACATGTCCAGGACGAAATGCCTCTCTGTTTTCGGTGTCGTGAGTTTATTCGCTGTTGTGGCCTTATTTCCTTGCATCGCCAATGTGTCGTGCCTGAGCGGAGGAAAGTCGAACGTACATTCATCCCCGATCACGAGCCCGGCCGTTTTGACTGCGGATGGAACTGATCCGGTGCCGCCGCCGATTCCTTTCTTCGTTTAGGCGTTGCTTAGTAGAGAAACTGACTCAGTCGAGGGCGGGGGACGGGTGCTCCGCATTCATCCCCTCAACTCATGTTAGCATTGCCTCCACGTTATCGTTCTGGGTGGGCCACGGGGGAGAATGCTGAACCAATTCATTTGGTGGGGCGGTATCGTACTCGAAGTCCTCTTGCTGATTCGAGGAATTCGAGGGAAACTCGCTTTCCAGTATCCCGTGTTCTACGCCTATATTTCGTTTGTTCTCTTGCAATCTCTTCTCCGCCTTGCCACGTATCATTGGAATTCGCCGGCGTACTCGTACGTTTACTGGGTTACAGAATTCTTGGGCGTCGCAATCGGATGCGCGGTTGTCTTCGAGATTTATCGTGTGGGACTCTCTGCATATCCCGGGACAGCGCGTGTGGCACGAAACTTGCTTTTTTTCGTGTTCGTCATGGCGATCGCGAAGACATTCGTAGATGTTTCGAACGATCCTCGGTGGCGCCCTGCAGCAACGACCATGGATCTCGAACGGATTCTGCGAATCGAACAGGCGTTTGCAATTGTTGCGCTTATTGCACTTTTCCTGGTTTATTCCATCCCCTTCGGAAGAAACTTGCGCGGAATCCTGTTGGGTTACGGAATGTTCATCGCCATGAGCGTGATCTGGTTAACTTTCGGCGCCTCTAGCGGGGATACATTTCGCCATTACTGGTCTTATGTGCAGCCGCCTTCCTATTTCATGACCTTGGGTGTCTGGGTTGCCCATTTGTGGTCCTATCGCGCAAGCCCGGAGCCAAAAACAACCGTTCTTCTCGAGCAGCAATATCAGAGAGTCGCTGCGGCGACGACGCGCCGCCTCCAAGACGCGCGGGGGTATCTGGGGAGGGCGGTCCGGCCATGATCGGGATTTACGCCGCGCTGATGATTTCTTTTCTGCTCGTAGTCTTGCTGCTGTGCGTGTGGCGAGGCAAAGCTCAGGCAGCGCAGCAGCTGCCACCGAAATCCGAGCTGACGCCCCGTGAGGAGGGCGGCGAGCCCGAAGCTTGTCCGCCGGAAATCGTCTCGAGGATTTTTTCCGGTGACGATTGGCATTTTGTTGAAGGCGTGAGATCGTCTCTAGTGAAGAAGCTCTTCTGCCGCGAGCGCAAGGCCGTAGCGCTTATTTGGGTTCAGGAAACTTCGGCGGGAATCAGGCGCGTCATGCGGGAGCACTTGGAATCCGCACGGAGAAGCCACGACCTGGAGATCGCGTCCGAGGCGAAGATCTTTCTGCAATACGCGCAACTCCAGTTTGCTTGCGGAGTCCTGTTTGCATGCATTGAATTGGTCGGCCCGCAGAGGTTGCGCGGCTTCGCCATTTACACGGACGCGCTTGCGCGGCGCATCGCTGACGCCCAGCTGACACTTAGGGCCGTAAGCGTGCATCACGAGATTCATGGGGCGGATTCTCCATAGAACGGCATCGAGCATCAGAGAGGAAGACTCGGGAAGAATGGCAGCCACGGTCAAACTCGTTCCGGTGCAAGAGGCCTACGAAGATCTTCTGCAGCGCACACTGGTTAGAATTTGCTGCGACCTCGGGCGCCTTATCTATCTAGCGTCCACCCGGGACTACAACAGCGGAGCCTACCATCACGAAGGACTGGCCGCGCGCTTCCGGCCGGAGATCGCCCGCAAGGCTTTGGAGATCGCGCACCGGCAGGTCTTCTATCGCGTCTCGGCGTATTCCCTCGAAGACCTGGTTGAGGAATTGCGACTTTATTCGGAGGCATCCCGAGAAACGCCGCAGGAAGTTCTTCGCACGTGGCAAAAACTGGAACCTTACCGGATCGCGGTACCGATGGAAGTAAATCCCGTCGTCGCCCGGCTTTTTCTCTCTAACGTCAGACTCGCCTTGGCAATTTTGCGCTTCCGTCAGGAGCCGGTTCCGGCGCATCCGTGAGGCGCATGGCCACGCCGGTGACCTGGCCGATAATCTCAGCGTCGGCGCCGTAGTTCAATCTCCGCACACTGCAAGGGGACAAGGGGTGAGGCAGCAGCAGGAGCTGCCCGTCCAGGAGATCGCACCAGGAACACGCGTAGCCATCACGCAATTCCACAAAGTAAATCGGCCGGTCAAATTCCGTTCGCCAACGCAGGGGCTGAACTTTGCGCACGCGGGGGTCAATCTGCACGAAAGATCCCGGGCGCAGAAGCGGGTGCAGGGTGAAGTCCTGCAGCCCGATATAACCGTATTGGCTATGCCGGATGTCCAGATGCTGGATTAAGGCGATGGGCACTTCTCCCCACAGCTCCACCATGCGAGAGAGGAGATTCGTGCTGTCCAGATCGAACGATCGGTCGAATCGAACCGGGAAAGAAACGGTCCTCTCCTCATCATAGACTTCGAGAGTAGCCAAGTGCGTGTTAGGCAGCGGCGCGGTGAGCTGGTGTTGGCTGAGCTTCTGCAAATCCACACCGTAGAGGCGAAGCAAGTCGGTGAACTTGATGCGGTAAATGGAGCTCAGGGTGTAGAGTTTGTAGATGCTCGGGACGGAATCGGAGTTCTCGACCTGCGTGAGCCAGGCATTGGAGATCTGGAATTCGGGATTACCTTCGGCTTCCGCAATGCGCTGGCTGAATTCCGCCACCTCGCGCGTGGTTATCCCCAGCTTCGAGCGTAGCTCTTTCATTTGCTCGTTTGGGGGGAGGGGTGTCATTTGCCCGCTATCTTACCCCATGGCAGCGCGAATCGTTCAATCGTCGCTGGCGCGCTACCTTGACACCTGATTAACGCAAGAACGCAGTTCTCGCAGTCCGACAATTGCCGTACACCGACGAAGACGGTCTCCCGATCACTCGGGGATCCCCCTTTGTTGTACGCTCGAGGGAGCGCTTAAACATGAATCCGGAGTCATTTGCATCCTGGCTGGAGGCCTACGGACGCGCTTGGGAAAGCCGAGACCCTCAGGCCGCCGCTACGCTCTTTGCTGAAGACGCCACTTACCAAGTTATGCCGTTCCTTGAGCCCATGAGCGGGCGTCCCGCCATTCTGGATTACTGGTCGGACGCGGCACGGACGGAAGAGGACATTCATTTCGGTTTCGAGATCCTTTCCGTCACGCAGAAGCGCGGCATCGCTCGCTGGTGGTCCTCGTTTGTCCGCGTTCCGCCCGGCGCAGCAACCAAGCTCGACGGTATCTTCCTCATCACCCTCGACTCGGCCAGCCTGTGCACTTCCCTACGCGAGTGGTGGCACAAACAGCAAGACTGATTGAGTCGTCGCTGGATGGGAAAATCTTCGACCTGCAAGACCGCATTCCGGTGCGCAAGCAAGAGATCTTCTTTACATTTCCGGCGCCTGATACGAGATTTGCTCCACCCTCCCCGGACGGAGAGGGCGGAGCAAACCAGCGAGATCATGGAGAAGCGATCAGCTTTTTTGGCCAGCGCCAGCGGCTTTGGCCATGTTGGCGGTCCATTCGGCGGAACGGCGGGCCATCTCTTCGGGCGACACGTCTTCGACGTGCGTGGCGATGCCCCAAGAGTGACCGAAGGGGTCGGTGAGCTTGCCGTAGCGGTCCCCCCAGAACATGTCTGCCACGGGCATGGCGGCCTTGGCGCCCGCTGCCACGGCGCGGTTAAAGACGCTGTCGACATCCTCGGTGTAGAGGAACAGGTACGAGGACGGGGTTGCTCCCGGCGCGGGGGCTGCGGACATACCGGGGAATTCGTCTGCCACGAAGATGACGGAATCGCCGATACGCAGTTCGGCGTGCATGATCTGGCCGCCGGGACCTGGCATGCGGTTGATCTCGCTGGCCCCGAACGCCTGCTTGTAGAAATCGATGGCGCGGGCGGCATTCTTACAAGTAAGTGCAGGAGAAATCGAATGATATCCCTCAGGGATGGGTCGAACGTTGCTTGGCATAGAAGCCTCCTAGGAGTCTTGGATCGTGGCGCGGTTCTGCAAGGCAGGTAGAAGCGGGATCCGCGCAGAGGCTTGAATACTCCTCTGAGGTGCTTGTGTCAACAGCGGAAAAAAGGCGCGGAATACAGCAATTTTGTAGGTTCCGTGATATCTTCCGCGGAAAAGCGGGTGCTTGAACGGGGGGATTTCGGCACCGCGGAGGAGCTGCGTGAGCAAGTACATTATGGAATTCGTGGGGACCTTCTTCCTGGTTTTGACCATCGGGTGCACAGTGATTGGTAACGGCGCCGGCCCTCTCGCTCCGCTGGCGATTGGCGCGTCTTTGATGGTGATGGTTTTTGCTGGCGGGCACATCTCGGGCGGACACTACAATCCGGCGGTGACGTTGGGGGTCTGGCTTCGCGGAAAGTGCGAAACGAAGTACGTCGCGCCGTACATGCTCGTTCAAATTGTGGGAGCGGCGATTGCAGCGTTGGCCGTGAAGTACCTGAAAGCCGGAGCCATTGTCGCGCCAATGAATCTGGCATCTTTGCCGGCGCTGCTTGCGGAATTTCTGTTTACGTTCGCGCTGGTTTTCGTGGTGCTGAACGTGGCGACCGCGAAAGGCACATCGGGGAATTCATTTTACGGCCTGGCCATCGGCTTTACGGTGATGACGGGCGCCTTCGCGGTGGGAAATATTTCCGGCGGAGCGTTCAACCCCGCCGTGGCCGTGGGGATTTCGCTGATGGGGCTTTCGTCCTGGGCAAACATTTGGATTTACCTGGTAGCTGAATTTGCCGGAGGGACAGTTGCGGCTCTCGTTTTCAAGACAGTGAATCCCGGCGACAATTGAGTCGCGGCGGCTGGTTCGAATTACGGTGGCGGCAATGAGATACACCTTTCTTGTCGAAACGTACGAAACGGAGCGAGTCAAGGTAGTGAGTGTATGGAGCGAGTTCCGCGACGAGGATTTGGGTTTCCGGCCAAATGCGAAAGACCCGCGCGGGCGGAGCGTTCACGAACAGATGGTGCATCAATGCGTGAGCGAGGACTTGTGGTTCCGGACGATGCTGGGAATCGACGCAGGCGCACCTCCGCTGCCATCGCCCGAGACGCGGCTTGGGTTCATGAAACGCTATGCGGAACACAGCGCGAAACGGCTCGACTCGCTGCGGGAGAAGGACGATGCGTGGTTCGAGGGCAACACGATGTTTTTTGATGTGAAACGGTCGCGAGCGTGGGTGTTGACGCGGCGCATCGCGCACACCGCGCATCATCGCGGGCAACAGATGGCCATGCTGCGCATGCTGGCGCGCGACCTGCACAGCAACTACGGGCCCACGGCGGACACCGGCGGGCTGATGCAAAATCACGCGCCGACGATCTATGCGTACCCGAGCCTTGAGGCGCTTTTCCAGGCAGAAGCGGCCGGCGGGCGCAAAACGCCGCTGCCCGGAGGGGGCGGCAAGCCCGTCACCGAGCGCCCCGAAGCTAAATGAAGAAAGACGCCAGGAAAGGCATTACTCCGGCTTGGTGATGAGACCGCAAGCGATGCGCGGGGGAGAGCCGCTGCCCGTGCCTCCCGTCGCGGCGTGAATTACGACTGAGGTTCCGCCGTTGCTGAAGACGGAGCGGTCGTCGGTGCCGAGGGTAACATTGGGAGTGACGACGGATACGTGGGCGGTGCCGTCCGCTCCAACGATGAGGGAGAAATTGGGGATGTCGCCCGCCGGGAGAGCGTCGTGGCTGTGCTCCGCACCGGCGGGATTGAAGTGCGGCCCGGCGGTCTTGAAGTCCGGCGGCTCGCATTTGGCGGCCTGGTGAATATGAATCATGTGCTCGCCGGGCGGAAGATTCTTGACGTCGAGTGTAATTTTCACGCCGTGCGGCGTGGCGGAAAGCACTGCCGTTCCCACGCTCTGTCCATCCGTATTCCTGAATTGGACGGTCACCGGTTTGGAAGCAGGCTTGTTATGCGCTTCCTGGCCGAGGGCGAGGCTGGCAAGAACAAAACACAGAGAGAGCCCACACGCGATTTTTTTCATGGAAATTCCCCACCTATTTTCCGGTTCGAAGGATTAGAGGCTTCATTTCGTGCGAGCCCCGAATTCACTGTAGCGCGAGCGCGCTCGGCGAAAAACAGGGTGTACTCATTCGGATACTGGGCAACGCGAATTTCGGAATGGCGGGGGGATCAGCTGATCAGTACGCGCGGTAAAGCTCGGGAAACTCTTTTTTCAAGTGCTCCAGCTTTGGCAGGTCGTTGAAGACGATGTAGGGACTGCCGGGATGATGTTTGAGATAGTCCTGGTGATAGTCCTCGGCAACATAAAAAGCCTGAAGGAGAACAACCTGGGTGACGATGGGGCGAGAAAAGATTTTGGCGGCATTGAGCTGGGCGATGTAAGCTTCCGCGATTTTCTTCTGCTGTTCGCCAGCATAGAAAATGACGGAACGGTATTGCGTGCCTTCATCGGGGCCCTGGCGGTTCCATTCGGTCGGATCGTGGCCGACGGAGAAAAAGATCATAAGGATTTGGCCGAAGGTGAGCTGCGAAGGATCAAAAACAATCTTGACGGACTCGGCGTGGCCGGTCGATCCGGTGCTGACTTCATCGTAATGCGCAGAAGCGCCGCTGCCACCGGCGTAGCCCGCCGTCGCGGAGGTAACGCCTTTCAAATGCTCAAAAACGGCCTGGACGCCCCAGAAACACCCACCGGCAACGACAACCGTTTCCTGACCTTGCGAGGAAGCAAGCGGCGCATCGAGGGCGGGCTTGGGAAACGGCATCTTGCCTGCGCCGGCCCACGCGTCGCGCGGCCTGCCTGTGGCCCAGCCAAGGAGGCAGATCCCGAGGAGAATCAATAACGCAAATTGGACAGCCCGCATGGTTGGAACTCCCTATCCTAATCCCTCTGAAGTATACGTCTTCCGGGGGCATTTGGATAACACTAGGCAACAAATGGTTCAAAAAAATCGTTAAAGAATGTTATGCAGAGGCGCCGCAATTCCTTAAACTGAAGCGATGGAATTCGCTACGGACGCTTCGCCGCTGAAAGTTGAGATTCTTTGCGTCCCGGTCTACCGGAACGGTGAGAATGACCGCACCGGAGGAGATTGGCGATGCGCTGGAGATCGAAATGAGGGTCGGTCGCGGCACGACAGAGCCCAACCCGTGCCAAGGTGGAACTGGGAATTGCTCAGTGGCATCCTACGGATGATTGACAACGAACCAAATGGGAGAAGGCCATGAAATTTCGTGATCGAGGTCTATTCATATTGAGCATGTGCTTCGTTTTGCCGACGGCGTTGGCCGCTCAAGTGACGCACGGGCAGAAGCCGCAGCTCCCGGCGCCGTTCGCAACGAAATCGGCCGGCAACGGGCCGAATAAGACGCAGCCGCCGGAGGGATTCTTGCCGACGGTGCCGTCTGGATTCAAGGTGAATGTGTTTGCGACGGATTTTAAGAGGCCGCGGTGGCTGATCGTTGCGCCCAATCAAGATATCTTCCTGGCTGACATGGGGTCGGGAGAAATCATTATTTTGCGCGATCCAAAGAATACGGGAGGAGCGCAGGAACGCGTGGTGTTTGCCGACGGGCTGAAGCGCCCGTTTGGGATCGCCTTTCATGGAGATTATGTGTACGTGGGGAACATGAGCTCGCTAGTGAGGTTTCGCTACGATCCGAAGACATCGAAGCGGCTGGGTGAAGCCGAACATCTGATGGATCTGCCGGCGGGTGGACATGACACAAGGTCGCTGGCATTTTCCGCGGACGGCAAGCACCTGTTCATCGGCGTAGGATCGGAATCGAATGTCAGCCCCGGAGAGGAGCCGATTCGGGCCGCGGTAACGGTTTGCGATCCCGACGGAAAAAACGCCCGGCGATATGCAACGGGGTTGCGGAATCCTGTGGGCCTGGCGATTGAGCCGACGACGGGAGAGGTTTGGACGAGCGTCAATGAGCGCGACGAGCTGGGAGACGATCTTCCGCCGGATTATTTCACATCGTTGAAAGATGGCGGGTTTTATGGCTGGCCGTACAGCTACATCGGCGACAACGTCGATTCGCGGGTAAAGCCACAGAGGGCGGACCTTGTGACGCGCGCGATTATTCCCGATGTGCTTCTGGGCGCCCACGTTGCGCCGCTACAGTTTGCGTTTTATACCGGTAAGCAATTCCCGGAAAGCTATCGTGAGGGAGCGTTCGTGGCCGAGCACGGGTCGTGGAACCGCTCGACACGGGCGGGATACCAGATCGCGTTTGTGGCCTTCAAGAATGGCAAGCCGTCAGCCGATCCAGTGCCATTCATGACGGGACTCGTGCCGGATCCCAGCAAGCCGGACGTATACGGCAGGCCAGTGGGAGTCGCGGTGGCGCCGGACGGGGCGCTGCTGGTTTCAGATGACGGCGCGAAAGTGGTTTACCGGATTTCAGCGGTTAGGTAGATTGATGGGACGGATAAAGAGCAATGCCCTTCGGCTGCGCTTAAGGCGAGTCTGTGCTGCTGGAGTTATTGAACAGTCAGCGTGAGTTGAATTTGCTGAAGTTGTAGAGGCTTCCCGGACACGGACATAGCTGTCGGCGTGATCGTAAGCGTGGAGGTGCCTTGCGGCGTGACGATCGCCGGCGCCGCCGGGGGCGCGGACGCCATACTCCCGCCACCGCAGCCCGCAGCGCTGAGCACGGCAAAGGAAACGATCACGGCGGCAGCGCAGCAGTGCGCTAGACGCCTGTTCCGCAGAATTGAATCGCGCTTCCCTCTGCTCGAGTACACGAAAAACAGGATGGCGGCTAATAACAGAAGCGGCGTGGTGTACCCGGGCGCGAAAGGCGGGAGTTGCGGCGGATTCGAATGGGGAAGAAAAGCGGAACCGCCGCTGGTTGTAACCGTCACGGTGAGAGGGGCGGGATTGCCGCTGGAGATCTGCATGGTGGCAGGAATTTGACAGGATGCGCCTAGGGGTGCGCCGGTGCAAGCAAAGGAAATGGTGCCGGTGTATCCCGCTCCGGGGACCACCTGCAAATTGTACTGGGCTGAGTGACCTGCCGTCACCATGGCTGAGGTGGAACCATTCTGGGCGGGAAGGATGACGAACGCAGGATTGACGTTGCCCCCTACGTTGATGACCTGCGGCGAACCGGGGGCATCGTCGGTCAGAGTGATTGTAGCGGTGTGCTGGCTTGCAGACACGGGCGAAAAGGTCAGGCTGACCGTGCAA
>Ga0209701_10003037_pt1 | contig 10954 bp, 9 predicted proteins | sample CZO8metaG_4_FD_188356 | JGI IMG/M metagenome (GOLD analysis project Ga0209701, IMG submission 188356) | Vadose zone soil microbial communities from the Eel River Critical Zone Observatory, Northern California, USA - CZOApr15con2H3.8 metaG... | ecosystem: Environmental > Terrestrial > Soil >...
GCTCGCAGCGAGGCTCGCTGTGCCTCGGTCAATCCCTGCACCCCGCTGATATCGAGGCGCTCGTAGGGCCGGTCGCGCCGCAGTGTCCGCCGAAGCTCGCCGATCTCGAGATCCCAGACGTTGATGACGCCATCATCTCCGCAACTGGCCAGCCTCCCCCGATCCGGGCTGACCTTGAGCGACTGGATTGCACCCTGATGTCCCTTACGTACCCTCACGCACTCCCTGCTGTGCACGTTCCACCAGCGGAGCATGCCATCGCTGCCGCCACTGACCAGCAGCGCTTCCGTCGGACTCCAGGCCACCGCGTTCACCATCGCGCTCGGCTCGTTCAAGGCGAACAGGCACTCCCCACTCTGCACTTCCCAGACGAAGAGCTCCCCCCTGCCCCCGCCCCCACTGGCCAGCCGAGTCCCATCGGGACTCCAGGCCACGCTCATGACGTTGCCACGATGCCCTTGCAGCGAAGCTCTCACCGTGCCGTCCGAGGCATCCCACAGGAAGACGCTGCCATCATCGCCACAACTGGCTAGACGAGTCCCGTCCGGACTCCACGCGACACGACGGATCCTGGTTTGCTGCCCACGCCCGACCCAGCGGCAGGTGCCTGTGGTCACATCCCACACCTGTACTCCATGCTGAGAGCTCGCACCGGCCAGAAACTTTCCACCCGGACTCCACGCCACGCCAAAGAAGATGGTGTCGACGTGGTTGGGGTCTCGCAAGATCTGCACAGCGGCGCCCGTGGTCGCGTCCCACAGCCGGACGGCATTGTCCCACCCGCTACTGGCAAGCCACCGACCATCCGGACTCCACGCCACGCCATACACCAGGTAGCGATGGCCGCGCAGCACCCTGTGCGGCGTCCTGCCGGTACTATCCCAGATGGTCACCAGCATATCCGTCCCTGCGCTGGCGAGCTGGATGCCATCGGGACTCCAGGCCACGTCGTAGAGCGAGACCGCGTAGCCCTGAATGATATGCACACACTGCCCACTCTCCATCTCCCACACCCGCAGGGTGCCATCATCACTCCCACTGAGCAGGCTGCGGCTGTCAGGCGTGAAGGCGATACCGTACACACCAGCGGTATGCCCATGCAGCACCATCTGGTAGCTGCTCCTCTCGACGTCCCACAGCCAGATCGTTTGGTCAAGGCTGCAACTGGCCAGGATGCGCCCATCCGGGCTCCAGGCTACGGCCCCCACTCTGTTGGTATGCCCTGCGAGCGTCTCGCGTAAGCCTCCGCTGGCCACATCCCACAGCTTGACGGTCCGATCAAAGCTCCCACTGGTCAGTGTTCTTCCATCGGGGGCAAAGGCCAGCCCCTTCACCCAGTCGGTATGCCCCGCGAGTATCCGCACGCCGGTGCCCGGCTGCGCCCCCTGCATCTCCCACAGTCGAATGCCTCCATCGAAGCCCCCACTGGCGAGCAGGCTTCCATCGGGACTCCAGGCCAGCGTGTACACAGGGCCACTATGGCCGGAGAGCGTCTGCAGGTTCGTGCCAAGCTGAGCATCCCAGAGCCGGACGACAGCATCTAACCCGCCACTGGCGAGCGTGCGTCCATCCGGGGCAAACGCGAGGCTCTGGATGCTGTTGGTCTGCGAGCTCGTCCAGAGCAGGGCGCCACGCTCGAGGTCCCACAGCTTGACGATGCCATCCCAGCTCCCAGAGGCGAGCGTGCGTCCATCCGGGCTGAAGGCGAGGGCCGGTACCTCGCCGGTATGCGCCTGCCAGGCCAGGTGCAGCATCTGGCCCGCCTCTCGCCATACCCGCACTTCCCCTCGCCTACTGCCCGCAGCCCAGTAGGTCCCGTTGCTGCTGATGGCCACCGCCCAGGAGGCATCAAAGGCCTGGGTAAACGTGGTGTCACGCAAGGTAGCCCCCGACAGCGTCGTATCCTGCATCTCGACTCCTTGCAGAGACGTCCCGCGAATGGAGACCTGCGACAGATCCAGGCCACGCAGGTGCCCACGAAGCTCTCGCAGCAGCGCCAGCAGGTTCGCCGGTCCATAGCCTTGCACGTCATCTGCCTGTGTGCGCAGTTGGTCCAGCAGTGAGAACAGGCACTCCTCCACCGCAGCTCGCCCCTGGTACACACTCCACAACTGCACGAGCAGTGGAGCCACAATGAGCCGCTGCTGGGTCTGCCGCACATATTCCTTGGCATTCGCCTGTACCAGTCCATGCTCGATCAGGCGAACCAACCTGCCCTGCTCGATCTCGCTGCTCGCCTCCGCGATGAGCCGCGCGGTTGCATATTCCAGCACCACCGATTGCAGCGTGAAGGTCTCCCGGCGTTTCCCTCGCTCCAACAGCGAGCGGCGTTGCAGCGCCTCCACGACGTCCAGCACCTGTGCGCGCGGCAGCGGCGTCGCCAGCACCGAGAGCAGCTCCTCAATGGTCACCGGTTCGCGCACAATCGCCAGCCACAGCAGCACGCTCTGCTCGGCTGCTGAGAGGCGGGCGAATTGCTCGCCCAGCAGCTCACGCACACTGCCAAAGACCACCTCGCCTTGCTCCAGGAATGGAGCGATCTCACCCCCGAAGAGCTCCACGATGGTCTCCGCGACGATTTTCAAGGCCAGCGGGTTGCCCCCATACCGCTCGATCAGCCGCTCCCGTTCGGGCGTGGCGCCTGCTACGTCTTTCTCCTCTAACAGCTGCTCGCATGAGACGGCATCCAGCCCTGAGAGGCGCAAGGCACGCACAGGCGTCCGGCTGCCACCCAGCGGCACGAGGTCGGCGGGGCTCTCCCGGCTGGTGAGCAGCAAGCAACTCTGGTGCGCCGTTTCGGCCACCCGGCGCAGCAGTGCTCCATAGTCCTCGTAGCCAGGAAGATAGCGGCTCTCGGGATCGTGCGCCTGCAGCAGCGTTTCGAGATTATCCAGCACGAGCAAACAGCGGCGTGCCTGCAAGGACTCCAGGAGCTGGTCTATGCCTCGCTCGACGCTTGTTGGTAAGATACGCAGTGGCCGAGGTGCGAGCACCTGCAAGCAGTCGGCGAGCAGATCTTCGCACAGAGGGGCATCACGGACGGAACGAAAAACCACTGTCTGGAAGGAGGGAGCCACATGGTGCATGAGCGTGACCGCCAGTGCAGACTTGCCGATGCCTCCCATACCCAGCACGCTCACCATCTGGCAGCGCTCCATGACCACCCACTGCTCAAGCAGGAGGCGCTCGGCCTCGCGCCCGTAAAAATCACGCACATCGAGTGCGTCACCCCAATCGAAGCGCGACGATGCAGCTGAGGTCTCCTGGCTCACCTGCAGCTCTACGGGCTGGGCTGCCTCCCGTTTCAGTAACACGAGAGCATGGGAAGCAGATGGTGCTGCGAGCTGCACCTGCATCCAGAAGGCATCGAAGTCCGCGGGCTTTCCTGCTGCCCGCCACAGCTGTTGTGCTTCTTCGTGCTCTCGACCTGGCGTAAAGGCGTGACGCCGGTGGCAGAGTGCGAGCAACCGTTTGAGATGCTCTAGTTTGGGAGAGCGCACGCCGCGCTCCCAGTGCCCAATGGCCTGCTCGCTGATGCCAAGGAGCCTGCCCAATGCTCGTTGGGTCAGGCCCATGCTCTTGCGCAGCCGCACACAGGAGCGCCCGAAGGCGTTCTCCCGTTCGTGCTGATCGGAAGGTATACGCTTCATCTCCTCTCCTTGCTTCACGCAGAACTGCGAAAGACATCGTAGGGAATCGATCTTTGCTGACCCTTCGCTGCGCTCAGGATGACAGGACTGGCTTTTTTTGTCACCCTGAGCGCAGCGAAGGGTCACTCTCGAAGAGCAGAGACCAATTGCCTCTATCATAGCAAGAAATGCGGCACAGCGCTACCGGCCCTGTCGGCTTCCAGACGTTTGGAGAGAAGACTTGAGCGGACTTGAGTGGTGTCCTGGCTGTCATCCCTTCGCTGCGCTCAAGGGCAGGCTCTGAGCGCAGCGAAGGATCTCTCCGTCCGTCGAGCCAGACCCTTCGCTGCGCTCAGGGTGACAAGCATTCTCTCCAAATGTCTGGTCGGCTTCCAGGACCATTTCCCCCTTTACCACCACAGCAAGGCGTTGACCCCATTGGAAGGCACATCCTAACAGATACCAGTATACCGGTGTTGGCTGGGGAAGTCACTGTCCATCGGATGACGTATCACTTCCCATCACTTCATATTTTTTACGGCTTCATCAACGCTTTCTTTCACTCTCTACAGATATCATATAATGTAAAGAACAGAAATGCTTCTTTGACAATTTTTGAGGAGATATACGCGCTGGCTCTCAGGCCTCATCAGGCAGGCGAGTGCGCTCGAGAAAGACAACAGATATTATGACTTCAAATACAGTCCAAGAAAAAGAGCGGACTGATACAACCTCTTCGCGTTCCCCCTGGACGAGACGGTTTCTCATCACCTTGACGGTTCTAGGGTGCCTCGCCATTGGTGCGGCTGCCGTGTATGGGATTTCATTGATCTCAGTAGCGGTGATCAGTATCATTCTTTCGGCACTGCTCGCCTACCTGAACTATCCGCTCGTCCAGTTTTTGCAACGTCGCCTCGCGCCCCCTCTTGCCGTCGCGATTGCCTACCTAGTCGTCACCATCATCATCATTGGTGGATTGTCTCTGGTGGTGGTTCCCCTCTTTCAGCAATCTTCCTCTCTGGCTCAATTCCTCAAGTACCTGGCTAGCCCGGCAGGAGAGCGCTCCTTGCAGCCAGTTTTCGATCTCCTGCAAAAGTTCGGCTTTTCCCAGCAGCAGTTGGGTCAATTCAGGGATCAGGCGGTTTCCCAGTTGCTGCGAGCATTCTCGGGAACTTTACCTTTTCTCCTGCAGACCATCAATAACATTACCGCGCTTGTCATCGTTATTACACTCAGCGTCTACTTTGTGGTAGACGGCCCACGCATCATTCGCTGGCTCTGTAAAAAAACTCCGTTAGCCCAGCAGAGTACAATAAACTTCCTGGTGCATACCCTCGACCAGAGCATCGGAGGATACTTTCGTGGTTCATTGATACTGGCAACGATCGGAGCGTTAAGTACCGGCCTCATGCTTGCGCTATTGCACGTCCCCTATGCCGCCCTGCTCGGCCTGCTCTTCTTCCTCCTGTTCTTTATTCCGGTGATCGGGGGTATTGTGATAGGTGCCCTGTGTATTCTGGCTGCCCTCTCGCAGGGCTGGCTGACGGCCCTGATCGTGGCCGTGTTCATGACGCTGCTCCAGTCAGTCGTCTTAGGACAGATTTTGTCTCCACGCATTTATAGCCGTACCGTCGGAATTCACCCCATTGTGGCGCTCTTCGCACTGCTGGTAGGTAGCCAGCTCTTTGGTGTGCTCGGGGGAATCCTCTCGGTCCCGGTGGCTGGCGTCCTGCAGCAGATCATTGTCGCGGTATGGCAGCGCTGGAAAGCAGAACATCCCGAGCAATTTCCCCCCGAAGACGCGACTGCTCCACACACTTAATAGTCATTTTTTATGCCGTTGCCAACGCTTTTCTTCACGCTCTTCGCGTACACTAATCATGAAGTTACGCACGTAACTGCCCCACCCTGCAAGAGGGGAGGTAGAAGCAATGATCAGCGTAGCAAGTACATACAAAACAAACGAAAGGAAAACCAAAAGGTGAAAGACAACTCTTTACGGAACAGGATTCAGGGCAACTGGAAGCTGATGAGTGGAAGCGTACGTCACGAGTGGGGTAAACTCACGCACAACGACGTAGAGCAAATCAAAGGCGATGTCGAGGTGCTGGCTGGCAAGATCCAGGATCGCTATGGCGTGGCGGAAGCGGAAGCCAGAAAGCAGATCGAACAATGGGCCAGCAAGTTCCAAGCACAGCAAACGGCACAGCAAACGGATCAATCGAACAGCAACACGTCGACGAACTAGCCTGACGGCGCGCTTCGTCACGAATCGCACTGGTCAATAGCCATATTGACAGATTAGGGCTTTAGCCCACCGCAAGCCACGCCATTTCAATGGCCGTGGTTAGGTGTGTGTGGCTTTAGCCCTTGCTCCTTTCTGTTTGTGGTACAATCTCGGTAGTACCTTGAGAACTGAATAGTGTACGGGTTCCGAAGCGAAGGGCTTCGGGTAAAAACACTACGTCATCTGAAGCAGCAGGCGTTTCTCGCGCTAGAAAATGGTTCTCCCACAGGTTCGCTGATGCGGAGGAACCAGGATACGCTAGAAGTCACAGGAATATCGGCCAGTGGTGTGAATGTTGTCATGCAGGTGTAGACGCGTTCAAGTACACACAATCTAGAGAGGAAGAAAACGTTTTGAGCCTTGAGAAAGATCGGAGAGAGAACCAGCCTGCTCAAGATGAGCCATCGAGAGCGCTCCAACCTGGTACTGCAGCGCCCGAGTTTACCTTACAGAGTACGCCTGATCAATCGGTGTCTTTGAGCGAATTGCGCGGTCAACCCGTTATTCTCGCCTTCTATCCTGCCGATTGGAGTCCCGTCTGCGGTGACCAGATGGCCCTCTATAACGAGATCCTACCGGAGTTTGGCCGCTTCCATGCCGAGTTGATCGGGATCTCAGTGGATGGGGTCTGGTGTCACGCCGCTTTTGCCCACGACAGGAAGTTGCACTTTCCCTTGCTCGCAGACTTCGAGCCCAAGGGGACAGTCGCCAAAATGTATGGGGTGTATCGTCATCACGATGGGACGAGTGAACGCGCCTTATTTGTGCTTGATGCCCAGGGGATGATTCGCTGGAGCTATGTCTCTCCTGTAGGGATCAACCCTGGTGCAGATGGGATACTGACTGCCCTCGAAGCGTTGAAGACGAAGGAGGCCTCTCAATGACGCAACAATCAGGAACGGCCTCGCTCACCCCTTCAGTGGGTGAGCGAGATCATCGGCAGGGACCAGAAACCGCCCCGGTGACACTGGTGGAATACGGTGATTATGAGTGTCCCTATTGTGGGGAGGCCTATCCCATCGTCAAGGAGATTCAGCGACGGTTGGGGGATCGGCTGCGCTTTGTCTTTCGGAACTTTCCCCTGAGCCAGAGCCACCCGCATGCCCAGCATGCCGCCGAGGCCGCGGAAGCTGCCGCCGTCCAGGGGAAGTTCTGGGAGATGCATGACTCCCTCTTTGAGCATCAAAGTGCGCTCGACGATGCGCATTTAGTCCACTATGCGGTCGCACTCCATCTTGAGAAGGAGAGGTTCGAGCGCGAGATGACTGAGCATGTGCATGCCAATCGCGTGCACGAGGATTTCCTGAGCGGTGTACGCAGTGGCGTGAACGGCACACCGACCTTCTTCATCAATGGGGTACGCCACGATGCTTCTTATAAACTGGAGACGCTCCTGGCTGCAATCGAGGCCGCAATGTCTTCCTAAAAAGGAAAGGCGTGCCGGTTCAGTCCGTCACCTGAATGGTGTAGAAGGGGTTGCAGCTGAAGAGAAGAGGGAAGAGCTGGCATGATATGTGCTTGAACCTCTTTCTCCTCAATCAGCTAACGAGGCGAGGAAAATGCCTCCCGGCTCAGTGAAGCAACAAGACTACCAAGAACACCTATGACCAGGAACAGACCTGAAAAGCCCTTGAGAGAGGCCAGGGCACTAACGTTATTGATGAGCACCAGGATAGTCACCGTCAGTGCGATACCTATCAGGATGAACATATCACCGACGATGAAATTGTAGATGGCTTTGATGATCTTCACGGAATAACCTCCTGTTTTTGCGCGGTAGTGGGAGCTGATTGATTCTCTATCGCCCGCGCTTGCTGTTGCTTTTTCACCTGTTTGAGCCAGGCGATGAGCAAGAAAGCCGCGCACAGGTAGATGGCGGCGAGGATGAGGAGAAAGACATCCGCCAGCGGCCACGCCACGCTAAATCCCTCACCCGTCCAGAAGGTGCCAAAGGTCGTCAACATGATCCCGACGACGAACTTCAGCGTGTTTTCCGGCACTTTTGTCAGTGGTACGCGCACGAGCGCACCTACCAGGATGACCAGAAGGCCGGCAAGGAGCGCACCGAGCGCGGCAGAAGCAATCCCGCTGGAGCGCGAGACTGTGCTTGTTGCCGCGCTCACCCCAAAGGTGATCACAATGAACGCCACTTCGAGTCCTTCGAGTAAGACCGACTTGTACGACAGTAGAAACCCGAAGAGGTCGAAACGAGACGAAGAGGCATCGAACTGTCCACGAGCACGTAGTTGCGCCCGGGTTTCCTCGTAAATGGCATCTTCATCGTGGACCGCTTTCAAGCCGCTATAGCGCAGGATGGCATTCTTCAACCACTTCAATCCAAAGAGGAGCAAGAGAATGCCGACGACCAGGCGAAGCACATCGAGAGGAACCCACTGGACAAGCGCGACTCCCAGAGTTGCCACCAGCACGGCAAGTGTCGCCGTGGCGGCTAAAGCGCCAAGCAACGCGCTTCGCCAATTAACTGTGACACCAACGACCAGGACGATGGTAAAAGCCTCCACAAACTCAACGGCGGAGGCGAAAAACGCGGCAGTAAAAACAACCCATTGCATAGACAAGCTCCTTATTCTCCTTTTGACGCTACGAGCTCAAAGAAACGGCCGTGTTGTTTGCGAGTGCGGAACGTAGCAGCGGTAGAGCGCGATAATAGTACGCCTTAGCGGTGGGCACGGGCATCTTGAGGGTGCGTCCGATTTCAGAGAAGGTGAGGTGCCCGAAACAGTGCAGGTGGACGACCCAACGAAACCTGGGCGGGAGATTATGTATCGCCAGGTGCAGGACAGCGCGTAGATCAAGCTGCTCCACGATCTCCTCCGGCAACGGTTGTGGATCCGGGATGGACTCTACCAGCGCTATCCCCTCGTTATCATCTTCCCAGGAGAGTTCAGAGAAATGAATCGAAGGTCTACACTGCTGCTTGCGCAACTCGTCCATGCAGCGATTGTGTGCGACTTGAAACAACCACGCTCGGAGTGGCACGTCCTTCAGCAACGTTGGCTGAGAGACATAGAGCCGGAGCAAGACAAACTGCAGGACGTCGTAAGCCAGTTCGTCGTCCTTGAGGACACGCCGGATATAGTTCAGTAAGTGACTGCGATACCGGTTTACCAGGGCTTCAAAGGCGTACTCGTCGCCTGCGAGAGATTGTCCCAACAGGATGCCATCAGAGGGCTCTGTTCCCTGCGAGGTGCTGTGTTTTCCTTGTTGCATGTATGACACGCTCTTCATCCTTTCCATTTTTTCGGTGTGTGCCAGCCAGTCGAGACGACCTGGATGTTTCACTTCCACGATGAAGTCATCTCCTGCTACAACACACCATTGTCAGGCTCTCCGATGCCATTCCTGCATACCCCGAGATGACCTGGCTTTGTTGCTCTTCTCGCACACATGTTAACAAGAAAAGCCATTGCGTTTCACCTCTGCATCCGTGACGTTTTGCTCGCTGCTCACCCTCCACGATAAATCGGGAGACTACGTCGGACAGCGCGAGCAAAACGTGCTGGATACAGGTTAAGCCTGGCTAGAAGCCAGAGAACGGGTCTGGAAGTACGTCACGATGTACAGGATGCCAAAGACAATGGCGTAGATGCCGATCAACCAGACCAGGGCGACCAGCCCGGAAACGGGCCGGTAGGCGATGAGAACGCCGAAGACGACCGATAAGAGCCCTGCCAGCCCCAGCAGCCATGCGCGCCCAGTACCTAATGGCAGCGTAAAGGCAGCGACGATCTGCATTATGCCGGTTATAATCGCCCAGGCCGCAACCAGGAAAAGAAACACGAAGGCGGTGATGCCCGGCCAGACAAAGGCGACGACGCCTGCCAGAATGCCCAGGATGCCCTCAACCAGCAGCAGTGCCCAACCATCCTCTTTGGTATAACGCAGAGCAGTAGCCACTGCAGCAATCCCGCCTATGACGGCGTAGGCACCAAACAGGTACACCAGGAAGGTCAGCGTAATCCCCGGTGACAACACGAGGGCCAGCACGCCAAACACGATGGCGATGATGCCACGAACTAAAAACATTGTTCGAAAGCTCTGAAGAGCTTGTTGTACGACTTGCATGTCGTTCCTCCTTTAAATGAGTGAATCACAACGAAAAACAGTGTTCTGTGAGAAGGTTCATACCCATGCTCGCCATGGGCTATTGACTTCCTCAAGCAACAGTGTAGAAGAATAGGCGAGAGAAGTCAGCGTACATCAGATGGCATGTCACTTCAACTTGCTTCACTTCTGAGGGGAAGATAACGGCAGAGCGTGAGCAAGAGGCTCCTCGTCGACCAGCACATGTGTTATCATAGAGGGAGACAATGCAGGGGTTGTATGGAGTCACTTGACATTGCCCCCATACAACCCCGGACAGGCGTTGACCGGCTTGGAAGGGACACCTGATAGACAGAGTATACTGGTCTTACCTGGGGAAGTCACCGTCCATCAGATGACGTGTCACTTCACATCACTTCATCGTGTGTCGCTCCGGTGGGTCACGCAGAATGGAGACCGCTCGTGAAGAGATCCTCCTACGGTGAGCGAGACTATGCCTTCGGTCAGATGATACTGACGCTGCGGACGAACATTGGCCTGACACAAGCAGGCCTGGCCGAGCTGCTGCATGTCTCGCGGCGGGCGGTAGCGGAATGGGAGGCTGGCAGCGCGTATCCCAAAGCGGAGCATCTCAAAGCGTTCCTTGCGCTGTGTGTGCAGCAGCAGGCCTTTCCCGCTGGGCGTGAGGCTGAGGAGATCCGTGCCCTCTGGCACGCGGCCCATCAGAAGCTGCTTTTGGATGAATCCTGGCTCGCGGCACTACTCGGTCGGCCGCGTCCTGCGCTCACCCTCCTGCCAGCTGTGCCGCTGGAGGAACCCCAACGAGGCGAGGTGCCCACGGCTCAGCCGACACCAGAGCGACGGGTGGATTGGGGCGAGGCGCTGGCGGTGCCAAGCTTTTATGGCCGCGAGCGAGAGGTGGCCAGCTTGACCCAGTAGGTGCTCCAGGAGCGCTGCCGGGTGGTGAGCGTGC
>Ga0209701_10003038_pt1 | contig 10949 bp, 8 predicted proteins | sample CZO8metaG_4_FD_188356 | JGI IMG/M metagenome (GOLD analysis project Ga0209701, IMG submission 188356) | Vadose zone soil microbial communities from the Eel River Critical Zone Observatory, Northern California, USA - CZOApr15con2H3.8 metaG... | ecosystem: Environmental > Terrestrial > Soil >...
TCCGTCTGCGGCTATTACATGTCCTGTTCGGACTATTATTAGCCGCCCGGCGATTTGACCGCCGCTCGGTCTTCGATTACGATTCATCGCTCAGGGATCATCCATATTTTGATAAGCTTTAGGGCTCCGGCCCGGGTTGCCGCCGGAACCGCTTTCCGACGAGGAGGATAATAACGTGGCTTTGAAGATGACGAATCGCGAAGTGGATGGCGTGTCCGTGGTGGCACTGGACGGCCGCATTGTGCTCGGCGAGGAAAGCAACGCCCTGCGCGAAAAAGTAAAAAGCTTGATGGCCGAAGGCAAAAAGAAAATTGTCCTCAACATGGACAACATCACTTTTATCGACAGCGCCGGGCTGGGTACGCTCGTTGCCGCCCATCACAGTGTGAAGACCCAGGGCGCTTCCCTGCGCCTCTGCCACCTTGGCAGCAAGTTCCAGGAAGTGCTCCAAATCACCAAGCTGCTGACCGTCTTCGATGTCTACAACTCCGAAGCCGAAGCCGTCTCCAGCTTCTCCAAAGGTGCCGGAGCATAAGCGTCCAAGCCAGATGGCAAGTGCCGCACACGCTGGTTTTGCGCGTGTGACTTTTGCCGGGGGGCACGCTCCGGCGTGCCCTCTCTTGTTTTCTGAAATCCTCGTCCCGCTAAATCCTCCGTGAAGGAAAGTCTCAAACCGGTCTCGAAATCCTTCAAAGCCACCCTCGAGCGCATACCCTCGCGCCTCGGCTGGGTCATTATCCGCATCCCGTTCGACGTCTCTAAAGTCTGGGGAACCCGCACCAAAGTCAGAGTCAAAGGTGAAATCAACGGCTTCGCGTTTCGCTCTTCCGTTTTTCCCACCCGCAACAGCTATCACTGCATGCTCGTCAAAAAGAGCATGCAGACTGGCGCCAACGCCGCCCTCGGCGAAACCGCGCAGTTCCGCCTCGAACCCGACACCGCAAAACGCGTCGCCACCATCCCCGCCGAACTCCAGCGCATCCTCAACGAAGACCGCTCCTTCCGCCGCTGGTTCGACCAACTCTCCTTTTCTATGCGCAAGTGGATCTGCGATTGGGTCGTCAGCGTAAAAAACCCTGCGTCCCGCGTCCGCCGCGCCGAACAAGTCGCCGAACAGTTGCTCGCCACTATGGAAGCCGAGCTCGACTTGCCCCCCATCTTAAAACTCGCCTTCGCCCGCGATCCCCGCGCCTATGCAGGGTGGCAGTCCATGACCCTCCTGCAACGCCGCGGTTGGTTGCTCAGCATCTTCTATTGCCGCACCCCCGAATCCCGCGACCGCCGCATCGCCAAAATGCTCGAAGACGCCCTCGCCCGCCTCGAACACAAACCCAGAACCAAAGCAGCCCGCAGCGAAGTTTCCCACGAAGAACTTGCGTAGAGGCCGACTCTCGCGGTTTGTGCGTCCCGGTTCCTACCGGGAAGACCGGTGACTTTGCTTGTCTTGTAGCGGCGACTTCATGTCGCCATCTTTTTCGCTCTTCCCTTAGCGGCTGCCTTCCTAGGCGGCCCCCATCGCTCTCCGCGCCTCTTGACAAGGGATACCATTAGACGTATTTATGTATAATGAATGGATCGGCCCGCTCGGTCATTTGGGTCGGCTCAAGCCGGAGAGACCTGCGCGGTTTCCCCCGCGAAGTTCGGCGCGAGATCGGCCAGGCCCTGTATGCCGCTCAGCAGGGTGAGACCGATCCGGCGGCCAAGCCGCTGCGAGGTTTTGGAGGCGCGTCTGTGCTTGAAATTGTCGCGGAGCAGGAAGGCGGCACATGGCGAGCGGTTTACACCGTCCGCTACCGGGAGGCCATCTACGTTTTGCACGCCTTCCAGAAAAAATCGAAAAGGGGCATCGCCACTCCGAAAAAAGACATTGACCTCATCCATCACCGCCTGGCTGAGGCGGAACGCCTCCACAGGGAAAGGGAGAACTAACATGGCTACCAGAACAAGAAAACCAATCAGGATGGAAAAAAGCAGCGGAAACGTTTTTGCTGACCTCGGTCTCCCTCATCCCGAACAGGAGCTCCTGAAGGCCGAGCTTACCCTTCAGATTTTCCGCCTCATCAAAAAGCGTGGCCTCAAGCAAGCCGATGCCGGCAAGATCCTCGGCATCAAGCAGCCTCACGTTTCTGCCTTGATGCGCAACCGCGCCGGTTCCTTTTCCGTCGAGCGCCTAATGGACTTTCTTGCCGCCCTCGGCCAAAACGTCCAGATCACCGTGAAGCCCGCTCGCAAAAAGCACGGCGAAGTGTCTCTCGTGGCCTGACGTTCCGCCGCTCTGTCCTTGTAGGGGCCGCCTGGAGTCTGCCCTGACTCCCGTCCGGGAGGCTGATCGCTCTCCTCAACCCGCCGCCCCACCCACTGTCATTCCGAGCGAAGCAGGCCGATGCTTTTTCTTCCCGCATCGCTCCTGCGATGCGGTCGGCCTGCGCAGAGAGGAATCTCTCTTCTCCTCGCCTCTAGCCGCCCCCTCCAAAACTAACCACTGTCAACTAACCACTAATCACTGTTTTTATCCCCCGCGTCCTCTACTCCCTCGGCTACACCGCCAAACTCAAATTCCAAAAAGCAGCCTGACTCTAACTGCAGGCACATAAGTTCCATCCAGCTGGAACCCCGAGTGCGTCAACCCATTCTCATAGCCTCCACGACCCTTTCCCGAACGGCCAGATGTAACTTCACACTGACACGCTATTCATTTACAATTCGCTCAAGTAAGGGGATATGACCGACGTAAACGAAGTACGAATTAATGATTTGGCTCGCGAGCTCGAGGTCAAAGCGAAAGCCATCATCGACCTCTTGCCAAGATACGGGGTCACGGAAAAGAAAACGCACTCGAGTTCAATTCCAAAGGAAGTTGCAGATAGAGCTCGCAAAGAAATCACCCTGCGAGCGCAAGCGGCTGCCGAAGCGGCCGCGACAGCCGCGAGGGTGCGACCTCCCGCCAGTCCAGCGGTTTACATCAGCCACGCGCCAGAAGATGGCGCGTGGAGGGATCGTATCGCGGCGCACCTCTCAGACACTGGCGTTGATGTTTGGGAAGACTCCCAGACGAACTCGATTCAGCGATTTCTACCTGCCGCAGAACCGTCTGTGGAGGGGGCACGAGTTTTCATCCTGTTGGTCAGTTTTCACTATTTGGAGTCCGACGAAATTCACAAAACGGAGTTCCCATACATTCGGTCGCTAGTTCAAGACGGTTCACGACGCATCATCTACGTCATCCTTGAGCAGTGCCCATGGTCATCTCGTTTGGCTCTCGGACTTCCGGCCACGGTCATTCCAGTGAACGGCAGTCCGCTCTCGGAGAGAAATGAAGAACAAGTCAGGGAGGAACTGCACACGCTCGCACGAGAAGTTCGGCGTGCCATCCAAGAGGCGGACAAGGTGGCGGCTCAGCCCCGCCCTGGAGTAGCCCGTCCTACGACCGTTGCAGATAGGGCTTTGGTGCCCCTGACCCGGGTCGAAGACTTCTCCTTTTCGCACACATCAGAGAAGGTCTTTGATCACGCCAAGAAAATCGCATTGAAACGCAAGCCCTCCCCGCAACCCCTAAGTTCCAGCTCTCTCCTATTTGGTTTGGTCGAGACTGGACATGAATCAGAGAGGCCCTTCTCGACGCCTCAATTTCTAAGCACGTGGATTTCTACCAAAGATGAAACTGCGTACCGAACCGCATATGAAGCGTATCTCGACGAAGCTGGCTTTACTTCGCTGGACCGTCCAGACCTCATGACCGAGAACGTCATTGGACTATTGCAACGCGCTGCGGAAATCGCAAAAGAGACCTCGCGGTCCTCGAAGATTCATTCCAGGCATCTTCTCGGGTCCTTATTAGTGTTCAAACCCAATGGACCGGACTTGAAAGCACGCGGGCGACTCTCGAAGATGGGCTTTGATCTCCTCCTTTTGCGAAAAGACTTTCTACGATACTTGGAAAACGCCCGGGACGATGACCATAGCGCGTGGGAACGGATTCTGTCTGCGGAGGATGGGGTCCCGACCCCGGACGAGCCTTCTCCACTTTCGTCGGCTGCGCCAACATCGAGGTCCTTATCTTGGATCGACCGGGAAACACTCGAACGATTCTCCCCATCCACGCGAACCACTCTTGCCCGCGCCAATCAGCTCCGCAACGAAGACAAGAGGCGAAGAATTCACATTGAACACCTTCTCATCGCTCTCTCTGAGCAACCTCAGAGCCAGCTTCAGAACTTCGTGGAGCAATCCAAACTCGATCTACTGAGTCTCTTGGCTCCGGAGCTCGGCTACTCCGATGCTCCCCAGCCGGACGAAGGTCCGCATGAGATCGAGGGCTTACCGCCTGTCTCCGCGAATGTTCGCCGGGCTTTGATCTCTGGCCGGGACAGGGCTAACGCGGATCACTCCGAAACAATCCTCCCGCCGCACCTTTTGTTTGGAGTGCTCTCCACCACAGAGAACGCCAGCGTCCGGATACTCAACTCGCACGGTATTACCCCGGATCGAGTCAAACTGCCCTCTCGTCTCTCAGAGGATTCGGGATTGGAGTCCCTCTTAGCGGGCTATCAATCGGATGATCCGAGCGGTCCCGATTTGCTCGACATCGCCAAAGAAGTGGAAGCTCTCGCTTCTGTGCTCGCCGCCAAGGAGGTGGATCCACCACTCTCGCTCGGCCTCTTCGGGGATTGGGGCACAGGCAAGAGCTTCTTCATGAAGCAGCTCGAAGCTCGCATCAAGCAACTACAAGACGATGCCAACTTGGCAAACGGCGCGAGCGCCTATTGCCGCAGCATTGTTCAGATCACTTTCAATGCGTGGAACTACATCGACTGCAACCTCTGGGCAAGTCTCACGGCCGAGATTTTTGAAAATCTGGCCGCGGCCATCGCTCAGACGCGCGGCGAGGACTCGCCAGAACAGCGCGCGCTGGTTCTGGCGGCGGCATCGAGTTCCCAAGCCGTCCTTGCCGAGGCTGAGAAAAAGAGAACTGAAGCCGAGCAAGAACTGAAACAAACGGAAGAGAGACTGGCCGCCTTGCAAAAAAGTGAAGCCGAGCTCGAATCGAATCTCGATCCGAGTGAGATTTTGAAACAGGCTCTTCGCTTCGCTATGCAAGACGACCACGTGCAGAAGGATCTGGACGGTGCTGCGCGTGCCCTTCGTATTCCCGACGGGGTCGCTGCTGCCAATGAGGTTCGGTCGGAAATCGTCGAACTGCAGGGCACTGGCCACGCCATCATCCTCACCCTCAAGAACAAGAAATATCTGTGGGTGTGGTTCGTCGTTCTCGGCCTCGCGGTCGGTGCTGGCTGGCTGGTTCCCCAATTGATCTTAAAATCTTCACTCACACTCGTTGCGACTCGCGCCATTGCACTTCTTACGGCCATCTCTGTATTCCTCGCGCCAGTTGTCAAGGCCTCGCGCCAGGCGATGCGCCTCGTTGAAAGCGCTAATGCGTCCAGGCAGGCACTTGTCGAGATGAAACGCAAAGAGCAGACCGACAAATTGAAAGCAGAGCAAACCCAGATACAGCAAAAGGTGGAGGCCGCCCGCAAGGACGTCCATGATGCAAGCGTAAGGTCCAAGGCACTGAATGAGCAGCTCGAAAGAATGCGCGCGGATCGGCGCATGGCGGACTACATCCGTCAGCGACACCAGAGCGCCGACTACACCCAGCATCTCGGAATCATCTCGCGCGTTCGGGCCGACCTACGGCATCTCAGTACCCTCTTACGCGCCGTCAAAGAGGAGAGCGAGCGGGACACATTCGAAGCAGAAATGAAAGCCCGCCAAACGGAAAAGGATCGCGAACGCGAGAGCGCTGGCAAACATCCCCTATTTCCACGGATCGATCGAATCGTGCTCTACATCGATGACCTTGACCGGTGCCCCGAAAAAAATGTTGTTGAAGTTCTCCAGGCCGTCCATCTCCTTCTAGCCTTTCCACTCTTTGTCGTAGTTGTGGGCGTCGACCCGCGCTGGCTGCTTCGTTCTCTCCAACAGTATTCGCGGGCGTTTCAAACTGACGAAATTGAGAATGGCACAGGGAAACTGTTAGAAGAGGAAGGGCACTGGCAGTCGACACCGATGAATTACCTAGAGAAGATTTTCCAAATACCATTTTCTCTGCGTCCAATAAACAAGCAAGGTTTCAGCAGATTGGTGGATGCTTATGCCAGATCCCTGGAGAAGCCGCAGCCTGCGGAAGAAGCACACTCTGCGACAAGTGGAACTAACGCGACTCCGCCAATCTCCCAACCGAGCGGAGGAATCGAAATTCCCGATATTGGCGTCCTAAGGAAGCAAATTGAGGAAGGGGTCATACCCCCTCGGGATCCCAGTGAGTGGGCCGCAATACAGCCTGCACTGCAACTACCGTCTCTGCGTTCAAAGCCTCCAGCAACCGCGCCGTCTATTGACCGCCATCCTGAACATCTGCAGTTTCGTGGATGGGAGCAGTCCTTTATGAAAGAACTTCACGAATTCATACCCACCCCACGCGCCGCCAAGCGGTTCATCAATATTTATCGTCTTCTACGTGCGTCTCTAGAAGAAAGCGAACGCGCCGCGTTCATTGGGACCGAGAAAAGCGGAATCTATCGAGCAGCGATGCTGCTTCTCGCCATTCTCACTGGCTATCCTGCGCAGGCTACGGAGATTCTCACCGCGCTTATTAAACAGCAACCCTCCAGCACTTGGTGGGAGTTCATCGCTTCTTTCAAAGCCCGAACTCTCCCCGAAGCCTTTCCTACACAAGGTTCGAAATCCGCACCACCGTCGAAGAAGAGCGCACCAGCCGCCCCGACTGACTCGCAGGCAGCGGCTGCCCAAGCGAAGCAAGCGTTAGGTACCGACAAGCTTTCGTGGATAGAACTGTTTGAAAAACTAGACCGGCTAAGGGAGTCCATGAGCGATAGGTCCTGTAAGCCCTTTTGCGATTGGGCTCCTCGAGTCGCAAGGTATTCGTTCCAATCCGGTCGTGTGCTCCTCAGCTTAGACGTATGACTTCTGTGCCCACGAGGTTTCTCGCGGGGTCGGGACTTCACTTTTCCACAGATTTCCACAATTCTTTCGAATCCCGCCCCTCCCGCAAACCCTTTCCCTCGGCCAACTTGTACCCCACCGTCTCAAATCGCGACGCCCATTCGAATAGCAACATAGTTATCCTTGACAGCCATTACTGTTCGTGATATCCTATCGTTTGATAGTTCGCGCCCATCCTCGACTCCATCCCGACGGCCCGCCGCCTTCCCTTCTTCGACGTGCAGACGTTCCAACCTTCAGACGTTCAGACGATTCTGGATTCCCTCCGCTTCTCTCTAAGCCATTTAAAACCAACACTTACGAAGCATGTCCTATAATATCGGCTCTAACTCCCTTTAGAATCAACACTTCTGGAAGTGTTCATTCTAAAGCACTTTATCCATCTTTAAAATCAACACTTATGAAAAACAGGGGAGGGGGGCCCAGTTATTGTTAACCAGGAACTCCAAAATCCAAGACTCCAACCCTAAGGGGAAGGACCGTCTCTTAACGTTCGGACGTTTAAACGTTAAGACGCGCGGACGGTTCTTACTCCGCCCGGTACATCGTGATACCGCTCAACATCTTGGGATAAAAATCAGTCGATTTCTGTGGCATCACTTCGCCGGCCGTCGCGATTTTCATCACCTGCTCGACGTCGCAGGGATTCAACAGGAACGAAATCTGCGCGCGCCCGCTATCCACGGCATCGAGCGCTACGCTCGCCTCCCGCTCATACGTCAAGTTGGCCTCCGCCGTCACCGCTTGCGGCGTGATTCCCAGCGCCGGCTCCAGAATTCCTTCGTGCAGCAGCACCACGTCCAGTTCACGCTGCAGCGGCGAAACATTGGGCAGCAGTTGCGCCAGGTTGACGCCTTCGCGCAGCGTGAGCACGTAGAACCCGCGCTTCTTCGCCTCCGGAGCGGGATAAACGCCGATCGCCCGCTTTTCGCGCGACCCCGTGAGCCGCGCAAGAAATTTCTTTTTCGCCTCGGACCTCTCCCCGCTGCCGGAGAACGGAAATTCCTCCGCTGCGAACCACGGTTCCAGATGCCGCCGCACAGCGCTCCAGGAAAAATCGTGAATGTGTGCCGCCACGCGATGCCCCGGCAGAATCATCAGCCCTTCGCTCCGCGTGTTGACGAACGTCATCATGACTCGTTCGTACGGCGCTTCGGGATCGATTTTTCCGGCGCGCGCGCGGCACTCGTTCCTATAATTCAGCCCCGTCTCATAACGGTGATGCCCGTCGGCGATCACCAGCTTCTGGTCCTCCATCGCATTCTGGATGGCGGCCACGCGCTGCGGCTCCGCAATCACCCACAGCCGGTGCAACACGCCGTACTCGTCGCGCATTTCGGTGGCCGGCGCCGCGGCGGCTTCGGCTTCCGCCAGAATCGCGTCGATCTGCCGCTGCGGGTCCGAATACAGCATGAAAAGCTGCCCCGTATGCGTTTTCGTGTGCCGCAGAAGTTCCAGGCGGTCCGCTTTCGGCCCGGAAAGCGTGTGTTCGTGCCGGAAAACGACGCCCGCCGAATATTCCTCGAGCTTTCCCGCTCCGATGAATCCGCGCCGCGTGTGCCGTTCCTCTGTTCCGGGCACTGTATATTCCTGCGTGTAGGAATAAAAAGATGGCGATGGATCCTGCACCACCACGTGATTGTGAATCCAATCCTCGATCGCCGCGGCCGCGCGAGTGTAAACGTTGTTCTGCTGCGAATCGCCGGGGTATGCGCGCCCTTTCTCCACGGCAATCAGATTGTGCGGGTCTGCGGAGTAATATTTTTCCTGCATCGCCGGAGAAATCTTGTCGTAAGGCTGCGTCAGCACGCGGTCGAACGGCGCGCGCGCCGGGTTGTAACGAAAAGCGCGGAAGGGATAAATCTGGGCCATGCGGTCTCCCGAATCGTTTTATGCCGCCAGCGAATCCCTCTAGTTTACGCGAACAAGGTGGAATTCCGAAAAAGTCGGAAGATTAATTTTCGATTGGAATTCCGTGAAAGATTGATGAATGTTGGAAAAACGCTGTCATATTACAATTGTCTGCTCATGACCGCTCCGAATTTTTCTGCCGTGCGCGCGCTGATTTTCGATCTCGATGGCACGCTCATCGATTCCAAGCTCGACTTGATCCGTTCCGTCAACGCCATGCTTCAGGAAATGGGCCGCGAGCAACTCCACGAAGATACGATTTCCGGCTACATCGGCCATGGCGCACCGCAACTTGTCGGTCGTGCTTTGGGCGATGCCGCAACGGAACAAGAACGCGAGCGCGCCCTGAAGTTTTTCCTCGCTTACTACGAAGACCACAAAATGGATTCGACCTGCGCTTATCCAGGTGTTCCGGAAGTGCTTGCGCATCTCGCCGCATTCCCGAAGGCGATTCTCACGAACAAACCCGTGCGCGTCAGCGTGCGCATCCTGGAAGGCCTGGGCCTGGCAAAATATTTTCACGCGGTCTACGGCGGCAACAGTTTTGAAACAAAAAAACCCGATCCCCTCGGCGCGCTGACGATTCTCCGTGAATTCGGCGCCACTCCCGCCGAAGCCATGCTGATCGGGGATTCCGAAGTGGACGTGCAGACCGCGCGCAACGCCGGCACTCTCGCAGCGGCCGTAAATTACGGTTTCGGCGTCCACGACCGCGCCGCCCACCCCGCCGACATCTATCTCGACCGCCTCACCGACCTCGTTCCCCTTCTTGGGAATCGCCGCTGCGCGCGGATTTCGCGATTGTGCTGACCCGAATTCGAAATCGTCCTGGAATGGCCTTCCAGCCGTTCTCAGGAGCACACTTGCTCCAGCGTCTAATTGCCAGCTGCAAAACCCAGAAGAATCCTCCGAGGATCAAGAACAGCATCAGCCAGCGTAGCGCGTTCACGAGTAGAACCGTTGTGAGGGCCGGCCATTCGAATCTGAACTGACTGAGGACGCGTCCGCGGTCCAGCATCCAGTGCCAGCCGGTGTGAGCTACCAGCGCAGAGAGGATGATGGTGCCCATGCGCTCCGCGACAGCAAAGCGGAAGAAGAGCTGCAGCACTGGAATGAGCAAGATCAGCACGAGGAGTTGGCCCAGTTCGACGCCGACATTGAATGACAAAAGAGAAGTCAGCAAGTGCGACCCGGCGAACTGCAGCGATTCTCGCAGGGCGAACGAGAACCCAAACCCGTGCACTAGGCCGAAGCCGAAGGCCATCATCCAGCGGCGCTGCAAGCTGCTGCCGCCGACAATGTTTTCGAGCGCCATGTAAACGATCGAAATCGCGATGAGCGTTTCGATCAGCGGGGGAAACCAGAGGAAATTCGGTGCGAGATTGTAGGCAGAGGCAATCAGCGTGACGGAATGCGCGATGGTGAACGCGGTGACGACGGGAATGAGCGCGCCGAGGCGGCGAAACGGGATCACCAAGCAGAGCAGAAATAGCAGATGGTCGGTGCCATCGAGAATGTGGAAGAAACCTAGGCCCACGAAGCGCACGGCCGCCTGGCGCCACCGCGGATCGAGCCTGATCATACCGGGATCGCCATTGAATTCGAACGCGCGGACCCCGCCGCTGGCCGGCAGAAACCGAAGAACGGTGACCACACGCAAGCCCAAGCGCGCAAGCGCCGGGTGGATGGAAAAGCGGGATTGTTCCGACTCGATGGAGTATTCGAACAAGACATCGAGCATGGTCTGATCCCAATAGACGCTGGTGTCGTTCGAAAGCGGCGGCCCGGTGACGTGCGCATAGGCATCTTCATAAGAAGTGAAGGAACGGTCCGAGGGGAGCGAGATGCGAGTCGCGATGATTTGGAGTTTCGAAAGGCGAGTGTCGCCTTCGAAGACTTCGACGAAATCGGAGATCCATAGCGTCGCGGCGCCGGGGAGTGTGGCTCCGACTTGAGCGAGATCAAGATAGCCGGGCCCGCGCTCGGGGAAATTGATATCGCGCATAGCCTTC
>Ga0209701_10003041_pt1 | contig 10943 bp, 10 predicted proteins | sample CZO8metaG_4_FD_188356 | JGI IMG/M metagenome (GOLD analysis project Ga0209701, IMG submission 188356) | Vadose zone soil microbial communities from the Eel River Critical Zone Observatory, Northern California, USA - CZOApr15con2H3.8 metaG... | ecosystem: Environmental > Terrestrial > Soil >...
AGAGGACTCGGGGATGCGCGTGGTGTGCTTGCGGTTTGGAGTGGTCCTGGCGCGGACAGGAGGCGCACTGCAACGCATGTTGCTTCCGTTCAAATTGGGCGCGGGCGGGCGCCTGGGGTCCGGGAAGCAGTGGATGTCGTGGGTGACGCTGGCGGAGGCGGTGTCCGTTGTGCGGTTCGCGCTGGAGAATGAATCGCTGCGAGGGCCGGTCAACACGGTGTCGCCCAATCCGGCGCGGAACCGGGAATTCACTGCGGCGCTGGCGCAGGCGCTGCATCGCCCGGCAATTTTTCCGGCGCCTGCTTTTGCGCTGCGATTGGCGCTGGGAGAAATGGCCGACGCGCTGCTGCTGGTGAGCCAGCGCGTTGTGCCGTGGAAGTTGTCGGCGCTGGGCTATGAGTTCATTCACCCCGAGCTGGCCGGGGCGCTGGCCGCCGTTCTGGGGGAGTAGAGCGACGCCGGAGCGTCTTATTTCAGCACGTTCAAGGTCACGTCCACTTTCAAAACGTGGCCGGTGACAGGATCGGTAGCTACCGTGGACTGGATGGTCTGGCCGTCACGGATGACCAAGAATATCTGCGCCCGGAAGGATTGGATAACCGGCTGCGTATTGGTGACCTCCCTTGCGCCGATGGATGCAGGCTTCTCCCCGGAGGCCGAGTAGGCTGACGATCTCTCCACGCCGAGGTTTAGCCAGAACCGACCGTCGGCAGTCTTCTCTGCCCGCCCATCTAGGTTGGTGCCCATATCAACGTATTGCCATTGGGCCGGGGCATCCGTGCCCGGTCTGGATCCTGTTGCGACGGGCACGCGCAATCCCATTCGCAAATAAGCGGTCGAGCGGTCGGCATTTACGAGAAAGGTGTAAGGCAAGCTGCTGGCTTTCTTTTCGCCATCGAATTCGGTGAATACCACTTGCACGCGAAGAGGCGTAGTTTCCTTTCTCTCGGTTGCCTTCTCGACCTCTTCCCTCTTGGCCTTGTCCCCATCGTCCGTCTTTGCCTTCTCTTGTGCCATCACGCTCGGGACAACACCTGCAAGAGCGGAGAGCATCAGCGCAAGCCATGTTTTTTTCATGTTCCTCTCCTGGATGAATCGTCGAAACTATAGATATTTTGAGCCACGGCCCCAAGAACTCTATTGGGGCTGCTGGTCTGTGCCCTCCAGCGGCTTCCACTCGAGCGCATTGATTTCGAGCGGCGCGATCTCCACGGGCTTGAGGCCAGCCGATTCCGCGAGCAACATCTGACCTTGCACTTTGCCGCTTCGCAGACTTTCGACCAAGCGGGCCAGGGCGACTTTCTGCCCGGGGGGCAGAAGCACGTGAGGCAGCGTGATGCGGACGGGCGAGCTCACGGTTTGCACGCGGGCCGGCTGCACCGCCGGATTCTTGTCCGGCGTGTCCGCCGAGGCGGCGCGCGGGGGCTTCAGGCCGTCATGGGGCGCAACGCTGCGCGCCACAGGAGTCGCCAAACTCTCCTGCCTGACGGAAACGCGGCGAATGGTCTGAACGATGAACAGGGCCAGCGCGAGCGCCGCCACAGCAGCAACCGCTCCCCACGCGGGAACCCAGCGCAAAATCCACCGCCGACGGGGCGCTGCTTGTCCGTTCACTCGCGCGCGCACGCGGGCGGCAAATCCCAGGGGCAATTCTTCGTTGACCCGCTCGCGCAGCCCTTGCTCCATTACGGCAAAGAGCCGCTGCTGCCTTTGGAACTCTTCGCGGCACGCCGGGCAGGCGCGCAGGTGGGCATGGAGGCCGGGCTCGCGCTCCGGCTCGAGCCAGCCCGCTGCGGCGCCTAGGAGGTCTTCACGGTGTCGTTCACAAGCCATTGCAATTTCTCCGCCAATTGTTTTTTTCCAAAGTGCATTCTCGATTTCACCGTACCCACGGGGAGGTTCAGCAGACGGGCCACATCTTCGAGGGCGTGGCCTTCGATGGCCGCCAGGATCAGCACGATGCGGAACTTCCCGGGCAATTCGGCCAAGGCCTGGTCCAGGCGGGCGGAAAATTCGCGCGACGCGGCCACGTCTTCGACGGTCGGCCGGCGCGGGCCGGCGCTCCAGGCCATCTCGCGGGCCTCGCGGCGCTTTGCCGAGCGCGCGCGGTCGAGAGCCAGGCGAAACGTGATGCGCACCAGCCAGCCGCGGAATTTTTGGCGGTCGCGCAGCCCACGGAAATTACGATAGGCCTTCAGGAAGGCTTCCTGGGCAACCTCCTCGGCGTCGGCGGAATTGCGCAGGACACTGCGGGCCACGCGGAAGGCCAGTGCCGAGCTGTCGGCCAGGCGGGCCTCGAAGTCGCCGGCCAGGGCGGCGTCTTCCTGCTCGAAGCTCACCGCTCGGTCCTTCTGGCGGATGGGTTGGGCAATGGCCAGCTCCTGCATGGACTCTCCCCGTACACTTACAGGACGCCGCCGGGAGCGGCCGGGTTCATTCTTGTTTGGAGGTGTGAACCACATGGAGCACACGGACCGCTAGAGGTCCAACGCGGCCATGAGTGCTTCCAGGTTGGTTTCATCCACGAGCAGATCCGGAACTTGCCCGTGGGGGACGGCGCCGAGGTCGTCGATTTCGTCAAAGGCCTGGAACAAGCGCATCTTGGCCACGGCGTACTCTTCCGTGCCGGTGAGCTCGCGGCGGCCGGCATGCTCGCGCCATTTCTTGAGGGCGTCGCGCTTCACGAAAATTTTGAGAGGAAAACCGGTTTGGCGGTTGGCCCAGACCAGGTAGACGTATTCGGCGCCGGAGGAGAAGCCGCGCCGCGCCGGATGAACTTCGTGGAATTGATACTGGTAAACGCGGCCGGTGGCTGCCGAATAGGTCTTGATGCGGCGGACGGTTTCGGGGGCGGACACAGGTGCAATCTTCGTTGTGTTGGCTGCGCAAGTCAACGAGGAGAATCAAGAGAGGGGCAAGCGTTTTTGGGCCAAAACGGAACAGCGGCCGGGCGGCCGTTCCAAGTCGGAACAAAACCGAGGGGACGGTGGGGGATAGAACAGGCGCCGGAAAGTTCCAAAGCAGTGGTGAAAGCATGTGCGCATCACCCCCAAGTGCCAGAACACCTTCGACTTAGATTCGCTCTGGACAGGTGGAAACCTGCGAAAAAAACACGCGAGGGGAACCGGCGGATGATTGCGGAGGGTGGAGGATGAGTTGCTTCCCCGCGGTGCATGTGGGTATGCGGGACGAGGCGCAACACAGGGGTCGTCGCAGTGTTCCGGTGCGTGCTCCTCACGGCGGGTGCGTGGACACTGGGCTGCGGCGGGGGAGGCGTAAGCCCTGTAGCGCCCCCGCCGCCACCTCCTCCCCCCACAATCTCCGTGGCAGTTTCACCGCCAACGGGTTCGGTGTTGCTGGGGGCAACGCAAAGTTTCACGGCGGCGGTAAGCAATGCAACAAATACCGGAGTCACCTGGGCGGTGAACGGGATCGCCGGGGGCAATGGTTCGGTGGGAACGATCATTTCCATGGGCAGCGGCGCGGGGCTGTACACGGCGCCGCGGGACCTGCCGGCGCTGCCGAACGTGACCGTCACGGCAACCAGCGCCGCGGATTCTTCCAAGAGCGGCGGCGCACAAATCGGGATCACCAGCGATATTGCGGTGAACTTCTTGTCTTCTCCGGCCAGCGTTGAACTGGGGGCGGCGGCGGACTTTGCAGCGGGGATTTCTTCTGCGGGGAATCCAGACCCCACAATTGTGTATGCGGTTTCCGGCCCGGGCTGCGCGGGCAGCGGCTGCGGAACGGTGGACAGCGGAGGACATTTCACGGCGCCGCAGATCCTGCCCTCGCCGGCGATGGTCACGCTCACGGCGCAGAGCTCCGCGGATCCCGCCAAGCGGGCGGCGGCCTCCATCCGCATCACCAGCAGCTTCACGCTGACGATGAGCGGGCCTTCGAGCGCCGCGCCCGGCTCGAGCTCCCGCTTTACGGCGACGTTTTCCCCCGTACAAGACTCAAACCCCAGCCTGGCCATCCAGTGGCAGCTCTCCGGAGCCGGCTGCGCTGGCACCGCCTGCGGAACGCTCCAGGTGACCGCGGCGCTCTCCATTTCGAGCAGTGCAAATTACACCGCGCCGCCGGCCGCTCCCAATCCGAACACGGTGACAATCACCGCCGTGCCTCAGGCCGACGCCACGAAGGCCGCTTCGATGACCGTAACCATCGCCGGGCCGCCGGTGGCCGGAGTACACATCACGCCGCAGAACGCAACGCTGGCGGTGAATCACCGGCAGACGCTTACCGTTCAGGTGACCGGCACAAGCTCTGCGGCCGTGAACTGGCAAGTGAACGGCGTCGCCGGAGGGAATACTTCCGTGGGGCAAATCTGCGTGACCGGGTCGGCGCCGTGCCAGACGCTGACTTCGTCGAGCAGCGCGACGGTGGACTATGTTGCGCCGGGGGGAGTGCCCCAGCCGAATCCGGTTGCCGTTACGGCCACCAGCCAGGAGGTCCCCTCAGCCGCGGCGAGCGTGCCCGTCACCATACTGGCGCACGTCGTTGTGGGAGTCTCTCCGCCGAGCGCGACGATTGGCCCGCAGGCTGTACAGCCGTTTACGGCAACGGTTCTGGGAACCTCAGACCAGAACGTCATCTGGCAGGTGCAGGGCGCGGCGTGTTCGGGGACAGGGTCGCCGTGCGGGAGGATTGACGCGACCGGCGTGTACACGGCGCCAGCGGTCCCCCCTTCACCGGACGCGTTTCAGGTGGCCGCGGTGAGCAGCGAGGACACGAATCAAAGCGGGTTCTCGCAAGTGACGATATCCAGCGGGCCCGCCATTGTGACGCTACTTCCCGCGAGCATCTTCGCCGGGGCGTCCGAGGGATTCACGCTGCGCGTGCAAGGCGGCGGTCTTGCAGCCAGCAGTCCCGGACCGGGCTCGGTGATTGTTGCCGGAGGGGCGGCGCGCACGACGACCTGCGCGACGAGTTCCGACTGCACCACGACGCTCAGCGCCGCGGATGTTGCCATGGCGGGGAATCTTTCCATCCAAATCAAGAATCCGGATGGGACGGCGTCGAACCCAGTCGCGCTGGTGGTGGCGCCGCAGACCTCCGGCGAGGACGCCATCGCGCTTTCGAGCGCGGCGCCTTCGGCCACGGGAAAGGACATCGTTGGGGTCGAGCCGAGCACCGCAGGCACGTCCGCGGAGGGGCCGAATGTGGACTTGAATGTCGCGGCGCTCGGTATGTTTTCGGTCATCAACAATTCCTGCGCGCTGGGGGGCACTCCGGTAACGCTGGTGCGGCCCGCCTCGGGCACGGCGATGGCGGACATCTGCGTGTTTTCAAACAGCGGGCTCGACGCGGGAATGACGTACAGCGTTTCCGGCGCGGGCGATGTAAGCGTTGCGGGACAACAGCCCGCGGGGCTCGGCATCATTCACCTGACACTGCAGATTTCGAGCACGGCAGCGCCCGGTCCGCGGACGCTGTTCATCGGGAATTCCAACCTCGACAAAACCGCGGCGACCGCGGCTCTCCTGGTGAAATGAGGGCGGGCATCGGTGAGACTGCCGGCGGACGGGGACAACGAACAAGGAGGAAAGAGACGATGGGGTTTCGTGCAAAGGTGCAAGGCTCGATGGCTTCCTTTTCGCTGCTGACAGTTTTATGCGGCGCGGCGGTGTCGGGCGCGACGACGTTCCGTTACCTCTCGCTGGGTGACCTGGCCACAGCGGCGGAGACCGTGGTGCGCGTGCGCTGCCTTTCCGGCGAAAGCCGCTGGGAAGGCGGCGAAATCTGGACGTTCACGCAATTCGAAACGGTGGAGAGCTTGAAGGGAAACGCTCCGCGGCTTTTGACGGTCCGCACGCTCGGCGGACGAGTGGGGCACCTGCAGTCCATCGTGGAGGGCGCTCCGGCATTTCATGCCGGCGAGGAGGTTTTTCTTTTTCTCGGCGCGCGGCGGGCGGATTCATTTTCCGTGCTGGGGTGGGCGCAGGGCACCTTCCGCATTCGAAGCGAACCGGGCAGCGGGCGGGAGAGCGTGACCCAGGATTCGGCGGGGCTGGCGGTGATGGACGGCGCTACCGGACGGCTCCAGCGGAAAGGGATTCGCAACCTGCCGGTGGAGGAGTTCCGGCAGAAAATCGCCAGCGCCATAGAGCATTCGAGCGGGAGGCGGCGATGAAGAACGGCAGAAGATGGAAGAAGCTCCTGGCTGTCCACCTGGGGTTCTTTTTTTTGTGCGCGGGGCCGGCGCCGCCTTTGGCGCGAGGCTACGCGTTCCACTATGTCGTCGCCGACATGCGATTGCCGAATTCGGAATCAGGCGGCTCGGCCTGCCCCGTGCCTGCGCACTTCGCTACGAGCGCTGGAAGCATCAACCGGCGGTGGAGCACGGCGCTCAATACCAACCCGGTGACGCTTCTGACCGCCGACCAGACCGCGGCAGGGCGCCTCGACGAAATCGAGGCGGCCATCCAGAGTGCGTTTTCGGCGTGGACCGGCGTGAGCGGCGCGTCGCTCACCGGCACGTCGCTTGCGGCGCTGGGGCGCACCAGCTCGCCAAATGCGTGCGCCGCCGATGGAGTGAACTCGATCTGCTTTGACCAAAGCGACGCGGCCTTCACTCCGGGCGTGCTGGCGTTTACCCGCGTGGTCGTCGCCGACCGCATCGGCGAAACCCTCGGCGGCGCTGCGTCCGCGGAGATCGGGCAGATTCTCGACGCGGACATCGAGCTGAATCCCGGCGACTCGCGGACGACGTTTGCAACGCCGGCGGCACTGCCGAGCGCGCCTTCCGCGTACGACCTGGAATCGGTGCTGATGCACGAGCTCGGTCACTTCCTGGGGTTCAGCCACTCGGCGGTGTGGCGGGCGATGATGTATCCCTTCGCGCCACCGCCGGGAACCTTTACCGGCGACCGTCCGACGACCTTGGCTGCGGACGCGCCCCTTTCGAATGACGACCGCACCGGGCTGCGCGTTCTCTATCCCGATCCGTCGGACACGGTGAATACCGGAGCGATTTCGGGGCGGATCCTTCCGGCGAACCCGCTTTCGCTGCCTGTGGCTCCGGCGGGGGTGGCGGGATTGTTCGGCGCGCACGTGGTGGCCATGGACGCGAACACCGGCGAGGTTGTGGCAGGAGTGCTGGGGGGCTGGTCGTGCAACGGAGCGGGGCCGGCGCAGTTCGATGGCGCGTTCCAGTTCGCGCACCTGCCGGTTGGGGCGGGACGCAGCTACAAGATTTACGCCGAGCCGCTCAGTGGAACGGTGGACCCTTCGCAGGTCACCAGCGCGACCGCAACACTGTGCCGGAACGCGCTCACCGATTCGGGATGGCCGGCGCAATTCGCGTGCGTCGCGCCGCGCGTGACGACGAACCTGATGGCGCGCGTCCGGCCGGCGCCGTAGCGAAACTCCATCGGTTGCGAGCCCTTCGATTCTACTACTGGCAGCAGGACGAAAAGATCAGGCGGCGCAGAACTTCGGCGCACGCGGTGACGGAATCGAGCTCGACGTATTCTTCGGCGCCGTGAAGACCGCGTCCGCTGGGGCCAAACACCACGCCGGGGATTCCCGCCGCGGCGAGCAGGGCCGTGTCGGTCCACGCCGCCATGCCGGAGAGATTCACGGAGCCTGTGACCTGAGCGATCGCCGAAGCAGCGGCGCGGACGATGGGAGCGTCCCGCGAGATTTCGTAGGAGGGGCGGGCGCCGCCCATGCGAAGCGTGGCTCGAAACTCCGGATGCGCGGCGCGCAGGCCGTCGAGGAGTTTGCGCAAGGCGGCTTCGGCCTGCGCGACCGCTTCGCCGGGAAGCGTGCGGCATTCCAATTGAAGGCGGCACTCGGCGGGATAGCTGGAAAGCTCCTGGCCGCCGGAGATAAGCGAGGCGTGCAGAGAGCCGTGGCCGAGCAGAGGATGCGGCGGGCGCGCGGCGAAGGTTTCTTCGAGGCCGTCGAGCGCGGCCAGCACGCGGCCCATCATGCGGATGGCGTCGCGGCCCTCCGCGGGAAGGCTGCCGTGCGCGGCGCGTCCCTGCGTGAGGACCTCGAACCAGGCGTAGCCTTTGTGGGCGATGACGAGATCGAGGCCGGTAGGCTCCAGAACAACGGCGGCATCGGCGGAATATTTTCTGAGCAGCGCTTCGGTGCCGATGCTGTCGCACTCCTCGTCCACGACGGCGGCGAGAAGCAGCGGGCGCGAAAACACGGTTCGCTCGCGGACGAGCGAAATCGCCGCGGCGCACATGGCGGCAACACCGCTCTTGATGTCCAGCGCGCCGCGTCCGAAGAGGCGGCCGCCGCGCTCGACCGGCGTGAACGCGCTGGGCATGTCGCCGGCGCCAACGGTATCGATGTGCGCAAGAATGGCCAGAGCCGGGCGCGGCGAAGCGGAAGCACCGGGAGGCGCGCCGAGAAGCGCGACGACGTTGGGGCGGCCGCGCGCGGCCTCATGCAGCTCGGCGTCAATTCCGTGGCCGCGGAGAAAATCGCGCAAGAACCCGGAGGCTGCGGCTTCGCCGCGCGCGCCGGGAACCAGCGTGGGATTGACCGAATCAATGGCCACAAGGTCGCGCAGGAGTTTCTGGAGGAGCGGCTCGTCAATCATCGCGTCCATCATCTTGGCGGGCGTTGCGGGCTTGACGGGTGAATGACTCCCCCGCCCCACAGCAGGCCGGGGCCGACCGACGCAAGAAAAATCGGAAGGCGCGAGGCGGCGGGGAGCGCGGCCTGGACGGTGAGGGCCTGATTGAGGGCCACACCGCAGGTGGACGAGCCGAGATTTCCGCAGATTCTCGCGACGGTGGGGAATTTTTCGACGGGCACGTCCATTCGCCGCGCGAGGAGCTCGACCAGACGCGGGTTGGGCTGATGCGTGGCGAAGGCGCCCACATCGTCGCGGTTGACGCGGGAGCGGGTTTCGAGGTCGGCGATGATGCGTTCGAGGCGCGAGACCGCGGCGCGCGAGAGCGCCTCGCCATCGAAATGAAGGTCCACGCGGCCGCCTCCGGCGGGCCCCACCCGGATGGCGCCGGCATAGGCTCCGGCACAGCCGAAAATAAATTCGCCGAGGCGATAGGAGGCGGGAGATGGGCTGCTCGCTGCGAGGATGAAAGCGCTCGCGCCATCGCCGAAGAGACCGCCGAATTCTCCGGGGACGCGGCCGGGCGCGAGCTGACGGGTGTGCACGTCGGCGCTGACAACCAGAACCTTGCGCGCCGAACCCGCGGCGATCAGGGAGCGGGCAACGGCGAACCCGTTGAGCAAGCCGAGGCATGCGCCGCCGACGTCGAGGACTCCGCAGGTGTCGCGCGCAAGAAGCCGCGAATGAAGCTGCGCGCCGAGAGAGGGATATCCGAGCGAGGTCTCGCTGGTGACGATGAGGAAATCGAGGTCGGCGGGCTTCGCGCGCGCCCGCTTCAACGCCGCCCGCGTGGCGACCGCGGCCAGGTTGAATTCGTTTTCCGGTCCGGTGACGCGGCGCACGGATTCGATTCCGGCGCGGTCGCGAAGCTTGCCGGGCGTCAGGCCAAATTCGCTTTCCACCTGGTCCGCGGGGATGACTTGCGAGCCGAGGGCCTCGCCCCAACCGAGAATCACGGCTTGCCCATCGCCGCGGGCGCGCTGCAGGGCCGCCATTTTCGGCGAGCGCTTGAGGCGCGGCGCCGTCGGCGATTCCAGCGCTGCAAGGAGCGATGCGATGCTCGCGGGCGCCTCGGCAAGCCGCGCGCCAAGGTCCGGCACGTTCGCGGCGGTTTCGACGCAGCCAATTATCCCAGCCCACGCCTTCGATTCCAGCGCGCCGGATGCAACCAAGTCTTCGTCGAGACGAGGCAGCGGCTGGTTCTCAGGAAGCTCCCGGCGAAGACAGAACTCTATAATCTGGCGAAGCCGGAGCGCATCAATTTGTTTTGGAGCGCTCATCGGTCAAGGAATTTGGCCGGCGGAATTCGAGTTACGGGAAGAAGCAGCCAGGCGCTCGAGTCTGGAGACGACGCGGTCGAGCTCATCCACCAGAGGCGTGCGGCCGGATTCGCTCAACGCGTTCACCATCTGGCGATAATACCAGAGGGTTCCTTTTTTCTTGCCTTTGAAACGCTCCCAGACGGAGTCGCCTTCACGGCGCAAGTCGGCGAGAACTTCGCGGGCGTTGTGAAGCTTGTCGGCAGCGGAAATGAGCTGAATCTCGGCGGGCTCGCGGCGGATGCGCTCGATGTAGGCCTGTTTGCGCAAGAGCCATTCGGGCTTGGGGTCGGAGTAGGCGTCGGTGCAGCCGTCCACGATGCGCGCGACGCGGGGGCCGAACTTGCGGCGAATCTCGGCGAGGCGCGGCAGGCCGCCCTGGTCTTCCACAGCGTCGTGGAGCAGCGCGGCGATGGCCTGGTCTTCGTCGCCGCCGTGCTCGATAACGATGGAAGCGACGCCGAGCAGGTGGCCGATGTAGGGGCGGTCCTTGCCCTTGCGCGTCTGGTGGGCGTGGAGGCGCGCGGCGTAGCCGAGGGCGCGAATGAAGCGGCCGGTCAGCAGGGGTCCGCCGGCGGATGATTTCGACGCTGACTTGCGGCTTGGCACGGCTTTATTTTCGCACCTTCCGTTTGCGGACGCGATGCGTCTTGCGCGGCGGGTGCTCGTAGGCGATACCGAACCAGCGCACGGCTTCCTCGAGGCTTTCGCGTGACGCAAGGGGAATCTCGACCCAGGCCCTCGCCCCGAGGCGAGCCGGCGCAACGGAGGGACGCCGCAAAGCTCGGGCCGCGTCGTCCTCGCGCAGCCGGATGTAAGCCAAAGTAGGTTCGCCGGGCCGATTCAGCCAGGCCGGTTTGCGCTTCGAGAGGTCGCGATTTGCGTAACAACCGAGCATTCGCTGTCCCCGCCAGAAGCCTAGCGTGCCCATCATCGGCCGCAGGGTCACGGCAGGCCAGGAAAGCAGCTCGGCGCGGAGAGCTTCGCCAAGCTCGTCGTCCAGAGGGCGCGATGACCAATCCTCC